>Ga0074045_10002866_pt1 | contig 15759 bp, 12 predicted proteins | sample BogForMeECP23OM2_FD_94442 | JGI IMG/M metagenome (GOLD analysis project Ga0074045, IMG submission 94442) | Bog forest soil microbial communities from Calvert Island, British Columbia, Canada - Bog Forest MetaG ECP23OM2 | ecosystem: Environmental > Terrestrial > Soil > Wetlands ...
CAAGACTGCAGGGTGGCCCGTTCTTCGGGGGACAAGACAACAGCGGGTGCTCGCCTGCTCATGGGAAAGAGCATAAGGGAGCGGGCACAATATGTCAAGCTATTTATGACGCACTACACTAGCAGTCCGTGGCGGAAGCAGGCTCTTTCGAATGGCGGAGTCCATAGCGAAGATAGCGGCGATTTCGCTGGGATCTGAATCCTATAATAACTGGAAAAAACGCGATGGCCGCGCTCCGTACGCATCCACAATCGACAAAGCGCGCAAAACAGTCGCGAAAAAAGTCTGGCAAGGCTATTCCTCAGCTCGCGCCGCGTTCCCGCTCCCACGCAGACATTCCGCGAGAGCACCTCTAACATCACCTTTAAGGAGCAGGGTGAAATCTGGCTACAGTCTCTTTCCAACCGCAAGCGCAATCCACTCGAACAGACGACGATCGACACACGGCGATACGCTCTGGACAAGTGGATGTATCCCTTCTTCGGTGAGCGGTATCTGGCCGACGTGACCAACCTCGCCATGAAAGAGTTCGTTGATCATATTTCCTCGCTGGCGCCGGCGACGATTCGCGACTACGTGAATATCGTCAAAGCGGTGGCTTCGGCGCGAGACGTGAGGGGCGAACCGCTTTTCATGCGAGACTGGGACGTCGAATTCATTGATGTTCCAGAGGTGGATGAGCAGAACCAGCCGACCGTTGACCGGGGCGAAATGACAGCGATTCTGCAGGAAGCTGAAGAACCGTATTGCACGTTGTATGCGTTGCTCGCGGGCTGTGGGCCGATGCGGGCCGGGGAAGCACTCGGCCTCGACATTCGTTCCATCCATGAAGACTTCCGCACCTTGGAGATTGTGCAGAAAGCCAAGCGCGGAGAGCTTCAGGACCACATGAAAACGAAGAACGCGGATTCCAGGCACGGACGGGTGGTGGATCTGCCCGAGCCCCTGGCCGCGGTGCTGCGTGACTTCGTAGGCGGCCGAACGAGTGGTCTGGTCTTTTGTAAACCGGATGGCAGCCAACTGATGCAGCGGGATATTCTGAAACACAGCCTGCACCCCATCCTGAAAAAACTGGGGCTCGAACAGGGTGGGTTCAACATTTTCCGGCGCTTCCGCATCACCGAACTAGAGACAGCGGAAGTTCCAGCGGCCTTGCAACGCACCTGGTCGGGGCACGCGAAGTCACACGTGTCCGAGGTGTACAAAAAACTCCTGAAGCAGCGCGAATGGCGCTTGCGATGGGCAGAAAAAGCAGGAACCGGCTTTACGCTGCCAGGCCACCAGCAGGCAGCCGCAGAGACTCCAAATGGCAAGTCTGGCAAGATTTTGGAATTCCGAAAAGTTGTGTAAGTTTAAGAAAACGTTGGTGGACGAGAGGGGATTCGAACCCCGGCCTCCTCGTTGCGAACAGTGAAGGGAGAACACTAAGGTTAGGCGCCACAATCACTTAGCTATTTTCACGCGGCCCTGAATTGGCAAGTCTGGCAAGCCGGTTTTCTCTTGTCTTTTCAGTGCGGTTCGACGGTGAGAGACCGGATAAAATCACGCGCGTTGCGGGTGCCTGTAACCTCGCGCATCTAGTTTTACGGGTTTTAAGTGGTCGGTCGAGTGGATTGGAACCACCGACCGGTCATCCTCTTCGTCTTGCCTCTCAATTCCTTGCCCTCTGCGTTGAATCCCTCCTTTGTAGAAATTCGCTTGGAATCCTTGCCGTACTTTGCTATCAAAGATGTTCCGGAGTCGCCTATTCCGTTTGTTTCCAGAACGATTTGAAACCGCATTGCCCATCGTCAGCCGCCGTGTGGCGGGAGTGTAGCGGCCGGTCTTTAGACAACCAGAAAGGGGCCTCACTGATGAAACGTGCTCTCTGGATTGCACTTTCCGCCGTTCTTTTCTTTCCCCCCAGTGGCAAAACACAAACCGTCGACGAAATCATCGCCAAAAACGCCCTGGCCCGCGGCGGCCTCGACAAGTTGCACGCCATAAAAACCTTGCGCACGACCGCGCGCATCTCCGAGGACGATTTTCGCGCCACCTTCGTTCAAGAGAACAAACGCGACGACAAGGTTCGCCAGGAAACCCTTTTCCAGGGCATGGCCCAGATCAAAGCCTACGATGGCCATACCGCCTGGCAAATCAACCCCTTTGGTGGACGCAGGGATCCCGAACTGATTTCCGCGGACGAAAGCAAGACGCTCATCGACAACGCCGACGTTGAGGGACCGCTTGTCGACTACAGGCAGAAAGGGAATACGGCCGAACTGATTGGCCACGATCCCGTCGAAGGCACCGATTGCTACAAGATCAAGCTCACTCTCAAAGACGGCGACGTCCGCTACTACTACCTCGACGCCGATTCCTTTCTCGAGATCAAATACGAGAGCCAGGTGCGTGTCCGCGGCGCCATTCGCTACACCGAAACCATGCTCGGCGATTATGAGCAGGTCGAGGGCGTTTATTTTCCCTTTGCCATCCAACGCGGCGAAACCGGCTCCGAAGAGCGCACAACTTTCACCGTCGACAAGATCGAGGTGAATGTTCCTCTCGACGACTCTCAATTCTCGTTTCCCGCCAGCAAGGCGGAAGCCAAACCCTCAGCCGCATTCAAATGACCCTGGCGACCCAAAACTTCCAGTGGCGACCTTCGCAGGTCGTCCGAAAAATTCGCAAGGAAGGACTGAACAATCCATCATGTCTACAGTAGCCCGCGTCGTCTCCCCTGCTGTGCTCCTCGCCGCAATCGTCTTCCTCGCGCCGCACCTCTGCGCTCAAGAAGCCAAGTTCGATTCCGACACTATCTCCGGCCTCGGCGCACGCAACATAGGCTCTGCCACCATGAGTGGTCGCGTCTCTGCGCTCACCGCGGTCAGAGAAAATGGCCGCCTCACGGTTTACATTGGCGCGGCCAGCGGCGGGGTCTGGAAATCCGTCAATGGCGGCACCACCTTCAAGCCCATGTTCGATAAGCAACTCGTGCAATCCATCGGCGCCATCGCCGTCGACCCGCAAAATCTCAAGATCATCTGGGTTGGCACGGGCGAAGCCTGGACGGGCAACAGCGTCTCCATCGGGGACGGCATCTACCGTTCCACCGACGCCGGCGAGAACTGGACCAATCTCGGCCTGAAAGATTCCGAGCACATCTCCAAAATCCTCATCGATCCCAAGGACGGCAACACCGTTTACGCTTGCGTCCCTGGCAAGCTCTGGAGCGACAGCGACGAGCGCGGCGTCTACAAGACCACCGACGCCGGCAAAACCTGGACGAAAATCCTCAAGGGCGCCAATCTCTCCACCGGCTGCTCCATGATGTCCATGGATCCCACGAATCCCAAAACTCTCTTCGCCGGCATGTGGGACTTCCGCCGCAAAGGCTGGACCTTCCGCTCCGGCGGCGACGGGCCCACCGCCACCAGCGGCAGCGCTTTCTACAAATCCTCCGACGGCGGCGCCACCTGGAACGAACTCGACCAGAACACCGCCAAAGGTCTTCCTCCCAAACCGTGGGGACGCATCGCCGTCACGGTCGCGCCCTCCAATTCCAACGTCGTTTACGACCTGATCGAATCCACGCGGAGCGCTCTTTATTATTCCAACGATGGCGGCAAGACCTGGCGGGAGCGCGACCGCAGCAATTGGATGGTCTGGCGTCCTTTCTACTTCGCTAATCTCATCGTCGATCCCAAGAATGAAAACAAGGTTTACAAGCCCGATCTAACGCTCATCATGAGCGACGACGGCGGTAAGAGTTTCAGCAGTGTCGGCAGCGGCGCCCACGGCGATTTCCACGACGTCTGGATCGATCCCGACAATCCCGATCACCTCATCGCCGGCGACGATGGCGGCGTCTGGTATTCCTACGACGGCAGCAACACCTGGTGGAAGGCCAACAATCTGCCCATTTCGCAGTTCTATCACGTCAGTTCGGACATGGCCGATCCTTACCAGGTCTACGGCGGCCTCCAGGACAATAGCTCCTTTGTCGGCGATTCCCAATATCCGGCCGGCATCACCAATAGCCGCTGGGAGAATCTCTTCGGCGGCGACGGCTTCTGGGCCTTCTCCGATCCCGCCGATTCGAATTACGCTTACGCCGAAGCGCAAGGCGGCGAAGTCGCGCGCGTCAATCGCCACACCCTCGAAAAGCGCCTCATCAAGCCGCAGCCGAATTACGGCGAAGACAAGCTCCGCTTCAACTGGAACACGCCCATTCACATGAGCTCCAACGAAAAGGGCACCATTTACATCGGCGCGCAATTTCTTTTCCGCTCGCGCGATCACGGCCAGACTTGGGACCGCATCTCGCCCGACCTCACGACCAACGATCCCGAAAAGCAGAAGCAGGAAGAATCCGGCGGCGTGATCGTCGATAACTCATCCGCGGAAATGCATACCACCATTTACTCCATCAGCGAATCACCCAAAGACGGCAAAACCATCTGGGTCGGGACCGACGACGGCAATCTGCAACTCACCCGCGACGCCGGGAAAACCTGGACCAACGTTGTCGGCAACGTACCCAATCTCCCCAAATTCTCCTGGGTCAATTGGGTCGAAGCCAGCGTCCACGATCCCGCCACGGCCTACGCCGCCTTCGATCGCCACACGTTCGGCGATATGAGCCCCTACGTCTTCAAGACCACTGATTACGGCAAGACCTGGACGCCCATCGTCGCTCCCGACAGCGGCCTGCGCGGCTACGCTCACGTCATCAAGGAAGATACCGTGCGCCCCGATCTCCTTTTCCTCGGCACGGAATTCGGCCTGTGGGTTTCGCCCGATGGCGGCAAGCAATGGGCGCAATACAAAGGTCACAACTTCCCCTGCGTTCCCGTCGACGACCTGGTTGTTCATCCCCGCGAGTCCGACCTCATTGTCGCCACTCATGGCCGTGGCATCTGGATCATCGACGACATCACGCCGCTTCGCCATCTCACTCCCGACGTAATTTCCAAGGAAGCCGCGTTTCTTCCCGATCGTCCCGCGCAGCAGCGCATCGAAACCTTCGGTGGATGGAGGGAAGGCAGCGCCGCGTTCTCTGGCCCGAATCCGCCGAGCGGCGTCACCATCACGTATTACCAGCAGAAGCGCCACATCTACGGCCGCATGAAGCTGGAGATCTTCGACGCCAACGGCAAGCTCATCGACACGCTTCCCTCTAACAATCGCCGCGGCATCAGCCGCGTCAACTGGCCCATGCGCCTCAAAGCGCCTCGTGTCCCGCCCGCGGCCACCGCTGCGTTTGAAGCCTCGGAAGGTCCGCGCGTCGTTCCCGGCACTTACACCGTGAAGCTCACCCGCAGCAAGGACACTTACACCGAAGCTCTCACTATCGGCCTCGACGCTCGCGCCAAGTACACGGTCGCCGATCGTCAGGCCAATTTCGAAGCCATGATGGGCCTCTACAACCTGCTCGGCGACATGAGCTACGACGTCGATCGCATCAACGGCGTTCGCGCCGCGCTGCTTGATCGCGTCGGTCATCTCCCCAAAGATCCCGCCCTCGCCAAGCAGCTCAGGGATCTCACCGCGAAGGTCGACGACATTCGCCGCAAGATTGTCGCTACCAAGGAAGGCGGCGCCATCACCGGTGAAGAACGCATCCGCGAAAAGACCACCGGTCTCTATGGCGAGCTCGATTTGTATGCGGGCCGTCCCGCCGATTATCAACTAGCGCGCATCGATTCCCTGAAGAAGGAACTCGGCGACGTAGAAGCCGAGTTCGACCAACTGCTTGCCAAGGAGTTGCCCACGGTGAACAAGTTGCTAGCTAAACAAAAGCTCCAGCCCATCACGCCCATCACCCGCAATGATTGGGACGCCGCCAACAACACCGACCAAGCCGCCGCGGCATCTACCACCAAGCCTGCGGACGCCCGCGAGTCGATCTTCGACCACGACTGACATTCGTCATATGTTCGCGTTGACAAAACCGAGCGCGACACCGAAAACCCTGAAGAGCGCCGGGATCGCGAATCCGCGCAACCATCGAGAAATGCGGTTCGACCTGCATAACCTTCATTCTGTGGGTCTCGCCTTTGTTACTACGGTGAGCCGCGTCACAAGAGGGACTTAGGCTGGCCAGGCGAGCGGTAAACCACGAGTAAACCTGTGCGTCTCTGCAGCCGCATCGTTTTTGTCTGAAAGCGAAATAGCCTTTGTTTTATTGGGCATCCTGGTGGACGAGAGGGGATTCGAACCCCCGGCCTCCTCGTTGCGAACGAGAAATCAAATCACATAAGGTGTGGTGCTGCAACCACTTACACCTTCTGAGGAGTCCCTTAAATGGGCAACTTGGGCAACCGCTTCAGCAGCCACGGCGGTGGGACTAATTAACTCGGTCAGCAGCATAGCGGGATTTGCCGGGCCTTACATCTTCGGCTACGTATACACCCGCACCGGAGCGTCATTCTCTTTGGGTGATAATCTTGAGGTTGGGCTCGGATTCGAACATCTTTGAGACGAGCCGGTGCCAGGGCAAGAAATCATCAACGACAAGAATTTGTGTGACGAACATGGTCAGGTTTTTGGAACCTCTGTTAGTGGAAGGGCTGCCGAGTGGCCTTAATGCAGTCAGCACTGGCCATCGCGCGTCCCGAGGGAACGGCTGCGGTGGAGTGAACTGGGGAAACGCCGCGGCCTGCTATCCCGTTTTCTCCGCGGTGCAGTAGCGGATCTGATTTTCCGATAGTCCGATGAAGACCGTGCTCAAGTCTTCTTCTGTGGCTATGTGAAACTTATGCGCTATGTAGATCACGTACATGGTGCGCTTGGTGGCCCGAGCGTACTTGTCGGCAATGGCTTGGGCTTGGTTGAACGAACTAAACGAGTGCATGGTCATCAAGTGCCCCTTTGCTTGACGTTTTATGGTTTCATGAACACGCCTTAGCCGTCGTTGCCCAAGGACAACCACGAACTTGCTGTGAAGCAATGAACTGCAGCCCCCAATTAGCTGCAAAGCCCAAAGGGCGTCGAGTTTGACAGTTGGAGATGAAGCACTCCGAGCTTAATCAGGCCGTCCTGCTGGCCGCCCGTAGCGCGCTAATCGGAGAAGTGAAAAATTCCCGAATCGTCGCGTCCCCAGAGCCCGGTGTCTTCCAATTGGTTGGGCATGGGACTGGTCGCATTAACCCTTCTTCGCCGCCGTTTCACTCATTCCACACCCAGCTAATTCGTCCCACGCAGATTGAAGCCGGTTCGGCCAGAAATAGGCCCTAGCCACCTACTGTGATTCTTGTGCTGCGGCGCGCTCTTTCGCGTGGGCGACCAGGGCGGCGAAGCGAGGGTCGCCCTGAAGCGATTTCAGATCAGTGTCCTTATCCATGCCCAAGTCAAGTTCGCGCCCCAGTCCATGATCGACGGCCTGGCCCAGTAGCGAAAGTGCCTCCTCACGCCGTCCTGTTACCGCCGCGATGCAAGCGAGGTTGTAAACGGAGCTAGCCGTAATTGCGTGATCCGGCCCGAAGACCCGGCGGCGAATCTCAAGCGCCTCCCGATTCAACCTCTCCGCTTCCTCGTAGCGACCTTCGTCCGACAGAACGTTCGCTAGGTCGTTCATGGCATGTGCTGTATCCGGGTGTCCCAGTCCAAGGATACGGCGATCGATGTCGAGCTCCTCTCGATAAAGTTTCTCCGCTTCAGCAGGGCGGCCTTCGGCCGATAAAACGACCGCCAAGTTATGCATCGAGATCAGGGTTGCCGGATGCTCCGGTCCCTGAATGCGGCGGTAGATGTCGAGCGCTTGCCGGTGCAGCTTTTCCGATTCGGCAAACTGACCTTCGTCCGTCAGAATGTCCGCCAGGTTCTCGATCGCGCGTGACGTGGCGGGATGCTCCGGCCCCAAAGTGCGCATTTCAATGTCCAGTGATTCGCGCTCTAATTTCTCCGCCTCTGGGTATCGACCTTCCTCAGTCAGGGTCTTACCCAGAGCCTCCATCCCACGCACCGTCGTCGGATTTGTCGGGCCGAGCACGCGCCGGCTATCGTCGATCAACTGTCGCAGCAGCTTCTCTGCATCGGTGTGTCGGCCTTCCCGAAAAAGTTCCCATCCGAGATCTTCTTCAGCCTCGAGTGTGTTCGGATGTTTGGGTCCCAAAACATGGCGGCGAATCTCAACAGCTTTGGCAGTCAGTGACTCAGCCTGCGGATACAACCCAAGGTTATCGTATACAGTGCCCATCACGGCCATCATCTGCGCCTGAAGCTCGGGCTCTCTCGCCAGCCCCGCGCCGATATCTTTCGATGCCTTGTCCAGAATTTCCCGCGCGGTGACCGCGTTGCCACGCGCTTCGCTCGGTTCCGCCACTTTGAACATGTTCGTCATGAACTCCGTAATTCGATTGGCACGGTCGCGCTCTCGCGTCAAACGCCGCAATTGCACTCCTTCGGTTATGGCGAAAGCCACCAATAGAGCTACTGCTCCTGAAGCCGTGGCGACTCCAAGACGATGCCGCTGCACATACTTCTTCAGCCGGTAACCAGCGCTCGCTGGCCGCGCCACCACGGGCCGGTTCTCCAGATATCGTTTAATATCCGCTGCCAGTTCCGAGGGCGTCCCGTAGCGGCGGGTGCGGTCCTTCTCAAGAGTCTTCATCGTAATCCAGTCGAGGTCACCTCGCAGTATGCTCACGAGTTGTCTTTGGTTACCTGATCGCTTCTCAGTGCTATCAATTGCCGCCCTTTTCTCTCCGCTCAGTTTCGCGCTTGGACTTGGCGGATCTTCCTGCCTTAGTTGCCGAAGAACTTCGTCGATCGGACGCTTTTTCCACTCGTCCGGATCGAACGGCAATCTGCCGGTCAAAAGCACATAAAGGATCACTCCCAATGAATACACGTCCGCCCGCGTATCCACATCCAGCACGCTCGGATCCGCCTGCTCCGGGCTTATGAACCCAGGAGTCCCAACCAGCGCACCCATTTGTGTAAACAGGGTCTGCTCGGCCCCCGGCTGCGAGGAAACCGCCTTCGCTATTCCAAAATCAATAATTCGCGGCACAGGCTTTCCATCTACCTCCTCCACCAGGACATTCGAGGGCTTCAAATCTCGGTGAATGATGGCCTTCTGGTGAGCGTGCTGCACCGCTTCGCACACTTTGATGAATAGCTCCAGTCGTTCCCGAATTTTCAACCTCTTGTTATCGCAGTACTGGGTGATCGACGGACCATCCACATACTCCATTACAAAGTAGGGCTGTCCATCGGGTGTCGATCCCGCATCGAAGATCTTCGCAATCGCCGGATGATTCATAAGTGCCAGCGACTGCCGCTCGGACTCGAACCGCTGGATGACGTGGCTGTCGTACAACCCCCCCTTGATCAGTTTCAGCGCCACTCGTCGCTTTACCGGCGAACTCTGCTCCGCAAGCCATACCTGCCCCATTCCACCTTCACCCAACTTCCTAAATAAGACATACGGTCCAATGGACACCCGGTCCTTACTTCTCCCTGCTTCACTGCTCACCCCAGTGTCAATCGTGGTCTCATCACATGCAGTTGCGCCAGAGGCTTCCTCCTGCGGATCCGCCGCACCGGCTTTTTCCTCAGATTTTTCGGGATCGAACTTTGGGATGGAATCTTCTTTGCCCATAGTTACCTGACGGGCCCACATCGGTACAAGGATTGGGAGCTTAGCATAAGCTGCGTTTCTTGTTGAGTTACCGAACCGAAGCTAGGGATCACTGTTGGGAACCAGCTATTGAACCTGTTTAACGCGGAAAGCGGGGCCACTGGGAGGAAGATGTGCGGAAAGGCTTCCGGGGACAGAGCTTGTGCTGGGGAACTGGTCGCTGCAGTTCCGGACGCTAAGTCAGTTGCCCCAGCTGCGGGTACCCAAATTTTGAGCTGCTCTAGCACCCGGAGGTCTGGTATACACGCACTTTGGCATGTGGAATGACCTTACATTTTCACGCTCCCAAGCACCTTGAAAAATATAGCGTGCTTTCCTGCCGGATAGGATTTCAGGTTTCTTGCACCTCTCCGTGCAGTAAACGTCCCAATAATCACATTGGACTTTTTCTCCGGAACATTCGGCCACGCACCGTCTTTCGCAAAAAATTGACGTCGAAGGATTTGAAATGGAAGTCATTCTTGGGATGAAGAATATACTGTTGATGTCGCCGCCGCATGCGATTCCATTTGAGTTTAATATTCATCACCTGAAGCGACGTCAGAACATGGCAGACTTCGTAGCTGCCTTACCTGGTTATAAACTCTTTAGGCTTGCGCGGAGAGCTATGGGACCTATTGATCCAGCGCACTATCTCTCGAACATTTACGCTTATTCAAATATTATGGCGATTCGTGACAACGTTCTGGGTTACTTTAGCGCGATGTATCGCTAAAAGTCCTTCCTGAACGGGATGGGAGACGAGATCGACGTCGTCATACCGTTGGGTCCGTATGGCGGCTCCGGAATTTTTTCAATATGCTCGTATCCCTCACAAGCACCGCCGGCGGCGCCGAGAGAGTGGTTTTTAGTGGTGTTTTCCCAGCCCCGGCATCCCACCTTGAGATCGCGTCTTGTGCCACCGAGTGAGTTTGGGTCGAGCCTCCACCGATTTTGCAGGGATGTTCGCCGAGCTGAGGCTGACCTTGACGCGTCTGCGCTTGCTTCTCTTCAATTTCTTCTGGGGCTTCGCTTTGCGTCGGCTCCGCTCGGCCGTTTCGCGCGTCAACCTCGGAATGAGACCCTCTATTTGCTCGTAAGACCCGCGCACTCGTGAATGGGCATCCAGCTCGAGGACGAACTCGTCACCGAATGTCTGAGTACGGTAACCCAAACGCTGTAGTCGGCTGACCAGCCACGTGAGTCTATCCATCGCGCCGCCCTCCGTATCATCATGGGTTATCAGGACCACATACCACGAGCGCGTGCTGATGGTAAAGGTTGCTTGTCACGTATTCGCTATGTTTCTGACTTCCGCCTCTCGTCCGTTCTCTGCAGGATGAACATCGCTTGCTCGATCGTCCTGTAGATGCCGGCTCCGTGGCTGCATGCGTCTCGTTCACCGCCGCGGCTGTGATGCACCGGGGGTGCAACTCACATTTTTCGTTCCTTTGTTTTCTATGGCTCAGGAGTGGCACGCCGTTCGATGATCGGCGGATCAATCGCCGAGCCTTCATCACCGGTGAGAGAAATCGGAGCCGGACTCGACCAGATCAAAGGATTGAACGTGGAATCCACTTGGGGCCATTCGTTGACGGAAAGTTCTGTTGTCGTCCGCTGGTTCGTAAGGAGACAGGCGGGTTACCTGCGAGAGGGTCGGTGCTATCCGCTAGCACTTCCGGTTGACACAGATGGAAAAAAAACGGTGCATATTCGCTCAGGGCTTTTCCCTGAAGCGACCACCGAGAACTCAAGCGCCCACCCGGATATGTATAGAGGGGAGAACTATGAATTTGAGGGCGAAGTTTGTCATCGCGATTGATTTGCTGGGCTTGCTGTGCCTCATGCTGGCCGGTTCACTGCGGGCGGATACTGTATACACGTACACAGGCAATGCATACACCTATTGTTCTGGTACGTATGCCTCTGGTGGGACCACGTGTGCGGGAACATACGCCCTGTCCATTACGTTTGATGTAATCGCTAACACTCCCCGCGATAATTTGATCTGGCTCGGACCGGGATCGGACATAACCGCTGACGTTTCTACGTTTTCTTTTACCGACGGAACCGGTCTGACTCTCTCGCAAGCGAACTCGACCTACGATCACTTTTATGTTGCCACTGACTCTAGTGGTAATTTCACGCAATGGTATTTTAATGCCTCGAACTACGTACAGGACACCGCTGGCACATACCTAACATACGCATCCGCATATGGCTATCCGAATGGATTTGCCCAAGACACCACATACCTCCAAAACTACACCCTCTCAGGCAGTTCCGTGGTAGCGAGTGGCAGCTACACCACTATGGCGGTTGGCGAACCATCCTGCTTCTTGCTGCTCGGCATTGGACTACTGGGCTTCTTGGCGTTGGCAGCGGGAATCACATGCTTCACCTCGTAGGGTTGCTTCACCTACAGTCGCATTTTTCGCTTAAAATGTTCACTTGATTTCACGGGTGCCGATGCTCCAAAAACACTCACAGAGGCGATGCCCATGCAATTGGGGGCATGCCGTGATGCACCGAGGGTGCACCGTCCTTCGCAAGCCACTGGAATCAAAGTCTCAAATTCTGGCCCGCCGTAGACCATCGGCAGATCAATGTACCCGTCCGGCCAAACCATCTTCCAGCGTTGAATCGTAAACAACCATAATGTCCGGCGCGGCTCAATGTGTCGCGGAAAGGCGGAGGTGTGGGATGAACCGGAAGAGTGAAAATGTGGAGAAGCACCGGTATTGGCAGAGGGCCATCGGGGATGCGGCCCGGAGTGGAATGTCGATTCGCGAGTTTTGCCGGCCGCATCGCTTGCGGGAAAGTCAGTTTTATTGGTGGCAACGCAAGCTGAAAGCCCGCCGTCGCCAAGAGCGGAGCAAGCCGGGTGTTCAGGACAGAGCAGCCAGTTTCGCCCTCGTCAGTGAAGACGGTATGGACATGCCGGCCGGACTGGAGCTGGTGCTCCAGGACGGTCGTCGGCTGCGCATCAGCCAGGGCGTTCAGGAAGAGACCTTACGAGCGGTTCTTGCGGCTTACTCAGTCGGAGTGCCATACATGGGAATCAACCAACATGCTCTTGGATGCGCTCTCTGATTGTCCTATCGTGTACAAGGGGAGAGCGAAGCGCTCAAACGGCATCAGAAGAGCGACACTCAGGATAAATGCGGCGACGAAGTTCTTGGAGGGACAGGTGGAAGGGACTGTGAACGACGTTTGGGCTTGGGAACTTGAGTTCGCAGATGGAACGACGAAGAAAATCTCTAACATCTACGGATACCAAACAGAAGCCCTACCGAGCAAATTGGCTAGTGACGTTGTAGGCCAAGGAAGAGGAAACGGTGCCCACCCGGAGAGCGCTTGAGATCCTTAGAAGTGCGGAAGAGCGCATGAAGATTGCGGAGGGAAGACTCCGTGCGTTCATCGAACGTCCCGACCGCCAATACTCACCGGGAGAGAGGGCAGAGAACAAACGCCTGCTCGATGACCTCCGGCTAGCCATGGTGGAATACTCGGAAGCGTTTGAGCAGGCGGTCAGGTCCTAGACTACCGACTCCCGGTTCATGGCACAGCCCTGAAATAAGAAGCCAAAACGGAATTCCGAGGGGTACGAGACCCTCCCGTTCGAGTTCGTTGCTCAGCGGCCAGTGTCAACGGAGACACCGGGGTGCTAACGAATGCGCCCGGACGGCGAGGTCCGACCTACCGAACGAGGCCATAAAACAGAGCATTCTGGTCCCAAGATGGTTCCAACTGAGATGAATTGGTCCCAACGTTGTTTCCGGTTGAAACCAGACACAGTTGGACTCGAGTTCGCGTTTCACGTTTGCGCGCGCCCGGCTACCTCGAGGAGCGAATTGGGCCAGTTCGATTCGGGGGACCGGATTTTCTCGGCTAATTGCCCGCGGTCATGCAACGCTGAGAGCGAGGCACAGCGGTCATTGCGCCCCTCCGCGTCGCGGCATAGGTTTCATCTTGATCTTGATTCCTTAATTAGGAGGAAATATGGTCAGTATGGGGACACATGCCGCCTCGCATTTTCCACAAATTATTTGGCAACTTCCGACCCAATAAAACGCATTGGGGAATAATGGAGAGTGTCCAATGATCGGCTCACGAAGCATCGTGCCTGTATCGTGGGCACTCAGTCTAGTACTGAGTTTGCCTTTGACTAGCACTGCATCTCCAAGCAAGTTCAAGACAATCGACGTGCCTCTGCCGGGTGTCATTGAAACATCTCTGAACGGGATTAACCGCCAAGGCGATATCGTGGGGGAATACCGCGACAGTCTCGGTCATTTTCATGGTTTTCTGCTGACCCACGGCACATTTACGTACATCGATGTGCCTGGGGCCAATCTTACGGAAGCGACCGGGATTAACTCGAGAGGCGACATTGTGGGGGACTACGTTGACAGCCAGGGTTTTCATGGTTTTCTACTGAGCGATGGCAAATTTACGACCATTGACGCACCGGGAAGCATTTTTACTGTAGCCACTGGCATTAGCACGCAAGGAGACATTGTGGGGCTCGGCGCCGCTGGTGGTGGCTTTCTCTTCAGCAACGGCACATACATGTCTATCGTTGCACCTGGGGCCAGCGCTACTTTGGCGTGGGGGATTAGCCCGCGAGGTAACATCGTGATGGGGTTTGAACTTGACAGCACCTTGGTTTCCCATATCTTTCTGCTCAACAACGGCACATTTACTTACATCGATGTGCCTGGGGCCAATCTTACGGAAGCGAGAGGGATTAACTCGCAGGGCCACATTGTGGGGGACTACTTTGGCAAGCAGCACAGTATGCTCACTGAGCATGGTTTTCTGCTCCGCCAAGGCACGTTTACACGCATCGATGTACCTGGGGCCAATACTACGGCAGCCACTGGGATTAACTCGCAGGGTGACATTGTCGGTTGGTACCGAGTCAGCCGTCAAGGCATCAGCCGTATACATGGTTTTCTACTGAGCAAGGAAAATCGGTTTGACCATAAAGATAATGAGCCTTCAGATGAGGAAGAGAATTAGAGTTCATAGCAGATGTCCCTACCGAAAATGCTATCCGGCGCGATTGCCTTTGAAATCAGCGACATTGAGAGGATGAACATAGGGGCGCATCAGCCGGGCGTTTAGGACGAACAATGTTACATGCCCTGCGGTTACCCGAAATAACAATTCGCCAGGAACAGGAACCCAAGCGAGCGCGCGAGCGTATTCGCGCCAGACATCCTGCGGAGCGAGTTGGACATACAGCATCGTAGTTCCGATTTGCGCATGGCCCATCAGGTGTTGCAGGGCGGGCAGCGACATCCCTGCTCGCACCATGTCCAATCCAAAGGTGTCGAAATCGATGCGGGTTGGCCTCGCGCACTTGGCTCAACACCCGATGATGGCGAAACAGCGAGCGGAAGCCGGCCGAGGTCATGGCCTGAGCGCGGTGCTGGCCCTTCAAGGAGACGAACAATGCAGGCGAGTTGGTTAGTGGCCTTTCCAGGCGCAAGTAACGCCCGAGCACTTCGAGGATTTCCGGCGGCAGCGGCACAACGCGCTTCTTATTTCCTTTGCCGAGTGCACGCAGCTGGCCTTCAGCGAGTTGCAGGTCTTCCATCTGAAGAGCCAAGACCTCGCAGGAACGCAGACCATCGAGGAGCATCAAGCCGACGAGAGCCAAATCACGATAAGTGCGGAAACTTTGCCAGAACTTCGCAACTTCTCAAGAAGAAAGTGGCACGATGACCCGCCGATTTTGTTTGAGGCGGAGGCCCCAGGCGACGGCGGGGCGGCGGCGGCCGTAGCCGAGCGGGGACCGTCGGGTATAGCGGCGCTGGAAATGCACTTTGCCGGCAGGAATTTCTTGTCCGGTGTGGAAGCGATAGCAGCAGCGCACTGCACCGAGGCGATGATTCACGGTCTGCTGTGTGGGTTTGGGATCCTGCTCGAGTTGATGACGGACATAGTCGACGATCGTGGACTCGGTTATCTCGGCGAGTCGTCGGTGCTGCGGTTCGAACCAACGCGCGAAATCGAGAAGGTCATAGGCGTAGATGCGAAGTGATCGTAGGGAAAGTTGCCGGAGTCTCTGACTATCGAGGAAGGCGTTCGCCCAATCGAGTTCTCCTCCCTGGTTGTCACGCACTCGATAGGGAGAGGCGCTGGCA
>Ga0074045_10002868_pt1 | contig 15746 bp, 15 predicted proteins | sample BogForMeECP23OM2_FD_94442 | JGI IMG/M metagenome (GOLD analysis project Ga0074045, IMG submission 94442) | Bog forest soil microbial communities from Calvert Island, British Columbia, Canada - Bog Forest MetaG ECP23OM2 | ecosystem: Environmental > Terrestrial > Soil > Wetlands ...
CCTCCGCAGGGAGGCACACCATCGTTATCCTGTGACCGCCGAATAGCAGCTTGGTCGCGAAGAGCGACCCGTGGAAGCTCCCATGATCAGTACATCATAAGTCGCCATCTCCCCTTCCTCCCTGGGTGAAGCGGCGGATCCAGTGCGCAATGGCCGGCCAGGTCTGCTGCAAGGTTCGCGAGCCCATGAACAGGCCGATATGGCCGCCGGGAACGAGCTTCTTCTCGATCTGCTCCTTTGGCGTACCGAGATAATTCTCGGCATTGAAGACCTGTTCCGAGGTGGTGATGTCGTCGGATGCACCGGCCAGCAGGTAGACCGGGCATGTGATGTCCTTGAGGTCGAGCCCGCGGCCAAGGCCGACGAAGCTGCCTTTGGCAAGGCGGTTCTCCTTGAACAGCTGGACGATTGCCTGAAGATACCAACGACCGGGCAGGTCGATCGGGTTCTCGTACCAGCTCTCGAAGGCCTCCTCCTTCTTCAGATAGGCCGGATCGTCGGATCGTCGACGTGCTCGTAGAGATCGATATGTTTTTGAATGTAATTCTGCTCGGGATGCATATTCTTCCATCCGCGCAGCATGGTCGCGCCACGCATGAGGCCACCGCCGAGTTCAACCAACTCCTCATAAAACGCAGTCGGATAAGTGTGCGCCATGCGCTTCACCGGGCCGTTCCCGGCGTCGGTATCGATCGGCGCTCCCGCAAGCACCAGACTGACCACCTTGCGAGGAAAACGCGCGGCGTACATCGCCGACATCCAGCCGCCCTGGCATAGCCCGATCAGATTGACCCGTCCCCCCAGATCGTCGACACAGACGTTGAGCTCAGCGAGATATTGGTCGATCTCCAGATCTTTCATATCCGCGGTGGCAGACTTCCAATCCGTGAGAAAAACGCGGTCGAGGCCATTCGCGAGCAGCGTCTCAATGAGGCTCTGGCCTTTGTAATAGTCGGCGATCACCGCAGAATGGCCGGCATATGGCGCATCGACGATCGTCGCTATACCCTTGGCCTCCGGCGCCGAGTAGTCGCGGAAGACCATCGTTCTGAGATCGAGCATTGTACGGTTGGCCGTGGCGGGCGCAGGCCTCCGGAGATGCTGAATTTTTGCCTCTTCCGACAGGAACTCGAGGTTCTTGGCGTAGAGTTCCAGCCCTTGCTCGCCCATTCGCGCGGCTGCCAGCATCGGCCAAAACAGCGGTACGTTGACCCCTGTGAGTTCGCGCGTCGCGATCTTGTCTGAGTGAGCCATTTTTATCTCCGCCTTTACACCGGATCTCATGCGCTCTCGTGGCGTGCGAGCTTGTCACCGGCAACGTTGTGCACGGCCAGGACGAGCAGGATCAGGAACGGAAGCAGCAGGACCCATACCCCAAAGTGCGGGGTCGCCGCTCCGGACAGCACCGCGCCTGTCAGGAAGCCGCCCCATACTCTCGTCACGATAAAGGCGCGGTAGAGATGGGTATCCCACGGTCCCCGCACGTCTTGCACGGGCGCCCGGATGACTGCCATGGCGAGGTGACGCGCGATCCTGGCCAGGTCGCCCGTTACGAAGGTGAGGCTTACCGCTTCTCCGCCGACCTGAGACAGGGTAGTGTTCATCATGCCCATGGCCAGGCTGATCACGGCGATCTCGACCTCGACATTCAACGTGACCGAGCCGGTGACACCCATGATCACCGCCAGCAAGGCCGCGACCGCTCCCAGCAGGGCGCAGCGCGAATGGCGCAGGCCGGAATGAGTGAGCAAGGCCCCGGCAAAATTGCCGATAACGAAGAACATGATCGCTACCGCGGAAGGTAGGGCCGCCGCAAAATGGCCCTGCCCGGCCTGGGTGCCCGTCTGCGTCGTATTTCCGCTCATGAACGACACGTAGACGCCCAAGGCAACAATGCCGTAGCCGTCCACGTAGCCGGCGATCAGGGCCAGGGAGGTGGAGAGTCTCCCCTCAGCCCTGTCCAGCATCTCGAGTTCGATTGCCACTGTGGCATACTCTCTACTCTGCGGCGTTTACGTGTTCGGCACCACCGAACTCACGGCGAAGGGCCGCGCCGTGCTGGTCCAGTTCGGGCGCTCCGACACGCACCGGCGGATCATCGTAGCCGCTGATTTTGACCGGGTTGCCGGGCATCTTGACCCCGCCGGCCTCGATGTACATGTTGCGCGCCTTGATCTGCGGATGCTCGGCGGCCTCTTTTATGTCGTTGATCGGGCCGACCGGTACACCCGCCTCGTGGACCACCTTCAGCCAGTGCGCTGCCGGTTGCTTCTTGAGCACCACCTCCATCTCGGCTTTCAACGCCGCATTGTTTGCAGCGCGGTCAAGATCCGACAGGAACCGCTTGTCTTGCGCGAGCTCCGGTCGGCCGATGGCGCCGCACAGCTCGCCAAACAGGTGATCATTGCCGCAGGCGATCACAAATTGTGTGTCGGCCGCCTCGAACGTATCGAACGGCGTCATATAGGGATGACGGTTGCCCACCCGCTTCGGGGGCTCGCCGGTCGCTGAATAAGCCATCAGGCCCTGCTCGAGAAAGGCGAAAGTCCCATCGAACATCGCCACGTCCACATGACATCCTTTGCCGGTCTTTTCGCGCGCGTAGAGCGCCGAAGCGATGCCGCAGACCATGAAAACCCCACCCACCAGATCGGAGAGAGAGGTGCCGACGCGGGTCGGCGGCCCATCCGGAAACCCGGTGATGCTCATCAGGCCGCTCATCCCCTGAACGATGGTGTCGTAAGCCGGGAACGTCCTCAGCGGCCCGGTCTGGCCGAAGCCAGTGGAGGACGCGTAGATCAGCCGCGGATTGAGCTTGGACAGTTCCTCATACGACAATCCGAGGCGGTCCATCACGCCCGGCCGGAAATTCTCGGTCAGAACGTCGGCCTCGCGGACCATGTTGAGCAAGACACCGCGATCGGCCTCCTCCTTGAGGTTGAGGACAATGCTCTCCTTGCCGCGGTTGACAAAGCTGAAGTACAGCGACTGTCCTTTGTAGAAGGGACCGTAGGTACGCGTGTCGTCACCGTGGCCGGGCGGCTCGATCTTGATGACACGAGCGCCAAGGTCGTTGAGAATCGTCGTCCCGAACGGGCCGTTGAGCACGTGGGTCAGGTCGACGACGAGTAATCCGGAAAAGGGTCCGGCAACCCGCTGGGGTTCGGGCGATGACATTGGGTAAGCTCCTTGCCTGAAGGCATCCCACACGAGCGTGCACGCTGCCAGAGGGGCGTGGCTCAGGTTGTAGCTGCGGGCTATGTCGCGGATCGCCGCGCATGGGACACCTACAGCTAGCTTGCTCGCCCTACACCGCTTCGACAGGGCAGTATATCGGCCACCACTGTGCCGACCGCACCGCCTCGACAGGGTCGTCGATCGAGGCGCGCGCGAGTCCTTGAGCGATGGCCGTGCGGGCCACCTCCACGGCCACGGTGCTCGACGTGATGCGCAGATCCGCATTCGACGGCAGCAGGGAGGCGCCCGGCGCGGTATCCGTGGCTTGGCTCGCCACGGCCTGGGCGGTGGCGAAGATCATCTCGTCGCTCACCTTCGCCGCGCGGGAGACGATGACGCCGAAGCCGAGACCCGGATACAGCGCCGCATTGTTCGCCTGGCCGATCTTGTAGGTCACACCGCCATATTCGACATTGTCGAAGGGCGCGCCGGTGGCGACCAGAACCTTGCCCTCGGTCCATTCGACCAACTGCGCAGGCGTGGCCTCATGCAGCTCGGTCGGGTTGGACAAAGGGAAGATGATCGGGTGCTCCACATGCAACGCCATAGTGCGGACAATGTCCTTGGTGAATTGCTGCGGCGTGGTCGAGGTGCCGATCAGGATGGTGGGCTTCACGGCGGAGACGGTGGTCGCAAGATCGATAATGCCGGATTTGGCGGCCGCAGCTGTCCGGAGCGCCGACATGGCCGGCCAGCGGGTCTCCGCCGCCGCGATCGGCGCGCAAGGCGTGCGGGCGAGGCCGGCGACCTCCTCTTGCGGCCGCGCATAGGGCCGTTGGAAGTCGAGCAGACCGTTGGTCATGTCGGCCGTCAGCAGGCCGGGCAGATCCACGAGCCAGATGCGCCGCGTGGCGTCTTCCTTTGACAAGCCATGACGGACCATCTGGTCCCTGATCTGGTCGGCGATCCCGACGCCGGCCGTCCCCGCACCGAAAACGACGACCCGCTGTTCGGTCCAGCTCCCGCCCGTGCGCGCCATGGCATTGAGCAGCCCCGCCAGCACGATGGCACCGGTGCCCTGCATGTCGTCATTGAAGGTCGGGACCTTGTCCCGGTACCAGCCGAGGATGCGGCGGCAATTGGTGGATCCGAAGTCCTCCCAGTGGAGCATGGCGGCGGGGAACAGCTTGGTCGCCGCGGTCACATAGGCGTCGATGAAGTCGTCATACGCCTTGCCGCGGATGCGCCCGTGCCGGTAGCCCACATAGAGCGGATCGTTCAGGAGTTTTTCGTTGTCCGTGCCGACATCCAGCACCACAGGCACGACCCTGTGCGGATCGACACCGGCCGCGGCCGTGTAGACCGCGAGCTTGCCGATGGAAATGTCGATGCCGTTCGATCCCCAGTCGCCAATGCCGAGGATTTCCTCCGCGTCGCTGGCCACCAGCAGATCGATGTCGTCCGGCGCGGCTCCGAAGTTCGCGAGCTTCTTTTCCACGCTGTCGGGATCGTCGATGCTGAGGAACACGCCGCGCGGGCGGGTCATCACCTCGCTGTAATTCTCGATCGCCTCGCCCACCACCGGATCGTACACCACAGGCAGCATTTCCAGCATGTGCCGCTGGAGCAGCGCGTAAAAGAGCGTGACGTTATTGTCGTGGAGCCGCCACATATAGATGTGCTTGGCGAGGTCCGTCGGCGCGGCGCGATAGGCCGCATAGGCCCGCTCGAGCTGGGGCTCCAGTTCCGTCGTCACGACGGGCGGCAGCAGACCATCCAGACCAAGGGCACGGCGTTCGGCCGGGCTGAAGGCCGTGCCCTTGTTGAGAGCCGGGTCCCGGAGAACCTGGTAACCACGGGCCGTCGTCTTGATCAGACGTCCTTTTGCGTCACGAATCACCTTTGCCTGTCTGCTGAACATGAAACGCTCCTTTCACTCGGTTATCGCGATCGCTGTTCCCAGCGTGACGATCGACAGCACGGTGCTGAGCAGCACCGTGGCATTCGATTAACTCAAATAGACCTTGTAGCGCAGACCCAGCGCCTGCCGCTCGGCCTCCGTAAAGCCAGTCGATTTGTTGAGCCTGGGGTCGTGCAGGAGGTCGATGCCTCGTTTGCTAATGCCAGTATTGGAAGCAGACATTGGTTTCTCCTCTCTCGGAAGTGTGCAGTTCAGATATGCGCCGCTACTTTCATCTAATTGTCTCCTCGGCTACGTAGGGCTTGACCATTTTCGCCGGATCGACGACGCGGTCGAACAGCTCGTCCGTCACGAAGCCGAGCTTCAGCGCCGCGTCCTTCAGGGTGAGGTCGTGGTCCATCGCGTAGTGGGCAATTTTTGACGCTTTGTCGTAACCGATGACTGGCGAGAGCGCCGTCACCAGCATCAGGGAGCGGTCCACATATTCCTTGATCTTCTTCAGATTGGGCTTGGTTCCCTCAACGAGGAACTTGCGGAAGTTTGTGCACCCGTCGCTGATGATCGTGATCGAGTGCGTAATGTTGAAATGATTAGCGGCTTGTAGACGTTCATCTCCAGATAGCCGGCGGCGCCGCCGAAGCCCACTGCCACGTCATTGGCCATCACCTGCACGGCGATCATCGTCAGCGCCTCGGCCTGGGTAGGGTTCACCTTGCCCGGCATGATTGAGGAGCCGGGCTCGTTTTCGGGGATCTGCAACTCCGCAAAGCCGGCGCGCGGGCCGCACGACATCAGGCGAACGTCATTGGCGATCTTGTAGAGCGACACCGCCAACGTGCGGAATGTTCCGGACAACTGCACCAGCGCATCATGCGCTCCTTGCACGATGAACTTGTTCGGTGCGCTGACGAACGGCAACCCGCTGAGCTTCGCGATTTCCGCCGCCGCCGCTTCGGCGAACCCGGGAGCCGCATTGATGCCGGTGCCGACTGCGGTGCCGCCGAGCGCCAGCCGGTACACGCCCTTCAGCGCATCCTCTATCCGCTCGATATTGTCGCTCAGCATCCCGGCGTAGCCCGACCACTCCTGGCCCAAGGTGATCGGCGTCGCGTCCTGCATGTGGGTGCGGCCGATCTTGACGACATCCTTCCATTCCTTGGCCTTCGCCGCGATCGCGTCGCCCAGGGCAGTGACGGCCGGCAGCAGCCGCCCTTTCACATTGACCGCGGCGGCGATGTACATCGCCGACGGAAACGTGTCGTTCGATGACTGCGACATGTTGACATGGTCATTGGGGTGCACCGGCGTCTTGCTGCCCAGCGCGGTGCCCGCAAGTTGGCAGCAGCGGTTAGAAATGACCTCGTTGACGTTCATATTGAACTGCGTGCCGCTGCCGGTCATCCACACATGCAGTGGGAACATGTCGTGGTGCTGCCCGGCCAGGATCTCGTCGCAGACCTGCACGATCAGCCGGTGAATCGAGTCGTCCAGTCGCCCGCCCGCGTGGTTGGCGTTGGCCGCAGCCTTCTTCAGCGTTGCGTAGGCGGTGATCATCTCCCGCGGGATCAGATCCTGGCCGATGCTGAAATGCTCCAACGAGCGCTGCGTCTGCGCCCCCCATAGTTTGTCAGCGGGCACCTCCACCACGCCCAGGCTGTCGGTTTCCCTACGAATTTCGACCATGGAGCCGTACTCCCAAATCAAACAGATACGAACCGATCCACTTGCATATGACACCGAGGGCGATCCCGACCACGGTATCGAAGAGCCGCAACAAAGGCTGCTGCCAAGCAGTTTTGGGGCTCATTGCCGCAACCACCATGACAACAGCGGTTGTTATTCCGGTTGTCACGATGTCGTCGCGCCGGCCTAACGCCGCCATTACCAGCGTGCCGATGCCAAGCAGTATTGCGAGGCCCACAGGCGTAAACGGGAAAATCAAAAGATACGGCAAGCACAATGCGAAGCTGACGCAGGTCGCTATCAGCCGCGCTATTCCCGCAGAGAGCGCATGGGCGCGGCTGTCCCTGAAGACGAAGACGACGGCGACGACAGCCCACATCCCTCCCAGGAAGTGGGAGGCCTGGTCGGGGAAGCTGGAGAGTATGTAAGTGATGATCCAATAGGTGATCAGGCATGCAATCGCCATGTTCAGCGAATAGACGACATCCCACGCAGTAAGCTTGTCGTGGTTCGCCTCAGACAATGCTGCCGAATGAGGCAGAAGAAGCTTGTCGAGTGCCATTACGGAGCGCGAGGCTTCGCTGGCAGAGCCAACGCCGCCGGTCGATAGCAATGCCGCGGCAGCTTCGCTCGCGTGGCGTACGGCCTCGGCACCGCCCCGATGCAACTTCGCCACCACCCTTACTCCACGATGCAGTCGTCATTGCATTTGGGGTAGCCTTTGCCGTCCCCCTCGCTCCCACACATCCAACACGGCGTGGGGTTCGCAGCCGTGGCCTGAGTTGGCGCGGGCTCGGCCTCTCCGACCGGCTTGTAAAGCTCGTTCATACGGGAGCGAATTGCCGTGTAGTCGTCCGCCGCGTATCCTCGGCTCATTTCGCGATCCTTGCCTTTGGTTGCTGAACTTCAACGAGGCTCGCTGAACCCGCGATCCGGTAACCCAGCGGGTGCAGCCGGGACCTGCGCACACGGGATCCGCCCGGTTCTCACTTCTTCGGCCCGATGCTGCTTTGCGGATTGAGTCGGTTTCTCTGCGAACTTCGGCCATGACCATTTCTTTCTCTGGTCGCGGTACACCGTACCTCTTCAGCGCCCGTCGTTGAGGCCCGCATCGACGGCCGCGAGCAGACCGAGGGCCGACCAGTCGAGCTCAGCCCAGCCGCGAGCCACTATCGCAACAAGGTGATCGTGGACGAGGCTCGCAGCGGGCATCGGCACAGCGGTGCGCTCGGCTTCGGCCAATGCAAGCCGCATATCCTTGATGGCCAGCGGCACAGCCATTCCCGGGCTGTAGTGCTCATCGACAATCTTGCCGCCGTAAGTCTTGTGGACCCGGGAATCGAACAACGAATTCGTCAGGACATCGTAGGCGAGGTGGGCATCGACCCCGCCCTTTCGCATTAGGGCCAACACCTCGCCCATACATTCGAGCGTCGTTGCAGTGAGCACGTTAGCGGCGAGCTTCACAAGGTTCGCCAATGCGGCGTCTTCACCAATGATGAACAGTCGTTGCCCGAGGCGCTCGAGCAATGGACGGACCTTTTCCATCGCAGAGTGCGGGCCCCCGGCGAGCACGAAGAGTTTCCGTTCTCGCGCAAAGCCCGGGTTGCCGAGCACCGGCGCGGCGACATAATCCTGGTGATGGCGCGCATGCTCCTCGGCGACGCGGCGGGAAATCGCCGGGCTGACCGTGCTGGTGGAAACGTGGACCGCACCCGCGACGAGAACACCGGCCAGCCCTTCAGGGCCCAGTGCCACCGCCGCAAGCGCGTCGTCGTCGGGAAGGGAAGTCACCACCACATCGCAGGCGGCAAGATCGGTGAGCTTTGCGGCAGCGTGAGCGCCTGTCAGAGCCGCTGCTCGCTTCGGGTCTCGGTCGTAGACCAACACCTGATGCCCGTCTTCGACAAGATTGACGGCAAAAGCGTGTCCCATATGGCCGAGACCGACCACACCGACACGTCTGATCCCGGATCCGGCACGCGCCTGGCCCTGCACATTATCGGTCATGCAACTTTCCTCTCCTGTTTCACCGAGCCTCCCTCAGCCCTGTTGACATCACGAAGTTCGATTATTGCTGCGGCGGTACTCGTTCCAGAACGCCGCACTATTTGTCGGTTGTCTGGTGCTCTGTCCCTGGCGAATGCGTCTCGCTGTGCGGATTGAGATTGCCGATGTGACCGCTCTCTGTCCCCACCTTCGGATTGATCGCGCAATTGATCAGTGACGGCCGGCCTGACGCCAGAGCTTTGGTGAGGGCGTTGGAGAGGCTCTGCGGATCGGCGGCGTAGTAGCCGTCGCCGCCGAATGCCTCGATCAGCTTCTCGTATTGCGCGTCGTTCATCAGCACGGTCGGGGCGGGGTCTGTGCCACCGCTGCGGTTGACATCGTCGCCCCGATAAATGCCGCCATTATTGAAGATGACGGTGACGATCGGCAGCCGATACCGGCAGATAGTTTCGATCTCCATGCCGCTAAAACCGAAAGCGCTGTCACCTTCGATCGCCACGACGGGTTTATCGCTGGTGACTGCAGCGGCAATCGCAAAGCCCATGCCGACGCCCATCACCCCCCAGGTCCCGCAGTCCAGGCGCTTACGCGGCGCCTGCATGTCGATCACGTTGCGGGTGATATCGAGGGTGTTTGCTCCCTCGTTAACGAGATAGATCTCCGGCTTGTCGGCGAGCACCTTTTTGATAGCGCCAAGGGCGCCGTAGAAACCCATCGGATCGGCGTGGGCGGCGCCAGCGAGGTTGGCCTCCATGCGCTTCACGTTCTTCTCTTTGTGCTCAGCGAGATCGTGAAGCCATTCCGGGCTTGGCCGGACCTGGCCGGGCTTGAGAGCCGCCAGTAGTTCGGACATCGAAGACGCAATATCGCCGACGACCGGCGCGGCGATGGCGCGATTGCTGTCCATTTCCGTCGGCATGATGTCGAGCTGAACAAACCGGGCCGTCGCCGACCACTGCGGGCTTCTACCATGGCCGAGCAGCCAATTGAGCCGCGCTCCGATTAGCATCACCAAATCGGCCTGCGACAGCGCGACGTGGCGCGCCGCGGCAACGGACTGAGGATGGTTGTCGGGGAGCAGGCCCTTGGCCATCGACATCGGTAGAAACGGGATCTTGGTCTGCTCAATGAAGGCACGAATGTCGGCATCCGCTCGCGCGTAAGCCGCACCCTTGCCGAGGATGACGAGCGGACGTTCGGCTTTCTCCAGCACAGCGAGCGCCCGCGCGACCGCTTCGGGCGCGGGAAGCTGCCGCGGCGCGGCGTCGACCACGCGCACCAGCGATTTCGCGGCGACCTGGGCGTCAAGTGCGGCGCCCAGAACCGCACCCGGCAGAGATCAAGGTAGACGCCGCCCGGGCGTCCGGAGACAGCGGCCCGGATCGCGCGCGCAACACCGATGCCGATGTCCTCGGGCCGCTCGACCCGGTAGGCGGCTTTGGCAAAGGGCTTGGCCGCGTTCATCTGGTCGAGCTCTTCGTATTCGCCCTGCTGCAGATCGACGGTGGCCCGATCGCTCGATCCGCTGATCTGTATCATCGGGAAGCCGTTGGTGGTGGCATTCGCAAGAGCCACCATACCGTTGAGAAAGCCGGGCGCCGAGACGGTCAGGCAGATGCCCGGCTTCTGCGTCAGATAGCCGGTGATCGCCGCCGCGTGACCGGCGGCGGATTCATGGCGGAAGCCGATATAGCGGATCCCCGAGGCCTGGGCCAAACGGGCCAAATCGGTGATCGGTATGCCGGCGACGCCATAGATAGTGTCGAGGCCGTTCAGCTTCAGGGCGTCCACGACGAGGTGGAAGCCGTCAGTCTGTGTGGCTGGGGCCAATTCAGCAGACATGGTAGAGCACCTTCTGCAAGTAAATTAGAACCGGGCTCAGTGCTTTTCGGAGCCGTGGGTATCGTCATGCCAGTGATGGTCGTCATGCCGGTCCCCGGGTTCGACAGGGAGCGGGTCGACGATCTTGGCCCCATGAAGCTTGGCGATTTGCTCAGGGCTGTACCCTAAGCTCGCCAATACTTCGTTGGTGTGCTCGCCCAGCAGCGGCGATGCTGTAATCTTGGGCGTGAAATTCGAAAACTTCATCACGCTGCCGATGGTGAGATAGCTTCCGCGTACCTTGTGCGGCACCTCGACGATAGTCCCGTTGGCGCGCAGATCGGGATCGTTTTCGAGCTCCTTCATGTTGAATAGCGGCGAGCAGGGGACCTCGTATTTCCTGAGGATATTTACGGCCTCATATTTTGTCTTATCTGCAAGAAAGGATTTCTCGATCTCGGCAAAAATGTCGAAGATGTGAGGCTGCCGTGCTTCAGGCGTGGTATAGGCCGGATCGTGCGCCCATTCGGGTTTGCCGATCGCCTCGCAGGTCCGAACCCAGTTAGTATCCTGGATAGTGAGGTAGATATACGAGTTCGGATCCTTTTTCCAGTCCTTGCACTTGAGGACCCACCCCGGTTGTCCACCGCCCCCTGCATTGCCGCCGCGGGGCACCACGTCGGTGAATCTTCCATACTTGCCATCGGCCCGAATCGGATACTGCGGATACTCTTCCAAATAGCCGACGCGCTCCAGCCGTTGCTGATCCCGCAGTTTGACGCGGCAGAGATCCAGACAGGATTCCTGCATGGAAACAGTGATCTTCTGGCCCTTGCCGGTCTTCTGCCGGTGGATCAGGGCAGTGAGCACGCCGATCAGCAGATGCAGTCCCGTGTTGCTGTCGCCGAGAGCAGCGGCGCTCACGAGCGGAGGCCCGTCCCAGAAGCCGGTGGTCGAGGCTGACCCGCCAGCACATTGCGCCACGTTTTCGTAGGCCTTGATGTCGGACCACCGAGAGCCTTCGGGGAAGCCCTTACCCGACCCGAAGATCAGCCTTGGATTGAGTTCGTGGATGTGCTCCCAAGGGAAGCCCAACCGGTCCAGGACGCCGGGGGCGAAGTTTTCCACCAGGACGTCATAAGTCCGGATCATCTTTGTCAGGACTTCCTTGCCCTCCGGCGTTTTGAGGTCCACCACCAGCGATTTCTTGTTGCTGTTCAGCATCGTGAAATACAAGGCGTCTGCATCAGGAATGTCGCGTAACTGGTGGCGGGTGGAGTCGCCCCCATTGGGACGTTCGACCTTGGTTACGTCGGCGCCATACCAGGCCATCAGCTGTGTACAGGCGGGACCGGCTTGCACCATCGTAAAGTCGATAACTTTGATTCCTTCGAGGGGTAGGCTCATGATCAAACACTCCTCATTGCTGACGCTGCGAAAATACGAAAGCGTGCGGAGGCCGCCCAGCAATCCACTGGGGGAACAACCCTTCGATTTGACGGGCGCCTTCGTTGCGTCGGGCGCTGACAAGCACCCGAGGCGAGGGTGGAGCGAACGGCGGCAGTGAACCGGTAGCCTCGACCGAACTCAGTGCGGATCAAGTCGCGGTCTTCGCCAAGAGCCTTCCGCAAGACGGAGATCTGGACCTTCAGGTTCTCCTGCGCGACAACGACGCCCGGCCACACGCGGCTCATGAGCTCTTCTTTGGTGACGAGCGATCCGTCGGCCTCTACCAAGGCCAGGAGGAGATCGAAGCCCCGTGTCCCCAACTCGATCGGGACACCGTCGGCCACAGATTGCCGCCGGCGCAGCAGGACGCGGAAACGGCCGAATTCGAGCATCGCGTCGGCCGCTGCCGGGCTCGACGAGTAGGCCCCATTTGGCGGCGGGATTTCACGGTAGGGGGCGGGCCCGGCGTAGCTACTCATCGTCATCGTGGGGCCTCCGTTTGGTTTCTAGCCTGCAATTTGGCGCGGCCGTTTGCGCTGGTCGCGTTAATGATTGTGAAATTTTGTAGGGACCGCCTTCGCAGCTTTTTGCGAGCACCGGGATTACGGCAGAACGCCTGGGTAGCTTGCTGTTGCGTTGCAAAATCTTTCGCGGTCTGTATGAATCGAGAGACCCTTGAGGACGATTCCCCGATGGATGAAGAAACCTTCGCCTTCGGATCGTTCCGCCTGATCCCCGCCCAGCGCATGCTGCTCGAGGACGGAAAACCGCTGCGCCTCGGCAGCCGAGCCTTGGACATTCTCGTCACGCTCGTTGAGCGCGCCGGCGAGACGATCCACAAGGATCAGCTGATCGCTCGCACCTGGCCTGACACAGTGGTCGACGAGGGGGCCCTGCGGGCCCACGTCGCCGCGCTACGCAAGGCACTTGGTGATGGCCGCGCCGGAAACCGGTATATCACCAACATTTCGGGCCGGGGCTACAGCTTTGTCGCGCCGGTGACGCGCGAGCAGCGGCAGCCGACCATCGCCCCGGCGGACGGAACGGCCGTGCGCGGCAATTTGCCGGCGCTGCTCACCCGCATCGTCGGCCGGGACGACATCATCGCGGCTTTGGCGGCACAGCTCGCCCAGCGCCGGCTTCTGACCATCGTCGGTCCGGGCGGAATCGGCAAAACCACGGTGGCGATCGCCCTCGCCGAGAAGGTGAGTGCGTCATACGAGGACGGTGTCTGGTTCGTCGGGCTCGCCTCGCTGCCCGATCCGGACCTGGTGGCGAGCGCCCTCGGCACCGTGCTGGGAATTTCTCTGCCGGGCGTCATCCGGTATCGGGATTGGCCGGATGGCTCCGGGACAAGCATGCGCTGATCGTGCTCGATAGCTGCGAACACGTGATCGGCGCGGTGGCGGTAATCGCCGAGGCGATCCTCAAAGCAGCGGCCCGCGTCTCCGTTCTCGCCACGAGCCGGGAACCGTTGCGGGCCGAGGGCGAATGGCTGCACCGCCTCCCGTCGCTGGAGCTGCCGCCGCGCTCCGATGATCTCACATCCGATGCGGCGCTGCGGTATTCTGCCGTCCAGCTGTTCGACGAGCGCGCCCGGGCGATCACGGACGGTTTTGCCCTGGACGGCGACGATATCGCTCCGGTGATCGAGATTTGTCACAGGCTCGACGGGATGCCGCTCGCGCTCGAATTGGCGGCCGCGCGCGTCGATGTGTTCGGTGTCAAGGCACTCGCCGCGCGGCTCGACGATCGCTTCGCCGTATTGACGAGCGGCCGCCGCACCGCGCTACCCCGCCACCAGACTCTGCGCGCGACAATGGATTGGAGCTACGAGCTGCTGCCGGAAACCGAGCAGCTCGTTCTGCGGCACCTTGCCGTGTTTCAGGGCGATTTCACCATCGATGCGGCGGCTGCGGTTGCCACCGACGACCGCATCAACGCCGCCGATGTTTTCGAAGCGATCGCCAACCTCGCGGCAAAATCGCTGATTTCGACCGACATCAGCAGCGACGTAACTTATCACCGCCTGCTTGACACGACGCGCGCCTACGCTCTGGAAAAGCTGAGCGAGAGCGGCGAGATCGAACGGGTCAGAGCGCTTCACGCAGAGTATTATCGCGGTCTCTTCGAGCGGGCCGAAACCGAATGGGAGACGCGGCCCACGGCCCAATGGCTGGGCGATTACGGGCGCCAGATCGACAATTTGCGCGCGGCGCTGGACTGGGCGTTTTCGCCGGGCGGTGACGCCTCGATCGGGGCGGCATTGACTGCCGCCGCGGTTCCCTTGTGGATGCATTTGTCACTAATGGAGGAGTGCCGCGGCCGGGTCGAGCGGGCGCTCGCCGCTATCGCGGCTGGAGCGGGCCGGGACCAGCGCCGCGAGATGCAGCTCCACGCCGCGCTTGCGGCATCGCTGATGTATACCAGAGATGCCGTTTCCGAGATCGACGCGGCCGGGACAAAGGCTCTCGAGATTGCGGAGAGCCTTGACGACATCGAGTACCAGTTGCGCTCGCTCTGCGGCCTGTGGACTTTTCGCATCAGCTGCGGCCAGCATCGCGTCGCTATGACCCTGGCTCAACTGTTCTATACGCTGGCGGCGAAGCGGTCCGACCCGAAGGATCACCTGATCAGCGAGCGAATGATCGGTGCGTCGCAGTATTATCTGGGCGATTTGCTCAGTGCGCGGCGCCATCTCGAGCGCGTGCTCGCCCACGATGTCGCTCCTGCCCAGAAGTCGCGAATCGTTCGTTTTCAGGTCGATCCGTGGGCGACGGCGCGGGCCTACCTTGCCCGGATCCTGTGGCTGCAGGGATTGCCCGATCAGGCGATGCGGACTGCTGAAACCAGTGTCGCGGAGGCTAGGGCGACCGATCACGCAATCTCAGTGTGTGTGGCTCTCGTCGTGGCGGCATGCCCGATCGCGCTGTGGGTCGGCGATCTGGCCGCGGCGGAACATTACGTGGAAATGCTGCTAGATTATTCAACAAGGCATGCGCTGGCACACTGGCACGCCTTGGGCTGCAGCTATCAGGGAGTGCTCGTCATCCAGCGCGGCGATCTCAGCGCCGGATTACAGCTGCTGCGCGCCGCCTTCGACGAACCAGGCGCGGCCGGGTCCGTCCCGCGGCTCTTTACATTCCTTTTGGCGGAGGCCTTGGGCCGCGCCGGGCAGATCGCCGACGGGCTCGCTGTGATCGAGGAGGCGATCGTCCGCTCCGAGCACAGCGAAGAACGCTGGGTATTTGCCGAGTTGCTGCGCATCAAGGGCGAGCTTCTGCTGTTGCAGGACGCGCCCGGAGCAGCCGCGGCGGCCGAGGATCACTTCCGGCAGGCGCTCGACTGGGCGCGCCGGCAGGGAGCCTTGTCCTGGGAACTGCGAACGGCCTCGAGTCTCGCCCGGCTTTGGAGAGACTATCATCGCGTTGAGGAGGCGCGCGTGTTGGGGTCGGTTTACGGCCGCTTCACCGAAGGTTTCGCGACGGCAGACCTGCGAGACGCGAAGAGCTTGTTGCAGGAATTAGTTTAGTACCGGCCGGGCGCCCAACCCACCCTTGTTGCAACCGAGAGAATGTCGTTTTCTGAGTTCCGCCCGAGACACGCTGTCATTGCGAGCGAAGCGAAGCAATCTCGCGCCCGTCGTGCTCAGTCGATCGAGATTGCTTCGTCGTTTCACTCCTCG
>Ga0074045_10002870_pt1 | contig 15741 bp, 11 predicted proteins | sample BogForMeECP23OM2_FD_94442 | JGI IMG/M metagenome (GOLD analysis project Ga0074045, IMG submission 94442) | Bog forest soil microbial communities from Calvert Island, British Columbia, Canada - Bog Forest MetaG ECP23OM2 | ecosystem: Environmental > Terrestrial > Soil > Wetlands ...
CGCGACCCCGTGGCCGAGGCGCAGGCCGAAGAGCTGGCCCGGAGATTGCCGATATTCGGCACTTTTTTCGTTCAGGCACTATCGGATTCTTCCTCGCGCTGGATGATTACCGACGTGAACCCGCGCGTCGTCGCCGGGCGGCGCACCGCTGCCATCGGAGCGGACTTCACGATCGCAAACCTGGCTGATTTTTGGGGCGAACCGACAGATCGGATGATAAAGCCTATTGTGGGCGAATATATTGTTGGTCGCGAGTACATGGAATATGTCATTTCCGCTCCTTAGAAAACAAGAGCGGTCGCGATGCGGCGGCGTCTGATTGTCGGGTCGGCAGGCAGCAGCGGCTCGCTCGGCGTCGTGCAAGGGGTGCGCCAGTGGTATGGCGATAGCGTTTTCGTCATTGCGATCGACACCAACCTGCGCGAACGGGTGACCGCGAGCCTGTTCGCGGATGCGTTCGTGCAGGTGCCTCTGGCGCGATCGCCGGAATTTATCGACGCATTGGCGCGCCTCGCCGACGCCCATCCCGGCAGCTCCTACCTGCCGATGCACGACGAGGAGATCGAGGCGGCCGCGCGTCTGGCGTCGGAAGGAAACCTGCCGCCCGGCCTCGATCTGATCGCGCCGCCCTATGAGGTCGTTCGTCTCTGCAACGACAAGTGGCGGATGCATCAATGGCTGAAAGCCAATGGGCTGCCGACGCCCGAGACCGTGCTGGCGACCCCGGAGGCGATCGCGACCGTGCCGCTGCCGACGGTGCTGAAACCGCGCATCGGGACCGGCAGCCAGGGCGTGCGGCTGATGCGCGCGCGCTCGGAGCTTACCGGTCTCGCGCCGGAGGCATGGCTCCTGCAGGAGCTTTTACGGTACCCGGAAATGAATGTCGAGGTGTTCCGCAGCCGGACCACCGGCACTTTTCACTCTGCTTGCCGCGTATTTTTAGGCACTATAGCCAGCTTTGCGTCAGCGGGGCATGGTCCCTGGCGCGTGTTCCGCGACCCCGCGGTCGAGGTGCTGGCCGAAGATTTGACCCGGCGATTGCCGATGTTCGGCACCTTTTTCTTCCAGGCATTATCGGATTCTTCGTCGCGCTGGATGATTACCGACGTGAACCCGCGCGCAGCCAGGAGGATGAGCGCCGCCGTCGGAGTGGATTTCACAATGGCAAACCTGGCCGATTTCTGGGGTGAACCGACCGATCGGATGATAAAACCGATCGCCGGCGAATATATCGTTGCTCGCGAGTACACCGATTATGTCCTTTCTGCTCCTTCGAAATAGGGGGTCGCGATGCGTCGTCTGATTGTCGGGTCGGCAGGCAGCGGCGGCTCGTTCGACGTCGTGAGAGCGGTGCGCCAGTGGTATGGCGATACCGTTTTCGTCATTGCGATCGACACCAACCCGCGCGAGCGGGTGACCGCGAGCCTGTTATCGGATGCGTTCGTGCAGGTGCTTCCGGCGCGATCGCCCGAATTCGCCGAGGCGTTGGCGCGCCTCGCCGAGGCCTATCCCGAAAGCTCCTACCTGCCGATGCACGACGAGGAGATCGAGGTCGCCGCGCGTCTCGCGTCGGAAGGAGATCTGCCGCCCGGCCTCGATCTGATCGCGCCGCCCTATGAGGTCGTTCGTCTGTGCAACGACAAGTGGCGGATGCATCAATGGCTGAAAGCCAATGGGTTGCCGACACCCGAGACCGTGCTCGCGACCCCGGAGGCGATCGCGGCCGTGCCGCTGCCGACAGTGCTGAAGCCGCGCATCGGGACTGGCGGCCGGGGCATGCGGCTGATACGCGAGCGCTCGGAGCTTGCCGGTCTCGCGTCGGAGGCATGGCTCCTGCAGGAGCTTCTGCAGCACCCGCAAATGAATGTCGACGTGTTTCTCAGCCGGACCACCGGCACGTTTCACTCTGCTTGCCGCGTATTCTTAGGCACTAGAGCCGGCTTTGGGCCAGCGACGCATGGTCCCTGGCGTGTGTTCGGCGACCCAGCGGTCGATGTGCTGGCCGAAGATTTGGCCCGGCGATTGCCGATATTCGGCACCTTTTTCTTCCAGGCATTATCGGATGCTTCCTCGCGTTGGATGATTACCGACGTGAACCCGCGCGCAGCCAGGAGGATGAGCGCCGCCGTCGGCGCGGATTTCACGATCGCAAACCTGGCCGATGTCTGGGGCGAACCGACCAATCGGATGCTGCAACCGATCGTCGGCGAATATATCGTTGCTCGCGAATACACGGAATATGTCATTTCCGCTCCCTCGAAATAGGGAGTCGCGATGCGGCGGCGTCTGATTCTCGGCGCGGCGGGGAGCGGCGTCTCGTACGGCATTCTCAAGTCGCTGCGAGAGCATTACCGCGAAGCAGTCTTCGTCATAGCCATCGACAGCAACCGCCGCGAACAGTCGGCGGCGAGCCTGTTCGCCGACGCGTTCGTTCAGGTGCCGCTGGCGCGGTCCCCTGAGTTCGCTGGGGCATTGGCGCGCCTCGCTGAGACGTATCCCGGCAGCGATTACCTGCCGGTCCATGATGAAGAGATCCAGGCCGCCGCGCGACTAGGTTTCGAGGGAAAGCTGCCGCCAGGTCTACGGTTGATCGCGCCGCCTTATGAGGTCGTCCGCCTGTGCAACGACAAATGGCACATGCATCACTGGCTGCAAGCCCATGGATTGCCGACGCCGAACACCGCTCTGGCGAGCCCTGAAGCGATCGGGGCGGTCGGATTGCCGGCGATCCTGAAGCCGCGCATCGGCAATGCCAGCCAGGGCGTGCGCCTGGTTCGGGAAGAGTCGGAACTGGCCGGTCTCGATCGGGAGCACTGGTTGCTGCAGGAGCTGCTGGATGGTCCGGTGCACTACGCCGACGCGTTGCTGAGCTGGCGCACCGGCGCCTTCTTCTGCGCCTGCCGGGTCAACTTGAGCGGGGCTAGGGATTATACAACGGTGCGGGGTACCTTCCGCCTCTACGACGATCCGGCGCTGGCCGCTTGCGTCGAGCGGATCGCCAGGGGTCTGCCGCTGTTCGGCGCATTCAACATCAATGCGATGCGCAGCAGCGCTTGCGGTCTGTGCATCATCGATGTCAATCCGCGCGTCGGTCTCGGCACCAGAATGAGCGCCGCCGTCGGCGCCGATATCGCGGCGGCGAATCTGGCGGACTATTGGGGCGATCCGACCGGAGGCATGTTGAAGCCGGTCGTCGGCGAATACATCGTGGCTCGCGAGTATGTAGAATACATCACCTACGCATCATTGTAACGGCTGAGGATAGGGCTTTCGCACGGAGGAAGGAGGATGCGATTTTATTATCTCGACGCGGGGCTCGTTACCTATGATCATCATTCTAATTACTGTAGGTACATCGTGGACGAGGTGCGCGCTCGCGGACTGGAGGCGCTGATCTTCGCAAATTCAGGAATCCATGCGGCGCCGCGATCCGAGTTGTCAGCGACGCCCCACTTTCGGGTCTATACTTATGCGGAGGGAGACGCCGATCCCGTTTGTGGCTGGCTGACCGGATTCGAGCGCACTGCTAGTTTGATCCACGAGGATTTGATGCGACTACCGGCGCCGAAGGCCGGAGACATCGTCTTCATGAGTTCATTGTCGCCGGCGCAGCTGGTGGCGATGGCCGCGTGGCTTACGGCCATCCCAGCCGCCCGGAGACCCTGCGTCGTATTGGAGATGGTCAGCCCCGGGCTGGGGCTCGGGCAGGGGGCGGCGGAGGGCTGGAAAATACCTCACCCTCTGATCGATCCGCGCCCGACGCTGTTTCGCTACGCATCCCTCCGGCTGGGGCAACAGCATGGGTTACGGCTGAACTTTATCTCGTTCACGCCAACTTTAGCCCATCTCTTCGGCGAGCTCTTGCAGGCTCCTGTGCAAGTGGCGCCGCTTCCCTACCGCGCCGTCAATCCGTTGCGCAACCGGGCCGGTGCGCGGCCGGTCGTCGTCGCCATCCTCGGTCATCACAAGTCGCGCAAAGGATATGACAAATTGCCGGAGATCGCCGCGCGACTGTTGGAGGTTCGTGCCGATGTTCGGCTCCTCGTCCAGGCTGTTTCCCCGGCCGATGCGCCCGATGCGCTCATGGGGCTGCGGCACCTGGCCGCCAGCGATGACCGCCTCACTCTGTGCGAGCGGGTGGCGGGAGAGAAGGGATGGCCGCTATTATTGGAAAAGTCCGATCTGATGCTCTGCGCCTACCGTCCGCAATTCCACTTCGTCGGATTTTCGGCCGTTGCCGCCGAGGCGCTCGCCAATGGCATCCCGACTGTCCTCCCCGGCGGCTCGCCGATGGCGAAGTGGCTCGAGGAATGCGGCGGCGGAGGCACCACCTTCGATTGCTTCGAAGCGAACGAGATCAGCACAGCGGTCGAGCGCGCCCTGGACGATTTTGATCGGTATGCGACGCTGGCCTACACCGGTGGGCTGGCATGGCCCACGACCCGGGGCCCGGCCCGGCTGCTTGACGCGGTGATGGCCCTCGCCCAGCGCGACGATCAGCTCACTGACGAATCCTCGGTTCCCCCCGCGCCGGGGCGCAGGCCCAACCGCGCCGAACGGCGCGCCGCGAAAAAATATCATCGTCCGTAACGACGGAACGCGCCCCGGTCGGTCAGAAACTTCTTGTAGGCGCTCGTTGCGCCGGAAGTGAGTAGGAATGCCCTCCGAACGAGCTGGATCCGGCGCGCAGATCGTGCTTTTGGCCAAGCGCGCCCGCGATTTCCGACAAAAGCCGGTCTACCGACCAGGGCGAGATCTTTATTGGCAGCCTGGATGGCGATGTCTTGGCAGGATGCGATTGGTATCGCGCGACGCCGGTCTGCCTCGAACAGAGCGCGGTCTATTTCCGCTTTGACGAATCGCTTATCTGTTGCGCTTATTCGTTCGTGTAGCCGCCCTATCGCGGACGCTCCCTCAGGCCGATCGTTGGGATTTTGCGCACCGAGAATTCAGCGCAAGGGGATGGCAGGGCACGGTCTACTACGTCGAAACCCGTAATTTCCCATCGCCGCGCGCGGCGGCGAGGCAGCGGACGGCGCACTGGGTCGACCATTTCGCCTACATCCGCGTGATGGGTTGTTACATTCGGTGCACCGGCCGAGGCTGCCAGCGCCTCGGTGTGCGTTTCACCGGCGGCTCGTAACAAGGCGCTGGGAAGCGAAACCGCCCCGATCGGGGCGGTTTCGGTTCTTGTAGCGACATCGCCTGCTCTCCACACCTCCCCGACCCTCCCTGCCCGCAAGGAGGGAAGGGTCGGGGAGTGAGTTCGGCGGGGCGACCGGAGGCTAAGACGGCATCGCGCCCATGAAGTCGCGCTTGCCGATCTCGACGCCGAGACTGCGCAGAACGTTATACGCCGTGGTGATGTGGAAATAGAAGTTCGGCATCGCCAGGTGGTAGAGATAGACTTGGGCGCGGAAATTGCGTTGCTGGCCGCCCTGGGTGATCGTGACCTGCGAGTCTTCCTTGCCGTCGAGCTGGTTCGGGCGCAAGCCCTTGAGGAAGTCGATGGTTTTGTCGATGCGCGACTTCATCTCGGCGAGGCTGTTGTCGATGGCGGGGAATTCGGGAACCGCCACACCGGCGGCACGGCCGGCGCCCAAAGCGTGCTCGCTTGCCTGCCGCACCTGGCGCGCGAAGGTGAACATGTCGGGTTGGAGCCGCCAGTTCAGGAGGGTGTTCTCCTCCCACTTCTTCGCCGTGGCCGCGGCTTCGCCCTTCTCGATCACCCCCTTGAGGCCGCCCAGAAGCTGCAGGAATACCGGCACTGATCCGTGGTACATGGAGATAGGCATGGATTCGTCCTCCTCGTCGTTGCTGACGTTGATGCCGAAGGGATCTTAGCGGGACCCGGGAAGGGCGTGAAGACCCCTTTGGCCCAAGTTGGCCAAAGGCAACCCGGTCAAGCTGGGGCGCTCTAGCATCGCGCGGCTAAACGGAAGGCGATATCGGCCCGTCCCATTTGGGCCTAAGCTGGTTGTTAACGTCTCCCGTGCTCGATTGGTCCGTCCCATTCGGAGCACGGGAGCTTGTTGACTCCGTTCCCCAGCGATCCGCGTCGCCGCGCCCGAGCCATCACGCTCGAGATCGTCGTCGTCGGCATCACCGTCATTCTGGCGATGTGGGCGACGGTTGTCTTCTCGATCATGGCCGCGCAAGAGGCGGCAATGGATCGCACGCGGTCCGAAGGGCGCAACCTGGCGGTCGCCTTTGCTGACGAAGTGACCCATATCCTCGGCGGCGTCGCCGGCGCGATGGAGATTGTTGCCCAACACGTGCGCGTCGAGCGCGGTCGGTACGATATCCATGCGTGGGCCCGCGACATCCCGCTGCTGTCGCAAGCGACCATCCAGGGGGCAATCATCGGACCTGACGGCAGGCTCGTCTCGATCACGCTCGACCCCGCGCCGCAACCGATCGACCTCAGCGACCGCGAGCACTTCCGCATCCATCTCGATGGCCGGTATCAGGGCATTTTTATTGGTAAGCCGGTGGCCGGCCGCGTCTCGCACGAAATCACCATCAACGTGACGCGGCGCGTCGACGCCGGCACCTTTCTTGGCGTCATCATGTTCGCGCTCGCGCCAGGCAATCTCACCACCCTCAACACATCGGTCGATCTAGGTGCGCGCGGCAGCATATCTCTGGTCGGTCTCGACGACATCATCCGGGCCCGTTTTACCCGGGAGAATCCGCACGGGCTGGCCGGCATCGGTCAGCCGGTCGAACATCCGTGGACATCCAGCATTCCCGCAAACGGCGAAGGCTCGTTCATCAAGGAGAGCATTTTTGATCACGTCACGCGGCTCTTCAGCTATCGCCGCGTCGGGAATTATCCGCTATTCGTCACCGTCGGTTTGGATCTCGACGAGACGCTTGCATCATCTCGTGAACATGCGACGGTGATCGCCGCGATCGCTGGCTTGGCGACAATTTTGCTGGCAGGACTCGCGGCGTATCTCATTCGGGAGATCCGCCACCGCACCTCGCACGAGATCGCATTGGCTGACGAGCGGGACAAGCTTCAAGCCGCCGGTGACCGCCTGAAAGCCGATATTGCCCTGCGCAAAGAGGTCGAACAGAAGCTCCGCGAAACACAAGCAACCTTGCGCGACGCGGTCGACAGCATTTCCGAGGGGTTCGTCATCTATGATTGCGATGATTGTTTTGTCGTGTGCAACGACTCCTATCGGCGACTGTATCCGGAAGCGGCGCGCCTGATGGTGCCGGGAACGCCCTTCGAGGAAATCGTGTGGGCCGGTCTCGACGCCGGCTGGTTTGCCGATGCGGTCGGATGCGAACTGGAGTGGCTCGCCGATAGGATGCGTGCGTACAATCGGCCGTCCGGGGTGTTAGAGCAGCGGCTCGCCGACGGCCGCTATGTGATGATCTCCTTGCGGCGCATGCAAAATGGCGGCATCGCCGGTTTGCACATCGACATCACCAAGATGAAGCTCACCGAGGACCAGCTTCGGCGCAGCCGGGACAATCTCAATCGCGCCCAACGACTCGCCAAGATCGGCAGCTTCGAACGCGACTTCCGGACTGAAGAGGTGATCGGGTCGGAGGAGCTGCATCGAATATTCGAGCTCGATCCGCGGATGCCAGTGCCGACAAAGGAAGAGTTCCTCGCGCTCGTCCATCCCGACGATCGCGCAAGGTATCAAGCCTCGATGATGGCTTCCGAGGAAGGCCAGCCGACATCCCCGCTGACGTACCGTTTTCGGTGTTACGACGGTTCGATCAAATGGATCTATTCGGAGATCGAGACGATTTTCGACGACGAAGGCAATCCCGTCCGGCGCATCGGGACGATCAGGGACGTGACCGAAGCGCGAGCGGCCGAGGAGCGCCAAAGAGAGCTGGAGCGCCAGCTGCTTCATTCGCAGAAGCTCGAGGCAGTCGGGACCCTCGCCGGCGGTATCGCGCACGATCTCAACAACACCTTGATGCCGATCCTCGCGCTGTCGCAGCTGCTGATGCAAGAAATGCCGGAAGGAAGCAGCGAAAGGGAGGATTTGGAAACGGTCGTGCAGGCGAGCCGCCACGGCCGGGACCTCGTGCAGCGCATTCTCGCCTTTAGCCGAGATCAGAAAGCGGCGAAGACGAGGGTGGATCTCACCGCGACCATCCGCCAAGCGCTCCAAATGCTGCGCCCGACCGTCCCTGCGACCGTGCTGATCGACGAAAAGATCGAGAATGTTCCGCTCGTTCTCGCCGATGCCGGTCAGCTCCAGCAGATCATCGTCAATTTGGTCACCAATGCCCGGCAGGCGATCGGTAACGGTCTTGGGACGATCGCCGTCGGCGTATCGTCGGCAAGCCGGCGTTCACATCTCCACCATGGCGGCGATTTTGTTCGCCTGTGGGTTGCCGATACCGGTTGCGGTATGGATGCCCAAACAAAGGATCGGATATTCGAGCCCTTCTTTACGACAAAAGAGGTAGGTGAGGGCACCGGGCTCGGACTGTCTGTCGTTCACGGCATCATCGCCGATCATGGCGGGCGGATCGAGGTCAGCAGCCAATTGGGCAAAGGTACCCAATTTACCATTTTCCTTCCGGTTGCCGAGCCTGAGGCATCACCAATCGGAGCGGCAGCAGCATGACGATGCGAATCTGTTTGCCCCGGTTGTCGTCGTAAAGGAAAGGTTCCTTTAAATCATTTTTACCGAGTTGCCGCTTAACTGGGGCTATCGCGGTACACGAGGCTTACCTCATGAAGATTTTGGTGATCGACGACGACCATCTGGTCCGGTACACGATTTCGAGGATCCTTCAGCGCAACGGCTACGATGTGGTAACCGCTTCGGACGGCAAGCGTGCGATGACAGTTTTCCGCGACGAGCGCCCGGATATGGTGATCACCGACATCATCATGCCCGAACAGGAGGGTATCCAAACCATCCTTATGATCCGGGCCCAGCGTCCGGAGGTCAAGATCATCGCTGTTTCGGGCGGTGCACGGACCCACAACGTCGATTATTTGGGGATGGCCGAGGCGTTTGGGGCAGACGACGTCATTCCAAAGCCCTTCGAGGCGGAGGAGTTGCTGAGCCGACTGGCCCGGTTTTGCCCGCCGGCTTCGGTCGTCGGGGAAGTTACTGCCTAGTCCGGCCGCGGGCGGCAGGAAAATGCCGCGCTGGCACGACGAAACCCCCGCCGGCGAGTATCAGTGAGACCGCCAACTGCAGGCGCCAAAGGCACCCGCGAAGGTAACCCATAGCCGTTGGTAGAGGCCCACTCCGACCTCTTTCGAGACACGGGTTTTAGGGGGGGCAGCCGGCTCACTGACTCGCAGTCTTTCCGCCGCGGTTGACAGTCTCGGCCCCGGTCGATACGACACCTGCGTACCCGATAAGAACACGACCCGGAAAGGTTGAACGGGAGGAGGAAGCGGGTGTTTTGCCACCACTCTTAGACGTCCGGAACCTGCACACCGAGTTTCGCACCGGCACCGGTGTCGTGCCTGCTGTCGACGGGATATCCTATACCGTCGAACGCGGCGAGACGGTCGCGATCGTGGGTGAAAGCGGGTCGGGCAAGACGGCCGGGGCGCTCTCGATCCTCCGCCTGATCCCGGATCCGCCGGGACGGATCACCGAGGGCCAGATCCTCTTTGCCGGCCGCGACCTGAGGCGTTTGTCCGAGGAGGAGATCCGCCAGGTGCGCGGCAGCGACATCGGCATGATCTTCCAGGAGCCGATGACCTCGCTGAACCCGGTCCTGACGATCGGCCGCCAGATCACCGAGACGCTCGAGCAACATCGTGGAGCCGATCGGGCCGCCGCCCATAAGCGTGCGGTCGAACTGCTCGGCCTGGTCGGCATCGCCGACCCGGCGCGCCGGCTTAAGCAGTATCCACACCAGCTTTCGGGTGGCATGCGCCAGCGCATCATGATCGCGATCGCGATCGCCTGCGATCCGAAGCTGATCATCGCCGACGAACCGACGACGGCACTCGACGTGACGATCCAAGCCCAGATCCTCGAGCTGATGAAGGAGCTGACGCGTCGCCTCGACGTGGCGCTGATCATCATCACCCACAATCTCGGCGTGGTCGCCCGTTACGCCAACCGCGTCAACGTGATGTACGCCGGCCGCATCGTCGAGAGCGGCCCGGCGGCCGACATCTATCACGATCCGCGGCACCCCTATACGATGGCGCTGTTGCGCTCGGTACCGCGGCTCGACCGGCCGCGCCAGGCGCGGCTCGACCCTGTCGAAGGTCAGCCGCCCGATTTGACGCGGCTGGATGCGGGCTGCTCGTTCCGGCCGCGCTGCCGGTTCGCGGTCGCTGGCTGTGCCGAAGCACGGCCGTTGCTGGAATCCACCGGAGATGCCCGACACCTCGCCGCGTGCTTCCGCAGTCGAGAGATCGCGATCGAGACAGAAGCTGCTACGGGGCCGCTGCACCGGGCCAGCAGCGCTGCTGTCTCAGACTGATAACTAAGGAGAGGCGAAGATGGCGTTCGCATCGGCTTGGTTGGCGGCGGGTTTGAGCATCGTGCTCGGGAGCGCGGCCGCGGTTGCGGCCGGAGACGAGGAGGAGGCTCCGGCCAAACGCGGTGGCATCTTCACCTACACCATTCCGGCAGACGCCCCGCCGAGCTTTGATGCTCATCGCGAGGGCACGTTCGCAACCCTGCATTCGGTCGCGCCGTTTTACAGCGTGCTGATCCGGGTTAATCCGGAGAACCCGTCTTCGACGACCGATTTCGTCTGCGATTTGTGCACGGCGATGCCGCAGCCGACCGACGACGGTAAGACCTACACCTTCAAGATCCGCGACGGCGTCAAGTTCCACGACGGCTCGCCGCTGACCGCGGCCGATGTGGCAGCGAGCTGGGAGCACATTGTTCATCCGCCTGAAGGTGTGTTGAGCCCGCGCGCCAGCTGGTACGAGATGGTCGACAAGATCGAGGTACCCGACCCGAAGACCGTTATCTTCCACCTCAAGTTCGCGACCAGCGCGTTTCTTCCGGCCCTCGCCGACCCCTTCACCTTGATCTACAAGAAGGGGATCCTCGACAAGGATCCGCGCTGGTACGAGAAGAACATCTTGGGCTCGGGCCCGTTCAAATTCGCCGAGTACGAGACCGGCCAGGCGATTAAAGGGGTAAGAAACCCAGACTATTATCGCAAGGGGCTGCCCTATCTCGACGGCTTCACCGCCATCTATGCGCCGAAACAGGCGGTGCGCACCGATGCGATCCGCGCCGATCGGGCGGCGATGGAATTCCGCGGCTTGCCGCCGGCGACGCGCGACGAGCTGGTGAAGGCACTGGGTGATAAAATCACGGTTCAGGAGAGCGACTGGAACTGCGGCAATCTGGTGACCCCCAACGACAAGAAGAAGCCGTTCAACGACGCCCGGGTGCGGCGGGCATTGGCACTGGCGGTCGATCAATGGCACGGCGCACCGGCGCTCTCAAAGATCGCCAATGTGCGCACGGTCGGCGGCATTGTGTTTCCGGGCTCGCCGCTGGCGGCGACCAAAGAGGAGCTCGAGCAGATCGCCGGCTTCTGGCCGGATATCGAGAAATCACGGGCCGAGGCGAAGCGTCTCTTAAAGGAGGCCGGTGCCGAGGGCCTGAGTTTCGAGCTTTTGAACCGCGGTGTCGACCAACCCTATAAATACGTCGGCACTTGGCTCGTCGACGAATGGAGCAAGATCGGGCTCCATGTCACTCAACGCATCCTGCCGACCGGGCCGGAATTGGAAGCGCTGCGCAGCGGCAATTTCGAGGTTGCCTTGGTAGCCAACTGCCACGGCGTGCCTAACCCGCTGATCGACGTCCAAGCCTACCTGCCGAGCTCGATCTACAGCGGAAACTACGGCTACTATGAAGATCCGCAGGAGGTCGCGCTCTACGATAAGATGCTGCGCGAGACCGACTTTCCCAAGCAGCGGGCTTTGATGCGCGATTTCGAGAAATACGTGCTCGATACCCAGGCCCACGAGATCTGGGTATTGTGGTGGTACCGGATCATTCCCTACCGGTCATACGTCAAGGGATGGAAGATCAGCCCGGGCCACTACATAAACCAAGACCTGGCGACGGTCTGGCTCGACAAATGAGGTCGCGGCCGGCAGCACCGCTCCGTCACACCGGCGAAAACCGGTGTCCATTTCAGCCATGGATCCCGGCCTTCGCCGGGATGACTCTACTGCTTGCAGTGGTTTTCCTTAGTGTGCCTGCTGCTGGCGAGGAGCCGAAATACGGCGGCACGCTGACTTATATGATCCCGGCCGACGCGCCGCCGAGCTTCGACGGGCATCGCGAGAGCACCTACGCAACGGTGCATTCGGTGGCGCCGTTCTACAGCGTGCTGATACGCGTCAACCCGGAGAATCCGTCCGCAATCACCGACTTTGTCTGCGACCTCTGCACCGAGATGCCGCAGCCGACCGACGACGGCAAGATTTATACGTTCGATATCCGCCAAGACGTCAAATTCCACGACGGCGCGCCACTGACCGCTGCCGACGTAGCGGCGAGCTTCAATGCGATCATCTTTCCGCCCGAGGGCGTGCTGAGCGCGCGTGCCAGCAATTATTTGATGGTCGACAAGGTCACCGCACCCGATCCGCGCACAGTCGTCTTCCGTTTGAAATTCGCGACATCAGCGTTTCTGGGCGCGCTCGGCGACCCGTTCAATTTCATCTACAAGAAGACGATCCTCGACCAGGACCCGCGCTGGTACGAAAAGAATATTCTGGGCTCAGGCCCGTTCAAATTCGTCGACTATCAGGTCGGCCAATCGATCAAGGGCGAGAAGAACACGGAGTATTACCATAAGGGACTCCCATATCTGGACGGCTTCACTGGCATCTACGCGGACAAGCAGGCGGTGCGGGTCGAGGCGATCCGCAGCGACCGCGCCGCGATCGAATTTCGCGGCATGCCGCCGGCAGCGCGCGACGAGCTCGTCAAGGCGCTCGGCGACAAGATCACGGTGCAGGAGAGCGACTGGAATGTGGCCAGCGCGGTGACGCCGAACCATAAGAGGAAACCGTTCGACGACGTCAGGGTTCGCCGCGCGTTGAGCCTGGCGATCGACCGCTGGCACGGGGCACCGGCTGTGTCAAAGATCGCGATCGTGAAGACCGTCGGCGGCATTGTCTTCCCCGGCTCGCCATTGGCGGCGACCCGAGAAGAGCTGGAGCAGATCGCCGGTTATTGGCCCGATATCGACAAGTCACGGGCCGAGGCCAAGCGACTATTGAAGGAGGCCGGTGCCGAAGGGCTCTCCTTCGAGCTCCTCAGCCGCAACGTCGACCAGCCCTACAAATACGTCGCTACCTGGTTGATCGACGAATGGAGCAAGATCGGGCTGCACGTGACGCAACGGGTGGTGCCGAGCGGCCCGTGGTTCGAAGCAATGCGCAACGGCGATTTCGATGTCGTTCTCGAGGCTCCCGGCCACGGCTTTGTCAATCCGCTGCTCGATATCCAGAAGGTCCTGCCCGCCTCGGTCGATGCCGAGAATTACGGCCGTTTCGACGATGCGACCGAGATCGACCTCTATGAAAAGCTGCTGCACGAGACCGACCCGGCGCAGCAACGCGTCCTGATGCGCGGGTTCGAGAAATACGTGCTCGACGAGCAGAGCCACATGATCTGGGTGCTGTGGTGGCATCGGATCGTGCCATATCGCTCGTATGTGCAGGGCTGGAAGATCAGTCCGACTCACTTCATCAATCAGGACCTGGCGCAAATCTGGCTCGATAAATGAAGTCGCAGCCGACAGCACCACTCCGTCACACCGGCGAAGGCCGGTGTCCATTTCGGCCATGGATTCCGGCCTTCGCCGGGATGACTCTGCTGCTTGCAGTGGTTTTCCCTAGTGTGCCTGTTACTGGTGAGGGGCCGAAATTCGGCGGCTTTCTGACCTATGCGATACCGGCGGACGCACCGCCGAGCTTCGATGCCCACCGCGAGGCCACTTTCGCGACCGTGCATTCGACAGCACCCTTCTACAGCGTGCTGATCCGGGTCGATCCCAACAACCCCTCCTCGACGACCGACTTTGTCTGCGATCTGTGCACGGAACTGCCGCAGCCGTCAGACAATGGGAGGACCTACACCTTCAAGATCCGCGAGGGGGTCAAATTTCATGACGGCTCGCCTTTGACTGCAGCGGACGTGGCGGCGAGCTGGAACCACATCGTACATCCGCCCGAAGGGGTTCTGAGCCCGCGAGAGAGCCACTACATGATGGTCGACACGGTCGAGGCACCCGATCCGACGACCGTCGTATTCCATCTGAAGTTTGCAAGCGGCGCATTTTTGCCGGCGATCGCCGACCCTTTCAGCTACATCTACCAAAAGGCGATCCTCGACAAAGACCCGCGCTGGTACGAAAAGAACATTCTCGGCTCTGGTCCTTTCAAATTCGCCGGACTGGAAATCGGCCAGTCGATCAAAGGGGTTAGAAACCCTGATTACTACCACCAGGGGCTGCCCTATCTCGATGGCTTCACCGGCATCTATGCCGATAAGCAGGCGGTGCGCGTCGCGGCACTGCGCAGCGACCGGGCCGCGATCGAATTTCGCGGGCTGCCGCCCTCGGTCCGCGACGAGCTGGTCGACGCGCTCGGCGACAAGATCACGGTGCAGGGCAGCGACTGGAATTGCGGCCAAATGGTCACGCCCAACCACAAGAGAAAGCCATTCGACGATGTTCGGGTGCGCCGCGCATTGACCCTGGCTATCGATCGCTGGAATGGCGCACCGGAGCTGGCAAAGATCGCGAATCTGCGCACCGTCGGCGGTGTCGTCTTTCCGGGCTCGCCCCTGGCAGCGGACAAAGAGGAATTGCAGGACATCGCTGGCTTCTGGCCCGACATCGAAAAATCACGGTCAGAAGCAAGGCACCTGCTGCACGAAGCGGGTGCCGAGGGGTTCAGCTTCGAACTGGTGAACCGCAACGTCGACCAGCCCTACAAATACGACGCGACGTGGGTGATCGATCAGTGGAGCAAGATCGGGCTTCACGTCACACAGCGGGTCTTGCCGACCGGTCCCTGGCTCGAAGCAATGCGGAACGGCAATTTCGACGCCGCGATGAATGGCAACTGCAACAGCGTGGTTAATCCACTGCTCGACGTCCAACGATACTTGCCGCATTCGGTCTATGTCGCGAGCTATGGCCAGTTCGACGACCAACAGGAAATCGATTTGTACGATAGGATGCTGCATGAAACCGAGTTCACCAAGCAGCGGGCCCTGATGCGCGACTTCGAGAAGCACGTTCTCGACAGCCAAACCCACGAGATATTCCTGCTGTGGTACTACCGGATCGTGCCCTACCGGTCTTATGTGAAGGGCTGGAAGATTAGTCCCAGCCACTATCTGAACCAGGATCTGGCGACGGTGTGGCTCGATAAATAATTCGGCTGAGCAGGAGAAGGCAATGAGGATCGGATCAGAGCTAGCGGCGGCCCTGCTGGGCGCTGCCGTTGCTGCGGCGCCACTTGCTGTGGCCGCAGAGCAAACGCCAAAGCATGGCGGCATGCTGACCTATGTGATCCCGGCGGATGCGCCACCGAGCTTTGACGGGCACCGCGAAAACACCTTCGCGACGATCCATTCGGTGGCACCGTTCTATAGCGTGCTGATCCGCTCCAACCCGGAAAACCCGTCCGACACGACGGATTTCGTCTGCGATGTCTGCACCGAGATCCCCAAACCGACGGGTGACGGCACCGCCTATGCCTTCACGATCCGCAACGAC
>Ga0074045_10002871_pt1 | contig 15735 bp, 13 predicted proteins | sample BogForMeECP23OM2_FD_94442 | JGI IMG/M metagenome (GOLD analysis project Ga0074045, IMG submission 94442) | Bog forest soil microbial communities from Calvert Island, British Columbia, Canada - Bog Forest MetaG ECP23OM2 | ecosystem: Environmental > Terrestrial > Soil > Wetlands ...
AGCGACCTGATGCGCTCGCACGCCCTGTACCGGGTAGTAGCATCCAGTCACGCCGGCGATGACGGTGTTGTGATCGTCGGAGTAGAGCCATCCACGGTCGCCGACTTGTCCGCCGGATTCGGCGTAGAAGGGCGTGTGATCGAGAATGATCTCGCCGGAGTCTCCGGGCTTGAGTTCCTGCGCGCCTTGGCTGCCTTTGATGATGGCCAGCACTTCGCAGTTGTCAGAGCGCGTCTGGCGATAGCCTTCGAAGTCGGATTTCGGGAGTTGCTGGTAGGCGGGATTGGCCGTTTGCTTGGCCGCACCTTTCCAGGAGGCGCGAGCGCGAGCCTTCTGTTCTTCTAACGCACGGTCGAAGCCGACTTCGTCAAGAGTGATTTCTAGGTCTCGACATGTATCCTCAATAAAATCTCGCGGAAGGCCATATGTGTCATAGAGCTTGAAAGCCCAGTCGCCAGGGTAAACTAATGAAGCACCTGACCGTTTAACTACGGATACAAGATCGCGAGTGGCCAGGTCGTCCGGTTGACGCGGATCCGCGTTCAATGCAAGCGTCCTAATTCCAAATTCCAATCGCTCTCGTCCCACTTCCAAAGTACTTGCGAATCGTGTTTCCTCTGCGCCGATCGCCTTGGAAACCCGATCCGCCGACTCCCTCAACTCCGGATACGCATCCTGCATTAGATTGCGCACCGCAAACACCATCTCATTCAAAAACGGCTTCGTTTGTCCAAGTAAACGACCGTGAGTAATGGCACGGCGGATGATCTTGCGCAACACGTACCCGCGGCCCTCGTTAGAGGGGATCACGCCATCTGATATCAGGAAAGTCGCCGCACGGGAATGATCTGCAATGACACGTAAAGAGGCTGCGGATGACTTGTTGTGAAACTCTTGCCCCATTTCTGCTAGCAGGTCAGCCCTGTTCATTCCGATCAGTTCCGCCGCTCGATTCGTCAGCGGCCAGAACAAATCCGTCTGATAGTTCGAAATCACGCCCTGCAGCACCGCCGCCATCCGCTCCAGCCCCGCGCCCGTATCAATCGACGGCTTCGGCAACGGATTTAACTTTCCTGACGAATCGCGGTCGAACTGCATGAACACCAGGTTCCAGAGTTCGACATAGCGTCCGCAATCGCAGCCGAACGCGCAGTCTGTATGACCCTGGTCAGAAGCCGCCACGCCCATGTCGTAGTGAATCTCGCTGCACGGACCGCAGGGGCCGGTGTCGCCCATCTGCCAGAAATTGTCTTTTGTGCCGAACTCGTAAATGCGATCTTTCGGCACGCCTTGCCCGACCCACAGGTCGTAAGCTTCCGCATCGCGCGGGACGCCGTTTTCGCCTTTAAAGATGGTTACATAGAGCTTCGCTTTATCAATCCCGAACCACTCCGGCGACGTGATCAGCTCCCAGGCGTAAGCAATGGCATCTTCCTTGAAGTAATCGCCAAAGGAAAAATTTCCCAGCATCTCGAAAAACGTGTGATGACGATTGGTGAAGCCAACGTTTTCGAGATCGTTGTGCTTGCCGCCTGCGCGCACGCATTTCTGCGAGGTCGTGGCCCGCGCGTAGTCGCGCTTTTCCAGGCCGAGGAAAACGTCCTTGAACTGGTTCATGCCGGCGTTGGTAAAGAGAAGCGTCGGGTCATTCGCCGGGACGAGGGAAGACGAGTGCACCTCCCGGTGCCCCTTCTGAACGAAGAAGTCAAGAAATTTGCGGCGAATTTCGGAGCCAGTGAGCATGTGGGTTGGACTGTAAAGTTTAAATTCTAAACGATAACCACCAGGGGACACAGAGAAGATGCAGAGGGGTGGGACGGCCGTCGCGCCCGTCCAGTCGACGGGGACGCCCGGCGCTCCACCGGCAAACTTCGATCGGCGCGAAGGCCCGCCGCGCAAACAGGTCGCAGCCGGCACTTCGACGCCGTCGTGAAAAAGCGGATTTACTTCACAGATCTACTTCACTACGTCTTCGGTTTTCTCGCCAACCTTCTTCACACCTTTACCAGTTTCCTTGGCTGCGGTCTTCGTAGCTTTGCCGGTCGCCTTGGCGCCTTTTTCCACGCCTTTGCCCGTATCTTTGGCAGCGGCCTTGGTGGCGTCGCCAGTCTTGTCGGCGGCCTTCTCCGTGGCTTTGCCCGTGTCCTTGGCGGCGGTCTTGGTGGCTTTGCCGGTGTCCTTAGCAGCGGTCTTGGTGGCATCGCCGGTCTTGTCGGCGGCCTTTTCAGTCGCTTCGCCGGTCTTCACGGCCGCCTTCTTGGTGGCGTGCGCCGTCTTCTTCGCGGCTGTGTCGGTGGCTTTGCCAGTGTCCTCGGCTGCTTTCTTCACGTCGGTTCCGGCCTGTCCATAGGAGAACGCAGTCAGCCCCAGCAGCGCGGCCGCGATCATTAATGAGAACTTCATTTTCATAGTCCCTCCAGAAATTGTAGAGATGGTTAGTCGGCAAAGTTCTATCAGAGAACGAGGGATGGCGCAAGAACCAGATTTCTCACGCTTACGCCTCGGTAGTCTCGTTCTCCAGTTCAGTGATAGTTTCTTCGTCCACATCCCATTTTTTCAGGATTGCAAAGATGGTCTTGGATCCGAATCCGGCGCGCATCAACTGGCGGAAGATGCGGGCTGTCTGTTTCTGATCTTTGTTCTTGGGCTTCTGCAGCCGTTTGCGGCGGAGGTAGGCGCGCGCCAGAGTTTCCTCTTTCACTTCGTCATAGGCGGAGGAGACTGCTTTTTCGATGACGTCGCCGTGCACTCCCTTCGCCTTCAGGTCGTTGACGACTCGCATGCGCCCGAATTTCTCGTTCTCGAGGCGATAGGAGGAAAAGGCCGCCGCGTACTTGGCGTCGTTCAGATAGCCCTGGTCTTTCAGGCGCACCACAATCAGTTCCACCAGCGTCTTGCCGATTTCCGTATCCGCTTCCACCCGGTTGCGCAGCAGGCGCTTCAGTTCCGCCACCGAGCGCATGCGGCGCGCCAGTGCGCCCACGGCGTAGACGTAAAGCTCCGCTTCGGTGAAGAGTTTTCTGGGACGGCCAAACCCCATACCTACACGATAGCGCGAGACAGGGCTTGGGGGTTAGCGCTCACTGGTTCAACGCTCACTCTTCAGCCCTCACTGGTTCGCTCAACGGATGCCGAATTCTTACCGCCTCTCGGCCGGCTCATTTTGGCGGCGGCGCAGACCCCGGCACCGCACTCGGAAAGACCGCGTTCGCCGCAGGCGGTGTGGTCGTCACGGGCTGCACGCTGGCCGCGGGCGCGCTTGGCGCGACCAGTGCCGCTTTCGCCGAGGCTGGCAGCTTGTCGGCATTGGCCAGTAGGAGCGCCAATTGCCACATCTGAGTTTCAGAAAGCGATTTGCTGAACCCGGGCATGCCGGTCAGGCGAATACCGTTAAAAATCTTCCAGTAGCTTTCGCCCGGCGGATCGTCGGTCACGCCTTTTCCCTGAAACAGTTGCGGTGGCCGCGGGTACATTCCCGTCGCAATCGCCGTCTTCGGCGCCAGGGGCAAGCCGTGGCAAACCGCGCAATGCTGCTTGTAAAGCGCGGCGCCGTCCAAGTAGCCGCCTTCGGTCGGTTGAAGCGGGACATTCTTCGGCATGTCTTTCGCGATGCGCGCATTCAAGGCCTTGTGCGCGAAGAAAGTTTCGAAGGGCATGTCGGAGTCGGTGGTGGCAACCGGAGCGCTCCCACCGGTGAAATAGAGATAGGCCCCGCAGGGCACGACGAGGAGACCGACTATCAGTCCAATGATGAATTTCACGGGTTAGTCCTGTTTTTACTAAGTTTTTACAAATTTAACTCTACCATCTGCATCCAAGTTCTCAAGTTCTTTTGACCAGCATACAATTTCGGATACCCCGGCGGCGCGATTGGCCGGGCGCTCTGAGACGGGAACACCATGCGAATTGTAGGTGCGGCGAGCGCGTTTCCCCAGCATTACTACTCCCAGGAGATGTTGCTGGCTGCGCTCCAGGAATACTGGGGCGATCAGATCGAAAACCCGCACGTGTTGCGCCGTTTGCATCGTCACGTCGGCGTCGACGGACGCTACCTCTCGCTTCCCAAAGAAGAATACCTGAAGATGAAAACCTGGGGCGAGGCCAACCATCACTGGATTCGCACGGCCAAGGAGTTGGGCGAGAAGGCCATAACCGGCGCGCTCGCGGACGCCGGTTTGCATGGCCGGAATCTGGGCGCGTTCTTTTTTGTGTCAGTCACTGGCATTTGCAGTCCCTCCATTGACGCGCTGCTGATCAACCAGATGGGGTTGTGCCGAAACATTCGCCGCGTTCCGATTTTCGGGCTGGGCTGTGTGGCGGGAGCGGCGGCCATTTCGCGCGCCGCCGATTATGTGCGCGCTTATCCCGATCAGGTCGCGGTCGTGCTTTCGGTCGAACTCTGTTCGCTCACCCTGCAGCGCGAAGATCTCTCGATGGCCAACATGATTTCCGCCGGTCTGTTCGGAGACGGCGCCGCCGCCGTAATCGTGGCTGGCACTGACGCTGGAGGCGGTCTTTCCGGCCCTCGCATCCTTACCACGCGCTCTGTGTTCTATCCCAACACGGAAGACATGATGGGCTGGGACGTTTCCGAGAAAGGCTTTCGCATCGTTCTCTCGCGTGAAATTCCGGACCTGGTTCGAAAGAATCTGGCGCACGATCTCGACGATTTTCTTGCCGAGCGCGGCCTGACTCGCTCCAACATCGGCAGCTGGGTACTGCATACCGGCGGACCCAAGATTCTGGAAGCCACCGCCGAGGCGCTGGGCCTGAAGAATGGCGAACTCGATGTCTCCTGGCAATGTTTACGCAGGACGGGCAATTTGTCCTCGGCTTCGGTGCTGGTGGTGCTCGAAGAAGTCATGAAGAATCGCCGCCCCGCGCCCGGCACGCTCGGCTTGCTGGCCGCGATGGGGCCGGGGTTCTGCTCGGAGTTCGTTTTGCTCGAATGGTAGGCGGCACGAGCAAGAAATCGCGCATCATAGCTTCATCGCCAAGAGATTTATGGAGACGCGTTTCCCCAAGCCGTGGGATGTATTTGTAGTCGGCGGCGGACCTGCCGGTCTGGCAACGGCCATCGCGGCTCGTAGTCACGGTTTGAGCGTAGTGGTGGCGGATGGCGCCGTTCCGCCGATCGACAAGCCCTGCGGCGAGGGACTGATGCCGGACGGACTCGAGGCGCTGCACCAACTCGGCATCACGATTCCCGAAGGTGAATCGTATCCCTTTCGCGGCATTCGTTTTGTTAGCGAAGGCATCCAAGCCGAGGCTGTGTTTCCGCGGGGAACAGCGCACGGGATCCGGCGTACGAATTTGCATCGCGTCCTGCTGGATCATGCGGCGGCGTGCGGCGTTCGCATGTTGTGGCAAGCTGCGGTCACCGGACTGCATCCGGAAGGCGCGCTGGTCGCGGGAGAATTGCTGCGCGCACGCTGGGTGGTAGGCGCCGACGGAACCAGTTCGCGCGTCCGTGACTGGGTCAAGCTGGATGCAACCCATCAGAAGAATCTGCGCTTCGCCTTCCGGCGCCACTACCGCGTCGCGCCCTGGACCGATTTCATGGAACTGCACTGGCGCCGTCACTGCCAGATTTATGCCACGCCCGTCAGCCACGAAGAAGTTTGTGTGGCCATGATTTCTCGTAGCCCAAAGCTGCGGCTTGAAGACGCGCTCGGGGAATTTCCCGAACTTTGCGCACACCTCGAAGATGCGGAACACACCTCCAACGAGCGGGGAGCGATCACCGTCACGCGAAGATTGCGGCGCGTGTATCGTGGCCAAACCGTACTGGTCGGCGACGCTTCGGGTGGAGTAGACGCCATCACCGGAGAAGGTCTCTGCCTTGCCTTCCGGCAAGCCACGCTGCTCGGCGAGTGCTTGGCGAGCGGAGATCTGGCTCGCTATCAAAAGGGTCATCGTAGGCTGATCCGCCGTCCTGCTTTCATGGCTCGCATGATGTTGTTCGTGGCCAGACACCCTCATCTACGGCGGCGCACCATGCAGGTATTCCAGTCGAGCCCCCGTTCTTTTGCTGGAATGTTGGCCATGCACGTCGGCGAAGGCTCCACGCGGGATCACATCGCCAACGGAATCGCGGTGGGATGGGAACTGCTGAAGGCGTGACGCCATTGCCACGAAATTCATCTCGGTCTCTTCAGCGATATCTATGAGAAAAACTTTCTGTTCGATAGTTCTTGGTCCGATCGGCCTGCTGGTCGCGACCGCCACGCTGGTGGCAGCACAGCAGGCCGCGCCGCCAGTTAGCCGTGAATTGCTGCTGCAACTCGACCCTGCCGGAAGCGGAGCCGAGATTACTCTGGCCGGCAACCTGCACACGGTGAAGGGCTCGTTCCTGTTAAAACGCGGCGTCATTCATTTCGACCCCGCAACCGGCAAGGCCAGCGGAGAAATTGCATTCGACGCCACCAGCGGCAAGACGGGCAACTCCTCACGCGACAACAAAATGCACAAGGATGTAATTGAGAGCGAGCGCTATCCGGAGATCGTCTTTCGCCCCGATCGCGCTGATGGCACACTCGCCACGTCGGGCGTTTCCGCTCTCCAGGTTCACGGCATGTTCACGATGCATGGCGCTGAGCACGAAGTTACGTTTCCTGTCGAAGTGACTTTCGCTGGAAGCGCCTGGAGCGCGCAGGCTTCGTTTCAGGTTCCGTACGTGAGGTGGGGAATGAAAAACCCTAGTGTGCTTTTCTTAAGAGTTGATGACCTGGTTCAGGTGCGGTTTCATGCCTCCGGAAACACCACTCCGTAAACTCTGGCAGTACTTTCTTCCGTTCGTATCTATTCGTCATTGACCGAAACCTCGTGTCACCCCAGACACGCCCGCGTTCCTGAAGACACGCGACCCATCTTACGCACAACAGTAACTTCAGTAGTTTCAATCACCTAGCTCTGGCTCCCCACTTGCCCTTTCTTCCTGCGAAACCACAGGAGCTAATCATGGAAACGATGCTGCAAGGCCTGGTAATCATCGGCGGTCTGACCTTCTCGCTTGCCGCCTCTCTACTGATCGAAGAACTCATCTTTGGACAAATCATCCGTGTGGCCTTTGCCCGCCGCGCGGATATTTCTAAACCGGCGCAAAAGAATTGAAAGGAGCACCACCATGCTGTTGCTAAAGTATTTGCTGTTGAGCGCGGGGATCGCGATGTTCGTGATCGCCGCTGGAATTCTCTCCTACCAGGCTTATCTGCTGATCGCTTATCACCGCAGGCGTTTGAATTTCTATCCCCAGGCAGGGACGCCGCCGCCCGGACCCGCGCCCTCATTCCGCTGGCACACCCCGGTTGCGCTGGTGATGCTGGCCTGGGCTCCGTTGCTGATCTCGGCTGGCATCGTGATCGTCCCCAGCGGAATGGCTGGCGTCCGCGTAAGCCAGACCAAAGGCACGCTGGCCGGAACGATGTATCCCGGCGTACATTTCGTGGTGCCTCTGGTTGAGCGAGTCGAAATGTTCAACACGCGCGACCAGTTGTTTACCACCGGCGTCACCGAAGATTCGTTGGCCAAAAGCGTGGCAAAAGGTGAAGCCCTGCATATCCAAGCCCTCCATGTCCAAGCCAAAGAAGGACTCACACTCGGCCTGGCCATCACCGTCCGTTATCAGATTGACCCCAAGCGCCTCGACTACATTGAAGCCAATCTGCCGCAGCCTTTGGAAAAGGAGATCGTGCCGCCCGTGGTGGCCACGGCGTGGCGCGAACTGGTGCCGGGTTACACGGTGCGCGAAGTTTTCTCCGCCAAGCGCGAAGAAGTTCGTCAGCGCTCCGCCGAAATCATTCGCAAACGGCTGGCCGCCGACGGCATCGTAGTGAAAGAAGTCATGCTGCGTGACATCGAACTTCCGCAGGAGTACGCCAAAGGCCTCGAGTCTCTGCTGCTGAAGGAACAGGAGAACGACCGCATGGGTGTCGAGACCGAAATTCACCAGAAGCAAGTGAAGATCGCCGAAGCTGACGCCGACGCCAATAAGGTTCAACAAGTGAAACAGGCCGAAGGACAGGCCGCCGTCCGCGTGTTGCAAGCCAAGGGCGAGTCCGATGCCATGCAGTACATGCTCCCGCTGAAACAGAAACAGATTGAGCAATCGAAACTCGAAGCCGAAGCGCGCAAGGAAGCCACCGTCAAGAATGCCGAGGCTGCCGGCGAAGCCAAACTCATCGACAGCAAAGCCGAGGGCGAACGCCGCAAACTTCTGGCCCAAGCCGAAGCCGAACGCATCCGCCTGACCGCCTCCGCCGACGCCGAGCGCATGACCAGCGAGGCCGCGATCCTGAAGCAGAATCCGCTGCTGATCAACAAGATCGTCGCCGAGCGCCTCTCCGACAAATTGCAAATCATGATGGTCCCGGCCGACGGCAAGTTCTTCTTCACCAACGACGTGCTGCGCGGCATGGGCGCACCGAATCACGTAAGCCAAGCGGAAGACGTAGAACCCGAGGGGAAGTCTCAACAATAGTCATAGGGCATGGATTTCCCCTGTGTTCCTCTGTGTTCCCTGTGGTTAAGAACCTCTACCACAGTGGACACAGAGGAACACAGGGATACACCGTGCCCACGAGTAAAGAGATGAATAGGACACTCTCACCCCCGCGCTATAATCAGCCCATTCCCCACATGCGAGCGCGAACCTCCAGCGGTCTGCGGCTAGGTTGGCTGACTTCGTTCCTGCTCGCGACGGTTTTTCTCCCATCTTCTTTGTGCGCATCGTCACTGGCAGACACCGCCCGCCAACTGGCGCACAAGATCGCCACGGCCGCCGGTCCCGGCGCCTTTGCGCTCGAGGTCACCAACCGTTCGTCGCTCGACGACAAATCCGTCCGCGAAGTGCGCGGCGCCCTCGAAGCGCAGTTGCAATCCGAAGGCGTTCACACCGCAAAAGCTGAGCAGGCAATGGGAACCGTCCAGGTCGTTCTCTCCGAGAGCCTGCGCGAATACGTTTGGACCGCCGAGATCGTGATCGGCTCCGACGAAAAGAAGGTCGCCCTGGTTTCCTCGCCGCGACCGCAAGCAGGAACGCCTTTCATCGCCGCCTTGCCGATGGTTCTGAAAGCAACGCTACTGTTCACTCAAGAACAGCCGATACTCGACGTTGCCGTAGTTGATGTTGCCGGCGGAGCTCGCCCCATCGTGCTCGGTAACGGCATGGTCTCGATCTATCGCCAACAGGGGCTGAATCCCGCCGGGCGATGGGAACTCGAAGCGTCGTTACCCATCGCTCACACCCGCGCCTTTCCCCGCGACTTACGCGGACGCCTGCTGCTGCGCCGCGACCACCTGTTCGACGTTTATCTGCCAGGGACGTTCTGCCGATCAAGCTCGGTCGCGCCGCTTACGATCGCCTGCAACGATACTGACGATCCGTGGCCACTGACAGCGTATGACGACGGCGCGCGCGGCTTCTTCGCGGCTTCGCGCAATTTCTTCACCGGAGCACTTTCCCCGGGCATCGGAAAAATCTCCAACGCCCCCTCGTTCTACTCCGCGGCTGCATTTCAGCGATCGAATTACACGCTGTGGGCCTTCGCGGCAGTCGATGGATCGCTCCACCTTGTGGATGGTATGACCGACCAGGCAATCCGCGGCGGGAAGTGGGGCAGCGATCTGGCCGCGGTTCACTCGGGTTGTGGCTCGGGAACCCAGTTGTTGATTTCTGAAAGCGGTGCTCCAGAGCGCGACGCTCTGCGCGCATTCGAGATTCCCGATCGCGACCCGGTGGCTGCCAGTTCAGCGGTGGAGTTCGAAGGGCGAATCGTCGCTCTGTGGCCGGAAACCAACGGCAATAGCGCAACCGTAATCGTAAAGCGAAAAGACACAGGATGGTATGAAGCGTATCGCGTATCGATTTCTTGCGGCAACTAGTCTGGCTAGTGGAGGGACGGGCGCCAGTGTGGGGACGGGCGCCCCCGCCCGTCCACGTAGGGACAGCCGCCCTCGGCTGTGCAGCCGAGCGAAGCTCGGCAATTGCCTGTGCCCGCGGCAGTCTTGGATCTGCCATAGTCTGCTAGCCGCGACCCTGATCATTCTAATGATCGCGTCACCGGCAACCGCAGAGACGCGTCCCCACTACGGCGGAACCCTGCGCGTCATGCTGCAATCCTCGCCGCAGTCGCTCGACCTTCCCGCGAACGCCATCCCCTCCGACTACTGGGACGCCGCGCGTACCCTCTCGCTGATCGGCGACACACTCGTAAAACTCGACGCGCAAGACCGCCCGCAGCCCGCGCTGGCCGTGGCGTGGCAAAGCGATCCAACCGCCCGGCATTGGCAACTCACGCTGCGCCGCGGAGTGAAATTCCAAGACGGCAGCACGGCGTCGCCTGCGGCCATCGCCCTGATTCTGGGCGCGCTCCATCCCAACTGGAATGTCCGTACCTCGGCGGATTCAATATCGATCGAGAGCGAGACTCCCATGCCGTCGCTTCTCGCCGAACTCGCGCTGCCGCGTAATCTGTTATTCAAGCGCAATGTTAATGTCAATGGCAATGGCGTTCCCATTGGCACCGGCCCCTTCCTCGTAGCCGGCTGGCAGCCAGGAAAACTGCTCAAACTCGCCGCGAATGAAGAGAGCTGGGCGGGGCGTCCTTTCGTGGACGCGATCGAAATTGAATTCGGCAAGTCGCTCCGCGACCAAGCCATTGCGCTCGAACTGGACAAGGCCGACGTCATCGCAACGACGCCGCTGGCAGCCACCGCATCCGACCGACGCAACCCATCCTCATCAGTGTCATTGTCGTTGCCCGTGGAATTGCTGGCGCTGGTCTTTCCCGCTAATTCCAAGGCGCAGGACCCTGGCCTGCGGGAAGCGCTGGCGCTCGCCATGGATCGCAAGCCCATCCAGTCCGTGCTGCTGAAAGGCGCGGGAGAACCCGCCGCCAGCATTCTTCCCAACTGGATGACGGGCTACAGCGCAGTCTTTTCCACGCAGGCGAATCCGCAACGCGCCCGCGCCGTACTCGCCGACTCGCGGCAACCGGCGCTCAATCTCAGCTACGATCCGAGGGACCCGCAGGCCCAACTGATTGCCGAGCGCATTACGCTCAACACCCACGAAGTTGGCATCACGGTGCAAGTATCGTTGTCAGGAGCGGAGGATATTCGCCTGATGCGCATAGTGCTGCCGAGTCCAGATCCCGCGACGGCGCTCGCCGAAGCCGCGCGGCAACTGGGATTGCCGCAGGCCGCAGTCCCCGCCACGCCCCACGGCAACACCCTCGACGATCTGTATCAAGCCGAGCGCAGCGCGCTTGATGGATATTCCGTCATCCCGCTTTTCCATTTGCCAGTGGCGACCGCGGCGAACCCACGCGTGCGCGGCTGGGGACCGGACCGCCTGGGAGATTGGAGCACTGCGGGATTCTCGCTTGCCGATGCTTGGCTGTCAGATCAGCGCTTGGCGGATCAGGGGCCGGATTCGCGATCCTATGGTCCCCGCCCCCAGGCAGGCTCGCGATGAGCTTCCGCCAGAAACTTCTCCTCTTGTTTGCGACGACCGTGCTGCTCTGCGTCGCCGTCATTTCGGTGTCCGTATACAGCACCATTCGACACTCGTTCGAACAGGCCGATCAGGACCGCGCGAATGCGGTGGCCGCTCAGTTTCAATCGGAGTTCCAGCGCCGGGGGCAGGAGGTTGCGCGCAAGGTCGAATCGGTTGCCGCCAGCGAAACCGTGCAGCGCGTAGCTCTGGATATGAACCGCGGCGCCACCGACGCAGGCGAGTACGTAGGCGAGGCGCGCAGATTGGCCGGCCAGCAACAGCTCGACTTTCTGGAACTCGTCGATTCTCGCGGCACCATCCTCTCTTCCGCGCAGTGGCAGGCGAAGTTCGGATATCCCGAAACGGCGATTCCCCAGGCAACAACTCCCGCCGCCGGTCCGGCCGGAGCCTTTCTAAAACGCGAAGATCTGCCGGATGGCCCAACCCTCGGCCTGTTTGCCCTGCGAGTAGCCCGAGTCGGCGAGCAGCCTTTGTACGTCATTGGCGGCGAACGGCTCGACCAGGGCTTCCTCTCCACCCTCGACATCCCAGCCGGAACCCGCGTACTGCTGTATCAGAACCTGGACGCAAAATGGAATCCGAAGTTGCTGCTCGATTTGAATGGTCCGGCAGCGGGCGTCGACAGGATCGCTCCGCTGGTCGCACAGGTTCGTGACACCCAGCAGGAATCTCACGGCGTGATCCATTGGACTTCCGATTCTGCCGACGCCGAAGTCTTTCACGCTATCCCACTTACCGGACCGTTCTTCAATGCGGCAAATCAGAGTGCCGCAAACCAGGGTTCCGCCAATCAGCAACTGATGGGCATTTTGCTCGTTGGTAGTTCCCGGCGTCCGCTGATCGAACTGGAAAGGCAGATCGTATCCACCGCCATGCTGGTCGGCGGTGTGGGAATTCTGGTAGCGATACTGGCCAGCCTATGGTTCGCCGCCCGCGTCACCCGTCCCGTCGTGTCTCTGGCCGAGGCTGCGCGCCGGGTGGCCGCCGGTGATCTCAACGCCAAGGTCGACGTGGAATCGAGCGATGAATTGGGCGAACTCGCTGCATCTTTCAACCGCATGACCGAAGATCTCCTCCAGCAAAAGGACCGTACTCTGCAAGCCGAGCGCGTTGCCGCATGGCGCGAATTGGCGCGGCGGTTGGCCCACGAATTGAAGAATCCGCTTTTCCCCTTGCAGGTCACAGTTGAGAATCTGATGCGCGCAAAACAGAAATCGCCGGAAGTGTTCGAGGAAGTTTTCCAGGAGGGCACTGCCACCCTGCTGTCAGAAATCAACAATCTCAAGGCGATCATCGGCCGCTTCAGCGAATTCTCCAAAATGCCACAGCCCCAGCACCAGCCAACGCAGGTAAACGACGTGGTGGCCTCGGTGCTGCGCGTTTTTCATGCGCAGTTACAGGCAAAGAATCAGATCACGGTGCACACGCAACTGGACGAGGCATTGCCCGAAATCTCAGCCGATCCCGATCTGCTGCATCGCGCGTTGCAGAACCTGGTGCTCAACGCCATCGACGCCATGCCACAAGGCGGTGAGTTGACGATTCGCACCCGCGCCGTAGGCGATCGGATTGAAGTTTCGGTCTCCGATACCGGCTCCGGCCTGACTCAGGAAGAGTGTGGCCGCTTGTTCACTCCCTATTACACGACCAAGCAGCACGGTACCGGGCTTGGCCTGGCGATTGTGCAATCGGTGGTAAGCGATCACGGTGGCAAGATTTCCGTCGAGAGCACGAAAGAAAAAGGCACCACGTTTCGCATCGAGTTGCCGTGCGCGGCGCAGGCGTAGAACCAGCCTTGAATTTGTTTTGAAAGGGCGTGGCTTCAGCCACGCCGTAGTATCCAGAAATGAACAGCGGCTTTAGCCGCTGAGGTTGCCCTTAAGCAATTAGGAGAAAACCGTGCCGCAAAAAGCGCACTTGCTGATCGTCGATGACGAGGCCAACACGCTGGCATCGCTGTCGCGGGCGTTTCGCCTGGAAGGCCACGAAGCCGTCGTCTGCGACAACGCCAACAAGGCTCTGGATCTGGCCAAGTCGCAGTCTTTCGACTTGATTCTTTCCGATGTGGTCATGCCCGGCAAAGATGGCCTGGCGCTTCTCGAAGAACTCAAAGCGCAAGGCGTGCCGACGCCAGTAGTCATGATGTCGGGCCAGGCGCACATCGAGATGGCCGTACGCGCCACGCGCCTCGGCGCACTCGACTTCCTGGAAAAACCAATCTCTACCGAAAAACTTCTGCTCACCGTAGAGAACGCACTGAAGCTCGGACGCCTCGAACGTGAAAATCGCGATCTGGAGCGCCGTCTAGGCAAACACGAGATCGTCTGGAAAGGCGAGACCATGCGCCGAGTGATGGCGCAGGTGGAACGCGTGGCCGACAGCGAAACCCGCGTCTGCATTCTCGGCGAGACCGGCACAGGCAAAGAATTGGTGGCGCGCACGCTGCATGAGCGCAGTCCGCGGGCGGGCGCTCCGTTCGTCACGCTGAATTGCGCCGCGGTTCCGGCTGAACTGATTGAATCCGAATTGTTCGGCCACGAAAAAGGATCGTTCACCGGCGCCGCCGGCCGCCATCTCGGCAAGTTCGAGCAGGCCCAGCACGGCACCATCTTTCTCGACGAAATCGGCGACATGCCGCTCACCATGCAAGCCAAGCTGCTGCGCGTGCTGGAAGAAGGCGAAGTGGAGCGCATCGGCGGCGAGCGCGCCATCGCCGTGGATGTGCGAGTCGTCGTCGCCACCCACCGCGATCTCGAAGCGCAAGTGCGCGACGGCAAATTCCGCCAGGATTTGTATCACCGCGTGTACGTCTTCCCCCTGCGCCTGCCCCCGTTGCGCGAACGCCGCGAAGATATCCCGGCGCTGATCGAGCACTTCGCTGTTCAGGTGACCGCCGCGAACGGATGGAAGCCGATGCGCTTCACCGCAGACGCGATGGCCGCCCTGCAAGAGCATCCGTGGCCGGGCAACGTCCGTGAACTCAGAAACGCGGTCGAGCGGTTGATGCTGTTGGCACCCTCGGATGAGGTCACTTCAGAAACCGTGGCGCTGGCGCTGCCCACTTCCGTGGCCGCGCTCGATTCCGCATCGGCCGGCACCGGCCCGCTAGCCGACCGCGTGCGCGCCTTCGAAAAACAAACCATCCTGGCGGAGTTGAAACGCAATCACCACCACATCTCGAACACAGCGCGAGCGCTGGGACTGGAGCGGTCTCATTTTTATAAGAAGGCGGAACAGGTGGGGATTGATTTGAAAGCGGTAAAGAACGAAGGCGAGCAGTAACACCCCCTAATTGTCATCCTGAGCGAAGCGAAGGACCTGCTGTCTCGTGCACTGCCAAGAAAGCAGGTCCTTCGCTTCGCTCAGGATGACAAACTCGTATTTGCGTCGTGGGTTTGTGGAATACGGCACTAAGTCCGTTTGCAATTTCCCTCCCCCACAGACGACAATCGCATCGTGCCCAGTACAAGCTTTTATCAGGAACCCCAAGCCGTCAGTCCCTTCCGTCCCGGCGCGCTCGTGATCGCGACCTTGGCGAACCCGCGCGAAAAATTCTGGGGCGCGATCCTCCATCTTTCGACCGAAGGCCTCAGCCTGCGCGGCATCGATGTGGCAGGTTTCGACGATCTAGCCTCCCAGATCAAGAACGGCGAGCCCTTCACCTCCGGCGTAGTCTTTTTCCCCATGCACCGCGTGGAGCGATTGGAACTCGATCTTCCCGAGGGCAACATCCTCTCGCTCGCCCAGCGCTTCGCCCAGATGACCGGGCAGGATCCCGCCCCGCTTCTGGTGAGCGAGTTCCTCGGGAGCGCCGGAGGAGAAAAAGAGCGGTGAACTACCGGCAAATCCTGACCGCGCCCAACCAGCTCACGCTGCTGCGCATGATTTTCCTGCCCTTCATTGTCATCAGTCTGGTCAAGCACGATTTCAAATGGGCGCTGGCGCTGTTTATCTTTGCCGGATTGACCGATGGCCTTGACGGCCTCCTGGCCCGCACCCTGCATCAGCAAACCGTCCTCGGCCAGTATCTCGACCCCATCGCCGACAAGTTGCTGATGAGCACCTTGTTTCTGGTGCTCTCCATCGAACAGCTAATTCCCTGGAAATATACGGTCGTGGTGTTCAGCCGCGACATCTCCATCCTGCTGATCAGCGGCGTGCTCTTCATGATTGCCGGCCTGCGCGATTTTCGCCCCAGCATCTTCGGCAAAGCCAAC
>Ga0074045_10002872_pt1 | contig 15734 bp, 10 predicted proteins | sample BogForMeECP23OM2_FD_94442 | JGI IMG/M metagenome (GOLD analysis project Ga0074045, IMG submission 94442) | Bog forest soil microbial communities from Calvert Island, British Columbia, Canada - Bog Forest MetaG ECP23OM2 | ecosystem: Environmental > Terrestrial > Soil > Wetlands ...
CCGCCGGATCCTGTTCCGGCAGCAATCAGTTCGACGACCTTAACCAGAACCTGGGTTCGATGACTCAGTTCGTCAGCTTCTCGCAGCATCCCACGGAAGTCAGCACGCTTCTGGGGGGCACGCAGGACAACGGTTCTCCGGCGACGGCAACGGCGTCGACGGCCGACACGGCATGGGGCAATGTTCTAAGCGGCGATGGCGGCTACAATGCCATCGACCCCAACACGGGCAACTGGTATGCCTCGAATCCGGACTTCCCATCCGGAAGTGGAAGCCTGAATATCCAGGAATGTTCCTCAGGCGTGAGCTGCAACGACAGCCTGTTCAACGTAGTGATCAGCAGCGGAGACGTGGGCGGTGACGACGGATCTTTTTACTTTCCTTACATTCTTGATCCGCAGTCAACAACCGCGATGCTGGTGGGAACCTGCCGGGTGTGGAGCGGACCGCGCACGGGCGGAGCGTTTACTGCACTCAGCCTTAATTTCGATACGCTGGGCACCGGAACTTGCACCGGCGCGGAGGTCAATGTGGTTCGCGCTCTCGCTACCTACACGCCGACGGCGAGCTCGCAAATCATTTATGCAACCACGGATGGTCCCGGCCCCAACAATCTGACATCGCCGATCGGCGGCAATGTCTGGGTGACCACGAACGCGACAGCCGTTTCCGGCACCGTATCTACTTTTGCCAACGTCACGCTGAACTGGCCTTCGGGCGCAAGCATCAACGCTCTTCAGTTCCCGATTTCGAGCGTGGCGATCGACATGTCCGACACCACGGGCAACACGGCTTACGTCACGGTTATGGGCTTCACTGGAGGACCGGGACACGTTTGGCAAACCGCGAATGCTGGCGCCAGTTGGATTGATTTCACGGGAAGCGGCGCGGCTGCTCTTCCGGATTCTCCGGCGAATGCGGTAGTGGTCGATCCGATCGCGCACGTCGTATATGTGGGCAGCGATGTAGGCGTCTTTCAGAGTGCCACGTCAGGCGCGGCATGGAGCGAAGTCGGCCCCACTCCCAATCCGGTGGGCGGCTCAACTGGATTCTTGCCGAACGTGGCCGTGACCGCGCTCGCGCTCTTCAGTTCCGGCTGCCAGAATCTGTTGCGAGCTTCCACCTACGGCCGCGGCATCTGGCAGTTCGGGCTGCCCTTAACCAGCACGACACCTGATTTTTGTTTCGCCGAGCTCAGCCCGTTCCCCACAGTGAACGCGGGAAGCACAACCACCCAGGGAGCCATCACCATCACGTCGGTCAATGGATTCAGCGGCGCTGTGAATCTGGCGTGCTCGATGGCGGGAGATGGAGCCTGCAGCGCGAATCCGGCTTCCGTGCAAGCGTTTCCCGCCACCGCAAACGTTACGGTGAATGCCACCAATCTCGAGGCCGGCAGATATGAGCTATCCGTGCTGGGAACCTCAGGTTCGATATCGAATACTCTGGCGGTTCCGTTTAATGTTGCGGACTTTCAACTCTCGGGCACACAGGCGCTGAACATCAATGCCGGCCAACAAGGAATTGCGAACTTTACCATCACGCCTTCGCCTTTCTACGTTGGGTCAGTCAACGGCAGTTGCGATGCCAGCGCTCTTGCGGGCGCAACCTGCTCGGTATCTCCTGCAAACCCGATTCCGATCAACCAGGGTTCTGCGGTGCCGGTGGCGGCGACGATTACCGTGCCGAGCACCGCGGTGCCGGGCGTTTACAACCTGACTTTCACTGCCCAGGACACCACCGGCCATCCCAGCCATAGCCTCACGATCACCTTAACTGTGGTGTCGGGCTCCGGGACGGGATCGGGCAACAGTTTCACACTTACGGCCACCCAGGGTTTTCCTGGCTCCGTCGATGCGGGCTTACAGACGGCCGCAAAGCTGAGCCTAACCCCGAACTATAGCGGCTCGGTCAATGTTAGCTGCAATGCCAGCGCGCTCTCGGGGCAGTGTTCGGTGACCCCCGGAAATCCGGTATCGATCACCGCCGGAAGTCCGACTCCGCTGACGCTCACGCTTAATGTTCCAAACAGCGCAGCGCCCCAGCCTTCGAATTTGTACAACATCAACGTGACTGCAACCGATTCCTCGGGACAACCGACTCAGACAGTGACCATCCCGCTTACCGTGATTCAGGATTTCGACATCGGTACACTCTCGCCGGCCAGTCAAACCGTAAATTCCGGGCAATCCGCCAGTTACAACTTCAGCGTGCTGCCGGTGGGCACGGCTTTTGGCGGAACGGTCACCTTGTCTTGTACGAGCTCACCGGCGCTTTCGCCGTGTAGTTTCACACCCAGCTCAGTAACTCCAGGCAGCAGCGCGGCCGCGGTGGTTATGACCATCACGGCATCCAATTCGGCTAGCCTGTCGGCCCCCGGGTCGAAGCCCCTGCGATTCGCCCTTTGGTTGGCGCTGCCCAGCTTTGTTCTTCTGAGAATGCGAGGGAGCCGCCGAAAACACCTCCCTCAGTTGCTCTGGATTGTATTGTCAGTTCTCGCGTTCTTACTAGGCTCTTGCGGAGGGGGAAGCAACGGAAGTGGTGGAGGAGGGATCGGACCGCAAGGTGGTATCGCCGCCACCTACACCATCACAGTGACCGGCTCCTCTTGCACAGTAAGCGCTGCTTCATGCCCGCTGAGTGATCAGTTGAGTCATCAAGCGGCTCCGGTGACGCTGATCGTGCAGCCCTGAAGTGGTCATTTCTGCCCGGGGAGTAACAGCTTCCCTCTGGTCTGCGCTTGCCTCGGCCTAGAAACGGCTGCGGCGCGCCATCTCTTTGGGAGGCTCCGCCGGGCTGGGTGCCATCTTGCTGCCGGCTTTGGCGGAGTGGCTCATCAGGTTCGCCCCAGCCGGGCTGACCCCGGCCTCGTCTCCTGAGGAAAAGCCGACCATAGCCTTGCGTAAGCGGAAGACGTAGAGCACAACTTCGACCCGGCTGGAAACTCCCAGCTTATCGAAAATGCGGAAAAGATAATTCTTCACCGTGTGTTCGGTGAGCTTCAAAGAACTCGCGATCTCGCGGTTCGACAATCCCTCAGCGACACAGCGCACCACATCCTGCTCACGCTTGGAGAGCAGGGCCTGGCCGCCGGCATCGACCAGCCGGACCGGCTCCGATTCGCGCAGCGCCTCGATCAGGTAGCGCAACTCTGCGCTGTTGGCCCACACCTGGCCGCGGTGAACACTGCTGATGCACTTGGCAAGAGACGTTGAAGACTCGGTGCGGGAGAAAACTCCGCGCGCTCCACAACGAAAGGCCTCCACGACCGCGGATGGATTGGAGGTATCCATTAAAAGGATCACGCGGGTTTCGGGATGAGCGGCACAAACCTGACGCGTGACGTCAAAGCCCTCCGTGGCGGAGTCCTCCAACAGAGAGCTCATTAACACCACATGGGGGCGTTGTTCAGCTACCGCCGATAGAATCGAAGTCGATTTGGGCTCAATTCCGGTGACGTGGAACTGCTCATCCTGGGCCAGCGCCTGGGCGAGCAATTGGCTGCCCATGCGGGTACTGTCGGCAGCCAGAACCCGAATTCTCTCGAGATTCTCCGGAGCCGCAATCACGTGTTGAGCCATGCTCGAATTCTCCTCATTTACAGTAGCACCGAGCCGATTTTTAGATCGCCCTTGGCGAGATCGCTGCTCTCTCTACTCTCTCACGCTTCCAAGCCGCCCACGCGCATTCGTCGCAGGGCGCCGCCGCAATCTACCGATACAAGAAATCAGGGGGGATTTCTAACATCACGCGGACTGCTCTGAATTGGCCTGCCTTACCTCAACCCAGAGTTAAGATCGCAATTACCACCCGCCTAGAGAACATCGTTTCAGAGACTTTAGACTCAACTGGCAGATCGGTAAATGGCACGTGAGTGCCATTACTCTCAGGGTCCTGCGTAATTGCGAATCCGATTTTCACCGAAGGTCCCAAGGCTTCTTGACTGACCATCATCTCCAGGAACAACTGCCGCGCAGCTGTTCTCCGGGAGAAACGGAGCATCGGAAACTCTCGAGTTCACTGTCCTGGCCGCCATGGAATGGGTCCGTTTGCAGGAAGCGTGGGTAACGATCATTGAGGTTACCAAAGAGTTGATACCAAACGGAGTAGAAGGTCTCCTTGACATAGTTGACAATCAAAGTTCATAGTGAAGGGACACATAAGCGTGCTTAGGTTTTCCCCCGCGACCACTTTTTCGATACACCCCCATCTGGAAGGAAGTCCTTACAAAAGGAGCAAGTACATTGGTTCTTACAAAGCCTGATTTTGACGTTGCCATCATCGGCGGTGGACCCGCCGGCGGGTCTATGGGCGCGTACCTCGCGAAAGCGGGAGTGAGCTGCGTGGTGTTTGAGCGCGAACTCTTTCCCCGTCCGCACGTAGGCGAGTCGCTGGTTCCTTCTGCGATGAGGGTTTTTCGCGATCTCGATTTTATTGGACAGATGGAAGAAGCCAGGTTCCCGCATAAGTTCGGCGCGGCGTGGACTGCCGAAGACCAGGGTGCCTACGAGATGAACTTCCAGGGCGGATTTAAGGATAAAGATAACGATCAGATCAATCCGGAATCGCACGTGGAAATTCGCTTTAACGAGCGCGCGCAGGAAGGCGTGGACCGCGAGTACACCTATCACGTGGACCGCAGCAAGTTTGATTTGATGCTGCTGCAGCACGCCAACAAACTGGGCGCCGCGGTGTATGAAGGCGTGAAGGTCAAAGATGTGGACTTTGGGCCGAAAGAGCCGATCGTGCGCTTCAACATGGGCCCCAAAGAAATGGGCGTCAGCGCCAAGATGGTGATCGATTGCAGCGGGCGCAACACATTTCTGGGCAATCAGATGAAGCTGAAGATCAAAGACCCGGTATTCGATCAGTACGCCATTCACACCTGGTTCGACGGCTACGATCGCCGGGCTTTCGCCAAGAAAGACGCACAGCTGGATTTTATTTTCATTCACTTCTTGCCGATCTCAAATACGTGGATCTGGCAGATTCCGATTACGGATTCGGTTACCAGCATCGGCGTAGTCACGCAGAAAAAGAACTTCGCGAAGTCGCGTCAGGATCGCGAGCAGTTTTTCTGGGAAGCCGTGGGAACGCGTCCGCTGCTCCGCGAAAAACTTAAGCAAGCCGATCAAATGCATGCCTTCAAGGACGAAGGAGATTACAGCTACGCGATGAAGCAATTGTGCGGCGACCGATTCATGCTGGTCGGCGATGCGGGACGCTTTGTGGATCCGATCTTCTCGACCGGAGTCAGCATCGCTCTGAACAGCTCGCGTTTCGCGCACACCAACGTGCTGCGCTCGCTCGAGAAGAATGATTTTTCGCGCGAGAGCTTCTCGGATTACGAAACCAAGCTGCGCCTCGGCACCAAGAACTGGTACGAGTTCATCTCGGTTTACTACCGGCTCAACGTTTTGTTCACTTACTTTGTAGGTGATCCGCGGTACCGCCTGGACGTTTTGAAGCTGCTGCAGGGCGACGTGTACGACGACGCCGCGCCGCCGGTGCTCGAGAAGATGAAGAGCATGGTTTCGCAAGTCGAGCAGAATCCGAAGCATCCGTGGCACAAGCTGCTGGGCGACATGACCGTGGATGCATTCAAGCAGGTCAGCCAATAATCGCATTGCCACAGAGTTTGAAGAGGTTCTCAGGAGGAAGCGTTGGTTATTACTAAGCCAGATTTTGATGTCGCCATTATTGGTGGGGGCCCGGCCGGATCTTCCATGGCTGCTTACTTGGCAAAGTCGGGTGTTAGTTGCGTGGTCTTCGAACGCGAATTGTTTCCCCGCCCGCATGTGGGTGAATCGCTCGTGCCATCATCCACCCGAGTGTTCAGAGATCTCGATTTCCTGCCGCAGATGGAAGCGGCGAAGTTCCCACACAAGTATGGCGCGGTGTGGACTACGGACGACAAAAAGACTCCCTACGTGCACGATCTTGAGGGTCTGGCGCCGGATTGCAACGTTGACATTCGCTTCGACGAGCGCCAGCAAACGGGCGTGGACAAAAATCACACTTACCACGTGGACCGCGGCAAGTTCGATTTGATGTTGTTGCAGCACGCCCACAAACTGGGCGCGGCCGTTTATGACGGCATCAAGGTAAACGCCGTGGACTTCGGGCCGAAAGAGCCGATCGTACGCTTCAACATGGGGCCGAAGGAGATGAGCGTCAGCGCGAAAATGGTAGTCGATGCCAGCGGACGCAACACTTTCCTGGGCAACCAGATGAAGCTGAAGATTCAGGACACGGTGTTCGACCAGTACGCGATTCACACCTGGTTCGATAGCTACGATCGGAAAGTGTTCGCCAAGCGGGACACGAACCTCGACTACATCTACATTCACTTCCTGCCGATTTCGAACACCTGGATCTGGCAGATTCCGATTTCTGACGACGTCACCAGCATCGGCGTGGTAACGCAGAAGAAAAACTTCGCCAAGTCCAGAGAAGATCGCGAAAAGTTCTTCTGGAGTTCGGTGGGCACGCGTCCGATGATCGAAGAGACGTTGCGCAAGGCGAATCGTATTCGTCCCTTCAAAGACGAAGGAGATTACAGCTATGCGATGAAGCAACTGGCTGGCGACCGCTTCCTGATGGTTGGCGATGCCGGCCGTTTCGTCGATCCCATCTTCTCTACGGGCGTGAGCATCGCATTGAACAGCTCGCGCTTCGCGCATAAAGACGTTCTGAGCGCGCTAGAGAAGAACGATTTCTCGCGGGAGAGCTTCGCCACATACGAAAACACTCTGCGGCTCGGCACCAAGAACTGGTACGACTTCATCACCGTCTATTACCGGCTGAACGTGCTGTTCACCTACTTCATTAACGATCACCGCTATCGTCTGGACGTGTTGAAGCTTCTGCAGGGCGATGTTTACGACGACGCCACTCCTCCGGTTTTGGAGAAGATGCGTAAAATGGTGACTGAAGTCGAGCAGAACGAGAAGCACCCCTGGCACAAACTGCTCGGCGATCTGACGGCGAACGCGTTCAGTCCGAACGCTTAGGCAGGGCCAGGGCAGTTCTGGTCCACGACTGGTTGCTGTGGGCCACACTGCAGGTTTAGCTTGCGCGCTTCCATTTTTTGCGCGGCTGCTCATTGGAGCATCCTAACGGCGGAATGATACACACTCTCCCCGGTAAAAGGCCCAATGTCCCACACCAACAGGAACTTCATCATCGCTTATATATTGCTGGTGGCCCTTCCCATTGTTGGCCTGGTAGGAATACTCAAGAGCGGGCGTGCATTGGCCGCTCCAATTTCAATTGATGGAGTATGGCAACTGCAAGCTGATCCAGTTCAGCTCGCCGCGTTGCCTTGCCAGAAAGCGCTGGCATACGGTTCGGATACCTCACTCGCCATCTCGCAGTCCGGCAAGAATTTTTCTCTCACTCTCAACAACGGCTCCAGATTGACTGCCTCGGGAGCGATTGAAGGCACAACACTGACGGCCTCGCTTAATTCGGCCGCAGCGCCCACCGCAGAAAATGGCGTTTGCGGGCAAAGCGGCGAACTTTTGCTCGTGGCTACGGTTAACCCCAAAACCGATCCCCGGTCTTTAGCGGGAACTCTGTCGGTCAACAACTGTCCTGTTTGCGTGCCAGTTAAGTTCAGTGCCGTCCGTGTGACCCCGCCGAAGAAGGGATCTCTCTGATGCCAGATCTCTTCAAACTGGTCCTGCAGATTTCCGTGATCCTGGGTGTTTGCCGCGTCGTGGGCAGCATCTTCCGCAAAATCGGCCAGCCGCGCGTGGTCGGCGAGATGTTCGCCGGAATTCTCCTGGGACCTTCGTTGCTGGGCTGGATGGCGCCCGGTGTCTCCGGCTACCTGTTTCCCCAAAGCAGTCTGGGATTTCTGAATGCGTTGAGCCAGATCGGTATCGTGGTCTTCATGTTTCTCGTGGGTTTAGGAATTAATCCGCAGGAATTGAAGAACCACGGGCACGCGGCCGTACTCACCAGCCATGTCAGCATCACCGCGCCATTCGTGTTAGCGACTTTTCTCTCTCTCTATCTTTATCCAAGGCTCTCCGATGATAGCGTTGCCTTCACCAGCTTCGCGTTGTTCATGGGGTCGGCGATGAGCGTCACCGCGTTCCCGGTGCTGGCTCGTATTCTGATCGAGCGGAACTTGCTGCAGAGCCGCCTGGGCACCGTGGCCATTGCCTCAGCCGCCGTGGATGACGTGACCGGCTGGTGCATTCTCGCTTATATCGTCGTGTTGACGCGCGCGGCACACAGCGGGACACCAATTTGGATGACGATTGGCGGCATCGTCGTATTCGCTCTCATCATGATTTACGGGGTGCGTCGTCTCCTGGGCGGGATGCAGGTTTCCTATCAGCAATGGGGCGGCCTCAGCGAAAACCGTTTGGCATTCATGCTCTTACTGGTGTTCGGTTCTGCTCTATGCACCGAATGGCTGGGTCTGCATCTGTTGTTCGGGGCGTTCATGATGGGCGCAATCATGCCCAAGGAGCAGAAATTTGTTCAATACGTTCTCGACCGCTTCGAAACCGTTACAGTTACCTTGTTGCTCCCTCTGTTCTTCGCCTTCACCGGCCTGCGCACCAACATTGCCCTGGTGAAAGGTCCGGAGATGTGGATGTACTGCGGACTGATCGTGCTGGTGGCGACGGTAGGCAAGCTGGGGGGCTCGACGCTGGCTTCCTGGCTGACCGGCATGCCGGTACGCGAGGCGGCCGGACTCGGCACACTCATGAACACGCGCGGTCTGATGGAGTTGGTGATTCTCGATATTGGTCTGGACATCAAAGTGATTTCGCCCGCCCTGTTTTCCATGATGGTGATCATGGCTCTGGTCACCACTTTCATGGCTACGCCGCTGCTCGACTGGATCTGTCCCGACCGCATTTTGCGCCAAGGCCCCGCCAACGTCGCTGCGCCAGAGTCGGCGGTTCCCACACTTGCTCGATCCGCGGACAAAATCTCCGCTTAAGCTCTTGCAAATCGGGATGGGGAAGCGGGATTTGATAGACTCCTCCTGTCCGGCAATAACCCTTTATGGCATTGCTCACAGGAGCGGAACCTTGGTCGTTCTAGTCGTCGGAGGCGCGGGATACGTCGGAAGCCACGCCGCGCGCGTCTTGCGAAGCCACGGTCACGAGGCCGTGATTTACGACAATCTGTCTACCGGCCACGCGCGCCTTGCCGCGGGATTTGAGCTCATCACCGGGGACCTGGCGGACACGCAGAAAGTAACCGCCGCTCTGCGGCGGGTTGACGCCGTGATGCACTTCGCCGCCTACGCTTACGTAGGCGAGTCGGTGGAAAATCCGCGAAAATATTTTCAAAACAATGTGGAGGCCGCCCTGGCGCTCTTGAATGCCTGCATCGACTGCGACGTGCTCAAGTTCATCTTCTCTTCGACGTGCGCGGTCTATGGCGTTCCGCAGAAAGTTCCGATCACAGAAGACAATCCGCGAGTGCCCATCAACCCTTATGGGGTGACCAAGCTTTTCTTCGAAAATGCGCTCGAGGCTTACGGACGGGCTTACGGTTTGCGCTTCGCCAGTCTTCGATACTTCAACGCCGCGGGAGCGGACGAATCCGGCGAAATCGGCGAATTGCATCAGCCCGAAACTCATTTAATTCCTTTGGCTCTGGATGCCGCGGTGGGCGCGCGTCCGGAGCTGGATATTTTCGGCGACGATTATCCGACTCCCGATGGCACCTGTCTGCGGGACTATGTTCATGTGAATGATCTTGCGGAAGCGCATGTGGCGGCACTGCACTATCTGGAACAGGATTCAGAATCGATTGCCGTCAACCTGGGCAGCGGCACCGGCACGTCGGTCAAAGAGATTCTCGACGAAGTAGAAAAAGTAAGTGGCAGGCCGGTTCCACGGCGCATCGTACCCCGCCGCCCGGGCGATCCTCCGGCCCTGGTGGCGGATCCGAGCAAGGCAGAGTCGGTGCTCCATTGGAAGACGCAACGTTCGCTGCAACAGATTGTTGCGACGGCGTGGAAATGGAAGCGGAGCCAGCAGACTTCTAAAACCGCTGGCAGCTAGCGGAAGAAGAAAAGCGGAGAGCGGATAATGAGCGTTGATCTGTCGGGTAAGCGGGTCGCGGTGTTGGGTGCCGGAAAGATGGGCGGAATTCTGCTCAAGGCGCTTCTCGAAAAGAAGTTGCTGCGCCCGGAATTAACCTGTGCCACCGTAGCCCACGAAGAGCGGGCGCAGAGCCTTAGTAAAAAGTTGGGGATCGCGGTGGGCACTGACAACGTGTCGGCGGTCCGCAATGCGGACATCGTCCTTATCGGACTGAAGCCGCAAGTCGTCGAAGAAGTGGCGAGGCAGGTTCAACCAGTCGTTACATCCAGCCAACTCTTTATTTCCGTGGCCGCGTCGGTGCCTACCAGTTACATTGAGCGCGCCCTTGGAACGGATGCGCCCGTCATTCGGGCCATGCCTAATACTCCCTGTCTGCTGGGAGTCGGAATCACGGCCATCTGCCGCGGCAAGTTCGCCAACGCCGAACATCTGGAATTGGCCAGCGCCCTGTTTGCGGTAGGAGGGCGGACGGTCGCGGTGGACGAGAAACATATGGACGCCGTAACCGCTCTTTCGGGAAGCGGTCCCGCGTACATTTACATTATTTTGGAATCCCTCGCGGAAGCGGGCGTGAAAGTCGGATTACCCCGCGATGTGGCCACGCTGCTGGCGGCCCAAACCACACTGGGCGCAGCCACTGTGGTGTTAGAGACCGGCGATCATCCCGCGCTTCTGAAAGATGCGGTCACAACCCCGGCGGGATGCACCATTGATGGCATTCTGGAACTGGAAGAGGGTAAACTGCGTGTAACTCTGATCAAGGCTGTGGTGAAGGCGGCGCAGAGGGCGAAGGAACTTGCGCACGGATAGGAACCTCAAACATCCGTTAAAATGAGGAGATTCGACGCTCGCACCGTCAAGCCCGTAGCTTGACTTGGCTACAAGCCCGACTTAGCATTTCTTGGCAATCCTGAAGTTTGTGCGCCGCGCGGCCGTAAAGTCGGCCAGGATCGCATGGTCCGGTTGGGGCAGCGGCGCGCTTTTGCAGCAAAGACATGAAGAACCTCCGGAGGCTTCTCTGAAGATCGTACTGGTTCACAACACCTACCAGCAGCCCGGAGGGGAAGACGCGGTCTTTGAGCAAGAGCGGCAGATGCTTGAAAATGCCGGACACCAGGTGATTCCTTACTGCCGGAGTAACTGGGATGTGGAGTCTTACAAGGGGCTGCGCCGGCTCAGTTTGGCAAAGGGCACGATTTGGGCTTCGGACTCGCGGCGGAGTTTTCTGCGCCTGCTACAACAGGAAAGGCCCGACCTGGTGCACGTTCACAACACCTTCGTGATGATCTCTCCCTCCATTTACTCGGCGTGTTACGAGGCGAAGGTACCCGTGGTGCAGACCCTGCACAACTACCGGTTGCTTTGCCCGGCCGGCACCTTCTTCCGCGATGGCAAGGTCTGCGAAGAGTGTGTCGAAGGTTCGTTATTACGGGGAATAGACCATGCCTGTTATCACGGCTCCCGTTCTGCCACGGCGATTGTGGCCATCATGCTGGCCACTCATCGTTTGCGAAATACCTGGACACGGGAAATTTCCTGTTTCATCGCTCTCAGCGAGTTCGCCCGCGACAAGTTTGTGGAAGGCGGCCTGCCTCGGGAAAAGATATTTGTAAAACCCAACTTTGTTTCCCCTGACCCCGGTGCTCGCAGCGGCGATGGGGAATACGCACTCTTTGTCGGAAGGCTTTCGCCGGAGAAAGGCGTCGGCACAATTGTGAAGGCCTGGAAGACTCTTCCTCGCTCCATTCCCCTTGTCATCATCGGAGGCGGCCCGGATCAGGAACAATTGCAGGCGGAGGCTGCCCGGGATGGAATCACCAACGTCCAATTCAAAGGCCAGATGCCGCGCCAGGATACGCTGGCTGCCATCAACAACGCCCGCGTGATGGTGATTTCAAGCGAATGGTACGAGACGTTTTGCATGGCCATCGCTGAGTCTTACGCTTGCAGCACACCGGTGATCTGCAGCCGTTTGGGAGTCATGCAGGAACTCGTCGCCGACGGCAGAACCGGGCTTCACTACACTCCCGCCGACCCCGCTGACTTAGCTCGCAAAGTGGAATGGGCTTGGGGACACGCCGATGAGTTACGTGCCATGGGAAAAGAAGCACGCCGGGAATACGAAGCGAAGTACACCGCGGAGAAGAATTATCCTATATTGATGAATATCTATGAGCGGGCACGGCAAGGACTGTAGGTCTCCCGTGCTCCGGGTTTCAACGCCGCACCTATTTTGTCCGGATCCAAGAATTAAGAGACAAGATGAAAGCTAATCATTGGTTTGCTGCCACCGCTGCGGTGTTTATCGTGATCACTTCAACGTCGTTCTTTGTAATGTCGGACTCATCGTCCGGTGCTATCAAACTGGCTCCTCCGGCGAGCCCTGTCCCCCGCGAGTTCTTCGGGCTTCACATCCACCGCGCATTTGGGACAACTCCCTGGCCGCCTGTGCCCTTCGGGAGCTGGAGATTGTGGGATGCGAAAGTTCACTGGCCGCAGGTAGAGACCGGGAGGAATGTGTGGCAATGGGAGATTCTTGATCGTGAAGTCGAGCTTGCCGAAAAGCATAACGTCGACCTGCTCCTTCCATTCGGCGAAACCCCCGAATGGGCTGCCAGCGGCGGCCGTTTTCGTACTGCCATCGTTGGCGACATCGCCGACCTGGAGGATTGGCGTACCTTCATCCGCACTCAGGCGATGCGCTATAAAGGCCGCATTCTTTATTACGAGATCTGGAACGAACCGAACCTGCCGAGGAATCGCGACATCGGTACTCCCGAAAAGATGCTCACGCTGGCGCGCGAGGCTTACACCATTCTGAAGCAGGTCGATCGCAATATCAAAGTGATCTCTCCATCTCCGGTAAATGCCAACGGGCTAGATTGGCTGGAGCGCTACCTACAGCTTGGCGGTGGAAAATATGCGGACATCATTGGATACCACTTCTACACCTATCACCGTCCAGAGACCATGCTTCAGCTGATCCTGCCCGCCAAGGAGCTTATGCGGAAGTATGGCGTGGCAGACAAGCCTCTCTGGAACACAGAGTCCGGCTGGATCAAGAATCCACTAACAGATCGGATCGATTTAGTGGAACAGGCTCCAGGATGGGCGGCGCGAGCCTATATCTTGAATTGGGCGGCGGGAGTACAGCGCTTCTACTGGTATGCGTGGGACGATGACGGCCATGACAGCATCCCCTTCACTCAAGAAGATCAGGCCACAGCCACTAACTCGGCCCATGCCTATGCAGAAGTTCAGAAGTGGATGATTGGTTCGCGCATGGAGTCATGCGAAAGGCAGGCAGACGAGAACTGGGTTTGCAAACTTACGCGTGAATCCGGGAGTGGGGCCTGGATTCTGTGGAATGAGCGGCAAAGCGGAAAGTTCGATGTACCGAAGTCCTGGGGAGTAACGAGGCTCACGAAACTCTCTGGCGAGAGCTCCGGTTGGAACGGGAGCACGCTCGATATTAGTGAGTTGCCTGTGCTCCTAGAGGCACAGCCAGCTCACCATTAGTAGCTCAACTTACTAAGTTCCAGTTCCCGACAAGGTGACGATTTGTGGGCTGCTGAGATCCGCATCGTTAATGGTAAGTGTGCCCGGGACGCTTCCCGTCTGAGTAGGCGTGAAAGTAACCTCGACCTTGCAGCTTCCACCCCCAACAATAGACGAGCCGCAACTGTTCGTGACAGAGTAACCGGAACTCGCGGTGATGGCGCCTAGATTCACAGCATTCGCGCCAGAGATGTTTATCGTGACGGGTTCCGGCGCGCTGGTCGTGTTAATCGCTTGATTACCGAAGGCAAGCTTGAGAGTACTTAAAGAAACCGCGGTACCCGTCCCCGTGAGCCGCGCTGTCTGCGGGCTAGACGGATCGTTATCGGAAACTACAAGGTTGCCATACCGGATACCCGACGTGGTCGGCACGAACATGACGCTAATATCACACGAGTCCGAGGCGGCCAGAGCAGTGCCGCAGGTGGTCGTATCAGAGAAGTCTCCCACCGTGCTGATGCCTGTAATGGAAAGAGTAGTAGTGCCGTGGTTGGTTAGGGTCACAGTTTGTGCCGCAGACGAGGATCCCAACAATACCGTTGTAGGGTAAACAGTCCCCGGATAAAGAGAATTGCTGATGCTAACTTCGCCGCCGGTTCCTTGAAGGTTAATTACTTGCGGACTCGTCGTGTCGCTGTCTGTGATGGTCAAGGTTCCGGTTAGAGGTCCAGTCGTCGCAGGGTTGAAGGTGACATTGATCGTGCATTTAGCACCTACTGCGAGCGTCTTGCATTTGTTCGTTTGCGCAAACTTTCCGCTGACTGCGATCGACGAGAAGGTGATGGGAACATCACGAGTATTAGTCACCGCGACGGCATAGGGAGGGCTCGACGTACCGACGGTCTGTCCGCCAAAGTAAACGTTCGAGGCCCCCTGAATCGGGCAGGTTTGCGGCTGCAGAACGACCGGAGAAATCGGCGACTGGCTGAAGTTGAAGCTATCGGTCGTGTCGTTGGCCTTGGCATCTCTTTCCGTGAGCGACGGCAGTCCATAGCGGTCTTCAACGAACTTCAGAAATGAGGCGAACTCGTATTGGGTGTGGGAGATGTAACCGGCGCGGGCGTAAGGAGAAATGATGAGCAAGGGAACGCGGGGGCCAAGGCCGAAAATGTCCAGCGGCGGCGGCGGAACGTGGTCGTAGAAACCGCCGAAATCGTCCCAGGTGAGGAACACTGCCGAAGTGCTCCAATCGGGCCCATTCATCAGACTATTCAATTGCTGCACTGTCCAATTCTCACCCACGCAACTGCTGGCCGGTGGGTGCTCGTTCGCCCCCCCGGTTACCAGCCAACTTACTGCCGGAAGATTCCCGCTGGCAGCGTCGGTAACAAATTGCGTATCGGGCACTACGTGTTCAGTCCAAAGCGAAGTATTACGAATGTGGTTGATCTCGTCATATGTGCTGTAAACGTAACCGTCCTGGCCTTCTGAGGGAGCATAGTACTTCCAGCTCAGGCCGGCATTGTCGAGGCTGTCAGCTAAAGTCTGGAAATCGACGCAGGGAAATATCTCTGAGATAACTCCGTCGGTAACGTCTAATGTCTGAAGCAGGAAGTCCGGAGCGGCATCGCAACCCCAGGTGTCGGACGAGGGCGCTCCCTTCTTCTGCGTAATCATCCCACCCGATTGCGCCGCAATGAGATAGAGATGATTTTCGAAGCTGTCGCCGTGTACAGAAGAGAACATCTGATCAGCCAGCACGAACTTTTGCGCGTACGTGTAGTAGTTGGGGATATCTGCGGGAGCGAGTTGGGAATAGGCGAGATACTGTCCGTTGATGTCTCCGTCGGGAATCAAGTCGAAGCGGTCCATCTTCCCGTTGTCGATTGCAGTGATTGCCGCGCTCCATTCATGGTCGATGTCAACGACCTGGTCGGGCGTGTGTCGTAGCGGAATCACCTGGCCCGTCGAGGTCTTACCCTTGGTTGCGCCATTAGCTCCAGGATATTGGCCGAAGTAGTTATCGAAGCTCCGATTCTCCTTGATAATAAAGATAATGTGCTGAATAACTGTGATGTCGCCGGGCTTACCAGCCTTAGAAGGGCGCTGGGCCTGGGCTGAGGCGAATCCTCCGACGCCGACGAGGCCAAGCAA
>Ga0074045_10002873_pt1 | contig 15734 bp, 16 predicted proteins | sample BogForMeECP23OM2_FD_94442 | JGI IMG/M metagenome (GOLD analysis project Ga0074045, IMG submission 94442) | Bog forest soil microbial communities from Calvert Island, British Columbia, Canada - Bog Forest MetaG ECP23OM2 | ecosystem: Environmental > Terrestrial > Soil > Wetlands ...
AGGGAGCGGTCTTTCAGTCCGTTCACGGCCTGAATTCCCGAACCATATCCACGACAGCCCGCACATTATCCACCGGAGTTTCCGGCAGAATCCCGTGTCCCAGATTGAAAATGTGCCCGGGACGCGTGCCCGTCCGCTTGAGCAGTTCATGCACCTTGGTCCGCAGTTCCGGCAGCGGCGCGAACAGCGCCACCGGATCGAGATTCCCCTGAATCGCCGACCGGTAGCTGATGTCCATCCACGCCTGGTCGATGTTGATGCGCCAGTCCACGCCCATCACATCCCCGCCCGCCGCGTGCAGTTCCTTGAAGAAGCCGGAGGCGCCCGTGCCGAAGTGAATCACCGGCACGCCGGTCGACCGTATGCGTTCGATCAGCGCCCGCGAATACGGCGCCGCAAAGCGCACATAATCGTCCGACCCCAGCGCTCCCACCCAGCTGTCGAAGACCTGGATGGCGCGCGCGCCCGCCGCCACCTGCAAGTGCGCAAACGGCGCCAGCACGTCGACAATCTTGCCCATCAGCCGCCGCCACAGCGTCTCGTCGCTGTACATCAGCTTCTTGGTCCGAATGAAATTGCGCGACGCTCCGCCTTCGATCATGTAGCTGGCCATGGTGAATGGAGCGCCCACAAATCCGATCACGGGAACCCGCCCGGCCAGTGCCCGCACTGTGCGCTGGATCGCCTCGCCCACGTAACCGAGGTCGTCGGTATACGCGGTGGACAGCGAATCCACATCGTCCGAGGTGCGCACCGGGTTGTCGATCGTCGGCCCCGATCCCTTTTCGTAATGCAGCTTGAGGCCCATCGGCTCGATCGGCAGCAGCAGATCGGCGAAAATGATGGCGGCGTCCACATCGAGTATTTCGACCGGCTGCAAGGTCACGGTCGAAGCCAGGTCCGGCCGTTTGCAGATCTCCAGAATGCCGTGCTTTTCGCGGATCTGCCGGTATTGTTTCATGTAGCGGCCGGCCTGCCGCATAAACCAGACCGGCCGCACGTCGGTCGGCCGGCGCCGGCAGGCATCCAAAAAGCGGCTTGTCATGGGAGCCACGCGCATGGTTGATCCGTCCTGTCTTGACAAAAGTAAACTCGAAAATCCTTTGGCTTGTGCCGCGCCGCCCACTGGCGGCCGTTCACAAAATAGGGCTTGGCCCACGCCTCGCTATCGATCGTGCGCGGCGCCACCACCGATACCGACACCGTGCCCTGGGCCGGGAAACCCGTGCGTGGGTCCATGATGTGGGCATAGGTGCGGCCTTCGGCCCGGAAAAACTTCTCATAGCTACCCGAGGTGGACAGCGACATATCCTTCAAGAGAACTTCCGCCACGCGCTCGGAGTGGTGCCACGGGTCGCGTATTTCGATCACCCAACCGTCCGGGTGTCCCGGCGGCGCGCCCATGCCATAAATGCTGCTGGCCGAGGCCGCCACCAGCGCCGTGGTCACTCCGTTCTTCTTCAATACATCCACCATCCGGTCGACCGCGTAGCCTTTGCCGATGCCGCCCGGATCCAGCTCCATCCCCCGCCGGTCGAACCGGACCGTCCCCGCCTGAGCGTCCAGGTGCATGTGCCGGTAGCCCACCCGCGTCATCGCGGCGGCGACGTCCGCGCGATGCGGCAAATGCCCGGTGCCTTTGTAAAAGCCCCAGACTTTCATCAGCGGCCCCACCGTGATATCGAACGCTCCTTCACTCTGCCGGCTGTATTCGAGGCACGCCGAAAACAACTGGAACAACTCCGGCGAAATCCTCATCGGCCCTTCGGCCCCGCGCCGGTTGACCTGGCTCCATTCGCTCTCCGGCTGGTAATTGGAAAGCAACTCGTCCAGTCGCCGTGCTTCGTCCAGTGCCGCGTCGGCGGCCGCTTCCATCTTCACCCGGTCGTTGCCGTACAGCTCGACCGTATAGGCCGAACCCATCGCGTCGGCGGTTTTTTCCAGGCGCAGCGACTCCGGCTGGTCCGCCCGGGCGCCCCCGGCAAGTCCCGCCAACAGAAACAAAACTAGCACAGATTGTTCGACTTTAGGGCCGTTTTTCAGTACTGACACGAGATTTTTTCGCTCGTTTGAGCAGAAAATCGATTCGGCTCTCCACATCCAGGTTCTTGTCACGCATAAAATGCAGTTCTGGAACGTGGCGCAGGCTCAGCCGCCCAGCCAGCTCGTGGCGCAGGAAACCGCTCGCATGTTCGAGCGCCACCAGCGCCGCGTCCTGCTCCGGTTCCGTACCGCGCAGCCCCACGCGAACGTTGGCGTGGCGGCCGTCGTGGCTGACATGCACTTCGGTCACATCCACCGCCAATAGCCGCGGGTCCTCGGTTTCGAACCCGATGATCTCGCTCAACTCCTCGCGGAGCGCTTCGGAAACGCGACTTGTTCGCCGTTCATCCATGGCGCCTTCTCATGCCAGCCATTCCACGGTCCCGCCGGCCAATGCATCGCCCAACAGCGCCGCAGCCTCGTCTTCCACGCTCCGCAACACTTTTTCGGCGTGCGCGTGGTCGCTCGCAACCGTCACCGCAGCCAGCGCGGCGCGTTGCCATAGGTCCTGATAATCGATCTCCGCCACGGCCACGTTGAACTTGCCGCGCAGACGCGTCTTCAGACCTTCCACCACATGACGCTTTTCCTTGAGCGAATGCGAATGTTCCAGCCGCAATTCCAGAGTCAGTACGCCAACGGCAGCCATGGCATCAGGCGAAGACCTCGGTGGCCATCCGCTCGGTGACGAACGCCTCGATCACGTCGCCTTGCTTGACGTCGGGGAAGTTCTCGATCGTGATGCCGCATTCCTGGCCGCTCTTCACCTCGCTCACGTCGTCCTTGAAACGGCGCAGAGAAGCGATCTTGCCCGTGTGTACCACCACGTTGTCGCGCAACAGGCGAATCTCGGAACGGCTGGGAATCGTGCCATCCAACACCTGGCACCCCGCCACGTTGCCCACCTTGGAAATGCGGAAGGTCTCGCGCACCTCCGCCTTGCCCTTGTAAACCTCGCGGAACACCGGCTCCAGCAGCCCGCTCATAGCCGCCTTGATTTCGTCGGTGAGGTTGTAAATGATGGTGTGCAGGCGAATGTCCACCTTCTCCTGCTCGGCCAGCGTCGCAGCCGCGCGCTCCGGCCGCACGTTGAAGCCGATGATGACCGCGTTCGAGGCCGACGCCAGCAGCACGTCGCTCTCGTTTACCGCGCCCACGCCGGCGCGGATCACGCGCACCTTCACCTTCTCGTTGGAGAGCTTCTGCAACGCCTCCGTCAACACTTCCGCCGAGCCGCCCACGTCGGCCTTGAGGATGATCGGCAACTCCTTGATTTCGCCGGCTTCCATCTGCTTGTGCAGTTGATCCAGCGTGAGACGGGCGGATTTCGCCAGCGCCGCCTCGCGGTCCTTCAGGTCGCGGAACTTGACGATCTGCTGCGCCTTGGCCGTGTCGGTGACCACCTGGAAGTCGTCGCCCACTTCCGGCAGCGAGCCCAGCCCAAGCACTTCCACCGGCGTCGCCGGCTCGGCTTTCCGGATCTGCGTGCCGCGGTCGCTGATCATCGCGCGCACCTTGCCGAACACTGCGCCGCAGATGAAGAAGTCGCCCACGCTCAGCGTGCCGTTGCGCACCAGCACGGTCGCCACCGGCCCGCGCCCGCGGTCCAGTTGCGCTTCGAGCACGGTGCCCATCGCCGGCCGCTGCGGATTCGCCTTCAGGTCCAGCATATCGGCCACCAGTAGAATCATCTCGAGCAGCAGTTCGAGCTTCTCATGCGTCTTGGCGGACACCGGCACCATCACCGTGTCGCCGCCCCAATCCTCGGCCAGCAGGCCGCGATCGGCGAGCTGCTGCTTGATTCGCTCGGGCTGCGCGTCCGGTTTGTCGATCTTGTTGATGGCGACGACGATCGGCACGCCCGCCGCCTTGGCGTGATCGATCGCTTCCAGCGTCTGCGGCATCACGCCGTCGTCGGCCGCCACCACCAGGATGACGATGTCGGTGACCTTGGCGCCGCGCGCGCGCATCCGGGTGAACGCCTCATGGCCCGGTGTATCGATGAAGACGATCTTGCGGCCGTTCATCTCCACCTGGTACGCGCCGATGTGCTGGGTGATGCCGCCGGCCTCGCGCGCGGCCACGTTGGCTTCGCGGATGGCGTCGAGCAGCGAGGTCTTGCCGTGATCGACGTGACCCATGATCGTGACCACCGGCGCACGCCTCACCAGGTCCTTGGTTTCCTCGGCCTCTTCGACCGCCTGCATGGCCTCTTCTTCATAGCTCACGGTGGCAGTCGAGGCGCCGAAATCGCGCGCTATTTCGGTGGCCAGCTTCATGTCCAGCGTCTGATTAATCGTGGCGAATATGCCGCGATCCACCAGCTTGCCGATGATCGTGGCCGCCTTGATATCGAGTTTTTCGGAGAGTTCCTTGAGGGTAATGCCCTCGGAAATGGTGATCTCGCGGCTGATGGGCGGCGGTCCGGAGGCCACCTGGCGGCGCGTCGAAGGCCGCAGATTCTTTTCTTCCTCGATGCGCTCGCGCGGCTGCCGCACGGGGCGCTTGTCGAACCGTCCACGCGGCTGCTCCGCCGGCGGCGGCGGCATGCCGGGGCCCATCGGCCCACGCGGCGTCGTCGGATGTTGCGGACGCGGGCCGCCGGCGCGGCCAATCGGCGTACCAGTACGCGGGCCCGGCCGGGTTACCAGAGGCTGCCCGGGCCGGATCGGTCCACGGTAAATCGGCTGGCCCGGCGTGGGCGAGCTCTGCACCCGCGGCACTCCCGGACGCGGCGCGGTTGGCAATGCCGGCATCGACGGGCGCGGTGCACTTAGTCTCGCGGCCAAGTCGGGGCGCGGCGGCACCACGGGGCGCGCCGTAGGTTGACCCGCCAAAGTCCGCCCAGGAGCGCCGGGGACTGCGCCGGTTCGCGCTTCGGCCGGAGCCTGTGGCCGCGGGCCTGCTGGATGCGGCGCAGGCGGACGCGGACCCGCCGGCGTCGGACGCACCATTTCCGTCGGCGCAGCCGGCATCGGCGCGCGTGGGCCTGACAAAATCTGGCCCGGGCGGGGAGCGCTGCTGGCGCCCGGAATCGGCCTCACTGGTAGTGACGGAGCTCTTCCCGGCGCGATCACCGCTACCGGTGGCGCGGCCGGCGCTGGCCTCGGCGCCGCTGCTCTCGGTGCCGCGGTCGCCGGTTGGCCTGGCACCGCAATCGGCGGATGGATCGGTTTTCCGGTGGCCAGCGGTGGGCGAATCGGTGCCCCACCGTGGGTCGCGCGCACTTCGGCGGCCGGCGCTGGCGCATCTTTCTGCGCTGCTTCCTGCTCTGCGGCGGTTCCCGGCGCGGCCTCCTCGGGGCGCGTCTTCAGAGCTTCAGCCGCAGTTTCGTGCGCTTGCGTCACCGGCTCGTCCGCCGCCGGTTCCTGGTCGGGAACCTCGAAGCCCAGTAAGCGGCGCAACCGGATCGCTACGTCTTCGTCGATGGAGCTGGAGTGCGTCTTCTTCTCTGCGACGCCCAGTTCGGGCAGCCGGTCGAGGATCTCGTGAGCCTTAACTTCGAGCTCCCGTGCCAGCTCGTTGATTCGAATCTTCTTCATAGAAAAAGCTTGCCGTCGCTTACCGCTTCAGACACAACTCAAACGCCATGATTCTCCGGGGCGCCCTCCCCGGCATCGCCGGGGCTGGCCTCAGGGCCCGCTCCTGGCTGATTGTGAGTAGGGGAACCCGCGTCCTCTATCGTAGCAAACTGCTCCGATTCCGCCGTTTCCGCTTCCGCGGCGACGGTATCCGCTTCCGCCAGCGCGGGTGCAGGCCCTTCTCCGCCGGCTTCCGCTTCCCCGGGCGACACAACCGCCGCTTCCGTTTCGCCGGCCGCATCCACAGGCGCCGCGAGGCCGGCTTCCTCCACCGCTGCCTGCTCAGGGGCCGCTTCCGCCGGCTGCTCGAACTGCGCGTAGTAGGCGTTAACGCATTCGAAAATCTTCTCCACGCCGCGCGGACCGATCCCCTGAATTTCTTCGAGCTGTTCCGGAGTCATGCCGCCCAGCTTCTCGATCGTTCCAATGCCCGCCTCGATCAGTTTCTCGACGGTCTTCTCCGCCAGGCCGTAATCGATCAGCACCGAAGCCGGCGCGCCCGGCGCCACCATCGCGGCCATCTGCGTTTCCACTTCCTGCCGCTTTTCTTCTTCGCTCTTGATGTCGATCTTCCAGCCCAGCAGCTTGGCAGCCAGCCGCACGTTCTGACCCTTCTTGCCGATCGCCAGCGAAAGCTGCGAGTCGTCAACGATCACTTCCATTTGCTTTTCAACCGGATCGACGATGCTGATCTTGCTGACCTTGGCCGGACTCAACGCATGCGTGGCGAACACAACGGGGTCTTCCGAGTATTCGATGATGTCGATCTTTTCTCCACGCAGTTCGCGGATGATCGCCTGCACCCGCATCCCCTTCATGCCCACGCACGCCCCGACGCTGTCTACGTCGCGGTCGCGGCTCTGCACCGCAATCTTGGTGCGCTCGCCCGCTTCGCGCGCACAGCCCTTGATCGAAACCGTGCCATCGTAGATTTCCGGCACTTCCTGCTCGAACAGGCGCATCACCAGCTCGGGCGCCGCCCGCGATACCAACACGCCCGGCCCCTTGCTGGCCTTGTCCACCAGCCGGATCACGCACCGCACGCGGTCTCCCACCGAGTAGCTTTCCAGGCGCGACTGCTCCTTCTTGGCCAGCTTGGCTTCCGTCTTGCCAAGATCCAGCACGTACTCCGGTCCTTCCACCCGCTTCACCGTGCAGTTCACCAGCTCGCCGGCGCGCCCAGAGTACTCGTTGTAGACCGTCTCGCGCTCCGCCTCGCGCACCTTCTGCAGAATCACCTGCTTGGCCGTCTGCGCGGAGATCCGGCCTAGTTGGTCGGTGTTTTTCGTGATGCGAATTTCCGTGCCGGCTTCGGCATCCGGCTGGATGCGCCGCGCCTCCGCCAGCGTCATTTCGTGCGCTGGGTCTTCCACCACCTCGACTGCTTTCTTGACCGCGAACAGGTGGATGGCGCCAGTCTTCGGATCCATCTCCGCCAGATAGTCTTCGTTGGTGCGATAGTGCTTCCGGGCGGCGATCAGCATGGCGTCCTTCACTGCGTCGAAGACGATCTGCGGATCGATGCCTTTTTCCTTGCTCAGGATCTCGATGGATTGAAAGATGGTTTCCAAAGTGCCCTCGTCGTTAGCTTAGAAATCTCTGCTGGTTCTTGGTCTCCCGGCGGGCTTACCACTCGAACTTCAGGTTGGCCTTCTGGATCTCATCCAGCGCAACCCGCAGCGGCGTCTGGCCGCCGGTTTCCAGCGTCACGCGGCCATCCTCGAAACTGGCCAGCGTACCCTCCCAATTGCGGCGGCCCTCCACGGGCTCGCGCAACACCACTTTGATCTTCTTCCCCTGGAAACGCACAAAATCGCCTGGTTTGGCGAGTTTGCGCTCCACTCCCGGAGAGCTGACCTCCAGCGTGTAGCGGCCGCCCGGTACCACGTCCTCGACGTCCAGAATCGTCCCCACCTGCTGCGAGATCAGTTCGCAATCGCCGTGGGTAACGCCCTGTGGCTTGTCGATGGAAATGCGGACCAGACGGCTCGCGCCGCCGCCCTTCACCGCCACCTCGACGACTTCCATCCCCTCGGAAGCCGCCACCCGCGCGGCAATTGCTTCGATCTTGGCTGCCACTTCGTCCTGCATTTCCCTATAAAATCGTCGGTTGCCAACAAAAAAGTGGGCTTTCGCCCACTCACCTGGTTCGCCGATGCCTTATTTAGTATAGCGCAGACCCGCGCGAGTTGTGCTCGGCATTTGACCCTCAGTGGTGCGCGAGACAGAACAGGCAGACCGAATGGGGCCGGCTTGGCGCGAGCCGTCCGAGTTGCCGCGCCGATAGTCGCCCCAGCCCGTCCGGTTGCGGCCTTACGTCTACAGGGAAGGCCTCCCAATTCAATCGCTCCGCGCTTGCGTCAGGCGGGTAGAGCGGTCACACAGGAACTACAAGTTAAGTATCTTTAAATCAGTAGATTATGCGGGAGGCGTCACGCCCACCCGCGCGGCGGTCTTAACCAGCGTTTCCCAATTGCCTTCGGAAATCGGGATTCCGTTCCGCAGGCGTTCGGCTTCGGTGCGCCATTCCGGATCGCCCGCCACCAGCACCTCGTCGTAGCCGGGCGCGGGCGCCGCGCTCTTCACGTTCGCTACCAGGCGCTCCATACGCGCGGTGAATTCCTCGATGGGCATGTAACGCTTGACGTCAATCGCCAGAAACATCTGGCTGGTCCGCACCAGTTTCCCGCGGTATCGAATGCCGCCAACCTCGTTAGCCATTGCGCCTCCGCTCAGCACGGCGCAGAGGATCTCCACCAGAAACCCCAGTCCGCTGCCCTTATAACCTCCCAGCGGCATCGGCATCCCATAGTACGCTTCCTTGGTATTGGTGGTCGGCACGCCGTCCGCATTGAACGCCCAGCCCGCCGGAATCTCCGCTTGGTGGTTGATGAACGCCTTGAATACCTTGCCCGCGGCCACCGTGGTGGTGGCCATATCCAGCAGCCACGGCCCCGGCACCGCCATGCAGATGGGGTTGGTACCGAAACGGCCTTCCTTGGCCTGCCAGGGCGGCACAATCGGCGATGCGTTGCACATCACGATGCCGATTTGCCCGGCCGCGCGCATCTTCTCCGCCCACCACGCGCAAGCTCCGAAGTGATTCGATTCGCGGGCCGTCACCAGCGCCACGCCGTGCTCGCCCGCGATGCGGATGGCGTGGCCGCAGCAGGCTTCCGCGATCCATTGTCCGATCCCGTTCTGCCCGTCCAACAACAGGCAGGACCCGCTTTCGGAAACTACGCGCCCCTCCGCGCCGGCGTCCATTTCGCCCGCCAGCAGTTGATCGATGTAGAAGGTGAGCAACTGGATGCCGTGTGAATCGACGCCACGCAGGTTGGCCGCCACCAGCGAAGCCGCCACGATGGCCGCCTTGCGCTCCGGTACGCCCGCGGCCCGCAGGATCGACTCGCTGAAACTTCTGAGTGCCGGAGCGGCAACCGTCGGCATGGATCTCCAGGGTAGGGCATGCTCAAGCTTGCCCGTGTTGTAAGAAACCGCGCGCTTACTTTGCCGGCGTCGTGGGGGCGCCCTTCGGCGGAAACGCGGGGTTCGGAAACTCCACCTTGATTTGGGAGTTCATCTGATCGACCCACTCCTTGGCGTGCTGCTGCTTGAGCAAATCGAAAATCTGGTCGCGCACTTCCGAGAGCGGACGGACGGTTACGATGTCCGCCTTGAAAATGTAAAAGCCGTGGGGCTGCTTCACCGGCGCAGTGACCTCGCCCATTTCGAGCGCGAACACGGCGGACCGAATGGCGTCCGGTAGCGGATCGGTGGTCGCGAACGATCCGAAGTCGCCATCCTTGGCCTTGGATGTCGCGTCCTCCGAGTTTTCCCTGACCAGCTTCACAAAATCGGCGCCCTTCTTGATTGCGGCCACCAGCTTGTCGGCCTTGGCCTTCGCCTGCGCTTCGGTCAGCGACTTGTCTTCCGCCGAAGGCGAGTCGGTGAAGGGAATGTAGATGGCCTTCACCTGTACCCGCTTGAAGCCTTCCTTGTTCTTGCCGTAGTAGTTGATGATCTCGTTCGGATCCACCGTAACGGTCGAGAACACGTCCTGCAACACCGCCTGGTACATATAGACCAGACGCGAAAAATAGAGGGCCTCTTTGATCGGGCTGCGCTCGTCGAGCTTCTTCTCGACGGCGATCTGCTCATACCGCAGCATCGTCGCGTACTCATGGAAGAATTCGACCGGATCCTGCTTGATGGCATTCTGGAGGGTGGAAGGAAGCACCGGGTAGATCTTCTTCAGGTCTCCCATGGTGAACGTCGTGCCATCCTGAAACACTGCGATGACCGTCGGGTCCGGCAGGTCGGGGATCGCGGGAGCGGCCTTGGGCTGTGTGGCGGCAGCCGGCTTCGGACTCTCTGCCGGCGGCGCCGGCGTTTGGGCGCTGGCAGCGCCAAGGCAAACCAATAGAAGGAGGCAGGGGCTTTTCATAAGTAAGTTGTTTGTGAATTTTCAGTATATCATTCGGCATAACGGCGGTCTGGCGGTACGCGCCGCACTATTCCTGAGACGCGGCGTGCGCGAAAAGGTTTGCGCCCCGCGGCTAGCCGGCCAGGCCTGGCAACCCGCCCATGCCGCGTGCGGATTCGACGGCGCGGACGATCGCCGCCGCCACCGCTTCCGCCGCTGCCACTCCGAGTGAGTCGATCGCGGCCTCGCGCGTGCCCAGCGATAACGCGAAAACAACGTCGCCGTCCACCATCGTGTTCACTGGACAGATGGCCCGGGCCATGCCGAGGCTTCCCGACCCAGCCAGCTTTCTCGCCTGCAACTTCGTCAGTCGCGCATTGGTGGCAACCACCGCGAGCGTGGTGTTCCGGGGTGCCGCGGCCGCGCCCGCCGGCGCGCTATTGCGTTTCATGTAGTCGGCGGTGTCCAGAAAATCGCGCGTCTGCGGCGACCGCCGCGCGCCGGCGACGATTCTGCCGCTGGCTGGGTCGCGCACATCTCCCATCGCATTCACCACCACCAGGCTGGCCACCAGCACGCCGCTAGCGAGTTCCACCGTGGCCGAACCTAGCCCGGACTTCATGGCATGATCCATGCCCAGAATCTTGCCCACCGTGGCGCCCGTGCCGGCTCCCACCGCGCCGCCGGCAACCGGATCGGCCGTAGCCGCCGCTGCCGCCGCTTCACCCATCGCCAGATTCGGATGCACGTTCGACTTGCCTATCCCCAGGTCGAACAGGATGGCCGCCGCCACAATCGGAACATGCTCGCCCCCGAAGGCGAACCCCACCCCGCGGCGCGCCAGGTAGCGCCGCACGCCGGACGCCGCTTCCAATCCGAAGGCGCTGCCGCCCGCTAGCAGAATGGCGTGGACACGGTCGGCCAGGTGCCCCGGATCGAGTGTGGGCGTTTCTTCCGTCCCGCTCGCCGAGCCGCGTATATCCACCCCGCCCACCGCGCCTTCCTCGCAGAGAATCGCCGTGCAGCCGGTCAGCGCCTCGAAATCCGAGACGTGGCCGACGCGAATGCCCGGAATATCGGTAAGACCCTTCACGGCTTGTATGGTAGCATCGGAATTCGGAGAACGACCTGCTTGTTGGATCTGCTGAAGGAGCCTGTTCTCGCCGTCCAGGAATTCGTGGTGCTCGGGGGCAGCGCTTTCCGCAACATCTTCCGCAAACCGCACTACCTCGACGACGTCATACTGCAGATGGACACCATCGGTGTCGGCAGCCTGGTGGTGGTGGTGCTGGTCGGCCTGTTTTCCGGTATCGTGATGGCGCTGCAGATGTCTCGCGCGCTGGCGCAATACGGCGAAGTGGAAAAGACCGGCACCCTGGTGGCGATCACGCTGGCGCGCGAACTGGGTCCGGTGCTGACCGCCATCATGATGGCTGGCCGCAACTCCTCCGGCATCGCCAGCGAGCTCGGTTCGATGAAGGTCACCGAGCAGATCGATGCCATGCGCGCGTTGGGAACCGACCCGATTCAGAAGCTGGTCACCCCACGCCTGGAAGCGACCTGCTTCATGCTGCCGCTGCTCACCGTGATTGCGGATTTCGTGGGACTCTTCGGCGGCTGGGTAATCGCCGTAGTGAAGCTGAATCTCACTTCGCGGCTGTACTGGAACTCCGCCTGGCAGGCGCTCGAATGGAACGACGTGGCGCAGGGCCTGCTCAAGCCGCTGGTGTTCGCCGTGGTGGTTTCGCTGATGGGCTGCTTTTACGGTTTGCGCACCACTGGCGGCACGCAGGGCGTGGGGCGCTCGACCACGCAGGCGATGGTGGCCGCCACCATCATGATCTTCATCACCGACGTGATGATCACCGAATTCTTCGTCAGCCAGGGTGCGAGCTGATGCCGGAAACCCCGTCGCCCAGCATCCTGCGGTTCGAAAACGTCACCGTCTCTTTCGACGGAGAGCCGGTGCTTCGGGACGTTTCCTTCGAGGCCTTCGAGGGCGAATCCCGCGTCATCCTGGGCGCCGCCGGAAGCGGCAAGACGGTGCTATTAAAGACCGCGCTCGGCTTGCTGCGGCCCGACTCCGGCCGTGTGCTGGCTTTCGGGAAAGATCTGGGCGCGATGCGGGAAGCGCAGCTTTTCGAGATCCGCAGCCGGATTGGCATGTTGTTCCAGGAAAGCGCCCTGTTCGATTCGCTCAGTATCGAGCAGAACGTCGCCTACCCGTTGCTCAATCAGAAATCGATCCGTTGTCCGGCGAGCGAGGTGCACGGCCGCGTGGAGGAGGCGCTCGACTTCGTGGAATTGGGTGGCACGCTCGAGAAGTTCCCCAGCGAATTGTCCGGCGGCATGCGCCGCCGCGCCGGAATCGCCCGCGCCGTTGTAACCAAGCCGCCGCTGGTTCTCTACGATTCGCCCAGCGCCGGCCTGGACCCGATCACCGCCCACACCATCATGGCCTTGCTGATCAAGGAGCGCGACATGGCGCAAACCACCACCATCCTGGTCACCTATCGCTACCAGGACGGAAACCTGATGGCCAACTTCCGTTACAATTCGAAACAGGGGCGTCTGGAGCCGGCCCGGCAGTCCGGGGGTCCGCTCCCGCGCACCACGTTCATGGTGCTCCGCGAAGGCCGGCTGGTCTTCGAAGGCGATCAGGACCGGCTGGAGGCCACGGCAGACGATTATATTTCGAAGTTCTGCAAGCAGCGGGAATAACGCATGGCGGATCGCAAGAAAGTTCGTTGGTCGCAGCTCAAGATCGGCATCGTCGCCGGCACGGGATTCGTCATTCTGTTCATCCTGGTCTTCCTGTTGACCCAAAGCAAGAGCCCGTTTTCCCATTACGCGCTGCTGCGCACATACATGGACAATGCGGCGGGACTCCCCGACGGCACCGAAGTCCAACTGAATGGCATCATCGTCGGCTTTCTCGAGACACCCAGGCTGACCGAGTCGCACGATCCGAAGCGCGCGGTGGAGTTCGACATGATGGTGAAGCCGGGGTACCTGTCGCAGATCCCGGAAGATTCCTCGGTTGCCATCACCGCCTCCACGTTACTGGGTGGCAAGGTGATCGACATCACCAAAGGCGTGTCCCCCATTCCGGTCAAGCCGGGGGCCGAACTGAAAAGCGCGCAGGTGGAGGACATCCCGCAACTCATGGGCGAGATGAAAGTGGTCCTCGACAGCCTGCAGACCATAGTCACGCGGGTGGACAACCTGCTGGGCGGGATCGAGCAAGGCAAGGGCAACATCGGCAAACTGCTCAAGGACGAGGAACTCTACGACCGGCTGAACGGCATCGCCGCCGAAGGCCAAAAGCTGTTGAGCGATGTGCGCACCTCCAACGGAACCCTCGGCAAGCTGATTTACGACGACACGCTTTACCGCGATCTGGACGCACCGTTGAAGCGCATCGACTCGATGATGGCGGGCTTGCAGGCCGGCCAGGGCACCGCCGGCAAGATGCTCAAGGACCCGGCGCTCTATGACGAAGCCCACCAGTCGCTCGCCGAGATTCACACGCTGCTCAATGAGATCAACGCCGGCAAAGGCACCGCTGGCAAACTGATGAAGGACGATCAGCTCTACACGCGTCTCGACGACCTGGTGGCCAAGTTCAACACCACCGTGGACAAGATCAACGGGGGCCAAGGCACACTGGGCCAGTTGGCTGTGAATCCCGCCCTCTACGATGCGCTCACCAGCGCGACGCTTGAATTCCAGTCGCTGGCCAAGGACATGCACGCCAATCCCAAGCGTTTCCTCTCCGTCCGGCTGGGCCTGTTTTGAGCGCGCGCCGCCAACTGGTGGTGAACGCGGACGATTTCGGATTCACGCCGGACGTCAACTCGGGGATCGTGGAGGCGCATCGCCGCGGCATCCTCACCGCAACCACACTGATGGCGAACGGCGACGCGTTTGACGATGCCGTGCGGCTGGCGCGCGAAACTCCGTCGCTCGACGTGGGTTGCCATTTCGTGCTGATCGGCGGACGCTCGCTGGCGGCGGGTAAACCGCTTCCCGCGACGGTGGGGCAACTGCTGCGCGCGCTGATACGCCGCGAGATCCCTCTTTATGACGAGTTGGCGGCGCAGACGCGCCGGGTGATCGCCGCCGGCATCCGCCCCACCCATCTGGATACCCACAAGCACACCCATCTGGCTCCGCCGGTGCTCGACGCGGTGGTGCGCATCGCACACGATTTCGGCATTCCCTGGGTGCGCCGCCCGTTCGATCTTCCGATGGGCGCCCTCGGCGCGCCACGGCTGACGCGCTGGACAAGCGGCGCGCTTGGTTTGTCGCGAGGCCGCTTTCAGCGCGTGCTGGCGGCGCACGGCTGCCGCAGCGTCGATCATTTCGCCGGCTTCCGCATCACCGGCCGCGTCGGCCGCCAGGAACTAGCCGCGCTGGCCGCCGCGCTGCCCGAAGGCTCGACCGAGCTGATGTGCCATCCGGGACATTGCGGCGAGGCCCTACGCCAGGCGCGCACGCGCCTCAAAGAAAGCCGCGAGCGCGAACTGCAGGCATTAATCGCACCCGAGACTCGTCAGGCGCTGGAGCGGCATAACATCGACTTAGCGAATTATGCGCAATTGCGGTGAGGCGGCTCAGTTACTGCTCAATCTGCCTCGGCTGATCTTCGCTCCGCCGTCCATCCTTAGCGACCGCTCGGCTGCGGCGAAAGAAGTCGATCTCGACCAATAAGATTGTTGAGACGAGCGCCAGCTCAGCCTCGGTCATGAACGTGATGAACCACTGCCGGTCTTGTAGCTGTGGAAGATATGCTTGTGCGCGGCTAGCGGACTTGAAGAGGAACGACACGACATCCGTGTCGAGCACGATCGGCTTCATGCGGCCGGATCAGTCTTCGCGTGCCCACGCCATTCGCGCACCGCGGCCAGGAAGTCGTCGATCGATTCTTCCTCGGGCCAGAAGTCGCCCAGCAATTCCTTGGGGTCGCGAGGAAACGTCAGCCCCTGCGCGGCGATCAGTTCTTCCGCCGACGGATGTCCCTTACGAGAATACTGGAGAGCAGGTTCCGCCATGGCGTCCTTCATCGTACACCTCAGTGTACCGCTGCCTTTCTCGAACACCGGCTCCAGCCGTCACCCCGTTCTCAACGCCACCTTCGCACCACAATTCGCGCCACTCTGTGAAGCTTCGCCCTGCGGCCATGGTTTAGAATTGAGGCTGAACACCCAAGTACATCCCGAGGAGAATGAATGTTGAACCGAGTAGCTTTCGTCACTGGTGCGAGCCGTGGAATCGGACGTGCGATCGCGCTGAAACTGTGCCGCGCCGGCTTCGAGATCGTGGTGGCTTCGCCCGAAGTCGAGAATAACGAAATCGTGGCGGGCGAAATCCGCGCTTGCAGTGGCGAGGCGATGACGCTGAATCTGGACGTGACGTCGCCGGATTCCGTCAAGGAAGGTTTCGCCAAAGTCCTGAAGGACAAGACCCGCATCGACGTGCTGGTGAACAACGCCGGCATCGCGCGCGACGGCCTCGCGGTGCGCATGAAGCCATCGGACTGGCAACTGGTGCTGAAGGTGAATCTGGATGGCGCGTTCCTGTGCAGCCAGGCGGCGCTGCCCGGCATGATGCGCAACCGTTGGGGACGCATCGTCAACATGTCTTCCGTGGTGGGCCAGGCGGGTAGCGTGGGACAAGCCAAC
>Ga0074045_10002874_pt1 | contig 15727 bp, 15 predicted proteins | sample BogForMeECP23OM2_FD_94442 | JGI IMG/M metagenome (GOLD analysis project Ga0074045, IMG submission 94442) | Bog forest soil microbial communities from Calvert Island, British Columbia, Canada - Bog Forest MetaG ECP23OM2 | ecosystem: Environmental > Terrestrial > Soil > Wetlands ...
CAGCCTGACCACGTATTTCTTGACGGCAACCTCTGTGCTGGCCACGAATCAATCTCCATCGCTCGATCGCGACAGCACCGATTCAGACAATGCCAGCAAAAGCAATGACGTGAGCCACTAGAGACCTCGCGGAGGAGGTGCGGCTGTTCGCGCCCAGCGATACCTGGATCAGCGATGCCATAACGGGGCCGACCAGCGTCCGATTTGCGGCGGCCGCCGGTCGGTCCTCGCGTCGGCGATTCGCTGAGAGAGGGATCAGGCGCGCCGACGTGATGCGGCGTCGAGAAGCTCTCCACTTTTAGCTGTGCCATAAAATCCCCGTTGATTTCGCCATATGGCGGCCGGCGTCGGAACGGCGTGATCTGTTGCGCGCTGAAAAGGTGGCGGCTACGCTTTCGGGCGCAGGCGAAGGGTTGGGCTCTTTGCCCTCTTGCCGTTAGTTCCGTTCGTGCTCAGGGGGTTTGCAGCGCGCCCTGCCTGACGACGAGCCGCTCTGATCGCTTCAGTTCTCCGCGCTCTGATCGCTGGGTCGCGCCAAGCGGCTTTCTGTGCTTCACGTTGCTGCTCGCTCATCATGGCCGCGTCGCCGTATTGCATGCCCACCCTGTTGATCTGTGCACGCGGCAGGCGCATTTCAATGCGGCATGATGGCGCGCCCTGCTTGGACGCACGCGCGACACGGTGCGCCGTGCGCAAGAGTATGCCGCGCTTCCCGAAAACGTGAAGGAAAAGGCGAAGGCGGACGGCGTCAATCGCTCTTCGCGTAAACATACAGGATATCGTCCGCCAGCGTAAGCATTTCCATTGCGTCGCGTGGTGGTTCGTCGCGATCAAGCCAGCTGTGACGAAGTTGCGCTAGTTTGGAGCGAAACCGCGCGGTCAACTTGTGCTCTTCGTCATCCATCGCCATAGCGAGCGCGGCAAAAAGGCCGGCAACGCCGGTCTTAATATCTTCGTCAGAAATCATTTCACTTCACCTCGTCTGCCGGCACGATGCCTAGCTTCTTTTCACACGTTCGCTAAGATCAACGCCGCGATTGCGGCGACGGCCGCCACGGCGAGAACGGCCGCCCATAGCCGCTCGGCGGGACGGGGCGCAAGAGGCGCAAGCCATTGCCCGGCGGAAGGTGATTTACGAAGAGATACATCCGGAGACGAAGCATGGGGAAACCAGCACACGGGGATTCTGGTGGGCGACAATTTGTCGTCCTGAAGCTAAGGAAGTAGCGGATATTGCGACGGCATTAACCCTTTGGGGGCCGTGACGCTAGGAAGGGATCGTGTATCACCTCAGCATTGCCGGTTCTCATGAACTCATCAGCCTCTTTTGCAGAACAGGTTTTGAAACGATTTCTAATTAGCGGGCTCCCATCCTTGTCGTAACCGCAATAAATTCTTTCCCAGACAAAGAACGGCCCTTCTCGTGTCTTATAGACGCTTCCCTCACAGTGCTTTTCTTGGTCATTGTAGGTCGTTTTGTACTCCTTTTTGGCAAGGAGGGTGCACGTGTCCGTATTGTCCCTAACGCCGCCGAAACGCTCTTGTGCAGTCTTGTCGGTCATGGTTGTAGCTCCTCCTGAAACAGCATCTTGCCCGAAATTGATGCATGCGATTTGACGAGGATCAAAAGTAGCACCGTGCAAGAGTAATTTACGCCTAGTTTCAAACCTTCCGGAGCCGGACGCCCGGCTGATCGCCGTTTGTGAACTCGACGCCAGCGGCGTGGAAGGCGGCGATCAGATCATCAAGGGTCCGATCGTAAGGAGTCCGTTTGCCAAGTTCGAAATTGGCGATCGTCGCCTTGGCGACTTTCGACGCCGACGCGAGCTGGTCTTGCGACCATCCGATGATGGCGCGAGCGGCGCGACAAGGGCGGCTTTCGGGCCGCTCGATCGATCTCGACAAATTACGAATGACCGGCCGTCGGGGCGACTCGGCGGCCGTTCGTCTTGCAGCAGACGTCCGACCCCTTCGCGTGAGTAGTTTCCGAGGGTTGCTGCGGATTGGCACTTACCCCAATGCGTAAGGTGGCCCCACAATCGTCGCTGATCGCGAAGGCAGCGGACTCGCCTTCTCAAGGGGAAACACCAATGAGCACGCTGACTGTCTTGGTTTTCGCCTTCACGTTCCTGTCCGGTATGACTGCGGGCGCATGGCTGACTGTTATCGCGAATAGGTCACGGCGCTCCGCGGAGGCACGTCGATAGGCGCGATCCGGCGAGCGTTCTTGCTCCGTTCAAGCCATGCAGCTATCCTGTCGCCATACCCGACGCTGACAAGCTCACCCCCGCCGACCCGTCTGACCTTGCCGACGCGCCCGCGTTCGCGCTACGCTTCCAAGGCCGCAAGCGCGTCCACAACGCCGATCAAATCATGGCCCGAGATCGTCGCCAAGAGGCTTGTGGAGCACCTCGAGCGCGCGCCGGCTTCGTCGTCATGAATCGACCGCCGAACCCCGGCGCTGTGGCACTGGGGAGGCGGGGTGAGAGTTGAGCAGTCTTTCCCGCAGGTCGTCCTACGGCAAATGGATGCCGAAGTAGCTGAGGAGCGGCTTGATCACTTGATATGCCGGCCCTAGAGACCCGACGAATTTAGTGGTTTCGGCAATGGTGCGTAGGCTGGAGCCGAGTTTGAGCGCATTTGCATGGAAGCCATTCTTTTTATTGGGGAAACGTCGAATAGTTCGTCCCTACCTTGACATGGTAGGGGTCACAGGTTCAATCCCTGTAGCGCCCACCATCTCCGTCCCCTCATTTTGCGCGATTTGCCGCGGCGGGCTTGTCGCCGCCCTGATCGCTTGCTAGGGCGGGGTCGCTTCTCATCCTCCATCCAGGGAATTTCGCGTCGATGCACGCAAGCCGGTCGCGCGGTCTTTTTCATCTCCTCGCCGCCTTCGGCCTCGCCGCCGCCGTGTGTTGCGCGGCGGGCGCGGCTCACGCGCAAGGCGCCATCCGGGCCAAGCACGGCGACTGGGAGACGCGGTGCGAGACGCCGCCGGGCGCGGCCTACGAACAATGCGCGGTCGTGCTGAGCGTCGTCGACCAGGACCGGCCGAACCTGACGCTGGTGGTCATCGTGCTCAACACCGCGGACCGCAAGGCGCGCCTCATGCGCGTCATCGCCCCGCTCGGCGTGCTCCTGCCGGCAGGCGTCAGCTTGCGGATCGACGATCAGAACGCCGGCCGGCTCAACTTCCTGCAATGCCTGGCCAACGGCTGCATCGCCCAGCTCGCGCTCGACGACGCGCTCGTCGCCAAGCTCAAGGACGGCAAGACGGTTACGCTCGGGCTCTTCCAGACCCCCGAACAGGGCGTCGGCGTGCCCGCGCCGCTCGCCGGCTTCAAGGAAGCCTACGAGCAATTGCCTTGACCGCGGGGCCGTCGTAAGCACCGCCTCGGATTGTCATCGAAAACCATGGCGACAATGTTGTTGAAGATTTCCTCTCGTCTCTCTCTCGCCCTTGTTGGCGCCGGTCTCCTCGCTGGATGCGGCTCGGTCGAGAACCTGATGCCGCATTACGACCCGGCGACGTTCCAGCTGAACCAGGGCGCCAACCCGCGCCCCGTGGCGCAGCCGACCAATAATCCGGCTGAGAAGCAGGTCCCGCTGCCGGTCGCCAGCACCGACATCTATTGCCCCGAGGTCGACATTGCCGAGGGCGGCTCCGCCTATCGGGTCGGCGGCGCCGAGAGCGCGTCGGTGCGCTACCAGTTCAACATCGGCGACACGGCCCGCGAATGCGATCCGGCCGGGCCGGGGCAGGCGGCGATCAAGGTCGGCGTGGCGGGCAATCTCGTCATCGGTCAGGCCGGCTCCCCCGGGACCTACAGCGTGCCGCTGCGAATCACCGTGACCCAGGACGCCGGCAAGAAGCAGATCTACTCCAAGACCTATACGATCCAGGCGACCGCCGACGCCACGAATTCCGGCCAGTTCCGCATCGTCGCGGACCCGATCGTCGTGCCGATGCCGACCCTCATGCTCGCCAATGTCTATACGCTGACGATCGGCTTCGAAGGCGGCGGGGGCGGCGGCGCTCCACACGCGCACAGGCGCAAGGTCTCCGGCTGACGGGGTTCCGCGCCCGCTTACGGCGCGTTGACAAAAGCGCGGCGCTCGGGCTAGCTCGACCTCGTCAGTCGAAGACACTTCGCGGAAGAGTCCGGCGGTCCCGCCGCCGGCGCCGAAGGCGCAACCGCCCCGGAAACGCTCAGGCCGCAGGACCGCTGAAGTGATGACGCTCTGGAAAGCGGCGCGCGCCCGAAAGGCCTGCGTCCACCGACGGGGGTAGCCGCCGCAAGGCGGGAAATCTCTCAGGTCGTGCGACAGAGGGGGCGCCCATGCGGATCGTTCGCCGCCCGAGTCGCGGCGCGCTCCGCCCGGCGCTGGACTCGATCGATGGACCCATGAGCGACGACGCCATCCGCAAAACGCCCCTGCATGCGCTGCACGTCGAACTCGGCGCCCGGATGGCGTCGTTCGCCGGCTACGACATGCCGATCCAATATCCGACCGGAGTTTTGGCTGAGCATCTGCACACCCGCAAGGCGGCCGGGCTGTTCGACGTCTCGCATATGGGCCAGGCGCTGATCGAGGGCCCGGACCATCGCGTTGTGGCGGCGTTTCTCGAGACGCTTTGCCCCGCCGACATCCTGGGTCTTGCTCCGGGCCGGCAGCGCTACACCCAACTCCTCAACGACGACGGCGGCGTCGTCGACGACCTCATGGTGACGCGTCCGCCCGCCGCCGACGGCGCGCTCCGCCTGGTTGTCAACGCCGCCCGCAAGGCGGTCGATTACGCCCTCATCGTCAGCCGTCTGCCGAGCGGAGTCCGTCTGACGCGGCTCGAAGACGCCGCGCTCATCGCGTTGCAGGGGCCGCTTGCGGCGGCAACCCTTTCGAGTCTCGCGGTCGGCGAGGGGCTCGAGGCCATGGCCTTCATGGCTGCGAGGCCCGCGCGCATTGGCGACGCCGAGACCTTCGTTTCCCGCTCCGGCTACACCGGGGAGGACGGCTACGAGATCTCGATCCCGGCCCCACGCGCGGAGTCGTTCGCGCGCCTCCTGCTGGCGCAGCCGGGCGTCGCCCCGATCGGGCTCGGGGCTCGGGACTCGCTCCGGCTCGAAGCGGGCCTCTGTCTTTACGGTCACGAGCTCGATGAGACCGTCGATCCGGTCGAGGCGGCGATCGCCTGGTCGATCCAGAAGCGCCGCCGCGCCGAAGGCGGCTTCCCCGGCGCCGACCGCATTCTGCGCGCGCTTGCCGACGGGCCGGGCCGCGTTCGTGTCGGCCTCAGGCCCGACGGGCGGGCCCCGGCGCGCGACGGAACCGAGATCGTGTCCGCCGACGGCGCGCAGATTGGGGTCGTCACCTCGGGCGGCTTCGGGCCGAGCGTCGGCGCGCCGATCGCCATGGGGTTCGTCGACCGTGCGCATGCAACGGTCGGAACGCCGGTCGGACTGATCGTGCGCGGAAAAACCCTCGGCGCGCGCATATCCGCGCTGCCCTTCCATCGCCACGCCTATCATCGCGGCTGAAGCAAAGGACCTTTTCATGGCTGAGATCCGCTACACCAAGGATCACGAATACATCCGGATCGACGGCGCCGAGGGCGTCGTCGGCATCAGCGACCATGCGCAGCAGCAGCTGGGCGACGTCGTGTTCGCCGAGACGCCGCCGCTCGGCAAGACGCTGAAGGCGGGCGAGCCCGCCGCCGTGGTCGAAAGCGTGAAGGCGGCGAGCGACGTTTTCGCGCCCGTTTCCGGCGAGGTCGTCGCCGTCAACGCCGACGTGGAGAAGACGCCCGGGATCATCAACGAGGATGCGCTCGGGCGCGGCTGGCTGTTCCGGATCCGAATCGCCGACTTGAGTGAGCTGGCGGCTCTGATGGACGAAGCCGCCTACGCCGCCTATCTCGAAACCCAGGCCTGACCGATGCGCTACCTGCCGCTCGACGCCGCCGAACGCCAGGCGATGCTGGCGCGGATCGGCGTCCCCGACGTCGAGGCGCTGTTTGCCGACATTCCCGCCGACAAACGCATCGGGGGGCTCATCGACCTGCCGCTCGCCAAGAGCGAGATGGCGGTCGAGCGGACGATGTCGGCGATGGCCGCTCGCAGCGTCGCCGCGGGCTCGGCGCCGTTTTTCCTCGGCGCGGGCGCCTATAAGCGCCACATTCCGGCGAGCGTCGATCATCTGATCCAGCGTTCGGAGTTTCTGACCAGCTACACGCCCTACCAGCCCGAGATCGCCCAGGGCACATTGAAGGTCCTGTTCGAGTTCCAGACCCAGGTCGCGACGCTGACCGGCATGGAAGTCGCGAACGCCTCGATGTACGACGGGTCCACCGCATGCGCCGAGGCGATGATGATGGCGCACCGCCTGACGAAGCGCGGCAAGGCAGTCCTGTCCGGCGGCCTGCATCCGCAATACGCCGACGTGGCGGAGACGCTGGCGCGTCTGGCCGGAGAAACGGTGGTTCGGCTTCCGCCGGACGTCCGGGCGAGCGAGGACATCGCCGCCGCGATGGACGACGAAACAAGCTGCGTCGTCGTCCAGAGCCCGGACTTCTTCGGCAATCCTCGCGACCTTGCTCCGATCGCCGACGCCGCGCACGCCCGCGGCGCGCTTCTGGTTGCGGTCTTCACCGATCCGGTCTCGCTCGGCGCCCTGCGTTCGCCGGGCGAAATGGACGCCGATATCGTCGTCGGCGAAGGGCAGGGGATCGGCAACGCGCTCTCGTTCGGCGGTCCCTATCTCGGGCTGTTCTCCACCCGGCTCAAGTTCGTGCGCCAGATGCCGGGGCGACTCGCCGGGGAGACTGTCGACGCCGACGGCCGGCGCAGCTTCGTCCTGACGCTGTCGACCCGAGAGCAGCACATCCGGCGCGAGAAGGCGACGAGCAACATCTGCACCAATTCCGCCCTGTGCGCGCTCGCGTTCTCGATCCACCTCGCCCTGCTTGGCGGGGTCGGCCTCCGGCGCCTGGCGAACCTCAATCACGCCAACGCGGTCCAACTGGCCGATCGCCTGTCCGCCGTGCCGGGCGTCGAGATCGTCAACGCATGCTTCTTCAACGAGTTCACTTTGCGCACGCCCCGACCGGCGGCCGACGTGATCGAGGCGCTGGCGCGTCGCGGCGTGATCGGCGGGCTGCCTGTGTCGCGGCTTCTGCCTCAAGCCGGGCTCGACGACTGCATCGTCGTCGCCAGCACCGAGGTCAACAGCGACGACGACCGCTCCGCCTATGCGAAAGCCCTGGCCGAGTGCCTGCGATAGTTCTTTTCAGGAAATGACCGTCTCAGGAAATGACCGTCGATGAACAGCCAAGGCCGTCCGACCCGCCCGGAGACCGCTCAAGCGGCCGCGCGCAAGACCTTCACCGGCAATCGCGCCCTCGACATGGAGGAGGCGCTGATCTTCGAAACCGGCCGGTTCGACGCGTCCGGCGTCGACGTGGACGACCCCGAGCCCTTCGCCTCGCGGCTGGGGCCGACAGCCAGCGCCGGGGCGCCGGAACTGCCCGGTCTGACCGAGCCGGAAGCGGTGCGCCACTACGTGCGCCTTTCGCGCGACAATTACTCGATCGACGCCGGGCTCTATCCGCTGGGCTCCTGCACGATGAAGCACAATCCGCGCCTGAACGAAAAGATGGCGCGGCTGCCGGGTTTTTCGGACGTGCACCCGCTGCAGCCGGTTTCGACCGCGCAGGGCGCGCTTGCGGTGATCGAGGCGCTCGCCGCCGCCTTGATGACAATGACGGGCATGAGCGCGATCGCGATGTCTCCGAAGGCGGGAGCGCACGGCGAACTCTGCGGCATGATGACGATCAAGGCGGCGATCGAGGCCCGCGGCGAGGTTGCAACGCGGCGAGTCGTGCTGGTTCCCGATTCGGCCCACGGCACGAATCCGGCGACGGCGGCCCTGATTGGATTTTCCGTCCGCCCGGTTCCGGCCGGCGATGAAGGCGACGTCAGCGTCGAGGCGGTCAAATCGGCGCTCGCTCCCGACGTCGCCGCGATCATGCTGACCAATCCGAACACCTGTGGGCTTTTCGAGCGTCAGATCGTGGGAATCGCCGAGGCCGTTCGGGAAGCCGGGGCCTACTTCTACTGCGATGGCGCGAACTTCAACGCCATCGTCGGAAAGACGCGCCCGGGCGACCTCGGCGTCGACGCGATGCACATCAACCTGCACAAGACGTTTTCGACGCCGCACGGCGGCGGGGGCCCGGGCGCGGGGCCGGTCGCGCTGTCGTCGCGGCTCGCGCCTTTCGCGCCGGTTCCGTTCGTCACGCGGGAAGGCGATCGGCTGCGACTGGTGGAGCACGCCGCAGGAACGGAATCGTTCGGCCGCATGAGCGCGTTCCACGGACAGATGGGGATGTTCGTGCGTGCGCTGAGCTTTATTTTGTCGCATGGGGCGGACGGATTGCGTCAGGCTTCGGAAGACGCGGTCTTGTCGGCGAACTACATACGAGCCTCGCTTGCCGACGTCATGAGCGCGCCGTTCGGCGAGCGGGCCTGCATGCACGAGGCGTTGTTCGACGACCGCTGGCTGAAGGACACCGGATTGTCGACCCTCGACTTCGCCAAGGCGATGATCGACGAGGGATTTCATCCGATGACGGTGTATTTCCCGTTGATCGTGCACGGCGCGATGCTGATCGAGCCGACGGAATCGGAGTCCAAAGCAAGCCTCGATCGATTCATCATGACGCTGCGGGATCTCGCTTTCGCCGCCAAGGCCGGCGACCGCGAGCGATTTACCTCGGCTCCGATCCATGCGCCGCGTCGCCGGCTGGACGAGACGCGCGCGGCGCGACAGCCGGTCTTGCGCTGGACGCGGCCGCGTCCGGCGTGACATCCTGCGGCTTTCCGGGCGACGGCCGTCTTTGTCCTGAGACGGAATTGTCCTAAGAGAGTCGCTCGGGCGGAAAGCAGCCCGCGTCGGGCGGAGCGCCGGGTGAAGATGCCGAAGAAATGGATCTGTTACGCAGCCGCCGGGCTTTTGGCGCTGTTGGCTGGGGCAATGGCGGATGTCGCTTGCGCGGACGACGCGACGCCCGCGCCCCCGTCCGCGCAGTCCGCGCCTACGACGGCGCCGCCGCCTTCCGCGCCTGCCTCGGGCGCTCAGGCGCCGGCCGCGGAAACGCCCGCGCCTCCGACTCCTCAGCCGCCGGCGGCCTCGGGCGAAACGTCGCCGCCCGGCGCTCCCGAGGCCGCAAAACCCTCGGAGTCGGGCAAGCCGCAGGCGGAAGGTTCAACGGGTGAAACCGTCGATCTCGCCCAGCGGCCGTTCGCCTTTATCGAAGGCAAGGCCGATCGCGATGAGGTCTACGGCGCAATTCTCGGCTCACTGGGTCTGGTCAAGCGGGACATCGACAAGGCGGGTCTGAAGCCGTCAGGCCGGCCGCTGGCTGTGTTCGTCGAGTCCGACGACACGGGATTCCGCTACCACGCGGGCTATCCGCTCGAGACCGCGCCTGAGGGCAAGGCAAGCCTATCGGAGGCGGTGAAAATCGGCGTGACGCCGAGCGGCAAGGCGATGCGATTCCAGCATCTCGGCGCTTACGCCGACATCGATGCGACCTACGATGCGATCACGGCCTATCTCGACGAAAAAGGGATCGACGCCCAGGATTCGTTTGTCGAGGAATACGCGAACGACGTGAAGGACGTGGACGACCCGAACCTCGAGGTCGACATCTATGTGCTGCTGAAATAGATGCTGGGCTGAACATTTGTTCGGCCGAATTGATCGAAGTCAAGAATCGGTGACGAATTTCCGGGTACGGCCTCGTCACTAGGGAACGAGCATCAGATGGCAACTAGCAGCGACGTCGTTGCGCGCGCGTTGGCGCGACACCGGACTGATCCAACGCGCCTTGTTCAAATTCTGAGGGAGACTCAGGAAGAACTCGACTGGATCTCGCCGGAGACGACGCGAGCGATCGCGGTGGGTCTCGGCGTCCCGATCACCCGAGTCCAGAGCGTCGTGCAGTTCTATTCGTTCCTGTACGACAGGCCGAGAGGCCGTTACCGCGTTCTGTTCTCGGACAACATCACGGACCGGATGCTCGGCAACGCGGCGCTCATCGAGCACATGCTCAAGCGGCTGAAGTTGCGTCGCGGCCAGGTTTCGGCCGACGGCGCGGTGAGCGTCGACCTCACGTCCTGCACCGGCATGTGCGACCAGGGGCCGGCGATGCTGCTCAACAATTTCGCGATCACGCGGCTGACGCCGAGGCGGATCGACGAAATCTGCGAGCTCATGCGAATGGGCGCGCCGCTCGGGGAGTGGCCCGCGGCTTTCTTCAGAGTCGACGACAATATCCGGCGTCGCGAGACCCTGTTGACGCCGTTGCAGCCCGGCGTCGCGCTCGACGCGGCCATCGCCCGCGGCCGGCAAGGCATGATGGATGAAATGAAGCGGTCCAACCTCAGGGGGCGCGGCGGCGCGGGATTCCCGACGGGCGTGAAGTTCGAGGGCGCCCGCAACGCGCCGGGCGCGCAGAGGTACGTTGTCTGCAACGCCGACGAAGGCGAACCGGGAACGTTCAAGGACCGCGTCCTGCTCAATTCCTTCTCGGTTCGCGTTCTCGAAGGCATGGCGATCTCCGCCTATGCGGTGGGCGCGACGAAGGGCTTCATCTATCTGCGCGGGGAGTACAAGCATCTGCAGGAGCAGCTTCAGCGCGACATCGACGTGATGCGCGCGAGCGGACGGTTGGGGACGTCGATCCGCGGCGCTCCGGGCTTTGATTTCGACATTGAAATCCACATGGGCGCCGGCGGCTATATCTGTGGCGAGGGCACGGCGCAGATCGAATCCCTCGAGGGCAAGCCGGGACGGCCGCGCGTCCGGCCGCCGTCGATGGTTCTGGTCGGATATCTGGGCAAGCCGACGGTCGTCGACAACGTTGAGACGCTCGCCCATTGCACCGAGATCGCCATCGAAGGCGGGGCGAGCTTCGCCAAGCGCGGGACGAAAACCTCGACGGGAACGAAGCTCATCTCCATTTCCGGCGACTGCGAACGGCCGGGCATCTACGAGTACCAGTTCGGCGTGACGATCGGACGCATCCTCGAAGACTGCGGCGCGAAGGCCGTCACAGCGGTTCAGATCGGCGGCGCTTCAGGCGTGCTCCTGACGCCCGACGAGTTCAGCCGCCGGATCGCCTTCGAGGACGTTTCCACGGCGGGCGCCTTCATGATCTTCGGTCATGACCGGGACATCTTCGAGGTGGTGCGAAATTTCACCCACTTCTTCGCCCACGAGAGCTGCGGCTTCTGCACCCCTTGCCGGGTCGGCACGGCCATACAACGCAATATCATGGACAAGATCGCCGAGGGTCGCGGGTCGAGCTATGAGGTCAACGACCTCAAACGTCTTGTTGAGTTCATGAAGCGAACCAGCCACTGCGGTCTCGGGGAGACGGCCGGCAATGCGGTGCGCGACGCGCTCAACAAGTTCCGGCCGGCGTTCGAGAGGAGACTGCGCGCGCGCGATTTCGCGCCGGCGATCGATCTCGAGGCGGCCCTCGAACCGGCGAGACGGATCACGGAGCGCGACGACGCCGAAGCGCATCTGACAGAAGGCTGAGCGCGATGGACAACGAATTCACGATCGACGAACAGCCGGTTCCATTCGTTCCGGGCCAAACCATCCTGGAGGCGGCGAAGGCGGCGGGCGTCTACATTCCTCATCTTTGCTTCCAGCCCGATTTCAAGCGGCACGGGGGCTGCAAGCTCTGCACGGTCCTCGTCAACGGGCGGACGCAGACGGCCTGCACGCACAAGGCCGCGGTCGGACAGGAGGTCGACGTCAACACGCCCGAACTCGACGCGATGCGCCGTTCGCTCGTCCAGATGCTTTTCATCGAGGGCAATCACTTCTGCCCGGCCTGCGAGAAGAGCGGCGCATGCCAGTTGCAGGCGCTCGGCTACGAGTACGAGATGATGTCGCCGCACTTCGTCGAACTCTACCCGCACCGGGAGGTCGACGCGTCGCATCCCGACGTCCTCCTCGACTTCAATCGCTGCATTCTGTGCGAGCTCTGCGTGCGCGCAAGTCGAGACGTCGACCATAAGGAGGTGTTCGCGGTCGCCGGACGAGGACTCGACGCAAAGCTGATCATCAACTCGCCGACCGGCAAGCTCGGAGACAGCGCTTTCGCGGTTACCGATCGCGCGGCGCATGTCTGTCCGGTCGGCGCGATCATCGTCAAGCGCGTCGGGTTCGCCACGGCGATCGGCGAACGGCCCTACGACCTCGCCCAGATCAGCGCCGAGGCTGAGTCGTGCGAACTTCCGGAGGCGGCTAAATGAGCAACCCCGGTCAGGACAAGGTCAAGGTCCGGCTGGCGACGACGTCGCTGGCCGGGTGTTTCGGCTGCCACATGTCGTTCCTGGACATCGACGAGCGCTTGTTCGAACTGGCGGAGATCGCGGAGTTTGACCGCTCGCCGTTTACGGACATCAAACATTGCGGGCCATGCGACATTGCGCTGATCGAAGGGGGCGTCTGCAACGCCGACAATGTTCATGTCGTTCGTGAGTTGCGCGCCAACGCGAAGATTCTCGTCGCCGTCGGCGCCTGTGCAATCAACGGCGGGTTGCCGGCCCTGCGCAACAAGCTCGATATCGAAGACATTCTGCGGCGCGTCTATCGCAATCCCGTGACCGACGAGCCCTGCGTTCCAAACTCGCCCGAACTGCCGCTCGCGCTGGACAAAGTCTATCCGCTGAACGAGATCGTGCGCGTCGATTACAGCCTGCCCGGGTGTCCGCCGTCGGGCGACGCGATCTGGAAGTTTCTGACGGATCTGATCCTGGGGCGTATGCCGCGCCTCGAGCCCAGCCTTCTGCATTACGACTAGGGGTCCCTGCCATGTCGAACCTCGAAACCGCAGAATCGCCGCACAGGTTGCGGCGGGTCGCCATCGAGCCTGTCTCTCGCGTTGAAGGTCATGGCAAGGTCACCATCCTCCTCGACCAGGAAAACAGGGTTCATCAGGTCCGGCTTCACATCGTCGAGTTTCGCGGCTTCGAGATTTTCATCGAGGGGCGTCCGTACTGGGAAGTCCCCATCGCGGTGCAGCGGCTTTGCGGCATCTGCCCGGTCAGTCACCTGCTTGCGGCGACCAAGGCGATGGACCTCATCGCCGGTTATGGTCCGCTGACCCCGACCGCCGAGAAGCTCCGCCGGCTGCTGCATTACGGGCAGATCGTGCAATCGCACGCGCTGCATTTCTTCCATCTCGCTTCGCCGGACTTGCTGCTCGGGTTCGAGAGCGAAGTCGCCAAGCGCAACATCATGGGTGTCGCCGCCGCGTTCCCCGATCTTGCGAGGCAAGGCGTCCTGACCCGAAAGTTCGGTCAGGAGGTTATCCGCCATGTCGCGGGCAAGCGCATCCACGGCACGGGCGTCATCCCGGGCGGCGTCAACAAGGCGCTCAGCGTCGAGGATCGCGACTCGATGCGGGGCGGCATCGATCAAATCGTGGAATGGTCGAAAGCGGCCGTCGATCTCGTCGTCGAACTGCACCAGACGAGCCCTGAATTCTACAAGGTCTTCGGCGAAGCCCGCGCCAATATGATGGCGCTGGTCAACAGCCACGGCGCGCCCGACTACTACCACGGCGGCCTGCGCGCCCGCGACGCTGACGGGAAGCCGATCTTCGATCACGTCGACACCACAACCTACCAGAGCCTGCTGCAGGAGGACGTCAAGAACTGGACCTATATGAAATTCCCGCACATCAGGGCTCTCGGCGCGGAAAAGGGCTGGTATCGCGTCGGGCCGCTCGCCCGCGTGCAGTTGTGCGACTTCATGCCGACGCCGCTCGCCGAGGCCGAGCGCAAGAAATTCGTCGCGGCCGGGGGCGGGAAGCCGCTTCACGGCGCGCTCATGTATCATTGGGCGCGCATGGTCGAGATGCTGCACGCGGCCGAGCTGGCGCGCGAGCTTCTCGACGACGCCGACATCGTCGGGACGGACCTGATGGCCGACAAGGGATCGCGCCGCGAGGAGGCGGTCGGCGTCATCGAGGCGCCGCGCGGAACGCTGTTCCATCACTACCGCGTCGACGAGAACGACCTCGTCACCTATTGCAACCTGATCGTCTCGACCACCAACAACAACCAGGCGATGAACGAGGCGATCCGCGCCGTCGCATCCCGCTTCCTGTCGGGCCACGAGGTGACGGAAGGGCTCCTCAACCACATCGAAATCGCGATCCGCGCCTACGATCCGTGCCTGTCCTGCGCGACGCACGCGCTGGGCCAGATGCCGCTGGAAGTCGATCTCGTCGACGCCGACGGCGCCTTGGTCTCTCGCCTCAGGAAGGGCTGAGTGCGGCTCGTCGTTTTCGGCTGGGGGAATGACGCGCGCGGCGACGACGGGCTGGGTCCGATCCTGCTCGGCCGGGTCGCGCACGCCGGCTGGGCGGATGTGACGACCATCGAGGATTTCCAACTGCAGATCGAGCACGCGCTCGATCTCGACGGCGCGGAGATGGCGCTGTTCCTCGACGCCGGCAAGAATACGCCGGCGCCCTTCTTTTTCTCAGAGATCGAGGCGAGGCGCGACGCGAGTCCCTCGACCCACGCGCTGTCGCCAGAGGCGGTGCTCGACGTCTTCGCGCGGTCGCTCGGCCAGGCGCCTCCGCCTTCCTTTGTTCTCTGCGTGCGAGGCGAACGCTTCGAACTGGGCGAAGCCCTGTCCGGGCCTGCACGCGACCGGCTCGAGGCGGCCTGGGACTTTGTGACGCGCCTCATGCCTGAGCGGTCGCCCGAAATGTGGCGTCGGGCGGCCCGGAATGTCTCCGCAGCGTTCGGCCGCGGAAACTCCGTTAGCCGCACGTAGCGGTTGGAATCCCGCTTGGCGCGGTGGTTGAAGGCCGTGAATCGACACCCGAGCGGAAGTTCGTCACGACCCATTCAACGTACCGAGTCGACGTTTAACGGCTGTTGCCGATCGCGGCCGCGAACGGCGCAAGTGAGCAGGTAAGCCTTGCCCAGCGACACCGATAAGCGCGCGTCTCCGCCCAAAGCGAGAATCCGGCGGGATCGATTGAACGCCGCGAATCGGCGTAGAGCGGCTGTTGTGGATCGCGGCAGTCGATGTCGCAGCGGGGGAATCCGACCGCTCGCGCGCCGCATGTTCGCGCTCGATCTCAATTTCATGAAAATGACCTCAAGCCAGCGGTCAAGACTATCTCGCCCAGAGCCTGACCGGCAGGCTCAGCCCCTCGGTGCAGGTGAGGGTGCCATTGTAGGATTCCGACAAGTAGCCGCGATAGCTGCACTCGTGGCCGTCTAAATTCAGCGTCGCAGTGACAGGGGATGACAGGCTGACGAATTCGAGTTTGAGATAACTCAGCGTCTCGTTGGGACCGTCATGTGTGCACAGACCGACGTGTTTGATGTCCAGCGGGCCGGACAATTCTTCTATTCCATTGAACGCCTCGCCCGAAACGTTTGCGCTTAAGTCGTACTCACTGAGATACCCTGTCACACCATGAATTTGCAGAGACCGAGCGTCGGCTGCCGACGCCGCAAGCGCGCTCACGGAGACAAGGAAAATAAGCAACCTCATCGGCTCCCCTCCGTGCCAATGACGATGAGACAAACGCCCCCCTGGAGTTTACCCTTGAGGGCTGAGGTCACATCCTCCCATGGTCATGCCGCTCATCCCCTTCGAAAAGACTCTTGCCGATGGCTCC
>Ga0074045_10002877_pt1 | contig 15719 bp, 13 predicted proteins | sample BogForMeECP23OM2_FD_94442 | JGI IMG/M metagenome (GOLD analysis project Ga0074045, IMG submission 94442) | Bog forest soil microbial communities from Calvert Island, British Columbia, Canada - Bog Forest MetaG ECP23OM2 | ecosystem: Environmental > Terrestrial > Soil > Wetlands ...
CTATCATCCTTATCCTCTGCGCCGCATGGGCGTTGTCACCTAAGGTAAGAGCCGGATGCGGGAAATCCGCTCGTCCGGATCCGCGGAGGGGGTCATAGGCAACTGTGATCCCTACTCCGACTCTCCCGAGCCTGCGGTCGTCGAACAACCGCAGTTTACTCGGGTTGAGGGAGCCGATCTTGTTATGCAATCATGTGCTGCATATGTTGGGCGTCGGGATGTACTGTAACCAGGAGGGTCCGATGTGGGTTAAGAAGAACCAGGGTGCGCCGCTAGCTACGGCCCCGGAATCGAAAAACGTGGTGACGAAAATGAAGAGCGCAGATGCGACGCGTCCATCGAATGAGACAAGCGACCGCACAAGTGGGTGGCTTGGGTCAAGCCTGCGTGTGAAGGGCGACATTTCAGGCACTGAGGATCTACTGATCGACGGTGCGATTGAAGGATTGATCCAGCTTGAAGGGCGAAAGCTGACGGTTGGAACGACGGCGAAACTAATGGCGGACATCAACGCCCGCGACGTGGTTGTGTACGGCTACGTGAAGGGGAACGTGCACGCTACCGGAAAGATCGAGATCAAGAAGGGTGGTTCGGTGAATGGGAACTTAACCACAGCACAGATTTTGATCGAAGACGGCGCGGACTTTAGGGGTTCGATCGAAATCGATAGGGGCGGGGAGAAGGAACCGGACAAAAACGTTTCCGCTCGGGCAGCTGCTGCAGCTGGTTCTCGATAAAAACAGCCGGTTTTTTTAGGGAATGAGCGCAATCCAGAGCTGGCATCGCTACCATTGGCGAGCGAAGAAGCAAAGTCAGTGGTTGACAAGGAACTCGAACATTTGGGGAACGCCGGAGGAGAGGCCGTTCCAAAGGATTTGAACGCCGATGGCAAAGAGTATGAACGCGGATAGGCGCATGAGAATGCTAGTACCGGACTTGCCAAGCACATGAGCGAGGCGTTCTGCCCTGCCGTAGCAAATCAGGACGAGGACGCAAAGCAAGAACATACCGACCAGTGCCGCCAGAAAATGGCGGGGGACACCGTGGATGAGGCCCGGGCCGGATGTGTGGCTCAAATGGGCGCCAAGAGTAATGGCGATTGAGATACAGCCAGGGCCCACGGTAATCGGTAAGGTGAACGGATAGAAAGCATGATCGAGTGCGTCCTCCAGGGTTGGGGGCGCTTCCGATTTGGCAGTTGCGTCGTCCTTTTGGTTGAGCAGGCTCCACCCAGTTGCGGCCAACAGAACACCGCCTGCAATCTGGATAACGACCAGACTAATGCCGAAGAAAGTGAGGATGGAGGTTCCAAACAGAAGCGATACGGCGAGGATGACGAAACTGTAGGCGGCGACTTTGCGGGCTAAGATTTGTCTTGCAGACGCGGGATAAACACGCGTAAGGGCAAGAAAAATTGGCGCGCAGCCAATGGGATTGACCACCGGGAAGAGGGTGGTGAAGGCAACGAGCAATACTCGAATAAAGTTCAGTATGGCCATGGATCGTGTCCTTGCAAGTCAGAACAGCCGTTTATCCGGTCAACTTACCATCTCTCAACAGACTCTCTGCGTCGACCTGTTCTGCGGATGAAATAGGGGAGAGGCCTATCACTACCATCCCGTAGGACTTGGGCGGCGTCAGACTGGAAAATAAGCCTGTCCCGCCTGAATTACGGCGAGCCTGTCTAGAAGTATGTCGGGCGAAGACTAAGGAGGGAATTGTCAAAAATACCTATGGAAGCAAGATTTTGTTGAGTCAGTACCTGACCTTGCACCCCCTAATTTAGTCCAGGCAGAGGTTAGCTTCTCCGGATAACAAATCAAAACGAGGACACAAAGCAAGAACATTCCGACCAGTGCCGCCAGAAAACAGCTTGGTGGTACGGCAGCAGCTCGCAATCGACAACGTTCTTGTGAGGTCGAAATACGAGTCCGTGGAATGGCGTGGATGTGTCCTTAGTCTTTGAGAGCCAGGGTGTGCCAGAAGACGCCCGGAGTGTTGTTTTCAAAAAGCGCCTTGTAGTGATTGGAACCGGACCCTTTTGACCTCATTCACGGGGGATGCCTGGGTGCAGTCCTATCGGATGCTTGTTTGACGGCACCAGGTCTTGGGCGAAGGGTTACTTGTTTTTGAACGGGTACCAGGTGAGGTCGAAGCCGGGGTTGTAATGGTATTGGGTTGCTGTGCCCGGGTCATTGATGGCGACGGAATAATAGGCCGAGGCAACCCATTGCTTGTCGCGGCCGAGGGTACGGCTGCCCCCGAGCTTCATGGTCTGAGCGTACTGGCTTGGTATGAAGAGGTAATAGGAATCGTATTCGACGAACCAGGTAGCCCGAAGAACACGGAAGTTGAAGGTCAGATCGGGCTCAAACTGCTTAGTGGGAGCGCCGCGGACGGTGTGGACGGATTGCTCGTAATAGAAGGCAGCGGTGAGCTGACAACGGCTGGAGAAAACTTGAGAGAAGCCCCACGCAGGCTTAATGGTTGTGGTAGAGCCGCCCAGGAGGTTTTCACTGGAAGTTTGCGGCGTGACCTGGAAAGTGATAGCGGTGCGGAACGAGGGGTTGCGATAGAGAATGGCCCCAACCACAATCTCAGTGTCGCCAGAGCCAAAAGCGGAAGCCGTGGGGGTGGTCTCAAACATCACGGGGACGCTAACTGACGCGCCGAAACGGCTGTCCGGACCAAAGGCGTAAAGGAGTTTCAAGCGAAAGCGATTGGTCTCGTCAGGTCCGTCCTGAAGCTTGTAATCGTACCGGAAGAGGACGAAATCTCGAATGTAAGTGATGTCGCGATGGCCCACTTCTGCCTGAATTTGAGAGGTGTCGGAGGCTGCCGAAGAGGAGGAGGGCTGGTGTGCAGGCGAATTCGACGCAGGATCTTCCTGACATCTTGCGGTGGTCCAGGAGGAAAGGACGAGGTAGAAGAAACAGACGAGTGTGAGACGTGAGCCGATCGCGAGGCGACCTGGAGACCCGGTTGGCCGGCAGGGCAACAAGTGTCTCACTTAAGTTCTCACGACCTCCGCCTTGCCCTTACGAAGCAGGGTCTGCCCTTCAATCTTGGCAAACAGCTCGATCAGTATGGCGATCATGCCGGTCCACCCGGTTTGGTGACTTGCTCCTAACCCGGCACCGTTGTCGCCGTGAAAGTACTCGTGGAACAGGATGTAATCTCGCCAATGTGGGTCGTTTTGAAACTTCTGCATTCCCCCGTATACGGGGCGCCGTCCAGACTTGTCGCGTAGAAAGATGCCTTCCAATCTGTGAACGATCTCTTGTGCCACTTCGAAGAGGTTCATTAGCCTTCCAGAGCCAGTGGGACACTCGACGCGGAAGTTGTCGCCATAATAGAGGTAAAACTGGATCAGCGCACGGATCAGAAGCGCGTTCACGGGCATCCAGACTGGGCCACGCCAATTCGAATTGCCGCCGAACATGCCAGTATCGGACTCGGCAGGAAGGTAGTTCACGCGATATTCCTGGTTGCCAACGTATACAACGTAAGGATGGTCAGCGTGATAACGGGAAATGGCGCGGAGGCCGTAAGGGCTAAGAAACTCGTTTTCATCCAACATGCGGGTCAGGATTCGCCGCAACCGGGATTCATTGACGAGGGCAAAGATACCGCGGTGGTTGACGCCAAGGTGATCGAGACCAGTCAAGTGCAGGCTTTCCAGAAGCTCCGGCATTTGCCGCAGACGCCGCTGGAGAAACTCCACGACTTCCGGAGATCTCTCGCGCATCCAGGGCTCAGAGACGGTAGTGGCGCAGAGAGGCAAAAGGCCGACCATGGAACGGACTTTCAATCGCTCGGCATGGCCATCCGGATGACGCAGAACGTCATAGTAGAATCCATCCTCTTCGTCCCACATACCATCGTGGCCGGTTTGATTCATGGCTCGGGCAATCCAGAGGAATTGGTCGACGTACCTTTGGGCCAAGTCGGAGTAATAGGGATCCTCACTGGCCAACTCCGCGCTGATTTCCAGCATATTCTGGCAAAACAGGGCAACCCAGGCCGTACCATCGGCCTGCTCCAGGTGACCGCCAGTGGGAAGAGGGGCGCTGCGATCGAAGACCCCGATGTTGTCTAGACCCAGAAATCCCCCTTCGAACAGATTCTTTCCGAAGCGATCCTTCTGGTTGAGCCACCAGCTGAAATTCAGCACCAGCTTGCCGTAACAACGTTTCAGGAATTCGGTGTCACCTTTCCCCCGAAGGGCCAGTTCGATGCGATAAAGGAAAATCGCCGCCCAGGCATGCACGGGAGGGTTTACGTCGCTGAAATTCCATTCGTAGGCCGGCAGTTGGCCGGTTGGATGCTGATATAGCTGCTCCAGCAATAATTCAAGCTGCTCCTTTGCGAGCTTGCTGTCGACAGCAGAGAGGGCAAGCGAATGGAAGGCCAGGTCCCAGGCCGCATACCACGGATATTCCCACTTGTCGGGCATGGAGATCACGTGTTCGTTGATCATATGAGACCACTGGCTGTTGCGCATTTGCGGGGCACCGGCTTGCGTAGGATCAGCGCCGTGTTCCACCAGCCAGGAATGGACGTTGAAGTTGAAATACTGTTTGCTCCAGAGCATTCCGGCCAACGCCTGACGCATCACCAGAGCTTCGTCCCGGCCAAATTTTTGCGGGGTGATGATGCGGTAGAACTCATCGGCCTCACCCTTTCGCTGCAGGAGCGTGTCGTCAAACCTTTCAAAAGGGTTCTTCAGATTGGAAGGACCTCGGTCGGTCAGTCGCAGGCGAATTGTGGTGGTCTGACCGGCCTCCACGGTAATTTGGTAATGCCCAGCGACCTTGGTTCCTAGTTGTTGCGGATTCACCTGGTCCTGCTGCCCATGGACGACGCAATTGTTGATTCCATCCTTGACAAAGGGGGAGGAGTTCGGTGAGCCAAACAGGCGTTCACAGTTGGTTTCATTCTCGGTGAAGAGCAAGGGCACGGGTCCCGAGCTGTAGAAGTATCGATCCCCTAAGTCCTGATGCGAAGCGTGCACGCAGGCATAGCCTTTGCTGCCTGTGATTTGTTTCAAGAACGGTTTTGGAACATCCTTCCAAAAACTCCAGGTATTGCGGAACCACAGGGTAGGTAGAACGTGCAGCGCAGCCGGATCGGGACCTCGATTCGCGATGCTGATTTGGATCAGGATGTCCTCGGGCGATTCCTTGGCATACTCGACAAAGACATCGAAATATCGATCCTCATTAAACACGCCGGTATCGAGCAATTCGTATTCGAACTCCAACTTGCTCCGGCGGCGATTTGTTTCGACCAAGTCGCTGTAGGGGTAGGTACGTTGCGGGTATTTATAGAGATACTTCATGTAGGAATGGGTCGGAGTACTGTCGAGATAGAAGTAGTACTCCTTCACGTCTTCGCCATGGTTGCCTTCTCTGTTGGTCAAACCGAAGGGGCGCTCTTTCAGGATTGGATCGCAACCGTTCCAGAGTGCCAAAGCAAAGCAGAGGAGTTGTTGGTCGTCGCTGATTCCGGCGAGACCGTCTTCTCCCCAGTGATACGCTCGTGAGCGGGCCTGATCATGAGTGAAGTAATCCCAGGCGTTGCCGTCCTTGCTATAGTCTTCCCTGACGGTGCCCCATTGCCGCTCGCTTAAGTATGGGCCCCACTTTCTCCACGGGCTTCTGACATCGTCCAACCTGACCTGCTCGGTGCAGACTCCACGCATTGCCTCTGGGGCACGCCCCGCATCGGATTTCATGTTTACCTCTCACGCAAGCCGGTGGGTCCGGCTTGAACAGATTATTCACGGCTTAGAACCTGGATCAGGAGACTTGAATGCCGTCCAGATCAGGCTTCGGCAAATTGAATGACGACCTTGATGTCGTCCGGTTGGCGGTGAAGGGCGTTCATGAAGTTTTCTGGACGCTCACGACGCGAGATGAGCTTGGACAACCAATGGCGGTCGGCGCGAGCGAGTGCTTCACCTCCCTTGAACCAGTGGCGTTTGTTGGCATTGACGCTGCCCACGATCACCTTGTTCTTCAACACTCCGTCGGTTGCGACATCGGCAGTGATGCGGTTGCTGGCGGCTCCACCGGCCCCTACACCAGTCAGACAGACGATTCCGCCGGCGCCTATTTTGTCGATGCTGTCATTGATGAGCGGTCCGACGCCGGTACATTCGATAATCACATCCGGATCAAGGCTCAGATCCTTGAGGCTGCCGCTGTGGTAGGTGGCGCCAAGTTCGCGTACCAAGCCGGGCTTGTGACCGGATTCAACGCGGTCCAGAACGTGAACGTCTAAGCCGCGTTGCTTACCGAGAAGCGCGGCGAGCAGTCCGATGGGGCCAGCACCGGTGACCAGCGCCGTGCGTGGTTCCCAGAAGGACCGCCTGCCGATGACTTCGACCAGTTCCCAAGCTTTGGCGACCACCGTTGTCGGCTCCAGCAGCACGCCCAACAAACCCAGCGTGGGATCAATTTTGATCGCGTAGTCCGGCTCAATCCGCCAGTGTTCCGACATATAACCGTCGATCTGCTTGATCCCGCGCTCTGTGTATTGGCCGTTGCGGCACATATCCCATTCTCCGACCGCGCAGTTCGGGCACGGAACTGGGTCGGGGCGTCGTACAATGCCTACCACGAGGTCACCTTTGGCCAAGCGGCCTGTCGGGTCCGGCTCGATCACGCGCCCGAGGGATTCGTGGCCAAGCACCAGGCGGGTTTTGCCCGGTGGAGCCCATCCATACTTGCCTTCGCTGATTTCAACGTCGGTTCCGCATACGCCGACAGCCACGGCCTCAACCAGGACTGAGCCGTTGCGAACATCCGGCTCCGGGATATCTTCCAGGCGTGCACTTCCTGCCCTTTTGGGCTCGACGGTTATGGCTTTCATTGATCTCTCCTCGATAGTTTAGATAACGGTCTACCTCGAAAGCATTCGCTTGCGGCCGCCCAGGAAATCACCGCGGTCGCTGTCAAAATAGTAGAGCTTGGCCACTTCGATGCGTTTTGCCATACGGCTGCAAGCGATGATGGCCATAAGCATTCCGACAAACGGACCAAGCCAATAGATCCACCAGCCCTGCCAAACTCCAGAGACGACGGAGGGACCGAAACTCCGAGCGGGATTCGTGCTGGTACCGGAAATCGGAGCCTCCAGCCAAACCATTACGGCGTACAGCGGGGGAAAAAGCGCGGGAGTAAAAGGCCGGGATTCACGAAACCCAAGAAACATGCAGAGCAAAGCAACCATGACGAAGGTGGTAATCACCTCGCCCAGAAAAGCGGCACTCGTCGAGTAGCTCGAGCCCGGTGTAGTGGCACCGAACGCGACGCTTTTTCCCATCGCGCCCCATGCGAGAAGCGGCAACGATCCCAGCAGCCCGCCCACCAACTGCGCCACGATGTAACCGAAAGTGATCTGGGGATCAAGCTTGCCCATGAGATTGAACCCCAGGCTGACTGCGGGATTAATATGCGCCCCACTCACTTTGCCGACCGGGGAGAGAGCGATCAAGGCGCCGGTGCTACCGAAGAGGAAGCCGGTGATCAAGCGTCTCAGCGCTTCACTCGGGAGGAGATGGGCCATCGGCGTGCCATTCCCGAACATGAAAATAACCAACGATAGCCCGACTAAGACGAGCAATGCCGTGCCGATCAACTCGGACATATATAAGCCCCAAGGGCTGCGACGGGAGGGCGATTCCGTCATGTCTGAGAGTCCTGCGAGGTCGGTTCGGTGCTTGTAAGTTCCTCGGCCAAAATCGGGACACCCAAATTGCATGCCTGAATGCCCTGTGACACGCACAGCTTCAGAACTTCCATAATCTCTTCCATGCTGGCACCAGCCTTCAGCGCGTTCCGGATGTGGCGGCGAGTGCCTGGCGCATACATGTGTGTGAACGAAGCGTCAAGGGCAATGCTCATCAGCTCGATGTCTTTCGCTGACATAACTCCCGACCCATAAATTCCGCCACCCATCAGCATGAATTGATCGGTCCACTGGGGATCGAGTTCGAGAAATGGATTCCAGGCGTCATTCCACTGCCCGATCGCCTTCATTTTGTCGATTGCGGGCGTTGCCGAGGTTGCTTTCTTCGTGGGCTGGATGCCTGCTGCTTTGGCCTCTTCGAGGAGAATGGGAGCACCCAAACTGCAGGAATGTAAGGCCATAACTGCGGCGCATTTCAGAACCAGAACAATTTCGTCTCGCGTTGCTCCTGCAGCCAGTGCCGCCTGCATGTGGCGGCGTGTACCATCTGCATTCAGATTCGTACAGGCTGCATTGAGCCCAACACAAACGAGTTCAATGAATTTCTCTGAGAGAACCCCACTCTTCCAGGGATTGAGGCTCAATTTTCCGCAGGCCTCTGCCCACATGGGGTCCCATTCGCGAAGTTGATTCAGGGCGGATTCGTTCCACGGGCCGCTTTTCGGATTGCTCATTGAGCCCCCCCGCGGCCAAATTGTTCATCAATGATTGCCCGCAAATGTGCCAGCGACTCCTCTGAGGGAGACTTGAAATCTTCCATTTCGTACACACGCCCGAGGTAGGAATACTTGCTCTCACCAAAGCGGTGATAGGGGAGGAGTTCGTAGTTGATGACGTTTTTGTATGGCTTAATGAACGCAAGAACCGCACGGATATGGGACTCGTCATCATTCACGCCCGGAATCAAGGGGGTGCGCGCGATGAATTTGGTGTTGGGGAAGGTCTCGTAGGCTTTCTTAAAGTTCTCCAAGACCTTTGAATTATCCACGCCAGTCCATTTTTTGTGATGGACCGGGTCGGTCAGCTTGTGGTCGTGGAGCATAGTGTCGACGTGAGGAAGAACCTGTTCCACAAAACGCCAGGGCACATTGCAAGCTGTTTCGATCGCGGTGTTGATGCCGCGTTCGTGCGCCCCCTTCAGGAGGGCCGCGGCAAAGTCGGGTTGCAGCAGGCACTCGCCGCCACTCAAAGTGATTCCGCCGTCCGATTCGCGATAGAAACTGCTGTCCTGCTCCACCTCGTCGAGCACCTGATCGACGGTCATCTCCTGACCGAAAACGTAGATCGCGCCGGTGGGGCACATGGCCGCACAGTCCGGGCTGCAATCGTTGGCTAAATCCCAATTGACGTGCACCTTGTCATCCAGACCGTTGGGGACGTAAAACGCTCCCTCCGCGAAAGGTGGCTTCAGACAATAGCCGCATTGTTTCTTGCCGATGCACTTCTTGCTGTCATAGGCAAGTTCAGGCTTGAGATGAATACTTTCCGGATTGCTGCACCACTTACAGCGTAACGAACATCCCTTGAGAAATACGGTGGTGCGCATTCCGGGGCCATCGTGGGTGCAGAAATGCTGGATATTCAGCACGAGGCCGGTGGGATTCAGAGGATCGATGGCTCGCATGGTCGTGTCCTCAATCTCCCAGGCAGATGCCGAGTGACCGTGCCGTCTGCAGAAACAGGCTGTTGGGCGGAACAGTTCGCACTTTATTGATGGCTTCGCTCAATGGAACGAATTTCAAGTCCGGCGGATGGAACGAAACCATCACACCGTCCTGTTTTTCAGCGATGGCGCGAACCGCCGCGGCACCGTATCCCATGCCCAGTTGACGGTCGACGGCGGATGGAGCGCCGCCCTTGACCAGTTGACCAAAAACAAGGGGGTAAGTTTGGTGATTGGTGAGACGCTGGAGTTCCAGAGCAACCGATTCGGCGGCTTCTCCGGAACGGTGAATAACGTGGCCACCCTGTGCCCCGGTGGCGAGTGGTGAGAGCGAGGCGCGCAAGGACTGCTGCGCGACAGCAGTGGCAGCCTGCGCCTTGGCCAAAGGCTGCGCGCCTTCCGACACAATCACGAGGCCATACGATTGGCCGGATTTGAGCTTCTCGCTCAACTTGGCCGCGATTTTGCGAATGTCGTATGGAATCTCGGGGAGGAGAACGGCTTCTGCGCCGACGGCGATAGCAGATTGCAGGGCCAACCAACCGGTATGCTCACCGAGGACTTCGACGACGCCGAATTTTCTGCTCGATTGAGCGGCATTCCGCGCACTGTCGAGCAGGTTGACAGAGGCGCTCAGGGTGGTGTTGAACCCGAAGGAAAGATCGGTGGCGGCGACATCATTTTCCACCGAAGCTGGCACGCACACGCTGTTCAGGCCCTTTCGATGCAGGCGGAACAACACGCTTAGAGGGCGAAGTCCCACCACGGATATGACTGCTCGGATGCCGAGATCGCTGATTTTCCGCAGCAAGTCATCGGAGCGGTCCATTTCTTCCACTTGATTTTCTGAGTTGATGGTGCGCACGCGAAATGGATCGGAATGCGTGCCTGAACCGAGCAGAGGAGTTCCCCCGGCCGCAAGGGCCTCAAGTTCTCCAGAATCAATCGTCGCGATGCCGCCATCCGGGTAGCGCTCGGGAAAGAGCAGACCATCGAAGCCGTCGTGAATGCCCACGACTTCCCAGCCGAGGCTGGTCGCAGCACGGGCGACCCCTGATAAAACGGAATTCAGGCCAGGTAAGTAGCCCCCGCTGTGGTTAATCGCGATTCTGGTCGTTTTGCTCATGGTTGACGACTCGTGTGAGGTCAGGCGTGCGCCTTCTTCTTGGCGTCTTCCATGCGCTTGCGAACGATCGGGCGCAGGTCTTCGCCGAAACCGGTCATCAAACCACCGTCCACGGCAACCAGTTGTCCGGTAATGATGCTGGCGCGGTCGCTGGCCAGGAACGAAGCGGCCTCACCAATCTCTTCGGGCGCGCACATGCGTCCGAGAGGTATGAGGCGTTTCGTCACGGTGTCGCGAAACTCCTGCGTGGTGCCATGTTCCATTAAAGGTGTCAGCACGCCACCGGGACAGATCGCGTTCACAGTGATGTGATGGTCGGCCAGTTCCCACGCCAGGTGATTGGTTAATCCAGTCACGCCGTGCTTGGACACCGTGTAGTCCACACTTCCAAAAAAGGTCATGCGCAGGCCTGCCGTCGACGAAATATTGATGATCCTGCCGTAGTTCTTGGCGATCATTGTGGGCAACACAGCCTTGATCCCCAGGAACACGCCCTTCAGGTTGATGCTCAGAACTTTGTCCCACTGCTCTTCGGACATCTCGTGGACCAGGGTTGGCGTGGCCTCGATCCCGGCGTTGTTCACCAGGATGTCCACCGTGCCGAACGATTTGATCGCCTTTTCCACCATGGCCGCCCAGTCGGCCGCTTTGCTGACGTCCGCGCCAACGCCGATGGCCTTGCCTCCGGCTGCTTCCACTTTTTTAATGGTCTCGGCACAGGAATCCGCGGTCAGCCCATTCACGACGACGTTTGCGCCTTCCCGTCCGAAAACGGTGGCGATTCCCTCGCCAATTCCACGCGCCGACCCCGTGATGATTGCAGTTTTTCCTTTCAGTTCCATGGTGTCTCCTCCGTTTACCTAGTCGTATAAACTTTGTCCTGTCGAATGCAGCATGGTTCTCGTCCCGCGCGGCCGTAGTTTCATCTGACACATTCGAGAAACGTAGCCAGGCCAAACTGGCAACCGCCGCCGCAAGGATGATGGTTACCGCACAAAGAATGATTCCGACAATAAGGTCCCTGCAGACCGATCATCATGGCCAGCGTGTAGGCCGGATCGCCTTTTGCGAGCTGAGAAGCCTTGGTGACACCGGGATCGCCGCCCGAGGCGGCGAGCAAGATGCCAAACGCGAGCATCAACATGGCGATCTCGGCGATTTGCGTTAGACGATCCATTTCATCCCCGAGTTTCCGCCACTTGTTTCGTGTTTAGAGCTTCCGCAGGTTTTTCAGCCACTTCCGTGAATCTCCTGTTGCAACTTGGCGTGTTTAGACGTGTTCTTCGGTGCGCGCGATAATCTCCGCCTGTTGCATTGGTGACAGATCAACGAAGTAAGCGGAGTAACCTGCAATCCTGACGATCAGGTTGCGATACTTGTCTGGCTCTTTCTGCGCTGCCAGTAGCGTTTCCTTGTTGATGATGTTGAACTGAACGTGCCAGAGTTTGAGGCTGCACCAGGTACGAATGACCTGCATCAGGCGCCGGGTGCCATCTTCGCCCGCGACGTTGGCTGGATTGAATTTCAGATTGATCAGCTCGCCACCTTTTTCCCGGTAGCTGATGTTTCGTGCATGCGCCATGGAAGTGAGCGCGACGGTCGGCCCCTTCACGTCCATTCCATGAGAAGCAGAGATGCCTTCCGAAAGATACTCGCTGGCGGGACGTCCATTGGGCGTCGCCCATGTCACCTTGCCCAGCGGCACATGAAACGTAATCGGGATTTGACGCAGCAGAAAAGCCTGATTGTGTGGTTTCGGATGTTTATTCAGGAAATCGAGGAGAAAGCGATCGATCTCCCAACCGATGTTGTCTACCCAATCGATGCCATTGCCGTACTTCGGGGCATTGAGACACATCTGCCGGATTGCTTCGTGCCCCTGCCAATTGTTCTCCATGGCATCCAGCAGTTGGTCCCAAGTAAGCCGCTTGGTATCGAAAATGAGGTGCTTGACCGCTGCCAGACTGTCAATCGCGGTTGCTTTGCCGATTGCCTCGAACGTGCTGTGGTCGATGCCGCCCTCAAAGTATTCGCCGTGCGTGTGAAGATCGCGGCATTCCTTCATCGCCAGATCGTGCAACATCGAGGTCGCGGGCGCTGCGAAGTAGTCCGGCTTGATTTGCATGGCCACGTGCTGCTGAACCAACGCATGTTTTCCTAGGTGTTCCAGTTGTTTACAAAATGCGTTAAACACCTGCTCGAAACTGGTCCACGAGCGGGGATCGCCGGTCTGCAGACCAAACTGCAAGTCGTGCAGAACCTTGAGCTTGCCATTCCGGAAGGTCATCTCGACAGCCGAACCGAAGTTGATGCCTCCGCCCGCAGTCACATTAGTTTCGCGGTTAGGTAGGCGGTTCTCGCAACATCCCGAGATGTTCCAGTCCAATGCTTCCTTCAGGTCCGCGCCATTCGCGAGATAGAAAGGAATGACCATCTCGTCGTTGAGCAACTTCGGAAAGCCCTTGCCGTCTTTGATTACCTCGGCCACGTGGTGCAGGAGCTGGTCGGGCGTATTGGCGTGGATGCGAATGCATGGTTCGGGAACCGTAACTTGCAATGAGCGGGTTGAATCGAGAATCAGGTAGGTCAGTTCGTTCGTCGCGTCATGGCCGTCACGAGTTTGGCCCGCTAGACACACGTCTTCAAACTTCGAGAAGCCTTCCGTGCCTGCTGCGGTGACCGGGTTCAGCTTGATCTCCACGCACTGGAACATGTTCAGCCACAAGCAGTGCAATAGCTCGGTTGCGGACTCTTTCGTTAGCCGGCCTTCGGCAATGTCCTTCTGGTAGTAGGGCAACAAATACTGATCCATGCGACCTTGCCCCATCGCACTACTCGTCTGCTCAATGCGATTGAAAATCTGCCCCCACCATTCGGCCTGCAGAGCTTCATGGAAGGTTCGCGCCGGGTTTTCCGGCACCCAATTGCAGATTTCCGCGATCTGCTGCAGCTCTTTCTTTCGTTTCTCGTCCTGTTCGTTCGCGGCCATTTCGCTCGCCAGCGCCGCGTACCGCTTCGACCAAGTGGTCATCGCTTCGCAGGTCGTCACGACGGCTTCGAGGAATGGCCTTTTGTAAACAATGTCATGTGGTTCCGTGAGGGCAGCCAATTTGCTCTGGGCCTCCTCTCGAATGCCTTTTACTCCACGGGTCAGGATCTTGGAGAAATCGGGCGTCCAATTTTGCGAATGCCTCATGGGGGACGTCGCCAAGACCACACACGTATACATGACGGTGTTGTTCGGATCGGGTCCCATCAGCATGAAACGGGTTTCTTTCGGCAAGTGGCGCAAGAAATTGGCGGCGTAGTCTTTTCCTGTCCAGTAAGGGGTAAGGACATCATCGATGACCTTCGCATCTTCGTCGGTAACTGCGACCTCGCCGGGCTTGCCCTTGTTTTTGCGGAACATCTGGACTCCCGCGGGCATGACACCGCCGTCCAGTTCGGGATAGACGAGTCCCCAGCGGCCGAGCCATGTATTGGGTCGGCCGACAATCAATTCGCCCGGGAAAATCGCAATGGGGGCCTTTTCGGCAAAGAGTTTCAGCGCCTTTGCCCACCGGAGCACCACTGGTTCACTCTCCGTCTGCTTGAATGACTCGGTGAACAACACAGCCCGCTCAAGGCTGACGCGTGGCGGACCATAGGAACGTATCGCGTCAAATAATCGCAGGACTCGGTCGCTAGCGGATCCATGAACGACTTTAGCTCCATCATGAATAGCTTGTTCTTGTGCCGAGAGTGAGCTTAACGGAGGGGTGGCGGCGGTCGTGCTCATATTGTCTCCTGCAAACGGTGGGGCAGTATCATGGCTGGCAAGAGAGTATCGCCAAGTCGCCTCCACTCGACTATGCAGAATTCAACACGCGCGGGTTATAGCCGCCCAGGTTTGGGCATTGCGCGGCATTGCATTGTTAAGGTAGCATTTATCGAAATCGAATAAGCTTGTATCCCGCCCGCGATCAGGCTACGTAACCTCAATCAAACCAGGATAGTTATTGACGGAGAGCTCCATCATGTCCGCTGCCGGCAACACGTGGCACACACATCACAGCCCGAAATCTCCTCCCCCAATGCCTCGGCCAACAATCCACATTGAAAGGCTTGCCGCAGGGGCCATCATCCAGGCAGATACGAATGATTTTGAAGAATTCCGGGACTTTACATTGGGATGGAACATCGACCATCAACTGCATGGCGCCGGGAAGACCCACATCAAGTTCGCGTGCGTTACGACCAAGGATATGCAGCTCGCACGGGTGCAGCACTCGAGGGGCTACAGTTCCCAAGGGATAGGTCCAAAAGGGACTGTAAGTATCGCGGTGCCGCTCGATGAGGCGCGTCCCATGGTTTATCGCGGTCACGTTATCGACCCGTTGGACTTGGGCGTGCATCACAACGCCGAGGCGTTTGAGCTGACAAACCGTGCCGGAGCAGACCATCTGCTCGCATCCTTTTCGCTAGCTAAATTTGAGGAATATGCGGCTGATATCTCGCACGAACCCTACTTGTGGCAAGAAAAGTCATGTAGATTCCGATTCCCAGACAGCGCACACCGGCTGCGATACATCGAGGCATGCCACACCGCCTTGAGCGATGTTCGAAAACAACCAGGTTTGCTCCGGAGTCCGCATACTGCTGCCCTTTTGGAGAACAGTCTATTGGAGAATTTGCTATTGCGAGGCTACGTCGACTCGCGATACGCAAATAATCTAGCTCGGCACAGCGTCGCAAGGCGGGCGTATCGACATCTACTGGACCATGTCGAAGAAATGCCATCCATTCGTACCTTATGTGCCATTACTGGAGCTAGTTACATGACTATCGAACGTGGCTTTCGCGAGATGTACGGAATGTCCCCCCTGAAACAGATTAAGGAGCTACGACTTTCTCGTGCTCGACGAGAGCTACTGCATCCTACATCGTCAACAACAATCACGGGTGTTGCGGTGCACTGGGGTTTTTTTGAGCTCGGCCGTTTTTCCGCCTACTATCGTGTACGGTTCGGCGAAACTCCGAGCGAGACGCTACGAAAAGCCCGAGAAGAACCTTGTGGGGATTCCGATGAAGTCGATCAGCATTCCGTTCTGATGCCGATCACTGTTCCGGGATGATCCGATCAGTGTTCGGAGCGAAGCGACGCTGGTTTTTGCATTTTGTTGAAAGTGATCGCGA
>Ga0074045_10002879_pt1 | contig 15716 bp, 15 predicted proteins | sample BogForMeECP23OM2_FD_94442 | JGI IMG/M metagenome (GOLD analysis project Ga0074045, IMG submission 94442) | Bog forest soil microbial communities from Calvert Island, British Columbia, Canada - Bog Forest MetaG ECP23OM2 | ecosystem: Environmental > Terrestrial > Soil > Wetlands ...
CTCTGTGACGAGGCGAATCTGGCAGAATCGTTTGACCGTGAAAAACAATTGCTTTGCGGATAGAATAGCGGAGGAGTGTAACGAGGCGGGGTCCGGTTCGAGCGGCTGAGCCTTCTTAGAGATGCATCCTAGCTATTTCGTAGCGCAGCAAGGATGCAGCAAGAGAAAAGATCACGAAAAGAAATATGTGATAACCTATTGATTTTAGTGGTGCGCCGTCGGGAGCTAGAACCCCAAACCAACTGATTAAGAGTCTTGGAATTAGGACACTAATATCAACAATATTAATCACTTCCTTTGTGACACCCGTTGCTGCCTACCACGACAAATCAGGACCTTACAGAGCCCATTGGCACAAAACTGGCACAAGCCCTTTTCCGAATGATAATTCCATGAAGAACCCCCGCGTGACAGGGCGGTGGCCCGCCGCAGTAAAATCAACTACGTATCCAGGAACCCCAGTCATTTAGACCGCTATTGAGCCTTTTCGGTCCGTTTCAGTCCCTTTAAGTCCTTTTCGATTCCTTTAGGTCCCCGGACTGCCACTGACCCCACCCCCCTATTCACGTGACGGTCCGAAGATCAGAAAACCGGCTACTGCTAGCTTTGTGTCATACCAACTTCGCCGGATAAGCAGTACTCTTCGCTCAACCTGGCCTTCGGTGCTAGCGAAGTAGAGCAGGACGATGGCGAGGTGACCAACAAGATAGAAGGAGATGCTGTCAAACGGCAACTGGATTGACCAAGCCAACAATTACTTCCATAGGCCCTGCGGGCTTTTTTTGGTCCGGCTACTCAATCTCAAGGAAATAGTCGGAGGCGAGGAACCCTCGACATTTCTCGGATTGGCAGGTACGTGCAAGACTTCCCACCCAGCGTTATCTCCCCAACTGAGAGGGATTTCGGAGAGACGCGCTAGCGTTTCCCGAGGCAAGTCATGAGTACTTAATACATTATGGTAGGTATGCAGCGAACTTAGTACGTTTTGGTAGTTCGTCTCTTGTGTTCGCGGACACTCGTATCGACTGTACTCGCCGGCTGATCGTGACGCGGAGCCGATGAGTCGGGGCAATTGCGGGTGGTACCGAATGTGCAACATAGGGCGACGTCACTGAGGTTCGAATCAAAGAAGGAACTTCAATTGAGGGCCAAAAGGACTGGGTCATCGGAAACGCACAGGGCAACGCCAAGGACGGCTCTGACACACGGTTAGCATGGCAAGTCCCCTTTGGGGACGAGCATGCATGAATGCCGAGAAACGGAAACACTTGTGCAGTATTCACTGCCTCAGATCTTATGGAGAAACTAGGAGGAGACATATGACAAAATCATGGGTCGGTTTTAGAGTCTGGACGTTAGCAATCATCTTGTCGCTCTCTTTGGCGATGTTGCTGAGCACGGGAGAAGCCAGAGCAGAAGGAGAGGTGAAAATCGGAGTCTTGCATTCCTTGACGGGAACAATGGCCATTTCAGAAACATCTCTCAGGGACGCGGTTTTGATGGCCGTTGACGAGATAAATTCCAAAGGAGGGGTTCTCGGCAAGAAAATCGTGCCAATTGTAGTGGATCCTGCCTCAAATTGGGATCTTTTCGCTGAAAAGGCCAAGGAGCTTCTGTTGAAAGACAAGGTTCCCGTAGTCTTTGGCTGTTGGACCTCCGTAAGCCGGAAATCCGTGCTCCCTGTGTTCGAGGCCAACAAAGGGCTGCTTTTCTATCCTGTTCAGTACGAGGGCGAAGAACAGAGCCCCAACATCTTTTACACCGGAGCCACCCCTAACCAACAGCTCATTCCAGCCGCGGAATATCTGATGAGTGCCGAAGGCGGTTCAAAGAAGAAGTTTTATCTCCTGGGCACCGATTATGTGTTTCCCCGTACAGCCAACAAAATACTGAAAGCCTTCCTCATTGCCAAAGGCGTTCCCGAACAGAACATCGTGGAGGAATACACGCCGTTCGGGCATGCGGATTATCAGACAATCGTAGGCAAAATCAAGAAGTTTTCAGAAGGCGGAGACGCATGTGTGCTCTCGACGATTAACGGCGACTCCAATGTTCCTTTTTACAAAGAGTTCGCAAATCAAAAGCTCACCGCGGACAAATGTCCCATTATGGCGTTTTCAGTGGCGGAAGATGAACTGCGTTCAATGGACACAGAGTTTCTCGTGGGGCACCTCGCGGCATGGAACTATTATCAAAGTGTGACTACGCCCGAGAACAAGGAATTCACCAAAAACTTTAAAGAATATTGCAAGAAAAACAGTCTCCCCGGCGGAGAAAAGAGAGTCACGGATGATCCCATTGAAGCCGCGTACTTTGGCGTGTACGTGTGGAAAAAGGCCGTGGAGAAAGCCAAATCTTTTGATCCTGCCAAGGTGACCGAAGCTGTTCTTGGCATGGAGTTCGACGCTCCCGGCGGCCCGAAGAAAATGGACGAAAAGAATCATCACACCTACAAACCCGTCCTCATCGGTGAAATACGGGCAGACGGTCAATTTGACGTCATCTGGCAAACAAAGGGATTGGTGAAACCTGAAGCGTTTAGCACCTATTTGAAAAAGTAAGGCGCACGTGCGCTCGCGACCGGTGAAAGGGCCACAGACACGTGGTCCTTCACCAATCCCAGGTTTCTCAATGGATTACCTATGTTGCCTTTGAAGAAACAATCAGGAATCCTTCTCCTCGCATTGATGTTATGCATATTGATCAGCATCAATTCGCACGCGACATCCGCATCCGTGCGTCAAGCGTTAATCAATCTAAGCGATTCCGACAAAGCAGTACGTGAGCAGGCTTATGAAGCCTTAAGGAAAGAAGGTGATGCAGGCATCGTCCCGATTCTGGAAGCCTTCCAATCGGGATTATTGGAGAATCGAGAAGGTCAACTGGTGATTTACGCCCCTAGAGTGCAAACCTCCAAACAGAAGCGAGAATATCCTCTATTGGACGCACTAACAGGAAAGCGTCTATTGGATGCCAAGCGCCAGCCACTCTATGCGGAAGAATTTTCATCGTCCATGATGCAGGCGAACCGGACGGAACGCAAGGCCATAACCGCCTTGATCAAGACATTGTCACTCCAACATGCGGACCCGGAAAAGCGAATAGCAGCCATCATGGCGGCTGGGGACAAGGCAGACGTTTCGTTGTTGCCGGATCTGCAAAAACAGCTACAAGCGAACCCCAAAAAGGATATTGCTGAGGCTCTTGTGGAGTCCATCGCATGCATCCAGATGGTTCACGGGACCGATGCAGAAAAACTCAAGGCAGTGCAGCTATTTGGAGAGAATGGGTCCTCTCGAGGGGCCTTATCCCTCCGTAATGCCTCGGAGGACAAATCGAATAGTAATCCGGAGTTCAAGTCTGCGGTTCAAGAAGCCCTAACTAGAATAGATCGCTATCAACAACGCATAAAACTTATCCAAAATCTCTTTTCCGGGCTGTCTTTGGGTTCAATTTTGATTCTCATGGCCTTGGGCCTGGCAGTCATTTTTGGGCTCATGGGGGTAATCAACATGGCGCACGGCGAATTTATGATGCTGGGCGCCTTTACTGCATACGTGGTGTGCGAGTGTTTCAAACGCTATCTCCCTCCGGAGGCCTTCAATTATTACTTTGTGTGCGCAGTACCCGCCGCCTTCATGCTGACCGCATGTGCCGGATGGTTGTGCGAGTGGGCTCTAATTCGTCATCTGTACGGTCGCCCTCTGGAGACCTTGTTGGCAACATGGGGATTGAGTCTCGTGCTGATACAGTCGGTGCGAGTCTTCTTCGGGGATACGCTCTCGTTATCGCCTCCGGAATGGTTGAAAGGTAGTTGGGAAGTGTCAAGAGACCTGGTATTCCCTATCAACCGCCTCTTTATAATTGTGTTTTGCACCGTATGCACCTTACTTTTCTATGTGATTGTGCAAAAAACGAAACTGGGGCTGCTGTTGCGTTCCACAGTACAAGATCGTGAAACCGCGTCGAGTCTCGGAGTCGCGATTCGCAAAGTGGACGGGTTGACGTTTGCCCTTGGAACCGGTCTGGCGGGATTGGCCGGGTGTGTCATTCCGTTGTACGACAAAATAAACCCAGGCATGGGGCAGGGCTACGTTGTGGACAGTTTCATGGTGGTAGTCCTGGGAGGAGTGGGCAAATTAGCAGGGGTTATTGTCGGCGGAGTCGGCCTCGGATTTCTGAGCAAATTCATTGAGCCGTTTTTACAAGCAGTATACGGGAAAGCGGCTGTTTTGGCCATGATCATACTCTTTCTTCAATGGCGGCCGTCGGGTCTATTTCCATCCAAGGGTCGTTTGGCAGACGAATAGGTCGGAAATATGATTAACCACAAACCTAATCCGTTGGACGCGGATCAGGAATTGCGAAAGTTTCGCAAAAGGATGGCCCTTGGGGTTTTGATTTTTTTGTTTGCTGTCGTGCCTGTGCTTAGTTGTTATGGCCTTGTTGATGACACAAATGTCAACAAGCTCGGGCGGTACCTGTGTTTTGCGATCGTAGCACTGGGAATCGATCTGTTGTGGGGTTATACGGGCTTGCTCGGCCTTTGCCAGGCCTTCTTTTTTTGTCTCGGCGGCTACGCAATGGCAATGCATTTGAGTTTGCCCCAAGGTGGAGGCAATGTCCGTCCGGAATATCACAACATTCCGCAGTTCTTTTTCTTTAATAATGTCGATGTGCTGCCGAGCTGGTGGAGTCCGTTTTCCTCTCTATCCTTTGCGTTAGCCGTTGCAGTCTTGATTCCGGCGCTTATTGCCACGATTTTCGGTTTCACCGTATTCCGGAGCCGCGTTAAGGGCGTGTACTTTGCTATTATCACTCAAGCGGTGGCTTGGGGAGCTTTCCTGCTGTTCTGCCGCAATGAAATGCTCCTGGGGGGCACAAACGGATTGACGAATTTCCATCCCGCATTGAATAGGAACCTCGGGTGGATTTTATTTTTCTATTTGTTGACCGGAGCGGTGCTGGTCATGCTTTTTCTCGGGGCGAAGCATATCGCGGAAAGCCGATTGGGACGCTTGCTCGTGGCGGTAAGAGATAAAGAAATGCTGTTGAATTTTATGGCTTACCGACCGCAGTCGGTCAAGTTGTTTGCGTTTGTTATCGCCGCAGTCTTCGCTGCAATCGGAGGGATTCTGTACGTGCCGCAAAACGGAATCATAACCCCGAACATCATGCGAGTTGAGGATTCAATCTGGATGATCATCTGGGTAGCGTTGGGCGGTCGAGGTCGCCTGTGGGGCGCCATGGCAGGTGCACTGCTCGTCAATTACGCTTACTCCATAACGACTTCGGATATGCCTCGCGCATGGCCGTTCCTTGAAGGCGGCATGTTCCTGGTTGTGGTAATGCTCTTCCCCAGCGGTTTGGTTGGTCTTTGGGACAGATTCGAACGGGACGTTGTTTCGGGAGTTCGTGTTTCCGGCATTTTGACAGCAATTGCGGTCGGATTCTTGGCCTTGCTTATCGACAAATCGAGCTGGGGTCCTCACATCCCTTACAACATCACCTTCTGGGTCGCGTCCGCAATGATGCTGCTGTTTGCGCTCCGAACCGTCAGCCTTTCCGGTATGGTATTAGCGGCCATCACGTTCTTTTTTGGGATGGAGGCTCTCGGGCTCGTGCCAAAGGCCCTTCAAGCCGCATGGCTAGGTGTGCCCGTGAAGTACTATATCTTGCTCGCCATGCTTGGCGGAATCGCATTCACTAGCCGCGTGGGCGTTTTGCGACAGGCACTCGGGAGATGCTATGAGCCCGCCACTGAACATTGAGAGAATCGTTCCGATAGACAAAAGAGGTTCCTATCAGGTCTACTTGGAAAATGTCATCGTCACTTTCGACGGCTTCAAGGCATTGGATATTGAAGAGTTCGGGGTATATTACAATGAGCTTCGCGTCATTATCGGACCCAACGGCGCGGGAAAGACAACATTGTGTGATGTCATCAGCGGCCGAACTCCTCTTACCTCCGGCAAGGCTTACGTCGGAGGCGTCGACATAATGCATGCCGGCGACGTAGAAATTGCCGAAATGGGTGTGGGACGGAAATTCCAGACTCCCACGGTCTTCGACAGCCTCACGGTTTGTGAAAACATGGACCTTGCCCTGCCCCGAGCAAAGTCGGTATTGCCTAATCTTTGGTGCCGCGAGACGAAGGCGGAAGAAGAGAGAATCATAACTATTCTGGAGCGAGTTGGACTTGCCGCTGAAATGGGGATGCAGGCTAAGTATCTCAGCCATGGCCAAAGACAGTGGCTGGCTCTCAGCATGTTGATATTGGCTGAGCCCAAACTGCTGTTGGTGGACGAACCGGCGGCAGGCCTGACCGACAGGGAGACTGAAATAACCGCTGAACTGCTTTTGCAGCTAAAAGGACAACACACTATAATCGTCATAGAGCATGACATGGAATTTGTCCGAAGATTGAATTCCTACGTTACCGTGATGAATGAGGGTAGGATCCTCGCGGAAGGAAGACTTGAGGAATTAAGACAGAACGATGAAGTGGTGAAAGCGTACCTGGGAAGGTAATCGTGATGCTGAAACTTGAAAACGTGGCATTTTCCTATGGCGCAATTAAAACCCTGCACCAGGTGAGCATGATAATGGAGCGGAAGCAGATCACCTGCGTAATGGGACGAAACGGCGTTGGCAAGACAACGCTCATGAAAAACATAATGGGAACCCTGCGGTCGAATTCAGGGAAAATATGGCTTGAAGACAAAGATCTATGCCCTCTTCCGGCCAACAAGCGCGCCAAGGCAGGATTGACGCTGGTTCCGCAGGGCCGCCACATTTTTCCAAACCTGACGGTTGAGGAAAATCTCCGGGTGGGATTGGAGGCTCGCACCGATGGGAAGCGGAGCATCCCCGACGAAGTGTACGATCTCTTCCCAGGGCTCAAGGCGATGGCCAAGCGAAAGGGCGGCGATCTTTCGGGCGGGCAGCAACAACAACTTGCCATCGCCCGGGGACTCGTAGGCGACCCGAAGGTAATTTTGCTGGACGAGCCCACCGAAGGAATTCAACCGAACATTATTGGAAGAATCGGGATGGTGTTGCGAAACCTTGTTGCGGAAAAGGATGTGGCGGTGGTCATTGTGGAGCAGTTCCTTGACTTTGTGAAAGAATTCGGCCACCGTTTCTACATTATGGATCGCGGTGCAGTCGTAGCTGAGGGGGCCACCACGGAGGTGACTGAAACCCTCATTGCAGAACACCTCCACGTTTAGCTTTGGAAGCGCGGGTAATCTCAGATCATCCTCCGCGAAGGCACTAGCGCCGGCGAAGGAGTTTATTCTTTTGATCCAAGCATTTTCCCGGCCAAGGAGCGTTTTGCAGCAAGGATCGTTTCTACCACTCCCTGCACGCCTCGGCTGTCCTTCATGCACGTAAGCAGGGTCTTCCCTTGCCCTCGCATTTTTCCCGCATCGCGTGTCATTACCTCAAGATCTGCACCCACCATTTCCGCGAGGTCGATTTTGTTTATCACCAGCAAGTCCGATTGAGTTATTCCCGGCCCTCCTTTACGCGGAATCTTATCTCCACCCGACACGTCAATGACGTAGATGGAGAAATCGGCCAATTCTCTACTAAAGTGAGCTGCAAGATTGTCGCCGCCGCTTTCCAGGAATAATAGGTCGATTTTGCCTCGGAAACTGAACATAAGATCTTCTAGGGCACACAGATTCATGCTGATATCATCGCGAATAGCCGCATGAGGACACCCGCCGGTTTCCACTGCGACGATCCTTTCTTCTTCGAGCGCGTTATTGCGAATAAGAAATTCAGCGTCTTCACGAGTGAAGATGTCGTTCGTCACTACACCGATACTGTATTCGTCACGCATGTTCGTGCAGAGCGCGTGCAGCAGCGCCGTCTTCCCGCTTCCCACCGGACCTCCTATTCCCACGGTGAAAGCACGTTCCGAAAACTTACGGGCAGGAGAGGTGAGTTCTCGGAGTGTGAATTCACCCGGTCCGTGCATACGTTCGTGCGAATGTCCTGTTTCCCTGTGCTCGTGAGTATGGCTTCCATGATTCTGAGTGCGCGTTTTTCGACTATCGTGATGGCCAGGCATAGACGCTCCTGATTGTTTTCCCAAGAGGCTTAATTCTGAAACAGATGGCTGTAGAGTTTTGGATGATGCGCCTGCGCAATTTCGAGCGCCACAGCAACCTTGAAAGCCTGGTGGTATTCGAGGTCCAGGACACGGGTGATGTTGCTGTCTACCTGTCCAAGAGCTTCTCTGAGAATTCCTTGAGCCTCGTGCGGTCCGAGCAATCCAAGTCTTATCGCTGCGCTCATCTGATCACGTAAGGCAATGTATGCATACGCGGAAAGCGTCTGTCGGTGGGTAAGACCGATGCTTCGTGATACGATTCCGAAGATGAGCGCGTAATGGGTGGACAACCCGTGTCGTTGCAGCCAATTTGTGACCTGATGAAAGTTGTGTTCGGGATAGACAGCTTTAACGACCTGCAGGAGACTCCTTCCCTGGGTAATGCTAGCTTTGCGTATGCACGGTATTGTTATGAATGCTTCCAACCTCCCGAAAACCGAGACGAGAACGTCATGTTCTCCTGGGGCGCATTTGTACGAACTGTTCAAGAACGGAATTTCGCTACATGACACTTGAGTCAGAACATTCAAAAGATATTTCTTGAAATCGGAGATATCTTTAATGCGACCGAGTTTCGCCATGCTCTCAAGGCCGTATGAGAAGGCGAAGCTCCCCAAAGGAAATGCGGAATCCGTAATCTGGAACAGACGCAATTCCGGAAAACAATGTTCCTGGGTGCTCATGGTTACCGGCCTTGTGCTCCCGCAAACCTTGGGATCAAGCACTAGAACAGATGATACATTTGCGCCAAAGGCAACTTTGTTGCCGGTTCGCAAATAAGATGCACCCCATCGGCATAAACTTTGTACGATTCCGGGTCTACGACGATCTCCGGGCATAGGCTGTTAAGCCTCAAATCCTTTTTGCCGATGGTTCGACAATTTCCAACACTCACCGCCTTTTTTACGAGGCCGTATTGACCACGGACATATTCCAGTGCTGCTTTGGATACGAAAGCCAGCGAGTGATGCTTGACCGTCGAGCCGAACGCTCCGAACATGGGCCTTGAAAAATAAGGCTGGGGAGTCGGAATGGACGCATTCGGGTCGCCCATCTGAGCCTGAACTATGACGCCGCCCTTGATCACTATTTCCGGCTTTATCCCGAAAAAGGCTGGTTTCCACAGCACGAGGTCCGCCAGCTTACCTTTTTCGATGGAGCCCACGTAATTCGAGATGCCGTTTGCGATGGCGGGGTTGATGGTGTATTTGGCAATGTATCGTCTCACTCTGAAATTGTCGTTTCTTTCGCTGTCTTCGTCCAGAGGTCCACGCTGAATTTTCATTTTGTGAGCCGTCTGCCACGTGCGACAAATGACTTCACCGACACGTCCCATCGCCTGTGAATCAGAGGACATCATGGATAGTGCACCCATATCGTGCAAAATGTCTTCTGCGGCAATGGTCTCGCCACGAATACGGCTCTCTGCAAACGCAATATCTTCCGGTATGTTTTTGTCCAGATGATGGCACACCATCAGCATATCCAAATGTTCGTCCAGTGTGTTAATGGTTAATGGCCGCGTCGGATTTGTAGAACTGGGCAGCACATACGGCTCGCCACAGAGTCGTATGATGTCTGGAGCGTGCCCTCCGCCTGCCCCCTCAGTGTGAAAGGTGTGAATGGTCCTGCCTTTGAACGCTGCTATGGTGTGCTCAACAAAACCCGATTCGTTCAAGGTGTCGGTATGGATGGCAACCTGGATGTCATACGTGTCGGCCACGCCAAGACACGCGTCAATGGCGGCGGGAGTCGTTCCCCAATCTTCATGTAGTTTCAGCCCTATCGCTCCTGCTTCAATCTGTTCGACAAGACCCTCCGGTTGAGAAGAATTTCCCTTGCCCATGAAGCCGAAATTAAGGGGAAAGGCATCAGTTGACCGCAGCATCATTTGAATAGAATTGCCCCCAGGGGTGCAGGTCGTGGCATTGGTTCCCGTGGCCGGTCCTGTTCCGCCCCCAATCATGGTGGTGAGACCGGAAGCCAGTGCTTCATTGATTTGTTGCGGGCAGATAAAGTGGACATGCGAATCAATACCGCCCGCAGTCAAAATCAGGCCCTCCCCGGCAATGGCTTCCGTGGTTACCCCAACAATGAGATCAGGGTCAACTCCGGACATTATGTGGGGATTGCCGGCTTTGCCGATTCCAGCAATCTGCCCGTCTTTTATGCCCACATCGGCTTTAAATATACCTGTATGGTCAATCACAACCACATTGGTGATCAGCGCATCCAGAGCGTCTTTCTCCAGGATGCCCGAAGCTTGTCCCATACCGTCACGGAGGACTTTTCCCCCACCGAACTTGCACTCGTCGCCGTACACCGTGAAATCCTTTTCCACTTCAATAATCAGAGCCGTGTCGGACAGACGCAATCGATCACCTGCGGTGGGTCCGTAGATTTCTGCATAAGCGGCGCGAGACAATCGTCTACTCATTGTCAGCTCCTAAGAAACCCTTTTCTCTGGCTTTGGTCAAAGCGACCTCCTGATTGGCCTCAGAGAGTTGCCCTGAAATGAGCCCGTGACCGCCGTACACTTTCCGTTCACCCGCTATCTCCACCAGTTCGACGGTCTTGGATTCACCCGGCTCAAATCTCACCGCTGCCCCGGATGGTATGTCGAGCCGGAACCCATAAGCCCGCCGCCTGTCAAAACGCAACTGGGGGTTCGCTTCAAAAAACGGGTAATGTGAACCTACCTGGACAGGTCGGTCGCCCATGTTTGTTACCTCCAGACTTATGGTCGTCCGACCTTCGTTGAGAACCACGTCTTCGTCCTCACATATAATCTCTCCAGGCTTGTTGTGGACAATGTTGTCCGCGGCCCTCGGCTCATCCGTCATGGTCAATCCACTCCCGTAGAGCGCCAGCGAGGGGTCACCAGACTCTCGACAGATAGGATCATGCACGGTTACAAGTTTGGTGCCGTCGGGAAACGTGCCCTCAACTTGCACTTCGTGAATCGTTTCCGGCACGTTAGGCAGGACATTGTTCATTCCCAGTATTCTTTTCCCAAGATTCATCAAATCGGCAACGCTGTGCCCTTCTCGAATGAACTCCAGCAACTGGGATGCGATGAGCGCTACGGATTCCACGTAATTCAACTTTAGTCCGCGCGCGTATCTTTTTTGCGCAAGGAATCCTGCATTGTGCAGAATCAACTTCTCTATTTCTCGCGGTGACAGCCTCATGTGCGAACCTTGTGATTAATATTTTCTCTCGGCCGGGTTAAACCCGAGGTAATCTTGCTGAGACGTGAACTCGTAGATGTGATCCGTGATCCAGGTTAACGAGGTCCTGTTGTTTGCCAGCGCCCGGAGAATATATCCGTGCCGCTGAACAGGGTGGATCGACGCCAGAGTTTGGGAATCAGACTGCCGGTATCGGTCTATTTCCTTGGCCAGCAGATTTTCTAGAGGAGCCCACTGATGACCCACCATGTACACATTCAAAAGACATGCCAATCCGCTGAATAAGGCTGGGTCGCGGTAATCGAGATGGTCAGGTTGGAACTCGAACCGATCACCGATCAAGGGATTACTGTCAATAAGCACTGTAAATTCAGAAATATACTTACCAAAAGCAAAGCACTCGCCCGTTTCCAGTCGACCGGCGAGCACCCACTCCGACACCAGGAGAGAACTCTCCGGGTGGACATTCCATTCCTGTTTCTGTTCGAAATGGCTACCAGAATGTAGGACCACCGGATCGGTATTCAGAACGCACAAAGTGTTATCCTCAAGGACTCCTTTGAGGGTCTGTGAAGACCCTTTAATAGGGCTTTTGTAAATCTGCAAATTTCCCACGGAACCAATATGCAGCCGAGCGCCGTTCCGGCAGATCACATTCAAACGGACACTATCGCCGTCAACCAAGCCCCCGCCATAATTTGAAACAAGCACGTGACAGCTCAATGCCCGTACATGAGGATTCAGGATCCGGATAGGTGCCGCGCTTCGACACGTGATCAATCGAGACGCACCTCCCGAAATCCCTACTTCCAGGTAGCTCCAATTCCCTTCTGCATTGGCCATGTCCAGCGACAATTCCGATCCCAACATTCAAAAGAATTTCGTAAATGGCAATGGTGACACTTCAGCATATCATGGACATCATGCACAAACTATATGCGCCGACAGCTCTGACCTCCTCCGCTTCAAAGGCCAGCTCCTAACCGAATGGGGTCTCTGTGTCCATATAACTCTTTATAACTACATGTCTATTTACAACTGTGTGTCAGTGAACGCTTATCCCTACCACTCCATTTGCTGATATGTCCTTAGGATGGCCATCAGATAGACGCTTATCTCTGCTCGCTTAACCACAACTTGGCTTTTGTGCTTTTTAACATAGAGATGGATATGTAACTGTAATTATATCTAAATGTCTGTATGTGTTCTTTCTTTGATAGGACTGAAAGCGCATTCCACATCTATCACTGTTCCAGTCCGTTAACGTGCTAATCACTCAAGAAGAAGGGCTCGAACATACAACCTAGTGGTTAACAGTCGCTTGTACAACCCATAGAACTAACAAAATCAAAAAGTTGCAGGCAAAGCCCGTTGCCCAAATCCAGGACAATGCACAACGATCCATGACTTATTCCCACAAAAGTCCCGCACTGGTTATCTCTAAAAAAAGAAATCGCCAAGTCGCCTGTTTGCAACTTCGCGGTTTTCTGAGTCCTTTTTGGTGGGCCGTCGGGGGCTCGAACCCCAAACCTACTGATTAAGAGTCAGTTGCTCTACCAGTTGAGCTAACGGCCCTTCCTGAATTTGTAAAATTAACTTCAAGACCAGCCTTTGTCAAGGGTTATCGTGCAGGAACGCCCGCGGGCTTCGGACGATGGAACGCGACGGCTTGAATCTCGTGACCGTACAAGGGTATCATATCCCTCGGTGTAAGTGACAGTTTTCGGGGTCCAGCGTGAGCCAAGGCGAAAATAGCAAAAAGGTCAACGTTAAGAGCTTCCTCGATGATTTCATTCGGGGCGCTTCCGAAGAGGAGTTGCAACAGAATCATTCTCTCGATCACTCCCAGGTGACGCGCGTGGTGGGAGTCCTCAAAGAGAGAGGCGAAATTACGCCGCAAACAATCTCTCAGCGCGAAGAGAACATGAAAATCCGTTTCGGTCGCGCGGGAGCGCTTCCTGATTCTACCGTGGAGAGTAAAGCGCACGTGGACGTTGACACGGGTCTGGTGCTCCACTGCCCATCTTGTGGGGCTTCGGTGCAACGCGGGGCTTCGACTTGCCAATATTGCGAAGCGCTCTTGGACTTTTCACTCAAGGGAAAGACCGTCCACTGTCCCCACTGCTTTGCAGCTACCCCGGCTGACAGCCGGTTTTGCATCCGTTGTGCGCGGCCGGTGGAGCGCGCGGAAGAGGAAGGAGCGATTCTGGAGAATCGACCCTGTCCGCGATGCGAGGTCCCGATGCGGGGAGTGAAAATCGGGGACTTCTCAGTCGCCAAGTGTAGTCAGTGCGGTGGTTTTTTTGTTCCTGATGAGACCTTTGACAAGATGCAGGAGAGGTCGGATCGCGTGATTTTTCCCACAGGCGCGGGAAAGCGCGGCGAGGTAGAGCAGGAATCGGCGGTCCGCTACGTGAGATGCCCGGTCTGCCTGAACATGATGAACAGGACGAACTTTGCCAGGATATCGGGCGTTATAATAGATAGTTGTCGCGGGCACGGTATATGGTTTGATCCGGGTGAAATGGAGAAGATCATGGACTTCATAGCCCGGGGGGGCTGCAGAAGTCCAAGGCTTTAGATATCGACAGACTAAAGGATGAGGAGAGGCTTGTGAGGCTCCGGAACGCACAGTCGGGGACTGACGCTGCCGCGCTGTCGACTTCCTTCGGGGATTTTAGCGATACCAAAGAAGGCGTGCACGTGCTTGATGTGGTGAGATGGGTCCTTGGCGCGCACAAAGATTGATTCTATTCAAATGAGGAAAATATGACCGATAGGCCGATAGTAGCCGTTAAGAGAACGCAACCGGAGACAGTGCTGGAAGACATCAGAGTCGCGATGGACGAGGCCCGCTTTCGCGATTATTTGGATCCGTCAGCTCCGGTAATTCTCAAGGACAACATCTCCTGGCATTTCCCTTTTCTGGGCGCCAATACAACGCCCTGGCAACTGGAAGGCGTGATACTCGCTCTCAAGGACGCTGGCTACGAAAAAATCGTCTGTGTGCAGAACGAAACCGTTGTGACCAACGCTTGGAAAGGGGAGCGGCTGAACAAGTATGTGCCCATCTTTGATAAGTACAAGATTCCGGTCCTGTACAATTTCAAAGAAACTGATATCCGCTGGATCAAGTACACTCCTAAGGCTGAAATGCGCGTACTCAACGAAATCTTCCCGGACGGCATGCGGATTCCGGAGTACTTTATGGGGAAGAACATAATTCATCTTCCCACAGTAAAGTGTCACATATACACCGGAACCACCGGCTCAATGAAGAACGCGTTCGGCGGATTGCTCACCACGAGGCGACATTATACCCACTCAGTGATCCATGAGACGCTGAATGATCTACTTGCCATTCAGAAGGAGATTCACTCAGGGATCTTTACCGTCATGGACGGGACTGTCTGCGGCAAGGGACCCGGTCCCAGGACCATGATTCCGGTGGAAAAGGACCTGATGCTCGCTTCCGGGGACAGCACAGCCATCGACGCGGTCGCGGCTAAAATGATGGGGTTTGACCCCATGTCTCTCAAGTTTATTCGCATCGCCCATGAGTCAGGGCTAGGGAAGGGGGTTCTTGAGGAGATCGAGGTTGTGGGCGAAGACAATTCTCAACATAACTGGGGCTTCACCGTCGGGAATAATGCTGCTTCCGCGGTGGGCAATTTTATCTGGTTCGGGCCGTTGAAGCCCCTACAGAAGCTGTTTTTCAGGACTCCGCTCGTGTACGTGTTTGTTTTTGGATCTTTTTTTTATCATGACTTCATATATTGGCCCATAAAAGCAAAACCCCAAATGCATGCCTTCAAGAAGACAAGCAAGTGGGGAAAGCTTTTCGATCAGTACCCGGAATAGCTTGTTCCCTTTAACGGTTAGGCCGACTCACAATCCGCGGAATAACTCCCCCTTAAGGTGGTCGTTCAATTCTGTCTGGACTTGTGTACGCACGGCACATACAGCCTGCCGCCACTCCTCTACCTTCTCCAATGCCTCGTTCTCCCAGGGTAAACGCTCTTCAGGCCGCTTTGCCAGTATATCCCGTTCCAGTTCACGCGGTACGGGAGACTGCAATAGCCTCTGATAGCGGGTCTTGATCCTTCTGATTGTATGAAGGAGCTTGAGGAGGTCTTCTCGGGAAAGCTTTCTGGGGGGTGAGGTAGAACTGCGTCTCGGGACGAGGTTAAGGTCCTCTATAGGAGTCCCCTCCTTAAGGGCCTGGTTAATAAGTTTTTTGAGATGACGGTAGTTGCTGTTGAAGTCACCGGGAGGTTCGGAAACTCCAGCGGCCGGATTGCAAAAAGAAAAAAGCATAACCATACCTCCTACTGGAAAGGTGAAACACGAGAGGGGGTCCGACAAGCCCGACTCTCAGAAAACAATGCGCAGATAACATGTCC
>Ga0074045_10002880_pt1 | contig 15715 bp, 13 predicted proteins | sample BogForMeECP23OM2_FD_94442 | JGI IMG/M metagenome (GOLD analysis project Ga0074045, IMG submission 94442) | Bog forest soil microbial communities from Calvert Island, British Columbia, Canada - Bog Forest MetaG ECP23OM2 | ecosystem: Environmental > Terrestrial > Soil > Wetlands ...
CCATCCTCTCGCCGTTCGAATGCTGGCTGGTGCTGCGCGGCACCAAGACGCTGGCCGTGCGCATGAAGCAGCACGATGAGAGCGGCCGTGTGATGGCCGACTTCCTCAGCCGGCATCGCAAAGTAAAGCGGGTCTTCTATCCCGGACTGAAGACACATCCGCAGTACGAGCTGGCGTGCCGCCAGATGTCAGGCTTCGGCTCCATGATTACCTTCGAGACGGGATCTCTCGCAAACGCCAAGCGGCTGCTGAAGCGGGTGCGCCTGTGCACCATGGGCGAGTCGCTGGGCGGAGTCGAGACGTTGATCTCGCATCCCGCCAGCATGACGCACGCGGCAATCGGCGCGAAGGGGCGGAAGGAGATCGGGCTGACCGATGGCATGGTGCGCATTTCGGTTGGCATTGAGGATGTCGAGGACCTGATTGCGGACCTGGAGCAGGCGCTGGGATAGCTGCCGCTGTTCGCTTTTCGCTGTTTGCAAGAAAGCCAGTGTCATCCTGAGCGAAGTGAGGTCGCGCAAGCGACCGAACGGAGTCGAAGGCCCCCTATACCTGCGAAAAGTTCTCGGATAGCTATAGGGGTCTTTCGACTGCGCTTCGTCCGCTGCGCGGACGAACCTCCGCTCAAGATGACACGCCGCGCTGGATAGCACGCTTATAGCTCACTGCGCCGGCGCTGGACTCGCCGCTTGCGCCTGTCCCACAACTTGATATGTCTCCTTCTTGCCCTTGGCGTTGACTACCGTCATCTTGTTGCCTTTGAGCTCGTATTGAACGGTGTCACCCGGCTCCATCTGGGCCTTGGTTTCCTTGTGACGGGCGATGGAATAGAGTAAGTTGTCGCCCTGCACCTGATACACGATCCAGGCTTTGGTCTTTTTTCCGTCGGGATAAGTGCCGTTGTCCCACTTCACGATCTTGCCAGTCTGGTAAGTATCGGCCGCCACGGCAACGGCGGTCAGCAATAGCGTTATCAAGAGTGCAAAAGCAGTTTTTCTCACAGTATCTCCAAAGGACTCGACTAAGTTTAGAAACCGCAGATCCCTCGACTCGGATTGAAATCCTCGCTCGGGATGACAATCTAAACATAATGACTTCTCGAGGCTGAACTGCTAACTGTCAATTACCAACAACTGCCATTACTCGAAAAACTTCGTCACGCCCTCTTCCAGCACGCAAATCTTGCGCTCGATGCCGCGTTGCCTGGCGTCGGCCAGCAATCGCGGCACAGGCTCGTCCATCGGCTCGTAGGAGAGGCGGAACGTTCCGTAATGCATGGGCACCATCCAACGCGCGCCCAGGTCGAGAAACGCCTGTACCGCGTCCTCCGGGCTGGTGTGTACCCGGCGGAAAGAATCGGGATAATAAGCGCCGATGGGCAGCAGCGCGACATCCGGCTTCAGACGCTGGCCGATCTCGCGAAAGCCATCGAAATAGGCGGTATCGCCGGCGTGATAGAGCGAATGTTTGCCGGAGCGAAGCACGAATCCGCCATAGCCGCGATGAGTGTCGCGCACTACGCGAGCGCCCCAGTGGCGCGCCGGAACATGCGTGATCTCAAGGTTGCCAAGCGTCACACTCTGCCACCAATCAAGCTCAAGAATACTTCCGTAGCCGAGATCGCTGACCAGGTCGCGAACCTGGCGCGCCACGATGATCGCCGGCCGCTTCCCTGACTTGCGCCGCGAGAGCCGCGCAATCGCACGCAACGACGGCCGATGCAGGTGGTCGAAGTGGGCGTGCGAAACCAACACCGCATCGATGGGCGGCAGGTCGCGAAGCCTCAGCCCCGGACGCCGCAGGCGTTTGAGAACGAAGATCCAGCGCGCGAAGTTCGGGTCAACCAGGATGTTCTTTCCCCCCATCTGGAGGAAGAAGCTGGAATGTCCAATAAAGGTTACGCCTAGCTCGCCGCGCCGGGCGAGCACCGGCTTGCGCGGGACACCGGTGCGGGGCGTCATGGCGGAGTGGCGCACCAGCTTGCCTATTTGCCGCGCCTTGTGCCGAACTGTAATTCCCAACATATTACGGATTAGACGCCCGCGGGGTGCTTGTCGATGCGAGGCGGCGCTGCGTCGAATTGCTTGACCTGCGTCTGTTACTCAGCTTAAATCAAACTGTAGGATTATGTGCCCAGCTAGCGCCACTTTGCAGCTCGTTGGGAACCTCGCGAACCACAAGGAGCAGCAATGAAAATTGCCTTTCTCGGACTGGGCATCATGGGACGGCCGATGGCCGCTAATCTGGTTAAAGCAGGACATGAAGTTTCGGTTTGGAACCGCACCGCACGGCAGCATGTTGACGGCGCCCGCACTGCCGTCTCTCCGGCTGAGGCCGCTCTCGACGCCGAAGTGGTTTGGACTTGCGTTGCCGATACGGCCGCGGTGGAACGCGTGATGTTCTCCGAAGACGGCGTCGAGAAGTCGCTGCGCGAAGGGATGATCGTGGTTGATTCCAGCACGATTTCGCCTTCCGCCACTTTGCGCTTTGCCGAGCGGGTCAACGCCTACGGAGTGCATTGGGTGGATGCTCCCGTCACCGGCTCCAAGATTGGCGCGGAGAGCGGGCAATTGATCTTCATCGTCGGCGGAGCGGCTGAGCCGGTCGAGTACGTGCAGCCGTTGTTCAAGGCCATGGGCAAGCTGGTGCTGCACATGGGCGACACCGGCAAAGGACAGTCGGCCAAGCTCTGCATGAACCTGATGATCGCCCTTATCTACGAGGGCTTCGCCGAGGCGTTCACTCTGGGGCAGAAACTGGGCGTCGATGTGCACAAACTGGTCGAATTGATCCAGGCTTCCATGGTGCGCTCGGGCGTGGTGGACTATAAAGCGCCGTTCGTTCTCCGCCATGATTTCTCGCCGAACTTTCCCTTGCGCCTGATGCACAAAGACATCCATCTTATGCTCGACGCCGCGAAAGAGAACCGCGTCAAGCTGCCGGCGCTGGAAACGGTGGACGAGATTTATGAGCTCTCCAGCGAAGAGGGATGGGACGATCTCGACTTCGCAGCCACGCTCCAACTGCTTGAGAAGTGGGCGGGACTGGGCGGGCGGGGGAAATAGTCGGGCCTACACGAATTGTCATTACGAGCGCCGGGGTTTGGCGCGAGGAATCTGCTTTTCGCGGCATGACACGAAAGCAGGTCCCTCGCTGGGCTCGTGATGACAAGGGAAATTCGTGGCCGGGTATAGGGTCCCCGACGACTCCACGGTCGCAACCGCGACCTCGTCACTCGGGAGGATACGCCTTCCTACACCTACTCCGCCTTCGGCCCGTCCACTACGTACACCCGGTTGGGATTCCCCGGCTCGATCTTGTTCTTCTCAAAGCACGCCTTGATTCGGCGGCGCAGCTCGCGACTGACCGCGAACTGCGCTCCCGGCCTGGTCTTCACCAGCATCAGATAGTCCACCTCGCCGCCGGTCACCTTATCAATGCCCGGAACTTCGGGCTTGGCGACGATCCTGTCGGCATACGCAGGATCATGCGCCACTTCCTCGGCAATTTCATTCAGCAACTGGATGACACGATCGCTGTCAGCCCCATAAGCCACCGAAATGTGCAGCGGCAATTGCGTCCAGTCGCGAGTGAGGTTGCTGACCACCTTGATCTCGCTGCTTGGAACCGTGAGCAGAGCGCCGTTATCGTCGCGTAAAACGGTCCGCCGCAGCGTTATCGCCTCCACCTCGCCTTGCACCCCGGCGATCTTTATGGTGTCGCCAATGTCGTACTGGTTCTCCGCCAGGATCAGGAAACCGTTGATGAAGTCCTTAACCAGCGTCTGCGCCCCGAAGCCGATGGCGAGCCCGACAATGCCGGCGCTGGCCAGCAGCGGTCCCATGTTGATGCCCAGCAGCGGCAGCACCTGCATAGCGGCCACAAACAGGATGGCGAACACGCCAACGCTGTAGATGACACTCGATAGGGTCCGCAGTTGTTGGGCGCGCAGTGCCGAGGGCAGACCCTCACGGTTGCTCAGGTCGCTCAAATGGCGGGAGAGTTTCCGCAGCAGGCGGGTCAGGATGAACGCGATGATGAGGACGCCGACGATCCGCGGCACGCGATAGCGCAGAAACGCGAAGGCGTCGTCGCTCCAGTCATCGAGTAACTGAAGCAGATTATGTTTGCCGCCGTTGGGGAACAAGGCCCAGGCTTGCAGTCGTGTGAGCAAGGAAACCAGCATTCTGGCGGATTATAAACAATCGAGAGTTGAGTAGCCGATGGGGCCGGCGCCGGAGGAGTCGTCTTGGCCGTCCGGTGCACGGGCGGCGGAATATAATCTTCTTCAATTCTTATGACCCGCAAAACTAGCCTGACCTCCACTTTTGCCAAGTTCGCCTTGTTTCTTTCGCTGCCTTTTTGTTTGCTGTTTGGCTTGCACAGCGCTGCGCAGACCGGGGGTCGCGAGCAGCGCACACCTTCGGAAATCGAGTGGGAAAATCAGCAGAAGGCCAACGCCCAAAAGAAACTCAACGAGCAACGCCAACAGGCCATCAAGAGCGACACCGACAAGCTGCTGCAACTGGCGACGCAGCTTAAGCAATACGTTGACAAAACCGATCAGAACGTCCTGTCGATGGATGTGGTCAAGAAGGCGGATGAGATCGAGAAGCTGGCGAAAGCGGTGAAGGAGAAGATGAAAGGGCAGTAGAGACTACGAAGCTGTCTGATAAATCGGTCCCCGATTGTATCAGGGGCACGCCTTCTACAGGCCGCTGAAAAAGTCGTTTCAGCGGCGTTTTGAAAGGGCACAGCTTTAGCTGTGCCGTTGCAAGTCCTTTATTGTTGTCATCCCGAACCGACTTTAGTCGGAGAGGCATCTGCTTTTTCGACTTTTTCAGCGGCCGGGCACCCCGGGTCGCAGTTTGTTTTTGTTAACGATCGCAAACAAGAAGGAGACTAAACTTGACAGGGAAACCTGCGCCGCCCGGCTGGACATATGTCACCCTCCACAACTTCACTGGCGGCAGCGATGAGCAATTTGGTGTAGGCCAAGTGGTGCTCGACGCGAGCGGTAATCGCTACGGCGCAACCTTTCAGGGCGGAACCTCTGGCAACGGTGTGGTGTGGGAGATCACGCCATAGCGCTGCCAGATGTCAACCGCCGACTGGTACATGTACTTTCGTAATCTTGACAGTCGTCTAGCTTGGCGTACACTGACTGCTTGGGAACCGGGAATCGTGTCGCGGACACGAAACCGACGGTGAAAAGAGAAGCTGAGAGGGGTGGAATTAGCCGCAGCGGCGACATTTGGGTTTAGCCGCGGGCGTGAGTCCGCGGGCGAGCAACATAGAACCGTGAGCCGGGGAGCGGCGGCACCGGTTCCCCCAAAGCTTACAGTCCAGCGGGTTCGCCAGTTGGCTGGCTTTGGGAGCGAAAATGGTTGAGCTAAGTCCTTATGATTCAAGTATCAACGTGTAAGTCCTTGGGGCTCAATTAGGTAGCGGGAATTTTTGTCTAAGTTATTGATTCTAGGGTAGGCTGAGGGAGAATCTAAAAATAATGGCTTACAAAAAGTACGTAGCGCTACCACGCAGCGAGCGCGAGCCGATGCAGGGCGCAACGCAAGCGGGCTCGGTGGATCCCAACGAGCTGATGCACGTAACTGTGGGCCTCAGATCCAAGGCCGGGTCGAAACAGCCCTCGTTGGACAAGTTGATCTCCATCGGCGAGCGCCTCTCGCGTGACGAATACGAAGCGCGCTACGGCGCCGCCCCGGCAGACGTGCAGCAGGTGCAGGCTTTCGCCTCGGCCCACGGACTGGCGGTTGCGCAAGTGAACCTGGCAGCGCGGACGGTCATTCTCACCGGCAAGTGCTGCGATTTCGCCAACGCATTTCAGGTGCAGTTGGAGCGCTACGAGTACGAAGGCGGCTCGTATCGCGGACGCACCGGCGCTGTCAACATACCGACGGAGCTGAAGAGCATGGTCACCAGCGTCCACGGCCTCGATAACCGGCCCCAGGCGCAGGCCCACTTTCGCCTCGCCGCGCAGAACTCAGCGTCCGCTGTAACCCCCGCCGCTTCCTTCACCTCTTTGCAGATCGCCAAAGCCTACAACTTCCCCGGCGGGCTGACCGGCAACGGCCAGACCATCGGCATCATCGAGCTCGGGGGCGGATTCACCCAGTCTGACCTCGATATTTACTTCAGCGGTCTGAATATCTCTCCATCGCCGACGGTCGTGGCGGTGTCGGTGGATGGCGCTCAGAATCAGCCTACCGGCGACATCAATGGTCCCGACACTGAAGTCATGCTCGACATCGAGGTAACCGGTGCGGTTGCGCCGGGAGCGAACATCGTGGTGTACTTCGCGCCCAATACCGATGCCGGTTTCCTGGATGGCATCAATCAGGCGGTGATGGACACCGTAAATAAGCCCTCGGTGATCTCGATCAGTTGGGGAGGCCCCGAATCCACTTGGACGGCACAATCGCTGCAGAGCTACAACAGCGCTCTGCAAGCGGCGTCGGCGGTAGGCGTAAGCGTATGCATGGCATGCGGCGATAACGGCTCGACCGACGGCGTGACCGACGGGCTGGATCACGTGGACTTTCCTGCGTCCAGTCCCTACTCTCTGGCCTGCGGCGGAACTACCCTCAGCCTAAGCGGCGGGACGATTTCGAGCGAAGTCGTGTGGAACGACCTTTCCACCGGCAATGGCGCTACCGGGGGCGGGATTAGCGAAACCTTCCCGATTCCTACGTGGCAAGCCAACGCCAATGTGCCGCCTTCGGACAATCCGGGCAACTTCAAGGGCCGCGGGCTTCCCGACGTTTCCGGTGATGCCGACCCAGCCACCGGTTACCAGGTTCAGGTGGACGGATCGAGTTTCGCGGTCGGAGGAACCAGCGCCGTGGCCCCGCTGTGGGCGGGCCTGATCGCTCTTTTCAACCAGTCGCTGGGCAGCGCGGTGGGATATTTGAATCCCAATCTGTACCAGAGCGTTGCAACCCAGGCGGGAACGTTCCACGACATCACATCTGGCAATAACGGCGACTACAGCGCAGGTCCAGGATGGGACCCGTGCAGCGGATGGGGCAGTCCGAATGGCGCTGCGCTGCTGAACGCTTTGTCGCCGACGGCACCGGCACCGCCACCGCCGACTCCAACTCCAACTCCGACTCCAACTCCAACTCCGACCCCACCGCCGAAACACAAGCACAAACCAAAGCCGAAGCCAAAGCCAAAGCCAACGAAGCACGGTCGCAAGTCGGCGCCGAAGCGCGGCGCCAAGTTCTCGCCGAAGGGCGGTGGCAAGTCACCGAAAAAGCGCGGCCGCAAGCGCTAGACTGGAACGCCATCCCTCGCGGGATGGCGTTCTTGCCGCAGCTTATCCGGCTATAGTCTTGACGATCCGCATCCCGTAGAACGACCGGTATATGAAGACGAACGACACGGCGAAGAAGATGACTGCGAGGATGTGGCTGAAGCCCGATCCCTTGTTGGCGGTCAGGCTTACGGCCAGCTCCACTGCCAGCAACCCAAACAGCGTGGTGAACTTGATGATCGGGTTCATGGCCACCGATGACGTGTCCTTGAACGGATCGCCCACGGTATCGCCGATGACGGTGGCGTCGTGCAGCGCGGTCCCCTTCTGCTTCAACTCGACCTCGACAATCTTCTTGGCGTTGTCCCAGGCGGCGCCGGCGTTGGCCATGAACATCGCCTGATACAGCCCGAACGCGGCAATCGAGATCAGGTAACCGACGAAGAAGAACGGGTCCACGAAAGCGAATGCCAGGGTGACGAAGAACACCGCAAGGAAGATGTTGAACATGCCCTTCTGCGCATACTGCGTGCAGATCTGCACCACCTTCTTGCTGTCGGTCACCGAGGCCTTCTCCGCGCCTTCCAGCTTGATGTTGGCCTTGATGAACTCCACGGCGCGATAAGCGCCCGTGGTTACGGCCTGGGTGGAAGCGCCGGTAAACCAGTAGATGATGGCGCCGCCGCTGATCAGGCCGAGGAAAAACGGCGCATGCAGCAGCGACAGGTTCTCCTGTCCATGGGTCAGTCCGCCGGTGAGCGCCATGATGATGGAAAAGATCATGGTGGTAGCGCCGACCACGGCCGTGCCGATCAGCACGGGCTTGGCGGTCGCCTTGAAGGTGTTACCTGCGCCGTCGTTCTCTTCCAGCATGTGCTTGGCGCGCTCGAAGTTTACATCTAGGTTGTAGTCCTTCTTTAGCTCCCCCTCGATGTTGGGCACCTGCTCAATCAGCGAGAGCTCGTACACGGACTGCGCGTTGTCGGTCACCGGCCCGTAAGAATCTACCGCGATGGTGACCGGACCCATTCCGAGAAAGCCGAACGCTACCAGGCCGAACGCAAACACCGCCGGCGCCAGCATCAGCGCACCCAGACCAGAGTTGCTGACGTAGTAGCCGATGGACATCAGGGTCACCATGGTCAAGCCCAGGTAATAGCAGGAGAAGTTTCCCGCCACGAAGCCTGACAGAATGCCGAGCGAAGCTCCGCCCTCGTCGGCTGAGGTCACCACTTCTCTCACGTGTCGCGAGTCGACCGAAGTGAAGACCTTCACCAGTTCGGGAATAATGGCGCCCGCCAGGGTCCCGCAGGAGATGATCGTCGCCAGCTTCCACCACTGGGTTGCATCGCCGCCCAGGGCCGGCACGATGAGGTACGACACGATGTAGGTGAGAATGATGGAGATGATCGAAGTCAGCCACACCAGAGAGGTCAGCGGCGCTTCGAAGTTCATCTCATCGGCGTTGCCGAAGCGCGCCTTGGCGACGGCCTCGTTCAGGAAGTATGCCACCGTGCTGGAGACCAGCATCATGATGCGCATGACGAAAATCCACACCAGCAGTTGTACCTGGACCGTCGGGTCCTTCACGGCCAGCAGGATAAAGGTGATCAGTGCCACGCCGGTGACGCCGTAGGTCTCGAAGCCGTCGGCGCTGGGACCAACCGAGTCGCCTGCGTTGTCGCCCGTGCAGTCGGCGATAACACCGGGGTTGCGCGCGTCGTCTTCCTTGATCTTGAAGACGATCTTCATCAAGTCAGCGCCGATGTCGGCGATTTTCGTGAAGATGCCACCGGCGATACGCAACGCGGCCGCCCCCAGCGACTCGCCGATGGCGAAGCCGATAAAGCACTGGCCGGCGTAATCAGCCGGAATAAACAACAGAATGAAAAGCATGATTAGCAGCTCGACGCTGATCAGCATCATGCCGATGCTCATGCCGGCCCGCAGCGGAATGGAGTAAATCGGATACGGCTTGCCACCCAGTCCGGCAAAAGCCGTGCGCGAATTGGCGTAGGTGTTCACGCGAATGCCGAACCACGCCACGCCGTAGCTGCCACAGATGCCCACGACGCTGAACAGAAGAATGACCGGCAGCGTGACCGCTACCGGCTTGCCGGGGACCGGGGCCAGCCATCCGAAATAGGCAACGATGACAATTGCGATGAAGGCCCACAACAGCATCAGGAACTTGCCCTGCGTTATCAGGTAGGTCTTGCAGGTTTCGTAGATGATGTCCGAAATCTCGCGCATCGAGCGATGTACCGGCAGGTTCTTGAGCTGCAGACTAATCGCCAGCCCAAACAGCAGGCCAAAGGCACAGAAGATAAGTCCAATCGCCAGTAGATTATGGCCATTCAGGCCAAGAAAGTTGACCGACCTGAGGTCGGGCAGCCGCAGGTTAGCTTCGCCGGCCGCTTCATTCGGTTGGGCAAAAGCCGTGGCAGCATTCAGCATGAAGAGTGTCAGCCCAGCGGCGAGGAACTTGGCCGAGCTTCTTAAGGATGACAGCCGCCGCGCGGCGGCGAGCCAGGTGTGCATATAATTCCTCCGATGGCGTGTCCCTGCGATGGGAAACACCCATAAACGATGACGTTAAATTGTTCCGCTCTCAGGCGAACCTCCGCCGACAGCGTTTCCATAAGATCGATGACCGCCCAGCAGATCGGGCGCGTAAAGGGATTTAGCTTGCGTCTTCGCAGACGCCCAGGCAAAACCATGCATGGACCCGCTGGAATCCCGGAAACGCGCTTCCACTTCAGACGGAAGTGTTTGAGGCTTGGCCGCGTCGGGAACACTTGCACCAGTTGGTGTGCACATTGAGGCACGCCACCGGCACAGCACAAAAGGCGAGTCTTTATAACATTGCGAGGGAAGCGGGGTCAATGACACTAGGGTTGCACCCCGCATCGGGCTTCCTGGATGTCCTTCCGTTTCTCTACGATCGCTTTCACCAAGCCCGGAATCGTGTACTCTTTCGCCTCGATGTCCGCGGGCAGGCCGAACTCGCGCAGGGTGGCCGACGTTACGGGCCCGATCGACGCGGTGTGTACACCATCGTATGGCGTGGACCGCTTCAGTGCGACTCGCGCCCCACGCAAGCCGAGCAGACGTACAAAATTGCGCACCGTCGAGGAACTCGTAAAGGTAATGACATGTGGCGTGTTTTCGCTGGAAAGGACAGCACGCAAGAGCCCCTGCGATGACTTGGGCACAACCGTCTCATACGCTTCGACAACGTCAACCTGAGCGCCAGCCCGGTGCAGTTCACGCGGGATAACGTCGCGTGCAACTTTCGCGCGCACCAGCAGGAGGCGCTTGCCTTTTACCTCACCATGCAGCGCGGCCACCACCGACTCGGCAATATATTCCTTCGGCGTAATCGTGACTTCCAGACCGTGCTGCTCGATCGCTTCCTTCGTTGCCGGACCGATCGCGGCGATCTTCAGTCCGGCAAGCACGGACTTATCCAGACGCTTCCTTCTCATTCGACGGAAAAGCGCTTCCACCCCGTTGACGCTAGTCAGAATGAGCCAATCGTACGTTGCCAGGTTTCGCAACGCCGCGTCCAGCGGCTGATAAGAACGAGGCTTGCAAATCTCGATGAACGGAATCTCGATGACCTGGCATCCCAGTTCGTTAAGCGCCGATGACAATGCGCCCGCCTGCTGCTGCGCACGGGAAACCAGAACGCGGCAACCCGCGAGCGGGAGGGTAAAGTTTGCGACAGTTGTTTGTGGGAGAGTCATCGGGCTATGGCTGCGTCGGCGCCTCGGCGGCCGTTCCATAAACGTGTTCGAGAATTTTCGTCGCGCCCCGGCGCAGCAACGCATCTCCTACTTGCTCGCCCAGAGCCACCGGATCGCTGCCCCTCTGCTGTTCGCGCAAAACTTCCGATCCATCCGGGTGCGCCACAATTGCAGTCAACTGCAACTCGCCGTTGGTCATCTCTGCAAACGCGCCGATGGGAACCTGACATCCGCCACCAAGTTTGTTCAACAACGCACGCTCGCAGGTGGTCGCCGCCCGCGCTGCGTCATCGTTGAGGAACGTCAGGTGCTCGCGCACGGCAACATCGCCCTCCCGAATCTCGATGCCGAGAGCGCCCTGTCCGGCCGCGGGACACATGAAACTCTCCGGGAGCACTTCCCTTATCCACTGCGTTTTGCCGAGCCGCGTGAGGCCGGCGGCAGCCAGAATGATGGCGTCGTACTCACCTTGCTCCAGTTTGCGTACGCGCGTATCCACATTCCCCCGCAGCGGATGAATCACAAGATCGGGCCGCACCGCCTTCAACTGAGCCTGACGCCGCAGGCTGCTAGTGCCCACGCGTGCGCCTTGCGGGAGATCCTTGATGCTTTCGTACTTGACCGAAAGGAATACATCCCGCGGATTGACACGGGTGGTCACCGCAATCAACTCGAATCCCGACGGCAATTCAGTCGGCAAGTCCTTCAAGCTGTGCACCGCGAGATCAACCCGCCCTTCCGCGAGTGCCTCTTCAATCTCCTTGGTGAACATGCCCTTAGTACCAACTTTGGCGAGGGCAATATCGGTAATTTTGTCGCCAGTGGTTTTGATGATCTCGATCTCGACCTCATGACCACGTTCGCGAAGCAGCGCCGAGATGTGGTTGGCTTGCCAGAGAGCAAGCTGCGATCCGCGGGAACCGATCCTGAGGTGCGCCATCAGTTTTGCGCCCCGGGTTTCCCGCCGTTGGTCGCATTCTGCGCCGCCTTGCTGGCATCGCGCAATCCGAAGAGCTTGCGGACAAGGTCGATCACCGTAGTTGCCTCGTTCGATTCACGGGCGGCGGTCTTAAGCGTCGTTATCGGTGTGTGCATGATTTTGTTGATGATGCCTCGCGTCAGCGCTTCGACGGCCAACTCCTGTTCCGGCGTCATCGTTCCCAGGCGTCCGCGCACGCGATCGATTTCGGCTTGGCGAACTGTCTCGAGGTGCTCCTGCAAGGAGACAATTGTCGGCACCACATCGAGTGTTTGCAAGCGCGACTGGAACTTGTCCACTTCCAGTTGCACGATGGCTTCTGCGCGATCGGCTTCGGTCCTGCGGTCGGCGATGTGCGACGAGACAACCTGCTGCAAGTCGTCGATGTCATACACAAAGATGCCGTCCAGCTTGTTCATTTCCGGATCGATGTCGCGGGGTACCGCGATATCGATGAAGAACATGGGACGGTTCTTGCGGCGGCTCAGAAACTTCTCGCCGTGCTCCTTGCGGAAGATGGCATGTGGCGCGCCGGTGGAGCTGATAACGATGTCCGCATTCGGAACGGTCTCGTAAAGCTGCTCGAAGGGAACGGCTTGACCGTTGAACTTTTTCGCCAGCGCCACGGCGCGCTCGAACGTGCGGTTCGCGACGTAAATCTGCTTGGCTCCGTGCGCCACCAGGTGACGCGCCGAGAGTTCACACATCTTGCCCGCTCCGACAAGATAAACACTCTTGCCCTGCAGGTTGCCGAAGATCTTTTTCGCCAGATCGACAGCCACGGACGCGACCGACACCGCCGAGGTCGCAACCGCGGTCTCGTTGCGAACCCTTTTGGCGACGGCGAATGCCCGGGTCAGCAGTGCGTCGAGCTGGGAGTTAACCGCTCCCACCGCGCGCGCCGTGGCGTAGGCTTCCTTCACCTGCCCAAGAATCTGCGGTTCGCCAACGATCATCGAGTCGAGGCTGGAAGCGACGCGGAACACGTGCCGTACCGCATCGCGCTCGTGGTGCTCATAGAGATAGTTGCGATAAGGCTCAGGGTCGAAACCGTAGAACTGGCGCATGAAGCCTTGTACATCAGCGTTGCCGTTGGTCGTGCGGGCCAGCCACTCCACCCGGTTGCAGGTGGAAACGATCATCGCTTCTTCAATGCCGGGATAGGTGGCGAGACACTTCGTGGCTTCGGGCAAGCGCGCCTCGGGAATAGCGAACTGCTCGCGCACCTCGACCGGTGCGGTTTGGTGGTTCACGCCGATGACGATGAAGTTCATGAGGCGATAAACCTGTGTGTGCGGCTAAAGAAATTAGCGGCCCACGCGCCCAGCGCCACTACGAAAGCGCAGGTTGCCAAAAAGGCCGCGCGGCGGCCACGCCATCCCGAACTCCAGCGGGTGTACAGCAGCAGCATGTACACCGCCCACATGATGAACGACAGCAAAATCTTGGGATCGTAAAAGAACAGCGGCCCATACTTCTCGATGGCCAGCACCGACCCAGCCACCAGGCCCAGCGTCATAAAGGGAAAACCGAAGAGCAGCGAACGATAACCGATCTCGTCAATCGTCTGCAACGGCGGCAGCCAGGTGATAAGCGCATTCGAACGCTTTGACTTCAGCGCCCGCTCCTGCACCAGATACAGCAGGCTCGCGCCAAAGCTCAGAAACAGCCCGGCATAGCCAGTAAAGATGAGAACGACATGGACGAAAATCCATCCGCTGCGCAACAGCGGCGAGGTCAGGGCAATCGGCTTCTGTCCCACTGCGGAGGCAAACGTCAGAACGAAAACAATCGGGAAGATCACGACCCCGGGCGAAACCGTTCGATACGCGACGAAGAAAATGAAGAACACGACCATCGCCAGAAAGGCAAGGATAGATTCGGAGTTGTGGATGGAGGCCCAGGACAGACGCCCGATAAGAACGGTGGACTCGACCAGCGAAACGAAATGGAAGATGAGGCCGAGCCCTACTGCCGGCTCGACGATCTTCGCCAGAAGGTCGCCTCGCTTGCTCAGCAGCAGAAGCGAGTAAAGCAGTCCTACACCGTAGAAAGCCACCGCAACTCGTAGCCAGAGTAAAGGCATAAACCCCGCGAAATCTACAGCTGGAACTCTCAGCAGCTCAGTTACTACTCAGTATAGCGGCGGAGTGGACAGAGCGCAGTATGCTTGTCACGGCGGCATGTGACCTGCGTCACACTACTTGGGTACAACCTGATTTGCAAGGACGCGGGTCACAAGGACTTGTGACTAAGTCTTGGACACTATCCGGGGTAGTGAAAATGCACGATGTGTTGCGAAGCGATGGTCACTCCATCTTTCATGGCGGGCCGGAAATGCCAGTGCTGCAGCACTGCTAGGACTTTCTGCTCCACGCCGTAGCCGACGCCCTGAAGCAGTTTGGTTTCTACGACATTGCCATCCGCGTCTATGGTCACTTCTACAATCACGTCCCCCTCGACGCCACTCGGCAGATCGGAGCGTGAGACGGGTGGGTCAGGAAAAACTTGCGGCAGCGCGGGCACGACTTCATCACCAGTAATGGGAGAACCGGGCACGCGCCCCCACGGAGAGCCGCCGCGCGCGGTTTGTTCAAGCGCGTTTTGTTGAGTCGGCAAAGTTCTTGGCAAAGGTTTGCGTAGATTGGCCGGCTTCGATGGGACAGCCAGCTTCGCCCGCAACGACAGCCGCTGATCTTCTGAGGCAGCCTTCACCTGCTCCGGTCCTACCGGCGCGAGATAGACAATGGACGCGGATCCCGAAGAGCCCGCTATTCCGTGGTCCACGTCAGACGGCGCCACAAAGGTCGGAGCGGCACGATGAACCAAGAGCAATACGGCCGCGCACTGTAACCCGAACGACCCCAGCAGAGAGCGGCTCCATCGCTTTCGTTCCGGTCTCAACTCCGCAAACATCGGCTGACCTCGCTTGACTGTCCTATATATTCCCGCACTCAGCTGCTCGGTTGGACGCACACGGGAACGACCGGTGAGCGCCGCCGTTTATTATTCGACGCCGATGGATTCCAGCAGCGCCAACAGGTCCGCCGCTTCAAGCCGTAACCGCCGGCCTTGGTTCCGCATGTCGGGGATTTCATCGAACGCCTGCATCAAGCGCAGCTTCACCCCGGCATATTGCTCCGACTCGCCCAGCGGGCGGCCATGGCCAACAGCCCAAGCTGTAAGTGCCTCCGGGCACAGGAAGATGCTGACCGCGAACGTCGTCTTGCGGTCCGCAGTCACATCGAAGATGAATTCTGTCGCGGGAGCTTCGGGATCGCTGTCCAGCGCCGGCCTTTTGCCGACGAAGTAATACTGGTAAACGTAGCCAGTCTGGCCGGTATAAGTCTTCATGCGGCGGACATGCATGGGTTATGGTTCGGCCGGCCGCTCGCGGAGGATGGCCGCTGACGTTTCCGAGCTCACCGGCGAGTAGTACACCTCCTTAAAGGTGTACGACTTGGCTTTGGTGCCTAGGAGCGGCAGAATTTCAATGTGCCAATGGTAGTCGTCCTCGATGGTTTTCCAGAACCCTAACGTTTCGGAACGGTGCATAGTGTTGGGCGAGGTATGCAGCACCATGTGGAAGCCGTCGGCGATGGTGCGAATGCGATATAGCGTGCGCCGCAGCAAGGCCGCCAGATCACGCATTGCCCCTGACTTTTGCGCCGTACGCTCGAAGTAGGCTTCGTGCGTACGAGGCGCGATCCAAGC
>Ga0074045_10002882_pt1 | contig 15698 bp, 12 predicted proteins | sample BogForMeECP23OM2_FD_94442 | JGI IMG/M metagenome (GOLD analysis project Ga0074045, IMG submission 94442) | Bog forest soil microbial communities from Calvert Island, British Columbia, Canada - Bog Forest MetaG ECP23OM2 | ecosystem: Environmental > Terrestrial > Soil > Wetlands ...
CCCCGCGCCATCGTCGGGGGGAGCCTCCGGCAATTCAAATCCGCCCCAGCAACGAAGTGCTGAAAACCATAGTGTGTCAAACGCTTACCAGGAAACTCGGTTCAACGAACCGGACACTAGTGAAGTCATCCCGGTGCGCGGGAGCAAGAATTAATGAGTCGCAAACGTGTGAGACACCAATCGGTTGTGGCTCGAACCGTGCGCAACACGCGCGTTGCGTGCGATCACCGAGACCAGCCGAAGCATTTCGCCTACGAGGCGAGCATCCGCTGCGTACGCGCAGGGCGACGGTTAACGGTTCACGGGCATTTCCACCCTTGGGCAACCGCCCGTTCGGCGTACTGTTGTCGCGCAGCCACAGTAGAGGCCGCGTTCAAAAAAATCGTCGCCTCCCCACGGATCAGACGGCATCCGCAACCCTAAGTAGCAGGAGTCGCCGAATTAAGGGTTGACATTCCTAGGGTTACTTTCCTAGAAGCGCTCCCGGCATGATTTTGAGGGAGCAAGCCGACGTGACAACAAGCGCCACAGACCTGGAGTCGTCCGGCTTTTCCGAACCGGTCGGCGCCTGTCCCCCTGCCAGCCGGTTCGCCGTCCGGCCGGCGCGCCCCCAGCCGGCCGCCTGGACCCCGTGCCGAGACGCGGCACTTCGGGCGGCGCGGGCGGACGGCTTGCGCTGGCACGATGTCGCCATTCGGCTCGGCGTATCGCGATGGTCCGCCGTCGAGCGAGGGCGGAAGATCGGCGTGCCGCGGCCTATCGCCCCGGCTCGTCCGATTCCCGAAGATCCCAACCGGCCACCGCTGCCGGCCGGGCATCCCCACAGCTGGGGCGCGCTGGTGGCCGGCACCTTGCTCGACGGCGTGCCCTACCCGGCGCGGGTGTTCCGATGAGCGGCGCGGCACCGGCCCGTAACACCCGTCCGGCCCCCCATCCGCCCTCAGGCACCGAGGCGGATTCGCGCTACGTCGTCGCCCGGCTCGAGGAGGCAGGGACCACGCTGCTCAGCCTGCCCGCGACCGGCTACTCCACCCGGCTGCGGACCTCGTCGATCGAGATCGTCCGGCTCGCCGCCGAAAGCTATGGCTGGGCCGATCGCCCCGTTCGCCCCGCGGTGCCGTCGGCCGCGCGGATCACGCGCATGGACGAGGCGATGGGCTGGATCGGCCTCATCCCGGCCGACCGCTACGTGCTGCGGCGCATCGTCGGGGCCCGCAGCCTGGTCAGCCCGATGACCGATCGGCACGTGTTTCCCTGGCGAAGGCTGGGGGCGGCCGTTGGCGCCGACCACAAGGCGGTGCAGCGCTGGCACGCCGAGGGCATCCGCATCATCGTCGCCGCCCTCGCCGCGTCCGGCTATCGGCCCGACGAGCGCGGTGCCGACCGCTGACCGGTCAGAACAGCACGTAGGCCTTGGACAGCGTGATCCACACGCCCCAGGCGATCGGCAGCCCGACCGCGAGCCAGGCCAGTGCGGCCGGCGCGGTCAGGCCGCCGCGGCCGATCCCGAACGTCATGCCGGACGGGGCGGCCTCGCCGCTTGCCGCCTGCACCGCCGCCACCTCCTCGTTGCTCATGAACCAGCGCTGGGAGAGCGGACGGACCAGCAGGTTGCAGATCAGCCCGACCACCAGGAAGCTCGCGAGCAAGTACATCGTCATCGAATAGAGCCCGGTGCCGGTGACGCCCTGGGCGGCCTCGAACTCGCGGATCTGGGTGACCACGACCGGGCCGATGATGCCCGCGGTCGACCATGCCGTCAGCAGCCGGCCGTGGATGGCGCCGACGAACTGCGTGCCGAAGATGTCGGCGAGGTACGCCGGCACGGTGGCAAAGCCGCCGCCGTACATCGACAGGATGACGCAGAAGCACAGCACGAAGATCGCCTTGCTGCCGATCGCCGCCGCCCAGGGCGCGGCCGCGTACAGCGCGATGCCGAGGATGAAGAAGGTCACATAGGTCGCCTTGCGCCCGATCCGGTCCGACAGCGATGCCCAGAAGAAACGCCCGCCGATGTTGAACAGCGACAGCAGGCCGGTGAACGCCGCGCCGATCGTCGCCACCGCCGTCTTGCCCGCCGCATCTAGGCCGACGAACGGCACGTCCGGCTTGCCGATCAGCGCGCCGCCGAACACTTCCTGCAGCATCGGGCTCGCCATCGCGATCACTCCGATGCCGGCCGAGACGTTCAGCATCAGCACGGCCCAGATCAGCCAGAACTGCGCCGTCTTGTGCGCGTCGCGCAGGTGCACCTGGCCGTGGGTGATCAGCCGGCGGTTCGTCTGCGCCCTCCAGCCTTCGGGGTTCCACCCCGCGGGCGGCACGCGATAGCCGAACGCGCCGGCCATCATCGCGACGAAATAGATCGCGCCCAGCACCACGAAGGTCTGCCATACGCCCACCGAGGCCGGCGTGCGGAAGTCGTTCATCAGGATGTTGGCCAGCGGCGCGCCGATCATCGCGCCGCCGCCGAAGCCCATGATCGCCATGCCCGTCGCCATGCCGCGCCGGTCGGGAAACCATTTGATGAGCGTCGAGACGGGAGAGATGTACCCCAGCCCGAGCCCGATGCCGCCGATCACCCCCGAGCCCAGCCACAGCAGCCAGAGCTGGTGCACATAGACGCCCGCCGCCGAGATCAGCAGCCCGCCCGACCAGCAGAAGGCGGCGACGACGCCCGCGCGGCGCGGCCCCGCCCGTTCCAGCCAGCCGCCCCAGATCGCCGCGGCACCGCCGAGGAAGACGAAGAACAGCTCGAACATCACGCTGAGGTCGGTGATCTTCCAGTCGCACGAGGTCGCGGTGAGCGCCTGCAACAGCCCGTAGCTCTCGGGGCACGCGAGCGGCTTGGCGACGCCGATCGCGCGCGACAGCGGCAGCCAGAACACGCTGAAGCCGTAGGCCATGCCGATGCACAGGTGGATCGCCAGCGCCGCCGGCGGTACCAGCCAACGGTTGAAACCCGGCTTGGCGATGATCGTCGCCTTGTCGAGCAGGCCATGCGGCGCGTGCCCGAGCGCGACTGCGGTCGCTGAGCTCATTCGTTTCGTCTCCCCGCCCAGCGCCGCGCCCCGGAACAGCCGATGATTCCGTCCGTGGCTGTCGCATGCCGTCGGCCGCGGAGTGTTTACGATCACTGCATCAGCCGCAAGCAGTTCAAAGGCGCCGCTGGCGCCGCCCCTATCCGGAGAGTGTCGGTTGTGTGATGGCAAGCGAGCGCGGCGGCGGCGCTGCCGGCCAGCGTCGGAGTATGCGCTGCAACGGACGATCGATGCCGAAGGCCAGCACCGAAGCGACGATCACCGACCCGACGACGAACGTCGCGAAGCAGCCGAACGGCCCCAAGCCGGCCGCCACGCCGGACCTGCTCATCCACGGCAACAGCGCGTAGATCGCCATGACGTGGCAGAGATAGAGCGGGTAGGAGACTGTCCCCGCGGTAGCCGCGACCGCGCGCCGGCGCCCCTGGAGCGCATGCCGCGGCAAGCGGTCCGACAGGGCAAGGCCGAGGATCAGACTCGCGTAGCCGATGCCGTAAAGGACGGTGGCTTGCGGCGGACCGTACTCGGCTCCCCACTGATCGAAGGGGAGACGGCACGCCACGATGGCGGCACCCAGGCCGCACAGCGTCCAGCTCGTCAGCCGTTGCGCCGGCAGATGGGGCAGCAGAGTGCCGGCGAGCAGTCCCGCGAAAAACAGCAACGTCAGCGGCGTGTGGAAATACACCGCGAGTGTGGCGCTCGGCACCTGAACGATCAGCGGATAGGCCGAATTCCACAAGAAGAAAGTGCCGGCAACCCACAACGCGAGCGCGGGCTTGCCGATGCGCGGCAACAGGCAGATCGCGAAGAGAAGGTAGAAGACGACCTCGTGCCGCAGCGTCCAGGCGACATCCAGGGCGAGGTCATTTCCTAGCGGCAACAGGCTTGCCCAGGTCGGGATGTCGAACCACGTCGCATCCGGGCGGAAGCGCCAGACCGCGTAGGCCGCGACGATCCAGTACAGCGGATAGATCCGGCAGGCGCGCCGCCAGAGGAACGGCCCGATATTCGGCGTGCGGCCGATTCCGTTCGGGCAGGTCAGGGCCATCACGAAACCGCTGAGCACGAGGAAGAACTGCACGCCGAGGGTGGGCTCCAGCTCGACGCTGTACCAGCGGCCGAAATGTATCGCCGGATCCGTCGCGGTGACGCTCTGAGCGTGCGCGAGCAGGACCGAGAAGGCGGCCAGCCCACGCATCGCCTCGAGTCGCAACAGCTTCATCGCGCCGGCCTCCTCCGCACGCTCATATGCCGGAGGCGGCGCATCAGGCAAAACCGTCAGGATCCGCCCGCCGCAGGGTGCGACGGGTCGCTTACGCGCGTGTCCGGCGCAGGGTGACTCGTCGCCGCTACCCGGCGGTGCCGCGGCTTGCCGCCTCGCCCGCGAGCAATTCGACGGCCGCCCGGGCGTTCGGCAGCAGGCCTTCGCCGCCGTTTGCGACATGGGCGCGGATCGCCGCGCGCATCCGCGGGTCCCAGAACTTCCGCAGATGATCGGCCACGGAGCTCGCCGCCTTCGCGTTGCCCTGATAGGCGAAGGCCTGGGCGATCTGGTTGGCCATCATCACCAGCCGCTCAACCTGCTGCATCGGCCGCCTCGCGCGCGATGCGCTGTGCGTGGGTGAACAGCTCGAACCCGTCGCTCCGCGCGATGCCTGCCAGCGTGATCCCGGCCGCCTCGGCGGTGCGGATCGCCAGCGCGGTCGGCGCCGAGACCGCCGCGACCAGCGGCGCGCCCATCGCCGCCGCCTTCTGCACGAGTTCGACGGAGATGCGGCTGGTCAGCAGCACCGCGCCGTCCGACGCGGCGATCCCCGCCCGGGCCAGCGCGCCGGCGAGCTTGTCGAGCGCGTTGTGCCGCCCGACGTCCTCGCGCACCGCGATCAATCCCGCGTCGGGTCGCCAGAACCCCGCCGCGTGCACGGCTCGCGTCGCATGGTTCAGCGTCTGGCGCGGTCCGAGCGCCTGCATCGCGGCGAGCAGCGTCGCCGGGTCGATCCGCACATCGCCGCTCACCGGCGCCGGCGGGCGCGCGGCTTCGGCGAGGCTTTCCAGTCCGCACAGGCCACAGCCCGTCGCGCCGGCGATATACCGTCTGCGGCGCTCGACGGCCTCGATGCGGTCGGCGGCGAGCCACATGCGCGCCTCGATGCCGTCCGGCACGGCGACGATCTCGAGGTCGCCGATGTCGCCGGCTGCGGCGACGATGCGCTCGGTCAGGCTGAAGCCCATGGCGAAATCCTCGATGTCGGCGGGGGTCGCCATCATCACAGCGTAGGTCGTGCGGTTGTAAGTCAGCGCGACCGGCGTTTCCTCCGCCACCACCCGTTCGCCGTCTGACGGCCCCTGGGTGCCGAAGGCGGTGCGCGGGACGGGGCAGGCGGGGGACGGCAGGGTCAATCCGCGGCGTCCGGCAAGGCGGGCAGGATGCGCCGGCTGCGCTGCGAATGTTCCGCGTAGTCGTGCTGCCACTCGCTCGGCCCGTTCGACAGCGTGACCTGTACCGCCGTGACCTTGTACTCGGGGCAGTTGGTCGCCCAGTCGGAGTAGTCCGTCGTCACCACGTTGGCCTGCGTGTCCGGATGGTGGAACGTCGTGTAGACGACGCCGGGTGCGACGCGATCGGTGATGTGCGCGCGCAGGCTGGTCTCGCCGGTGCGGCTGGTGACGCGGATCCAGTCGCCCTCGTTGATGCCGCGCGCTTCGGCGTCGTGCGGGTGGATCTCCAGCCGGTCCTCGCCATGCCACGTCACGTTGGCGGTGCGGCGCGTCTGCGCGCCCACGTTGTACTGCGACAGGATGCGGCCGGTCGTCAGCAGCAGCGGGAAGCGCGGGCCGGCGCGCTCCTCGGTCGGCACATATTCGGTGACGACGAAGTTGCCCTTGCCGCGCACGAAGTGGTCGATATGCATCACCGGCGTGCCCTCGGGCGCGGCGTCGTTGCACGGCCACTGCACCGATCCGAGTTCCTCGAGCTTCGCATACGACACGCCCGCGAAGGTCGGCGTCGTGCGCGCGACCTCGGCCATGATCTCGGACGGGTGCGCGTAGTCCATGTCCATGCCGAGCGCGCGGGCGAGCAGCTGCGTCACCTCCCAGTCGGCGTAGCCCGCTTTCGGCCGCATCACGCGGCGCACGCGGTTGATCCGGCGTTCGGCGTTGGTGAACGTGCCGTCCTTCTCCAGGAACGTCGCCCCTGGCAGGAAGACGTGCGCGTAGTTCGCCGTCTCGTTCAGGAACAGGTCCTGCACCACCACGCACTCCATCGCCGTCAGGCCGGCGACGATATGGCGGGTGTCGGGATCGGACTGCGCGATGTCCTCGCCCTGGATGTAGATGCCCTTGAAATACCCCTGGATCGCGCCGTCGAGCATGTTCGGGATGCGCAGCCCTGGCTCGGCATCCAGCTTCAGGCCCCAAAGCTGCTCGTAGATCCCCCGCGCGTCTTGTCGTGCGATGTGGCGGTAGCCGGGCAGTTCGTGCGGGAAGCTGCCCATGTCGCAGCTGCCCTGGACGTTGTTCTGGCCGCGCAGCGGGTTCACGCCCACGCCACGCCGGCCGATGTTGCCGGTCGCCATCGCGAGGTTGGCGAGCGCCATGACCGCCGTGGTGCCCTGGCTGTGCTCCGTCACGCCGAGGCCGTAGTAGATCGCGGCATTGCCGCCGGTCGCGTACAGTCGCGCCGCAGCGCGCATCAGCTCGGCCGGGACATCGGCGACCGGCGCCACCGCTTCCGGGCTGTTCCGCGTCTCGGCCGCGAACGCGGCCCAGTCCTGGAACGCGTCCCAGTCGCAGCGTTCGCGCACGAACGCCTCATCGACCAGGCCTTCGGTGACGATCGTGTGCGCGAGCGCCGACAGTACCGCGACGTTGGTGCCCGGCCGGATCGGCAGGTGGTAGTCGGCCTGCACGTGCGGGGAGCGCACCAGGTCGATCCGCCGCGGGTCGATGATGATGAGCCGCGCGCCCTGGCGCAGCCGCCGCTTCATCTGCGAGGCGAACACCGGATGCGCGTCGGTCGGATTGGCGCCGATCACCAGGATGACGTCGGCCGCCTCGACGCTGTCGAAGTCCTGCGTGCCCGCCGAGGTGCCGAACGTCGCGTTCAGCCCGTAGCCGGTCGGCGAGTGGCAGACGCGGGCGCAGGTGTCGATGTTGTTGTTGCCGAACCCGGCCCGCACCAGCTTCTGCACGAGGTAGGTTTCCTCGTTGGTGCAGCGCGACGACGTGATCGCGCCGATCGCATCGCGCCCGTATGTCGACTGGATGCGCTTGAACGACGCGGCGACCCGGCCGATCGCGTCCTCCCACGTCGTCTCGTGCCACGGCTCGTCGATCGACTCGCGCACCATCGGCGTGAGCACGCGGTCCTTGTGCTGCGCGTAGCCCCAGGCGAAGCGGCCCTTCACGCAGCTATGGCCGTGGTTCGCCTTGCCGTCCTTGTACGGCACCATGCGCACCACGTCCTCGCCGCGCATCTCCGCCTTGAAGCTGCACCCCACGCCGCAATAGGCGCAGGTGGTGACCACCGAATGCTCGGGCTGCCCCAGCTCCTCGACCGACTTCTCGATCAGCGTCGCGGTCGGGCAGGCCTGCACGCAGGCGCCGCAGGAGACGCATTCGGAGCCGAAGAAGCTCGTCCCGCCCGGCGAGATCTTCGACGCGAAGCCGCGCCCGTCCACCGTCAGCGCGAACGTGCCCTGTACGTCCTCGCAGGCGCGCACGCAGCGCGAGCAGACGATGCACTTCGACGGATCGAAGCTGAAATACGGGTTGCCGAGGTCCTTCTCGGCTTGCAGGTGGTTCGCGCCGTCGTAGCCGTAGCGCACCTCGCGCAGCCCCACTTCGCCCGCAGCGTCCTGCAGCTCGCAGTTGCCGTTGGCGCTGCAGGTCAGGCAGTCGAGCGGATGGTCGGAGATGTACAGCTCCATCACCCCGCGCCGCAGCCGCCGCAGCCGCTCGTTGCTGGTGATCACCTTCATGCCGGGTGCCACGAGCGTGGTGCAGGACGCCGGCGTGCCGGCGCGGCCCTCGATCTCCACCAGGCACAGGCGGCACGATCCGAACGCATCCAGCATGTCGGTCGCGCACAGCCTTGGCACCTTGATGCCGATCTCGGCGGCGGCGCGCATCACGCTGGTGCCCTCGGTCACCGTCACCTCGAAGCCGTCGACGGTCAGCGTGACCTGCTTGTCGCTGGCTTTCGCCTCCGGTGTGCCGTAGTCGGGCTCGACGATCAGGGCCATGGCGCCGTCCTTCAATCAGCCGCCGCCGGCATGGCCGGCGCGGCGAAATCCTCGGGGAAGTGATCGAGTGCGCTCAGCACCGGGAACGGGGTGAAGCCGCCGAGCGCGCACAGCGACCCGTATTTCATCGTCTCGCACAGGTCGCGCAGCAGCGCGACGTTGGCGGCTATGCGATCGCCCGCCGCGATGCGGTCGACCACTTCCACCCCGCGCGTCGAGCCGATGCGGCAGGGCGTGCACTTGCCGCAGCTCTCGATGGCGCAGAACGCCATCGCGAAGCGGGCCTGCGCGCGCATGTCCACGGTGTCGTCGAACACCACCACGCCGCCGTGGCCGATCAGACCGTCCTTCGCCGCGAACGCCTCATAGTCGAACGGCGTGTCGAACAGGGCAGGGGGGAAATACGCGCCGAGCGGTCCGCCCACCTGCACCGCGCGCACCGGCCGCCCGTTGCGCGTGCCGCCGCCGATGTCCTGCACCAGCTCGCCGAGCGTCACCCCGAACGCCGTCTCGAACAGCCCGCCGTAGCGGATGTTGCCGGCAAGCTGGATCGGCATCGTGCCGCGCGAGCGGCCCATGCCGTAATCGCGATAGGCGTCGGCGCCCTCGGCCATGATGAACGGCACCGCGGCGAGCGAGAGCGCGTTGTTAACCACCGTCGGGCAGCCGAACAGCCCGACATGCGCCGGCAGCGGTGGCTTCGCGCGCACCTGCCCACGCTTGCCCTCGATGCTGTCGAGCATCGCGGTCTCTTCCCCGCACACATACGCGCCCGCGCCCACCCGCAGTTCCGGCTCGAAGGCGAAGCCCGACCCGAGCACGTTCGGCCCGATCACGCCGGCCTCGCGCGCCAGCACGATCGCCTTTCGCATGGTGGCGTTGGCGAACGGGTATTCGGAGCGACTGTAGATGTAGCCCTTGGTCGCGCCCACCGCGATGCCGGCGATCGCCATGCCTTCGATCAGCGTGAACGGGTCGCCTTCCATCACCATGCGGTCGGCGTAGGTCCCGCTGTCGCCCTCGTCGGCGTTGCAGACGACGAATTTGCGCGCCCCCGGCGCCTCGGCGACGGTCCGCCACTTGATGCCGGTCGGGAAACCCGCCCCGCCGCGCCCGCGCAGCCCCGACTGCGTCACCGCCTCGACGATCTTCGCAGGACCCAGCGCCACCGCGCGCTCCAGCCCGCGCAGGCCGTCATGCGCGCGATAGTCTTCGAGCGACAGCGGATCGGTGATGCCGGCGCGGGCGAAGGTCAGCCGCGTCTGTCGCTTGAGAAACGGGATCGCCTCGACCCGTCCGAGCCCCTTGCCGTGCTCCGCGCCGCTCATGATGGCGTCCAGCACCCCCGGCACGTCGTCCGCCGACAACGGGCCGTAGCCGATGCGGCCGCCCTCCGTCGCCACCTCGAGCAGCGGCTCCAGCCAGAACAGGCCGCGCGTCCCGGTGCGCGTCAGCGCCATGTCCAGCCCGCGCCGCGCCGCCTCCGCCGTCAGCGCCGCCGCCACGCGATCGGCGCCCAGGGCGACGGCGGCCATGTCGCGCGGCAGGAAGCAGCGCATCGTCATCGCGCCGCCTCGATCAGCGCGTCAATCTGGGCCTCATCCAGCCGGGCGATGGGCGTCTCGTCCAGCATCGCCGACGGCCCGCAGGCGCACAGTCCGAGGCAGTACACCGGCTCCAGCGTCAGCGCCCCGTCGGCCGTGGTTTCGTGCCAGTCGATGCCGAACCGGGCGCGGGCATGATCGGCGACGCGAACGCCGCCGACCGACTGGCACGCCTCCGCCCGGCACAGCCGCAGCACATGCCGGCCCGGCGGATGGTCGCGGAAGTCATGATAGAAGCTGACGACGCCGCGGACCTCGGCGCGCGAGACGTTCAGCGCGTCCGCAACCAGCGGCACGGCTTCGTGCGGGATGTAGCCGAACATGGCCTGAAGGTCGTGCAGCACCGGCAGCATCGCGCCGTCCTCGCCGGCGTGGCTGTCGATCACCGCGCGGGCGCGTTCAGCGCTCCATCCCTCGTGACGTGACATTTCCCCCGCGCATCCAGGCAGGTTCCGCCCCTCATGTGGCGCCGCCCCGGTGGTTCAAATCAAGTCCGCGGCCCCGTTGCTGCGATAGAACACGCCTATCAAATGCCTTCCAACTCGATCGCCAGCTTGCGGGCTTCGGCCACCATTGCCGCGGTTTGCGGCGGTAGCGGCTCCCTCTGTGGATAGACAAGCCCGATCGTCGGCGGCTCGGCCCCGGTGATCGGCACGATCCGCAGCGTGCCCCCCGTGTCGAACGTCTCGGCCAGCACGGACGGCATCACTGTCGCCCACTGGCCGGTGCGGACATGGGTCAGCAGCACGATCATCGAGTTGCTTTCGAGCGACGCGCGCGGCGTCGCCCCCGCCTCGCGCAGGAAGCGGTCGATGATGCGGCGGTTCTGCATGTCCGGGGTCAGCAGGCAGAGCGGCACCTCGGACAGCTCCCGCCACGCCAGCTCGCGACGGTCGCCGAGCGGGTTCTCCGGCGCCGTGATCAGGCAGTAGCGCTCGCGATAGAGCGGCAGCGCGCGGACCCGGCCGAGCGGCTCGTTGTCGAGATAGGTCAGCCCGACATCCGCCTCGAGGTTGTCGAGCAGGTCGAGCACCTGCAGGGAGTTGCGCGACAGCACGGTGAACGAGACACCCGGATGCTGCGCGCGATAGGGCGTGGTCAGCCGGGCGACGGTCGGCAGCGCGGTCGGCACAGCGGCGATGCGCAGGTGGCCGGACAATCCGTGGCGGAGCGTGCGGACCTCGTCGCGCATCGCGCGGGTGTCGCCGACGATGCGCCGAGCCCAGTCCAGCACCCGCTCGCCTTCCGGCGTGAAGCCCTGGAAGCGCGAGCCGCGGTTGACCAGCAGCACGCCGAGCTGTTCCTCGAGCTGCTTGAGCCCGGCCGACAGCGTCGGCTGGGTGATCCCGCTCGCCTCCGCCGCACGGCCGAAATGCTGGGCCTGGGCGAGGGCGATGAGGTATTCGAGCTTGTCAATCATCACGTTGGCGGCGCGGCCGGGGTGGCCCGCGCGATCCTTTCAGTCTTCCCCGATCGGAATCGTCGCATAGACGTCGCGCAGCGCAAAATCCGCGCCGATGCTGTCCAGTCGAAGCCGATCGTCTTCGCCGAGGTAGTGCGGCACGTCCGGCCAAGGCTCGCCCGTGGCGCGCGCTCTCACCTCCGCCGCGATCGCCTGGGAGTGCAGCAGCACGATCTCGCGCACACTCGGGATGGACTGATAGGCCCAGACGTTGGCGCGCGTCTGCCGCTCGTTGCTCGGCGACAGCACCTCGATGACGAGGACGGGACTGCGAATGACGCGGGCCCGCTTGTCTTCATCTGAACAGGTCACCAGAACGTCAGGAATGCGCACATTCGTCGCGAGGTCTTGCCTGGGGACGACGCCGGCCCCTGTCATCGCGACACAGGTGCTGTTGGCCGATCTCAGATGGGCGCGGAGCAAGGCACCGATCTCGAGCTGCAGCTGGGCGTGAACGCTGCTCGGCGGAGACATGGCCACCACGACGCCGTCCACGAGCTGCTCACGCAATCCCTGCGGATGCGGAGGACTATCGAGGAAGTCCTGCACGGTCACCGGCCGGATCGGTTTCGGTAGTGCGCCCATCGCTTTCATCTAGCATATCGCCATATCGGACGCGACCAACGCGTAGGGAACCGCCCGCCATGCCCTTCGACGCCCTCGCCGTGCCGCTCACGCCGCTGCGCCGGCGCATCGCCGAAGCCACGCGGGCCGACGAAGCGGCATCGGTCCAGGCGCTGATCCCCGAGGCGCAGTTGTCGCCCGACGCCACCGCGCGCGTCGCCGCCACCGCGGGCCGGCTGATCGCCCGCGTGCGCACCGAACGCTCCGGCGCCTCGGGCGTGGACGCGCTGATGCGGGAGTTCTCGCTGTCGTCGCAGGAAGGCGTGGCCCTGATGTGCCTCGCCGAGGCCCTGCTGCGCATCCCCGACCGCGCCACCGCCGACCGCCTGATCCGCGACAAGATCGCGCCGGGCGACTGGCGGGCGCATCTCGGCCACTCGCCCTCGCTGTTCGTCAACGCCGCCGCCTGGGGCCTGCTGGTCACCGGCAAGCTGGTCGGCACCGCGTCGGAACACGGACTCGGCCAGGCGCTTACCCGCCTCGTCGCCCGCGGCGGCGAGCCGCTGATCCGCGCCGGCGTGGATCTCGCGATGCGGCTGCTCGGCCGCCAGTTCGTGCTCGGCGAGGACATCGAGTCCGCCCTGCGCCACGCCCAGGCGCGCGAGCGGCGCGGCTACCGGTTCAGCTACGACATGCTCGGCGAGGCAGCCCTGACCGCCGCCGACGCCGCCCGCTACCTGACCGACTACGAGCGCGCGATCGACGCCATCGGCAGCGCCGCCGGGGCGCTGGGCCCGATCGAGGGACCGGGCATCTCGGTCAAGCTCTCCGCGCTGCACCCGCGCTACGCCCGCTTCCAGCGTGACCGCGTGCTGGCGGAGCTGGGGCCGAAACTCTCCGCGCTCGCGCAGCGGGTGAAGTGTCACGGCATCAGCATTAACATCGATGCCGAGGAAGCCGACCGCCTCGACCTCTCGCTCGATCTGCTGGAAGCGCTCGCGCACGATCCCGAACTGGCCGGCTGGGACGGCATCGGCTTCGTCGTGCAGGCGTACCAGAAGCGCGCGCCGTTCGTGGTCGACTGGATCGTCGACCTCGCCCGCCGCACGTCGCACCGGTTCATGCTGCGCCTGGTCAAAGGCGCCTACTGGGACAGCGAGATCAAGCGCGCGCAGGAAGCCGGCCTCGACGGCTTTCCCGTCTTCACCCGCAAGGTGCATACCGACGTCGCCTACCTCGCCTGTGCGCGCCGGATGCTTGCCGCCTCCGACGCGATCTACCCGCAGTTCGCGACCCACAACGCCCACACGCTCGCCTGGCTGCACGAGGCGGGGCAGGGCGTGCACTTCGAATACCAGTGCCTGCACGGCATGGGCGAAACCCTGTACGACCAGGTCGTCGGCAATGCCGAGTTCAACCGCGCCTGCCGCATCTACGCCCCCGTCGGCACCCACGAAACCCTCCTGGCGTATCTCGTGCGCCGCCTGCTGGAGAACGGCTCCAACAGTTCGTTCGTCAACCGCGTCGTCGATCCCGCCGTGCCCGTCGACGAGCTCACCGCCGACCCCGGCGCCGCCGCGTCTGCCACGCACGGCGCGCCGCACACGATCATCCGCGCGCCGCTCGATCTGTACGAGCCGGAGCGCCGCAACGCGCCGGGCATCGACCTCGCCGACGAGATCGCGCTCGACCGCCTCGATGCCGCCATGCGCGCTGCCGCCGACGCGTCCGCGCCGCCCGATGTCGCGCCGGACGCCGTCGCCCCCGCCATCGCCGCCGCTGCTGCGTCCGACTGGTCGCGCCGGCCGGCGGAAGACCGCGCCCGCGTCCTGTGCCAGGCGGCCGACCTGTTCGAGACGAACATGCCGGCGCTGATGCGCATCGCCGTGCAGGAAGCGGGCAAGACGCTGCCGAACGCCGTCGGCGAGGTGCGCGAGGCAGTCGATTTCCTTCGCTACTATGCTGCGCGCGGCGTTGAGCTCGCCGGCACGCAGCCGCTCGGCCCCGCTGTGTGCATCAGCCCGTGGAACTTCCCGCTCGCGATCTTCACCGGCCAGGTCGCCGCCGCGCTCGCCGCCGGCAACCCGGTGCTGGCCAAGCCCGCCGAGCAGACGCCCGCCATCGCGGCCTTCGGCGTGCGTCTGCTGCACGAGGCCGGCGTTCCGGCCGACGCGCTCCACCTGCTGCCCGGTCCCGGCGAGACCGTCGGGGCCGCCCTGTGCGCCGATCCCCGCGTCGCCGCCGTGCTATTCACCGGCTCGACCGACGTTGCGCGCGCCATCAACCGCGCGCTCGCCGCCCGCCCCGACGGCGCGCCGCCCGCCCGGCTGATCGCCGAGACCGGCGGACAGAACGCGATGATCGTCGACAGCTCGGCACTCCTGGAGCAGGTCGTGCTCGACGCGATCACCTCAGCCTTCGACAGCGCCGGCCAGCGCTGCTCGGCGCTGCGCGTGCTGTACCTGCAGGACGACATCGCCGACCGTGCGATCGCCATGCTGCGCGGTGCGATGGACGAGTTGCGCGTCGGCGATCCGTCGTTGCTCGCCACCGACATCGGCCCGGTGATCGACCTGGAGTCTGCCGACCGGCTGCGCGCGCATATCGAGCGCATGCGCCCGCTCGCGCGCTGGCTGCACCAGACGCCGGCCGACGCGGACCTGCCGCCGACCTTCATGCCGCCGACCGCGATGGAGATCGCCGACATCGCGCAGATCGGCGGCGAGGTGTTCGGCCCCGTGCTGCACGTGATCCGCTACGCCGCGCGCGAACTGCCGCGGGTGCTGGACGCTGTCGCGGCCACCGGCTACGGCCTGACCTTTGGCGTGCACAGCCGCATCGACGAGACCATCGACGCCTGCAGCACGCGCGCCTCCGCGGGCAACGTCTATGTCAACCGCAGCATCATCGGCGCGGTGGTCGGCACGCAGCCTTTCGGCGGCCGCGGCCTGTCCGGCACCGGTCCGAAGGCCGGCGGTCTGGTGTATCTGACCGCGTTGGTGCGCGATCCGCCGCCGCCGCCGGACGACCCCGCGCGCGCGAGGCCGGCGGAACTTGCCGCACTCCGTGCGTGCCTGCAGCGCCTGCCGATCGACGCGGCAGCGCGAACCGCCGTCGAGGCGGCCATGGCACGCGACCACGCGCGGTCCCTGCTCGGGCGGCGCATCACGCTGCCGGGTCCGACCGGGGAGACCAACACGCTGACCTTCGAGCCGCGCGGCACGGTCGCCTGCCTGGCGGCGGATCTATCGTCGCTTCTGCCGCAGCTTTTCGCGGCCTTCGCGACGGGCAACCGGGTTGTCCTCACCGACACGCCGGACGTGCGGACGCTGAAGACCGTCTTCCCGGCCGTCACGATCGCCGCCGATCCCCTGGCCGGCGCGGTCGATGCGGTGCTTGCCGAAGCGGTATCGGCGACGCTGCGCCGTCGCCTGGCCGAGCGCGACGGCCCGATCCTGCCGCTAATCGTCGCCGGCCCCGAGGGCAGCTACGACCTGCGGCGGCTGGTGGCCGAGAAGACGGTGTCGGTCAACACCACCGCCGCTGGCGGCAATGCGAGCCTGATGGCGCTGGGCGCGTAAGGCCACACTCGATCGGCGCCACCTCCCATCGAGAAGATGCGTGTCTAAGCACGGCCGTTTCGGCCGTTCCCGTCATGCAGGGGAATCGGGTGAAAGATTTACGCGGCGACGATGCCGGCGAGAAAGTCATCATCCCAGGCCGCGACCTTGCGGCGTAGGCGCAGGGAGTCCTTTCCCGGAGCTCTTCGGATCAGATTGAG
>Ga0074045_10002883_pt1 | contig 15696 bp, 13 predicted proteins | sample BogForMeECP23OM2_FD_94442 | JGI IMG/M metagenome (GOLD analysis project Ga0074045, IMG submission 94442) | Bog forest soil microbial communities from Calvert Island, British Columbia, Canada - Bog Forest MetaG ECP23OM2 | ecosystem: Environmental > Terrestrial > Soil > Wetlands ...
GAAGAGATTACGGTAGCCGGAAACCTGAAAGAAATGTTTTTCAATATCTCAGAAATCGCAAACGACCTCGAATTCCGTGGCTCCGTGGCCTCTCCCACGCTTCGCATTGACGGCCTTACCGTTGGCGGCGAATAATCTCGTTCCATGAGATTCGCCAGGATCGTATTCTGGATCGCCGGCATCTGGGGCCTGGTGATCCTCACGCCGCTGTATTTCATGTTCGATGTAATCGGGCGGCAGGATCCTCCGCCCATCACGCATCCCGCCTTTTACTACGGTTTCGTTTGCGTGGCGCTGGCGTTCCAGATCGCATTCATCGTGGTTGCCAGAGATCCTGTGCGCATGCGTCCGATGATGATTCCCTCCATGATTGAGAAATTCGGCTACGGCCTTACCTTCGTCGTGCTTTACGCACAACACCGACTGACGCCGGGAGATCTCGCTCTCGGATGCATCGACTTGTTGTTCGGTGCCCTGTTTGTAGCCGCGTTCTTCAAGACCGGCCACGAGAAGACCAGCAACTAGCCTGCAGAGTACAATCAAGTGGCATGGGCGGCGGCCTGATTCAGCCAACTCCGGTGACCGAAGAGCCCGATTCCAGCCGGCGCACCATCGCCATCGCCGTAGCGGTCGTCATCGCCGTCGCCGTTCTTTTCGCATTTCTACTGCGCAGCCAGCCTAAGCCTACATCGGGTCCGCCTCCCTACGCCTCCAGCCTCAAGCTCTCCGATTTCAAGATGAGCGCAGCCGAAAACTTCGTGGGAGCTACGGTCAGCTATGTTGACGGAACCGTCGCCAATACGGGCGGCAAGACCGTCACCCACGTGATGGTCGAAGTGAACTTCAAAGACGACATGGGGCAACTGGCCCAACGCGAAAATGTCCCGATGCAGGTGCTGAAAACCGATGGCCCGTATCCGGAAGCTGTAGACTTCAGCGTCTCTCCGCTCGCCCCGGGTCAGAGCAAGACGTTTCGGCTGACTTTCGAAAGCATCTCCGCCCAGTGGAACCATCAGTATCCGGAGATTCAAGTGACGGACGTCGCGGTCAACTAAACCGAATCCCTCCAGCCTTCCTCATCTCTTTTGTGTTGCCCGTTCGCTCGCAACTCGGTACTCGCAACTCGGTACAATGGCCTCATGGCAGATGCCAAGTCATTCCGCCTTACGGAGTCGGTAAAAGCTGCGGGTTGAGCGTCCAAGCTGAGTCCGGCGGCGCTGGACACGGTGCTTGGGAAATTAGCCCGGCAACACGACCCCAATGTTCTAGTCGGCTTCGACCACGCCGACGACGCCGGAGTGTACCAAATCGCGCCTGACCAGGCGCTGGTGCAGACCGTTGACTTTTTCACTCCCATCGTCGACGACCCATACGTCTTTGGTCAGATTGCCGCGACGAATGCTCTCAGCGACGTATACGCCATGGGCGGAAAGCCGCTTACGTCGCTCGCTTTGGTCTGCTTCCCCGAGAAAGCCGATCTTGAAATTCTTGAGCGCATTCTGGCCGGCGGTCTGTCGAAAATGATCGAGGCGGGATGCATCGTGATCGGCGGCCACAGCATTCGCGACGAAGAAACCAAGTTCGGATACTCCGTCACTGGCCTGGTCGATCCGAAAAAAGTTCTCACCAACGCGGGCGCCAAGCCCGGTGACGCTCTCATCTTCACCAAGTCGCTGGGTACGGGTGTGATCTCGACAGCAATCAAAAAAGGCAAAGCCAAGCCTTCCTGGATTGAGGCTGCTGTTCAGTCCATGACCACCCTGAATAAGAGAGCCGCGGAACTGATCGGCGAAAAAGCTTACCAGGTTCACGCCATGACGGACGTCACCGGGTTCGGAATGATCGGGCACGCGCGGGAAATGGCATTGGCCTCTGACGTGTCTTTCCGGCTGCACGTCGGCCGGATTCGGTTGCTTGCGGGCGCGCTCGAGTGTTTGCGCGCGGGCTACGTTCCCGGCGGCCTCAACAACAACCGCGACTTCGCCGAATGTGTTGTGGGTTATCCGGATGGAGTTCCCGACGAATTGAAAGCAATTCTTTTCGACCCTCAAACTGCCGGAGGCCTGCTGATCTCCGTTGCATCCGGGGACGCGGCCCGGCTGGTACAAGACTTCGACGCGGCCGGGATATCTGCCGTGCAGATTGGCGAAGTCTTAGTCCGCACCAAACCGCTGATCACTGTCCAGATCTGATTACCAGAAGCGCCTACGAGATTCCGTTGATCAGTTCCCAGATGCGCGCCAGATGGTGATCGTCGTGTTCCGCGACAAAGAATAAATGATCTACCAGTCGCATCGGCGTCTTCAAACGTGGATGGGGAATCGATCGAGAAAATAGCGAGGCCTCCAGTTCATTCACACGCATCAGCAATCTCTCGCGCCCAGCGCGGAACCCCGAAAGAATCTCTTCCGCCGGACGCGAGTTGTGATTCGCTTCGTCGGTTTTGCGATTTCTCAAGTCCGTCACGCTGAGTTGGGCACTCCCGGCCACGTAGTCCTCCACACGCGCTAACCATAGCAGTTCGAGGTCAAGCAGGTGGCCTGCGTGTTCCTGGGCCGACCACTTTCCCTGCGGCTTCCTCACCAGCGTTTGGCCAGACACGCCACGAAGCGCCTCTTCGAGCCTGGCCGGAGTGCCGCGAAGACGCGCGCACAGATTCGGATACAGCTGCACGGGAAACGAAAACTCAAACTTGCGTTCAAACCAGATGGGCACCTGACTCATGGATTCCGCCGATCCGAGAATTTCTCAAGCAGCAGAAATGATGCCGGTCGCCGCCGGAAGACTCACAAATTCCCTCCATCGCAGGCTGCCCTTCGAGCATCTCTTACATTGGCGCTGCAAAGTATCTTTAATCCTCATCCTCCCAGGAGCCATCATGCAATTTCGCGAGCTTGGAAACAGCGGCCTTAAAGTCTCAGCTCTCGGCCTCGGCTGCATGGGCATGTCGGAGTTTTATGGCCCAGGCGACGATGACGAATCGATCGCCACTATTCACCGCGCCCTTGATCTCGGTATCAACTTTCTCGATACGGCGGACGTGTACGGTCCGTATAAGAATGAAGAATTGGTTGGCCGCTCCCTCAAAGGCAAGCGCGACAAGGTCGTGCTCGCCACAAAGTTCGGCATCGTCCGCGATCCCGCAAATCCGAACACTCGCGGCGTGAACGGCAAGCCTGACTATGTTCGTCGTTCGTGCGAAGCTAGCCTGCTTCGCCTCGGCGTCGACCACATCGACCTCTACTATCAGCATCGCGTCGACCCAGCTACGCCCATCGAAGAAACCGTCGGAGCAATGGCGGAACTGGTGCGGGAGGGAAAAATTCGCCACATCGGTCTCTCTGAAGCTTCGCCGCAAACCCTCCACCGCGCCGTGAAAATCCATCCCATCACCGCGCTCCAGACCGAGTACTCACTCTGGAGCCGTGATCCCGAAGACGAAATCCTCGCTACCTGCCGCGAACTCGGCATTGGCTTCGTGGCCTACAGCCCGCTGGGACGTGGCTTTCTCACCGGGCAATTCACCCGCTTTGAGGATCTTCCGGCGGACGACTACCGCCGTTTCTCACCGCGATTTCAAGGCGGTAATTTTCAGAAGAATCTCGACCTCGTGCGCGGAATCGAGCAGATCGCCAAGGAAAAACGTTGTCAGCCCTCTCAGTTGGCGCTAGCGTGGGTGCTCGCACAGGATAAGAACATTGCCCCCATCCCCGGCACCAAACGCCGCAAGTATCTGGAAGAGAATGTCGCCGCCATCGATCTGAAGCTTAGCGAAGAAGATCTGCGCCGCATCGACGAAATCTTCCCCACCGGCGCCGCCGCCGGCATGCGCTATCCCGAACACATGATGAAGATCGTGAACGGATAATTTCTGGACAGAAAATTAGGGCGGCCAGATTGGCCGCCCTTGCTCGTAACTGTACCCAAAACTATTTTATGCTCGTGCCGGACTTTCGCCGCCTTTCACAATACCCCTTCCTGGCTCCGGTTTCAAGACCTGTTGCACTCCGTCGTCAGGCTTGGAGGGAGACTTCATCGGGGGCAATTCCTTCCCCTCCACCAGCAACATCACTTCGGAAGCGTCGAGTACTTCGCGCTCCAGCAAGGCCGCCGCGATCTTCTGTAGAGTCTCGCGGCTGCCGTCCAGAATGTTCTTGGCCGTTTCGTATCCCTGGTTCACCAGCTTGCGGACTTCGCCATCGATCTTGATAGCTGTGTCCTCGCTGTAGTCGCGGTGCTGGCTGATCTCGCGACCCAGGAATATCTGCTCTTCCTTCTTTCCGAAGGTGAGCGGCCCAAGATCGCTCATACCCCACTCACAGACCATCTTTCGCGCCATTTCCGTGGCCCGCTCAATGTCGTTGCCCGCGCCTGTGCTCATCTGGTTAAGGAACAATTCCTCGGCCAGCCGCCCGCCCATCAGGATCGCCAAGTCGGTCTTCAAATACTCCTTGGTGTAGTTGTGCCGGTCGTCGACGGGGAGTTGCATGGTCACGCCCAGTGCCATTCCTCGAGGAATGATCGTCACCTTGTGTACCGGATCGGAGCCTGGCAGCTTCGCCGCAACCAATGCATGTCCAGCTTCGTGGTACGCCGTCACTTTCTTTTCCTCGTCGGAAAGGATCAGCGACTTGCGTTCCACCCCCATCAGCACCTTGTCCTTGGCGACTTCGAAATCGAACATCAGCACAGCCTTGCGGTTCTGCCGCGCCGCCGCCAGCGCCGCCTCGTTCACCATGTTGGCCAGGTCGGCTCCGGAAAATCCAGGCGTGCCGCGCGCCAGCACCGAGAGATCAACGTCCTCCGCTAAAGGAATCTTGCGGGTGTGAACTCTGAGAATCTCTTCCCGCCCGCGCACATCAGGACGGCTCACGACCACGCGCCGGTCAAAGCGCCCCGGCCGCAGCAACGCCGGGTCCAGCACGTCAGGTCGGTTCGTCGCCGCCATGAGGATGACGCCTTCGTTCGATTCGAAGCCATCCATCTCCACCAGCAACTGGTTCAGAGTCTGCTCGCGCTCGTCATGCCCACCGCCCAGGCCGGCCCCACGATGCCGTCCCACGGCGTCGATTTCGTCGATAAAAATGATGCAGGGAGCGTTCTTCTTGCCTTGCTCGAAGAGGTCGCGCACGCGACTGGCGCCGACACCGACGAACATCTCCACAAAATCCGAGCCGGATATCGAGAAGAAAGGAACATTCGCTTCGCCGGCGACAGCTCGAGCCAAAAGCGTCTTACCTGTTCCGGGAGGTCCAACCAGCAGCACTCCCTTGGGAATCCTGCCGCCCAGCTTTTGAAATTTCTGCGCCTCGCGCAGGAATTCGATGATCTCGCGCAGTTCTTCCTTTGCCTCTTCCACGCCCGCCACGTCCTTGAACGTGACTTTCTTCTGCTGCATCGAGAGCAGGCGCGCACGGCTCTTGCCGAAGGAGAGCGCTTTGTTGCCACCCGTCTGCATCTGGCGAATCATGAAGAACCACAATGCACCCAGCAAGATAAGCGGGGCCCAGGTCCCCAGAAGAGTCAGCGGCCAACTTCCGCTGTTTACGTCCTTAATTGTCACCGAGACGCTCTTGTCGTTCAGCGTCTTGAACATGTCAGGATAGTTAGCCGGCACGGTGGTGCGGAAGGCGGTGCCGTCGCGGTATTTTCCCCGCACCTGCTGGCCGTCCAGGGTCACCTCATGCACGCTCCCCTGGCTCACGTCGCTCATGAACTGGGAAAAGTTAACTTCCTTTTCCTTCTGCCCGCCGCGCCCCTGTTGAATGACCGTCCACAGCAGCAGGGCGGACAGCCCGATCACTACCCAAAACACCACGGTTTTGACTGTCGAATTCACCAAGAAACTCCTGAAGAAACCGGGATGATCCGCTTCGCACGCTCGGGGTCCCGAGGCTCCTACCCTTTGATTAGATGCTCTCCAACCAATTTCGATAGGGAAATTCCCTAAACCCTCTATTCTACCTAGATCTTTATTCTACCTATTCCCAGGAAAAAAGGCGCGTTATTCTCCTCATGACCTAAGTCATCTGCGGGACCGGGGTTGCAGCCAGATACGGAATGTTGCGATTGGTTTGCTCCACCGCGCCCAACCCATAGCCCACCAGGAAAGCCTCATCCACCAAAAAGCCGAAATAGTCAGGCTGCAAGGCCACGCGCCGGGCTGATTGCCGGTCCAGCAGCGTTACCAGCTTCACCGAAGCCGCTCCTCGGGCCCGCAAGTCATTCATTAGAAACTCGCTGGTCACGCCGGAATGTACCAAACCTTCGACCAACAAAATATGCTGTCCGCGAATATCCGGTTCATGGCTGAAAAAGATCTCGACAATTTGGTTACCTTGCTGCCGGCTGTACTTCGGCTTGATAAACTGGCACACCACGGGGACTTCCAGGGCCCGCACCAGGTCGGCCATGAACATGAACGCATTCTCCAGCACCGCCAGAGCCTGGATCGTCTGTCCGCGGTAGTCATTGGAGATCTGGCGCGCCAATTCTTTCACGCGCTTCTGGATCTGCTCAGCCGCAACCACCTGGCGCAATGTCTCGGTTTTCAGCTCGCTCATGAGAAAGCGTGCCTCCTGATCATGGACTCGAAGTGGTGTACCTCGAACCGAAAAGCTTTAAATCGCATTCTCCTCAACCGGCCACGGAATCTCCTGGATTAGCAATGCCTCTTGCCCCCCACGGGCGCGCAACCTCGCAGGAACAGGAAAGCCTCGCATCCAAACAATCTCATCTTGGCTCGCTGCGACTGGCCAGAGCCTGCGCGCCGGCTGAGCAACGTGCCGCTGCTGCAACAGTTCTTTAACTTTCTTGGGCGACTTCGTGTGCGCCGGCCAAAACCGGTCTCCCGGCCGCCAGTTCCGCACCTTCAAGCTTCCGGGCAAACAATCCGCACGAAGAAGTTGCTGCGGATTATACTCCGCGTTTTGCGACTCCGGGGTTATGCGCAACGCTTCGATCACCACGCCGAGTTCTGGCACGATGGCACGTCCCGGCACAGGCAACGGGTACTCGTAGTTTGGAATCCTCTCCTGCTGGCGCAAGTCGGGCGTGACAAACACCATCGCCTCCGGCTCGCGCACAATCTTCCACCCCAGTGGAAGAGACAGCTCTTTTCCCGCCGGACCATCCTCGTCCGCGAACCGCAGGATCTCTTCGATGTGCTTAAACTCCAACGGAATCCCAGCACGCTCCCCGATCGCCTTCAACACCCGTCGTTGAACCGCCCGGTGTTCGGTCAGCAGCCACGGCCGGCTCAACGAAACATTCATCACCGCGGGACCGGGTTCTTCAAGCCGCGCCGACAATTCGGGATTGGTCAACCCACTATTCGATAACTGAGAATTCTGCATCTCGGAGCGAGAGGGCTGTATCTGCACCAAAGACTGCGAACCATCGAAGGCCGCAAGCCCACGCGTCCATTCTGGCTGCGACCACTGCACCACCGTCCCCAGCCAGCCAGAGACTTCGTTCTCCCAGTAGTCTTCCTCGTCGCGTGCGATCTCCGCCAACTCCGAGAAACTCTCAACCACGGCGGGATTAAACTCCCGTTCCAGCAAAGGCAACACCAGATTCCGGACACGATTGCGGGTAAATTTGGCGCTGGCGTTGGTCGAGTCTTCACGCCAAGGCTGTTTCAGATCGGCGAGATAGCTCTCCAGTTCACGCCGCCGGATTCCAAGCAGCGGTCGCACGATCTCTCCGTGACCCTCCCCATCTTCGTGCTCAACGTCGTTCTCGTCGCCGTACTCAACAACGATGCGCGGATAAATCCCCCCCAGCCCTCGCAGCCCCGTTCCACGGATCAGTCGCATCAGCACGGTCTCGGCCTGATCGTCGAGCGTATGGCCAGTAGCGATCTTGTTCAGCGGATTTGCAAAACCACTTTCGCTTTGGGGTGGCGCAGCGCTTTCAGCGCTGCGATAAAGGGAGTGCCTATCTTGGGCTTTAGCCCCTGAGGTGCCTACATCCGGAGCCGCTGCCAGATCGGGGTTTTGAAGCGGCACGGCTTCAGCAGTGCCGATACGCTGGATCAAAGATTCGGGCTTCAGCCCCTGAGGGACGTCTGCGTCGAGTTCCGTCTCGATTCTGTCATCCGCGCCCAGAAGCCTTCGAAAAAATCCATACCGCAACTCCCGCGCAGCGGCCTCCAGCCCAGATCCCTCCTCGGCAGCCCGTTGCGCCACATCGCCAGTCGCGCAATAAAACTCCAACCCGTGCTCGCGAGCCAGCCCTGCCACGAAGTCCTGATCCGCATCCGACTCCGCCCCACGCAGTTTGTGATTGAAATGAACAACCGAAAGGACGATGCCAAGTTCGCGACGCAATTCAATCAGCAGGCGCAATAGCGCCACGGAATCGACGCCGCCCGAAACCGCAACCCCAACGCGGTCCCCAGCCCGCAGCAATTCCTCCCGCCGGATATGGCCCAACACGCGCTCGGCCAGTGAATGCACGGGAACATGGTACATCGGCTAGGAGTCATGCCGGACGGACTCAAGCGAACTGGCGCTCGCCGGACAGCCCGGGGTGGCTGTGCCCACATCCATTCTTCTCTGCGCCTCTGTCGTAAAATACTCTTATAGTCTGGGATTCTTCTCTGCAATCAGCTTCTTAATCTTCTCCACAAACTCCCCAGCTGCCATGTCCTCGGTTTTCTCTTTCCCGCGCGTGCGGACATTCACGTTGCCGGCCTCGGCTTCTTTATCTCCGACGACGAGTAAGAACGGCACCTTCTGCATGGCGTGCTCGCGGATCTTCGCATTCATCTTCTCGTTTCTTGCATCGACTTCCACGCGAACACCGATGGCCTTAAGCTGATCCGCAACTTTGTTGGCATACTCCGCATGACGCTCGCTGATGGGAATCATCGCCACCTGCACCGGCGACAGCCATACCGGAAATGCTCCCGCGTAATGCTCGATGAGCACTCCGAAGAAGCGTTCGACTGATCCGTAGAGCGCGCGATGAACCATCATCGGCTGCTTGCGCGAACCATCCTCGGCCACGTACTCCAGCACGAAGCGCTGCGGCAGGCTGAAGTCGACCTGTACCGTCGAAAGTTGCCACAACCTTCCGAGCGCGTCTACCACCTTGATGTCAATCTTCGGTCCGTAGAACGCCGCCTCGCCAGGGATGGTCTTGTACTCGATATTCCTGCGTTTCAACACGTTCTCCAGCGATTGGGTAGCGTGAATCCATTGCTCTTCACTGCCCACGAAATTCTTGCGGTCCTCGGGATTCCACGTCGAAAGCTCGGTCTGGAACTTGTCGAAGCCAAAATCCTTGAGCACATCCAGAGCGAACTCGAGACAGTTGCCAACCTCATCTTCGGTCTGCTCCGGGGCACAGAAAATGTGCGAATCGTCCTGCGTGAAACCGCGCACCCGCAGCAGCCCGTGCATCACGCCTGAGCGCTCGTAGCGGTAAACCGTTCCCAGCTCGCCCAGCCGAACTGGCAGGTCGCGATATGATTTCAGCGAGTCCTTGTAAATCAGAATGTGGCCCGGACAATTCATCGGCTTCAGACGATATTCGGCGTCGTCGAGCTCCATGGCGTCGAACATGTTCTGCGAGTAATAGCCCTCGTGTCCGGAGGTAAAAAACAGCTGCCGCCGCGCTACATGCGGCGTGTAAACCAGCGAGTAGCCGCGCTTGAGATATTCTTCGCGCATCCAGTCTTCCATCTGTTTGCGGATAATTCCGCCCTTGGGATGCCAGAAAATCAGTCCCGGCCCCGCCAGTTCCTGGATGGAGAACAGATCGAGCTGCTGCCCCAGAACGCGATGATCGCGTTTCTTCGCTTCCTCCAGCTGCTGCAGGTGGGCGTCGAGATCTTTCTTCGAAAAAAAGGAAGTCCCGTAAATCCGCTGCAGCTGTGGATTCTTCTCATCGCCCAGCCAGTACGCGCCTGCAATGTTGAACAGCTTGAAGGCCTTGATCCTTCCGGTTGACGGGATGTGAGGCCCGCGACAGAAATCCACGAACTTGCCGGTGCGGTAGAGCGAAATTTTTTCATCGGGCTTGGTGAATTGCTCGATGAAGTGGCACTTCATGAAGTCGCCTTCTTTTTTGAACTCCGCCAGCCCTTGCTCGCGCGGCAGAAACTCCCGCGCATAGGGAATGTTCTGTTGCACAAGCTCCTGCATCTTCTTCTCGATTTTTTCCAGGTCCTCCGGAGTAAAAGCGGTCGGCCGGTAGAAATCGTAGAAGAATCCGCTTTCGGTCGCCGGACCGTGTCCCAGCTTGGTCTCGGGAAAAAGTTCAAGCACGGCCGCCGCCAGCAAATGCGCCGACGAGTGCCGGTAAATGTCGAGCGCCTCCGGATCTTTTTCGGTCAACAAGCGCAGGTCGGTATCTTTTTCCAGTGGCCGGCCCAGATCGATGAGATCGCCGTTGGTTTTGGCCGCCAGCGCCGCGTCCGCCAGCCGCGGGCTGATGGACTTTGCAATCTCGAGCGCAGTCGTGCCCTTGGGTACGTCCTTCACGCTTCCATCGGGAAGCTTCACATGAATGCTGTCTGCCATAAGTTGAAACCTGCACGTGCACTGAATCTTCCAGTTTATTGGAGGGATTCGGGAGGGTCAAACCACTCGGCTCAATGGTAGTGGGCCAGTTCGGATTTCCAAACTGGCCCACTCACCGACTCAATGGAAGAGCATACTCACATCAGTTCCCCGCGAGGCTGGAGTGCTTGAGTCAGAGGGGAAGTACTAGTCGGTAACAGCGGGCGAAGGCACCAGCCCTGCGCGCGGTTGCGTCGGCTTGGGTATCCTGCTTAAATGTGTCGTCCTTCCAGGCAAAATATTTTTGTGGAGCCAACGCGATGCAGTGGTACTTCGGATTCTTCTTTGTGTCGGGTTTCTGCAGCCTTCTCTACGAGATCATCTGGGTTCGCCTCGCGATGGCACAGTTCGGTGTTACTACGGCGCTGGTTTCGATCGTGCTTTCAGCCTTCATGGTTGGTCTGGGCCTGGGCTCGTGGAGTGCTGGACTGCTCGCTCGTCGATATGCTGACCGGATCCCCTTCCCCGCTCTTCGTCTTTATGCGCTGACAGAACTGCTGATTGGCTTCTCGGCCGTCATTGTGCCCTACCAACTGGCCGCGGGACGGGAGCTGATGCAGCGAGACCTCAGCTCGATGACTGTGTCCTCCTTCGGATATTACTTTTCGGCGGGTATGTGGATCGCGATTACGTTGATCCCATGGTGCGCGTGCATGGGAGCTACGTTTCCCTTCGCCATGCTCGCCATCAAGGGCAGGTCTGCGACAGACAGCGGGCGGTCGTTCAGCTATCTTTATGTGGCTAACGTTCTGGGAGCGGTCTCCGGCTCCATCGTACCGTTATTTCTGATTGAACTGCTCGGATTTCACCGGACTCTCTACGTCGGAGCTTGCCTGAACCTTCTGCTAGCCGCCTGCGCATTCGCGCTATCCCTTCGCCAGCAGGCTGTGAAGGCAGGGGAGGGCGTGAATAGTCGGCAGCCGCGGACCGATGCGGCGGAAATCGGAACTGCCGATGCCGGATCTCCGCGAATGGAAACCGTGCGAAGCGCGGGAGCACGCACCTGGACGGAAGGCAAATTGCTGTGGCTGCTCTTTGCGACTGGCCTCACCAGCATGGGCGCAGAGATTGTTTGGATAAGGATCTACACGCCACCGCTGGGTACGGTGGTTTATGCATTTGCGTCCATCCTAGCTACGTACCTTGGCGCAACCTATCTCGGGTCGCGGGCATACCGAGTCAAGGGCAACCGGGTCAGCGTAGACAACTGCGTTCTCTGGATGGCGCTGGGGTTCTCGGTGCTGTTTCCCTTTTTCACGGCGGATTTCCGGGTACCTCTGCCGGCGGTTCTGCGCATGGTGCTGGGAGTAACTCCGTTCTCGGGGCTCGTTGGATTTCTAACACCGATGATCGTCGACCAATATTCCCTGGGTGACCCGGACCGGGCGGGCAAGGCATACGCAGTGAACATCGTTGGCTGTGTGATTGGTCCACTGGTCTCCGGGTTTGTGCTGCTTCCATGGATTGGCGAGCGCTTGGCTCTCTGCGCGTTCGCGTTGCCATGGTTTGCTGTCGGTTTGGTACTCGCTCCGCAATCGGTTCGAAAGTCCCCCCGAAGCCTGGTAGCATCGGCGATGCTGGTAATCGCCTCGCTGGCTTTATCGGTTTCGACAAAAGGATATGCCCAACAATACAAAACGAACGAAATCCTCCGGGATAGTACTGCGACGGTGATCGCAACGGGTTCGGGCCTAAATAAGCGGCTCCTGATCAATGGCGTGGGTATCACCAATTTGACCCCGATCACAAAAATGATGATCCACATGCCTCTGGCATTTATGCAGAGGCCCCCAATCAATGCACTCATAATCTGTTTCGGCATGGGGACGACGTACCGCTCGGCCCTGTCTTGGCACATCCCGTCTACCGCTGTGGAGTTGATTCCCAGCGTACCGCCTTTGTTTTCTTTCTTTCATCCCGACGCCCCTAGCCTGGATGCCTCGCGGTCGCGGATCGTGGTTGACGATGGACGGTCCTTCCTGGAGCGCTCTCCGGAGCACTACGACGTTATAGTGATCGACCCCCCGCCGCCGGTGGGAGCGGCGGGATCCAGCCTGCTCTACTCCAAGGAGTTTTACACGATCGCGAAGGCGCACTTGCGAGCTGACGGCATTCTTCAGCAGTGGCTGCCCGAAGCAGATCATGAGACTCGCGCGTCAGTGGCGCTAGCTTTACAGGAATCGTTTCCTTACGTCCGCGCTTTTGTTTCAGTTGAGGGCTGGGGTACTCATTTTCTCGCCAGCATGAGTCCCATACCGCAGCAGTCCGGTTCGCAATTGGCGCTGCGCCTGCCTGCGGGAGCCGCCAGGGACCTGGTTGAGTGGGGACCTAATTCATCGCCGGAACGACAGTTCCAGGCTGTCTTGGACGGCGAAAAGCAGTTGTCCAGCATCGTTCAGGAAGACCCAGAGGCTCCAGCTCTGCGGGATGATCGTCCGGTCAACGAGTATTTCCTGATTCGGCGGTTGCGTGAGCCTGCATTCGGGAAGACCATCAGGCGTCAGGTGTTCAACCGGAAAGAATTCTTTTGAAGGAATTGGCTGCGCCAGCAACCCGCGCGGGTTCGAAAATCGGTCCCGCGACCAGTTAGCGCAGTGGGTCGTCTGCGGTGCATCTCAAAGGACCATTTTTCTGCCGGACTGTTGAGAAGCTCCGACGCATAGGGTGGTTGACGCATCTCAATTGAGACGCTTATCATTTTTGTTTGGCCCTGACTCCATGGGCGGCTCGGGGAGCCGTCGCAGAACTTATAAAGTGAACTTATGGACAAGAAGAAGCTAGAAGCTTTTAAGAAGCGGCTGGAAACCAGGCAGCAGGATCTGCGCCGCACGGTCTCGCGCACACAAGCTGATGGCCGTTCCGCTGACGAGGACACTGCCCAGGACATCGCCGACCGTGCTGCCAGCTCCTACACCAAAGAGTTTCTCTTCAGCCAGAGCAACAACGAGCGCCAGCTGCTGCAGATGGTAGAGAGAGCTCTGGCGCGGATTCGCGAGGGGAACTTCGGCGAGTGTATCCACTGCGGCAAAGAAATCAACGCCAAGCGCTTGGAGGCTGTGCCCTGGACTCGCCACTGCATCGAGTGCCAGGAGAAGCTTGAGCAGGGATTGCTGGAAGAGGCTCCGCGGTAGGGCATAAGCTTCTTTGACGGTGCCGATTTCCGGCTGCTAGACTAGGAGTTTGTCCCACCAAGATTAAGACTCAAGACTGAGACTGGAAGGTCGTCGTGCGCGCAGAAACCCGCCATCAACTTAAAGAGGATCGGTTCAGCCGGGTCACCCTCGGAGCAGCCGAGAAGACCGCTCACTGGAGCGTCGAGCACAGAAACACTCTGGCTGCCGCAGCGGTGGTGGTTGCGGTTATTGTCGCTGCGATAGCGGGCGGATGGTATTACCTGAGCGCGCAAGACGAGAAAGCCAGCTTCGACATGTCCCAGGCGCTACGGACTTTGCAAGCTCAGTTGCGGCCCGCCGGGGCGCCCGAGCAACCCGATGTTCCCAGCTTCGCCTCGGCCAAAGAGCGCGCCGCGGCGGCGGCGAAGCAGTTCCAGGCGATCGTGGACAAGTATCCGCATACGCGCACTGCGGATATGGCTCGATATTTCCTGGGCGTCACGTCGGTGAGCGCCGGCGATAATGCCGCCGCCGGGAGCAGGTTCAAAGAGGTGGCTTCGAGCGGCAACAAAGAACTGGCTTCGGTGGCCAAGTTGGCGCTCGCATCTCTCTATGGCAACACCAACCGGACCAAAGATGCCGTTGCCCTTTATCAGGAACTGATCAACAAGCCTACGGCGTCGGTGAGCAAGGTAACCGCCGAGTTGCAACTTGCCGAACTGTACCAGACCAGCAACCAGCCGCTGGATGCCAAGCGCATCTACGAGCAGATCAAGAAAGACAATCCCAGCACCGAAGCCGGGCAACTGGCCACGCAAAAGCTGGCCGAGCTGAAGTAGCTTTCCGGTACGGCGTCATCCTACGTGGCGACAGCCGCCCTCGGCTGTCGAGCCGAGCGCAGCTCGGCGGTTTGCGCGCCGAACTCTATTTGCTCTCCATCCTGACCAACCGCAGCCGGCCCCATTTCACTTTTCGTGCTAGTTGAGTAGGATGATGGTCCAGGTTGCAATTTCAACTCAAAAACCATATGGCCAATTTCACATTACGAGTTAACGGGAGCGAGAGGAAAGTAAGCGTTGCGGCGGACACTCCGCTGCTCTGGGTGTTGCGGGACACACTCGAACTTGCGGGTACAAAGTTCGGCTGCGGCGCCGGGCTCTGCGGAGCCTGCACAGTGCATGTCGAGGGAGCGGCGATACGGTCCTGCTCCACACCGGTTTCGGAGGTCGCTGGTAAAAGTGTTGTGACCATCGAAGGACTGGGCGCGAATGGGCTGCACGCGTTGCAGTCGGCGTGGATTGCCGAAGAGGTTCCGCAATGCGGCTATTGCCAGACGGGGCAGATTATGACGGCAGCGGCGCTGCTGGCGAAGACGCCGAATCCCAGCGATGAGCAGATCACGCAGGCTATGAACGGGAACTTATGCCGCTGCGGGACCTATGAACGCATTCGCAAAGCGATCCATCGGGCTGCCAACGCTGGCGCCGTGACGGCAGGAGGAGAACAATGAGCCCATTCAGTCGCCGCGAATTCGTTGCTACTGGAGTGGCCGCTGGAGCGGGGTTGGTGCTCGGATTTTACTTGCCCCATGGGAAGCGAGCAGGCGAAGAAATTTTCTCCCCCAATGCTTACTTGCGAATCACGCCCGATGACAAGATCACGATTGTGGTAGCGCGCTCAGAGATGGGACAGGGTGTGCGCACCGCGTTGCCCATGATTCTGGCCGAGGAACTGGAAGCCGATTGGAAGCGGATCGAGACCGAGCAGGCGGGAGCGAGCACGCTGTACGGAGACCAGGGCACAGGCGGCAGCGCCAGCATAAAAACCACCTGGGATCCGATGCGCAAGGCTGGGGCGACGGCGCGAGAGATGCTGATCTCGGCGGCGGCTCTGACCTGGGGCGTGGCACGATCCGGGTGCGCGGCACAGGAAGGAAACGTGGTGCATGCGGCCTCCAAGCGGCGGCTCAGCTATGGGGCCCTCGTGGCGAAGGCGGCAACCCTGCCCATCCCAAC
>Ga0074045_10002886_pt1 | contig 15684 bp, 13 predicted proteins | sample BogForMeECP23OM2_FD_94442 | JGI IMG/M metagenome (GOLD analysis project Ga0074045, IMG submission 94442) | Bog forest soil microbial communities from Calvert Island, British Columbia, Canada - Bog Forest MetaG ECP23OM2 | ecosystem: Environmental > Terrestrial > Soil > Wetlands ...
CGGAACGGTACGGTCGCCCGGAATGGGAGGGCCCTGCCACGACAGGAAATTCCGCCTACACCTGCACTTCTTCGAGCACGCGAACTAGTGCCTCGGGCCCATCGGAGCCTACCACGTAGCGGTCAGCCTCGACTTCAGGCCATTCGCCGTAAACGTGGGCGATGTAGATGATTCGCGAATCGGGATGGCTCTGGCGGAACAGCCGGACGGTCTGGCGCGCGGTGGCCGCCGGCAAGCGATGACATAAGAGAACGACGTCGTAGCGTTCGGGACGGTTGGCAGCCTGAAGGGCTTCTTTCTCGGAGGTCAGGACGTCCACCTGGTGCCCGGCGGCTTCGAGGGCGGCCCGGCGCAACTGGGAGAGTTCCGGGTCCGTACTGAGAGAGAGGATTCTCATGGTCGTGGGATCCTGCAATGGGGTGCCACGGAGCGGCGCAGCCGAAGCATAACAGAACCGGCGTAGATTTCCACTGCCGGATGCCTGTGGTGCCTGTGGAAACGACCGCGTTCCTGTGTATCTGAAAAGATACCTCGACACGCGGCAATTTATTCGCTTTTTGTTCGATTTACAAGCTAGATCAGTTCTCTCTAAAGCACTGTTAATTATGAAGTTGTCTGATAAATAGATTCGATGGGAGGAATCGAAAGAATCTATCCGAATTCATCATCTTTCAACCTGAGAAACCATCCAATAAGTACATAATCGTTTCACGTCTTCGTAATTGGAACAAATTACTAAGGAGGTCTTTTTATGCCTCAGAAAGAAAAGTGGTACCCGGAAATGGCAGAATTTCAGCCCCAGAAAAAACGATTTATTCTCGCCAGCGACTTCGACCAGACGCTGAGCTTTAATGACTCCGGATATGTGCTCAGCGAGTTACTGGGAATTCCGTTGAGTGAGTACGAGCGCAAGATCACCGGCATGGCGAAACTGAACTTGGTGCAACAGGGAGGCGAACTGGCGTACCTGCTGCTGCACGACCCGGAATTCCGTAAGGTGCGCAAGGAGCACCTGTACGAAGCGGGCAAGAGGGTACGGCTCAAGCCGAACATCGATGCGCTCTACGGATTTCTTTCCAAGGAGGTCGAAGGCTTTCACTTCGATTTCTATGTGATCTCGGCCGGGCCGGTGCAGATCATCCGCTCAGCGCTGGAGGGGATCATTCCAGCCGACCATATCTACGGCACGGAGTTCGAGTGGAGTGCCAAGGGCGAGATTGAACGCATCCTGCAAGTAACTGCGGGGTACGGCAAGGTGGCCGCGGTGGACCATCTACTGGAGACGCTGAAGGTGGGGCCGGACCGCATCGTGTACGTGGGCGACGGCAGCTCGGACATTCACGTCATGCTCCATGTGAACCGCCGCGACGGTTACACCATCGCGGTTTCCGAGAACAAGTACCTGGCTCCGATCGCGAAGCGGTCGATCATCAGCGATAACGCGCTGGCGATCCTGATCCCGATCCTCGAAGACGTGGCGGGATGGGACAGCATGTCGATTCGCAGCGTGTTTGAATCCAAGGGGTTCCTCATTCAGCAGTGGGACAAGGTGCAAACCGATTTGCTCACCATCATCCCGAGCAGCAACAACATTCCCGTAGTTGAGCCTGAGGGGGTTGTTGCGACCGAGTAAGCGAAACGATAATAAAAAGCGTGCCCGCTACCCTGTCAGGGTGGCGGGCATTTTTGTTACTCACCATTTCATCGCTTACTTAGGGACATCGAGGACAATTTCGTCGGTGTAGGCGAGAAAAGGATCGTCGTAGGCTTCGGCGCTCCGCAGAAAGAGCCGGCAATCGTGTTTGAGTTCGAATGCGGGTTGCTCTTTGCCGTTCAGTCGAATGTGAACGGCGCCGGCGTCATGGAAAAGTTCGGGACGCAACAGTAGGCGCAGCTTCTTCACATTGCGGGCTTTGATGTCGATCAAGTTGTTGGGCAGGATGCGGCCCTCGACCTCCGACGGCGCATTGTCGCCGTCGACCACTTCGATCCAATACTGTCGCTGGAATCGTGCGTCCCAGATTCTTGCCGACACGCTCAGTGGGTATGGATCGCGCGTGAATCGCTGGAAGAATGGCAGAACGAAGCCGTCGTCCGAGGCCAACGTCACCTCATGGCCCTTTCCTTGCAAGATGTGCATCTCGGGAGGTGTGCGCGGCTTGAGAGCGCGCAGCTCGTTATAGGTGTCAACCGAGGCGGAGGACGGGATACGCGGATCTTTCTCGCCATGCAGAAAAAGCACCGGGACAGCGAGCAGGTTCTGCATGGGCAGCTTGACTCCGCTGGGAGAGTTGCTGCCCGCACCCATCAGCGATGCGATGGCGGCAAAGCGATCGGGCCAGCGCGTGCCCAACTCGAGCACGGCAGTGCCTCCATTGCTGAATCCGGCGAGGTAGACGCGGTTGGTATCGACGTTGTAGCTGCGCAATACTTCGAGCAGGAGCGCGTGAACCATCGCGGCGGGCCGCGGCTCCCACCACATGTCACCGGCGGCGTGGGGGTACAGCACGAGATAGCCGGCATGTTTCGCCGCCTCTCCGGTCGTGAGTGCGGCGTCGAAGGCCTGGCCGCCGCCTCCGCTGAGATAGATTAGCAGGGGAAACGGCTGATCGCCGCGATAGTCGAGGGGGACGTGAATCATGTATGGCGCGCTGGCGCCCGGACTGTTCAGGCTTCGGAGAGTGGTTCCTGGTTTCTCGCGGCTGTGGCGCGCGGCCGGGAGTTCGCAGGGCTGGGGGGCCGACTTCGAAGATGGTTGGTTGAAGCGGCCGGCGATGCGGCGGACTTCGGCGTCGCTGCTCTGCTGGAGTGGCTGGAGGGTCTCCTGGCTCGGCGTGAGCCCGTGCTGGTAGTAGGCGGCCAGTACAAGCGCCTGCGCCTCGGGCGAGCCGGCTTTCAGGATTGTGCCCATGATTGAGGCATCAGGCAGCGGCGAGTTGGCTGCAACATAGGCAGTGAGCGCCGCTAGTTGCGTTTGCGGGTCAGCCAGCTACGTGGATGGGATTTCGTGGCGATGAACTTCGCGCAATTCCAAGGTGACTTTCTCGTGGATCGCGGTGTCGAGCTCGTTGTACTGTCCTTCAAATACGAGCTTTGCAAGTTGACCCGATATCGGACAAAACGTGTATTGCAAGTGAGTGTCTTTGCGGGTCCCGGTATCAATGAAGACGCCGCAGGATTCGCCGTCGACCGGGTCGAAGCGCTCGAGCTTCATGCGCAACCCAAATACTCCGAGGTCCCACTCTGAGCCAACTTGCACGGCCGTCACGGGCAGAGGCATGATCTCGTTGATGCCATAGAGTAACTTGCTGTTGGCCTCACGCACCATTTGCGGCGGCAGCAGGACCTGCCCGCTGGATGAGAAGAGATTGGTGTCGGCAAAGCCGACGGGACGCCTGGCGATGGCCTGTTCAAACGCAGGTCGCTGCTGGGCGAGATCGTCCTTACCGTGCTCGCGGGACTCCAATAACTCGGCCGACTGACGACTGCGCTGCACGCCCACCAGGGAACGGCCAGCGGCTTCGTCGATCACCACTAACTGATTCGTGAGCACGACTTCCGCGTGGAAGGTAGAGTCGGGCGACTTGCCCTCGCGGTCGAAGACCTCGCGATACTCCAAGCGGTCGCCGGCGGCGAGCTTGTAGCGCAGTTCCGCGGGGGCGGTTTGCGACGCCAAGGAGCCGGCCGCGAAGAGGACGAGCAGCGCGATGCTGGACAGCCGGGACAATAGGGATTTGGATATCGCGATCATAAAAGAATGAGGCGGCGGATCGTTACCGGTTGGACAGGTTCAATCACGAAAGAGTAGCAGGCCGAAGCGTTGGCGCGCCGTACTGTGTACCTTAGTGCACACCATCAGCCCCGGTGAGAAGCGTGGCGCCAGCGTGTAGAATCGCAGCTTCATGCAGTCTCCCTCCACACCCCCCGCGGGCAAAACCGGGCTTGGCTTGACGGCGAAACTACTGCGAAACCTGCGGCCTTCGCACGAACACAGCGCGTTTTCTGCGACGCTGCTGCTGATGACATCGGTGATGCTGGCGCGCGTCATCGGCTACCTCCGCGAGATGTACGTAGCATGGGCGTTCGGCGCCGGTCCGAAAACCGACGCGTATGTGGCGGCGTTTACCATTCCGGATTTTCTGTTCTACATCCTCGCCGGCGGGACCGCATCCATCACGTTCATCTCGATTTATGCAAGACACACGGCGAAGGGAGAAGAACGACAGGCGCAGCAGGCCTTCAATTCCACCATCACGATCATGACGTTGGTGACCTTGGCGGGAACGATCCTGGTAGAGATCTTCACCCCGCAACTGGAGCGATTGGTCTTCCCCAGGTTTAGTGCGGAGCAACTGGAGCTGTGCGTTTACCTGACGCGCATCCTGCTGCCGGGACAGATTTTTTTCTATGCCGGGGGAATCGTGTCGGCGGTGTTGTACTCGCGCAAGATGTTTCTCTATCCGGCGCTGAGTCCGGTGTTCTATGGTTCGTTCATTATCCTGGGCGGGCTGTTCGGCGCGCACACCTACGGCATCGCGGCGCTGGCTTACGGGGCGCTGGCGGGCTCATTCGTCGGGCCATTCCTGATCAACGCGATTGGGGCCGCGAAGGCTGGCCTGCGCTATGAATGGAGTTTCGATTGGAAAAACCCGCAATTTCGCGAATGGGTGCGGCTGTCGATTCCACTGATGCTGGGCGTGTCGCTGGTTTCGGCGGATGACTGGATCCTGCGTTACTTCGCGTCGGGTGGATCGGGCGAGATCACCCGCTTGAACTATGCCAAGCGGCTGTTTGCGCTGCCGATTTCGATCCTGGGGCAGGCCGCAGGACAGGCGTCGATGCCGTTTTTCGCACGGCTGTTCGGGGAAGGCAAGCGCAAGGAGTTTGCCGACACGGTGAACCAGTCGGTGTATCGCATATCGGCAGTGTCGTTACTGGCGACCGCGCTGATGGTTCCGGCGGCGTTGCCGCTGGTCGACCTGGCATTCCGGCGCGGACACTTCACGTTCGCGGATTCGCTGTCCACCTCGGTTTACTTTGCCTGGTTCTCGCTTTCGCTGGCGATGTGGTCGGCACAGGCGCTCTACGCGCGCGCGTTCTATGCTGCGGGCGATACGCTTACGCCGATGGTGGCGAGCACCTTGATCGTGATCGCATCGCTGCCGGTCTATGCCGCGATGTTTCGCCGCTTCGATGTTGCGGGACTCGCGATGGCGTCGGACCTGGGAATCCTGCTACACACGGTTGTGCTAGCGTGGCTGTTGAGCCGCAAGAAGCTGGTCGCACTGAGTGGACTTCCGTGGCTGGACTTGACAAAGGTCCTGGGCGCGGCGCTGGTTGCAGGCGGGCTGTGCTATGCGGTGGCGCGGCGCGTGGTGGTATCCGGGAATTGGCAAACCGATGTGCGATCGCTGATTCTGATCGGCGTGACTTGGATGGCGGCGGTCGCGATTGGGCTTTGGATCACGCGGTCACGCCTGTGGAGCGAATTACGCAGACGGAAGCAGCCGGTTCCGGTTGTCGAGCCGCGCGCCGTGGTGGAGAGGACTGAGGGGGGAGCGCAGCCGTAAGCCCACGAAAGATCAAGAGACCCACTCAAGCGGCTTGAGTGGGTCCCCCGTGCAAAGAGTAACCAGCTAGTCTAGGAGCGTGTCTGAGTAATCACTCTGTCGCCTGTCGTTTCGCTTGAAAGTCACAGACGAGGTGTGTCAGTTTCAGAGACATGGCGAAGACCTACCGCTCCTACCTTCCTGAACAAGATTTGCTGTTACCGCCGAGCCTGCGCGACTGGCTGCCCGAGAACCACCTGGCGTATTTCGTGAGCGATCTGATTGATCAGGTAGATCTGAGCGGGATCGAAAGCTATTACGAGCAGGAAGAGCGCGGCTATCCGCCCTATCATCCCCGGATGATGACCAAGATTCTGGTCTACGGCTATTGCGTGGGAGTGTTCTCGTCGCGGCGAGTGCGCCAGGGGTTGCACGAAGACGTGGCCTTTCGGGTGTTGGCGGCGGGCAACGAACCAGACTTCCGCACGATCTCCGACTTTCGTAGGATCCATCTGGCAGCACTGGAAGGGCTGTTTCAGCAAGTGCTGCGGATGGGGCTGAAGCTGGGTGCAATGAAGCTGGGGCGGGTGGCGATCGATGGCAGCAAGCTGAAGGCGAACGCGAGCAAGCACAAGGCGATGAGCGACCCACGGATGAAGGAACAGGAACAACGGCTGCGCGAGGAAGTGCGCCGTTTGTTGCAGAGAGCCGAAGCGATCGACGCCGAGGAAGATGCGCAGCACGGGGCCGACAACCTCGGAGACGAGTTGCCGGCCGAACTGCAGCGGCGGGCAGAACGGCTGCGACGCATCCGGGAAGCGAAGCGAGCGCTGGAAGAGCGGGCCCGAGCCGAGGCGGAAGCCGAAGGCAAGGCCCAGGAAGAACCAGAAGAGGGGAAGCCTAACCCGAAGATGCAGTACAACTTCACCGACCCGGAATCGCGGATTCTGAAAGGACCGGACGGATTCTTGCAGGGCTATAACGCGCAGATCGCGGTGGAGCCGGTTCTGCAACTGATTGTCGGCCAGGGGTCATGCAGGAGGCCAATGACAAGCGGCAACTGCTGCCGATGCTGCGCCAGGTCAAAGAGCAATCGGGACAGAAGCCGACGGCGGTGCTGGCGGACAACGGGTATCTTTCCGAGGAAAACTTGAAGGGAGCCGCCAGGATGCAGGTCGACGCTTATGTGGCAGCAGGCAAACAGAAACACAACCAGATCGTCCGGCCCTGTCCGCGCGGCCCGATCCCGAAGACGGCCACCCTGCTGGAACGTATGCGACGCAAGCTACAAACCATGGTGGGCCGAGCCCTCTATGCCCGGCGCAAGGTGATCGTTGAGCCGGTGTTCGGACAGATCAAGCACCAGCAAGGATTCCGGCAGTTCGTGTTACGAGGGACCGACTAAGCGCGGGGCGAATGGGCTCTGGTCTGTATGACGCACAATATCTTGAAGCTTCACCGCGCCTGCTGTACGTAAATCGGGACTCTGGAATGGGCGAAACAATCACACTGGCGAGCAAGAATCGAGATTGATCGACCTCTTTGCCCCCATTGACGAACATCAGCAGCCCTCGCTGAATGTCACTCACTGAATTCGACGAACTCAAAAGCCTTCAGGGACTACCTTTCGACCCTTACTCAGACACGCTCCTAGCACCACGAGGCTGAAGCTGCGGCTCTTCTCAGGCGCGGACGGCCGTTGAAGGCGTAACGGTTTCGGTCGCCGCGGCATCCTTCCCTTCGCCGTTCACTTTCTGTCCTGGCTTGCGGATGTCGATCCCACCCTTGAAAAAGGCGCCTTCCTCGATACTGACACGCTGGGCTACAACGTCACCGGTGAGTGAACCTTCATTACGGATGTCGAAGCGGTCGCTGGCCGTCATGTTGCCGCGCACTTTGCCCAGGATGACGATTTCGCGGGCGGAGATGTTGGCCGAGACCACGCCGTTGCGGCCAACCGTAACCCGGTTACCAGGCAGGTTGATCGAACCCTCGACGCGGCCATCGATGTAGAGCGATTCGGAACCTGTGACTTCGCCCTTGATTACGAGTGACTTGCCCAGGGTAGCTTGTTCCTGGGGAGTCGCCACCGAGCTGGCAGCCGGGCGGGGCACCACGGGCGGCTCTGGAGCCGGAGGCGTGTAACTACGTTGTGGCTCCGGGTTCGAAGCCGGGGCTGCGTTCGGGGTGTTTGTCTGTTTCCACATATATCAAGATCCCTTTCTGGAATGTGCCTGGAGGCGAACGATGTGGTGCAACCCACAACTCCAGATCTGTTGTTCAGAAACTGCTGAATTAGTGCGGCATTTTCTGGGCTCACATGCGATGCGAATCGCCAAGCGAGCCGCCCGTTTGAGCAATTATTGCTACCATACAACGAGTCACCAGCGAAGGCAAAGTGCGACCATAGATTTTTACAGTCATTTAGTGTGTCCGTAGATTCCCGCTGCGAAAACTGCGCACCCAAGGGCCGCATTTTGTGGCCGGAATCCTAACCACCCGGAATTGGACCGACATGATCAGCGACCAGGCCATCCTCAACCAGATTGAAAAGCAACCCCATCGCTCGGCCGGATTCAAGCAATTGATCCGCGAGATGAGTCTGCGGGGCGGCGAGCGCCAGCAGTTGGCGGAGCGCTTGCAGGCACTGGTTGATAGCGGCCGCCTGGTCGAAACCGGCCGCGATCGTTACACCCTGGCGCAGCATGCGACGGCGCATCTCAACCTGGTCGCCGGGCGTTTGAACATGCACCGCGACGGCTACGGCTTCGTGATTCCTAACGCCGGACAGCGCGGCTCGTTCACCGGCGATGTCTATGTCAGCCCGCAATCGATTGGGTCGGCCATGCACGGCGACCAGGTGCTGGTGGAGTTGGGCCGCCGTAAAGATGACGGCCGGGCGGAAGGAAAAATCCTGCGGGTGTTGACGCGCGCCAATCCTACGGTTGTAGGCACATTCCATTACGGCATGCGCCACAACCACGTGACGCCGATCGACGAAAAGGTGACGAAGGAGATCATCATCCCGAGGGGCATGGAGTCGCCGGCGGGAGAGTATCATCCTGATCCCGAACTTCACATCCGGAAGGAGCGGGCGGAAGCGAACGCAAAGACTGCGGCCAAACACAAGGCTCCGCCCGGGTCGTCTGACAAGCATGATCGTGATCGCGTGTATGGGAAGGAGGCGCATCGCCGCGAGTGGAGCGATCTCGAAGGAGTAGTAGTCGATGTCGAGATTACCTCATGGCCTTCGCCCGCAGACAATCCGAAGGGACGCGTGGTCGAGATTCTCGGCTATGAAGACGATTTCGGTGTGGATGTCGAGATCGTCATACGCAAGCACCATCTGCCGCATCATTTTCCAGTCGAAGTGTTGCAGGAGGCGGAGCAGTTTGAGCGGACGATCGCCCATACCGAATTGGCGCATCGGCGCGACTACCGCGCGCTGCCGATTGTCACCATCGACGGCGAGACGGCGCGCGACTTCGACGATGCGGTGACGGTGCGGCGGCTCTCCAACGGCAATTTCGAGTTGCAGGTCCACATCGCTGACGTCGCCAACTATGTGAGTGAAGGTTCACCGATTGATCTGGAGGCGCGGCTGCGCGGCACGTCGGTTTATTTTCCCGACCGCGCTATTCCGATGCTGCCGATGGAACTCTCTACCGACTTGTGCAGCCTCCGCCCGCAAATGGACCGGCTGGTGTTGTCGTGTTTGATGGAAATCGATCCGCAGGGCGAGATCGTGGGCTACACCCTGAATGAGGGCATCATCCGCTCGGCGGAGCGCATGACGTACACCAACGTCAACTTGATTCTCGAAGGCGACACGGGACTGCGGCAGCATTATCACAAGTACGTGGACGTGTTCGAGTTGATGCGTGAACTGGCACTGATCCTGAACCGCAAGCGCGCGCGGAGGGGATCGATTGACTTCGATTTGCCGGAGCCGGTGATCGAGTTCGACGAAAACGGATTGATGAAGGGAGTTACGCGCTCGGAACGCAACATCGCGCACCGGTTGATCGAAGAGTTCATGCTGTCAGCCAATGAATGCGTGGCCGGCTATCTGGAGAAGCGGCAGATCGCCTCGCTGTACCGCATCCACGAAAAGCCCGACCCCAAGCGGGTGTACGACTTCGAGACGCTGGCGGCGACGTTTGGCTATTCGCTGGGAGTGGGGGCGCTGCCGGTGAAGCGCGTGCAGTTGAAGGCCGAGCGGCGCGATCGGTATGGCAGCGGACGCCAGGCCAAGACCATCGAGCTTCCGGAAGACGTACACATCACGCCGCGCATGTATCAGAAGCTGACGCAGAAGATCGCCGGTAAGCCGGAGGAGCGCATTCTCTCCTACCTGATGTTGCGTTCGCTGAAGCAGGCGAGATACTCAGAGGAGAACGAAGGACACTTTGCGTTGGCGGCTTCGGCCTACACACATTTCACGTCGCCAATCCGGCGCTACCCCGATTTGATTGTGCATCGCATCCTGAAGGACCTGCTGCGTGATTCGCCGGATCATGTGGATGCGGGCGTCCCGGTGGGAGTAGCGCAAGGGTCGCACAGCGAGTCTCCGTCACCGTGGTCGAAGCGGGAGGCTCCTGTTTCTCCCTCGAAGAAGAAAGCAGGCGATCGCGAGAAGCCGCGACAAACGCCACTCTGCGGGCCGATTCCGGAGGATATGCTGCGCGACATCGCGCAGGAGTCGAGCCAGTCAGAACGCCGCGCCGACGAGGCTGAGCGCGAGTTGATGGAGTGGAAGAAGATCAAGTTCATGCAGGACCGCGTTGGGGAAGACTTCGTCGGACTAATTGTGGGCGTGACCAAGTTTGGAATGTTCGTCGAACTCAACGACTTGTTCATCGAGGGTCTGGTGCCGTTGAATTCGCTCGCCGATGACCGGTATATGTACCACGAAAATACGCGGCAGATCATCGGCCAGCGCACTCGCAAGACGTACTCAATGGGCGATCCGATCCATGTGTTCGTGGACCGCATCGACGAGATGCAGAAGCGCCTCCAGTTCGGAATTGTAGAGGAACGGCCGGCGCACTCGGGCCGCAAGCGTAAGAAGAAAGACTGACCATGCCGTTCGGATACCTAATGTAGAATTTCTCTGCCCCCCTCGGAGGACGCTGTCATGCGTCGTTGGATCCTGCTTCCAATCATTCTCATCGCATTGGTGTTGCTTGCGTCGGCCCAGAGCGCTGAGCCCGATGTGGCTACGCAGACTCTTAAGAGTGGGGAGAGCGTAACCAAGGCGCTCACGACAGTTACGAGTACTGCGATTTCCCCATTGCTGGGGGTGAGCGTTATGGGCGCATGGCAGTATTACAAGACGCCGGCTCCGCAGCGTGCGCAGCTGCCGTTCTTCCAGCGGCCGTATTTCTGGGCACCGATCATGCTGCTGCTTGTCCTGATATTCATCAAGGACACGTTTGGCGGATTTGCGCCGCTCATCAAGAAGCCACTGGACGCGATTGAAGTCCTGTTCGTCAATCATGCGTCGCTGATCCTGATTGTTTTTCCGGTGGTGATGAACCAGGTCGCGCGCGTGATGGGCTTCACCTCGCTGAAGGGACTGTTCGCCTCGCTGCTGAGCGGACCGGTCGTGTATGCGGCAACTGCCGAGACCTCAGGCATGCACCATGCCTTCAGCATGGCCACCGCAGTACTCTACATGGCGGTTGGATTTGTCATCACAGCCGTCGTCTGGCTGCTCGGGCACTGTTTCGACGTGATGGCCCTGATCAGCCCGTTTCCGTTTGTAGACTTCGCGCTGAAGGCGGTCCGCAATACGATTTTTGGCGTTCTCCTGGCGACTTCGATCATCAGCCCGCATCTGGGGCTGTTGCTAGCGCTGGTCATCATCATCGTGAGCTTCCTGTTGTTTGGATGGGCGCTGCGGCTGGCGTTCTTTGGCTCATTGTTCGCCTGGAGCCTGCTGGAGATGCTGTTGTTCGACGTTCAGGACAGGCCCAGCCGCGAGGACGGGGTGCGCGCTTTCAGCGCAGGTGTGAAAAGTGTGAAGCGCCGCACCTATGGGCGGCTTGCTCCGCGTGAAGATGGAACGCTGGTCTTTGCCTACAAACGTCTGCTGGTCGGGCCGGAGAAGAGGGTCGCGATCGGGCGCGCCGAAAGTTTCGCCATCGCCAAAGGCGTGTTCTATCCCAACCTGGTGGAACCGATTGAGTCGGCCGACAAGCACAGAGTGGTCTTCCGTTTGCTCCCGACATACCGGGGCGCCGAAGAAGAAGTCCGCGCCTGCCTGGATTGCCTCGAAGTCCACGAGCTGCGCTGGAGCAAAGGGCTGAAGTCGTTCTGGAAGTTCGTGACGGACGAGGACAGCGCCGCAGCTGAAAAATCTTAGCCCCGCCGGAACTCTACTCGTGATACCGCAATTGGCCGGCCGGAATGGCCACGTCCAACCGGTTCTGCGGCGGCGGCAGTGGACAGGTCGCAAACGGCGTATAAGCGCAGGGAGGATTCTCTGCGCGGTTAAAGTCGAGCCAAACTTCGCCAGGCTGCGTCAGGCCGTGATCTGGCAATTCTGTATAAAGAAACCGCCCCGCGCCGTAGGTTTCGCTCTTGCTTGTCGTGTCTCGCATAATGAAAAAGAGGTCCTTGTCGTCGGGACTCTCTAGGACTGGCTCCAGCCGAGACGTCTTGCCATCGAGAGTGAACTCCACCACGCCCGGAACATCCGCCATCATTTCCGTGCCCAGGATCGTAGGTATGCCTACATGATGCGGCGGGTTGTAGGGAATCCACTTGGCATGCACCCAGAACGCCTCGTTGGGCGGATACCACTTCAGGCCGTGAAACTGCACGCGCGCCGCAGCCTTCGAGTCCTTGATCCGAAGCCCATACCGGTCCCCGCGGTGAATGACCGTGATGGTGACGCTGGCAAACGTGATTTTCGAGGGATGACCGGAACTGTCGGCGGCAAGACTCTGCGGATTGGCGGGCGCTACGCCGTCCACTAACAATCCTTTGGGATAGCCTGTGGCCGGTGGCAGCAGTTGCAGTGCGTCGCCCGTGAGCTGGACGACGCCAAGATTGGGAGCAGTGGCAGTCTGCACCACCAACGCGTTGCCCTTGGCTGAGCCGAAGGAATTATCGCCTGGCTTCAGCCACTCCAGCCCGATGAGGGTCAGCCACCCGGTGGGCTCCTGCAGGTTCTTGGCTTGCTGTGCGCGCCACGCCAGCAGGTCCGTCTTCCAAGCGTTTGTGCCGGCTTTTGTGTCGGCAGCGTAGCTTAGAACGGGAATACTGACGAGCAGGAAGATCAGACCGGTCAGCCGTCGGTGGAAAGTTCGGTTCATAAGATGGTCGTCCCCAAGCGGTAGAGTATGCACAGAGTTGTATCATCCAGCGGCGCAAATACGAACCGAAAGGGATGGGCAACAGGTGGTGCTAGAGAGGGTGGTTCCCATCCTTCCCTAAAGTGAGGGAAGGATGGGGCTATTCTCGAGGCAGTGCGCTACAGAATGTAGCGCGACAGGTCCTGATCTTTCACGATGTCAGCGAGGTTCTTGATGACGTAGTCGGCGTCGACCACGATGTCTTTTTCCTTGAGGTCTGGGGCCTCGAAGCTGATCTTGTCGAGCACGCGCTCCATGATGGTGTGCAGGCGGCGAGCACCGATGTTCTCGGTGCCTTCGTTGACCTTAAAGGCAAAGTTCGCCACTTCCGCCAGCGCTTCCGGAGTGAACTCCAGCTTTACACCTTCGGTTTCAAGCAGCGCGATGTACTGCTTGGTCAACGACGACTTAGGCTCGGTAAGGATCTTGATAAAGTCCTCGACCGTCAGCGACTGCAATTCAACGCGAATGGGGAAGCGCCCCTGCAGTTCGGGGATCAGGTCGCTCGGCTTCGAAACGTGGAACGCGCCGGCGGCGATGAACAGAATATGGTCGGTGCGCACCATGCCGTAGCGAGTGTTTACTGTGGTTCCCTCGACGATGGGGAGGATATCGCGCTGCACGCCTTCACGTGAGACATCAGGCCCGTGACCACCTTCACGGCCGGCGATCTTGTCGATCTCGTCTAGAAAGATGATGCCCGAGTTCTCCACGCGTTCGACGGCGATGCGCGTGACCTGGTCCATGTCGACTAGGCGCTGCTCCTCTTCCTGAATGAGGTACTCGAAAGCCTCGCTGACCTTCATCTTCCGCTTCTTGGTGCGCGAGCCGAAGATGTTGGGCAACATGTCTTTCATGTTGACGTCCATCTCTTCGACGCCCTGGTTGGTGATGATCTCGAATGCCGGCATCGACTTCTCGCGAACGTCGAGCTCCACCATGCGCTCGTCGAGCTTGCCCTCGCGCAGTTGCTGGCGCAGCTTCTCACGGGTGCGGGATCCGGGCTCCCCAGCCAGCAGCGGCTCCTTTTCGAGGCTGAATCCGATAGGCTGGTTATCCTGTGCCGCCGGCTTAGCAGGAACCTGGGTCGGCATCGAAGGCAGCAACAAGTCGAGCAGGCGCTCCTCGGCGTTGAGTTCCGCCTTGTCGGCAACGTCTTCCAGTTTCTCTTCGCGCACCATGTCGATGGCGATTTCGACCAGGTCGCGGATCATCGACTCCACGTCGCGCCCGACGTATCCGACTTCGGTAAATTTCGACGCCTCGACCTTCATGAACGGCGAGTTCGCGAGTTTTGCCAGGCGGCGTGCGATCTCCGTCTTGCCGACGCCCGTGGGGCCGATCATGATGATGTTCTTGGGAATTACTTCTTCGGCCAGTTCAGGTGTCAGCTTCTGGCGGCGCATGCGATTGCGCAAAGCGATCGCAACGGCGCGCTTGGCTTCGTGCTGGCCGACAACATACTTATCGAGCTCGCGCACGATTTCGCGCGGCGTGAGTTCATCCAGGGCTACGTGCTCGTCATCGGTGGTTGCGGGGAGATAAATGGCCAATTCGTATTCCTTGTGGGTAAAAGCCCGAGACTACAATTCTTCGATCGTGATCTTATCGTTGGTATAGATGCAGATTTTGCCGGCAATCTTCATGGCTTCTTCGGCGATCTGGCGCGCCGTCAGCTGCGTGTGATCAAACAGCGCGGTGGCGGCAGAGGTCGCAAACGAGCCTCCGCTGCCGATGGCGGCGATGCCCGTGTCAGGTTCGATCACGTCGCCCTGGCCACTAATGAGAAATGTTTGGGTCTGGTCGGCGACCAGTAGCAGGGCTTCGAGCTGGCGGAGCATCTTGTCAGTACGCCAATCTTTGGCCAACTCGACCGCCGCGCGGCCCAAGTTTCCATGATACTGCTCCAGCTTGGATTCGAAGCGGGCGAACAGCGAAAAAGCGTCGGCGGTCGAGCCGGCGAAGCCTGCCAGAATCTTGTCCTGGTAGAGGCGCCGAATTTTGCGGGCCGAATGCTTGATGACGCTTTCGCCGAGTGTGACCTGGCCGTCTCCGGCCATGACGACCTTTCCGTCACGGCGAACACAAAGTACCGTAGTAGAACGTATCAATTGTTCTTGCGGCATGGAAGCTTTCATTATACCGGGAAAGCACGCGGCTTGCCGAAATCTGAGTCGACTTGACTAAGATTTCGCGCCATACGCGGAGGCGACGTGAGAACCACTCGGATCCGACTGTCCCATAACAACTTAAGCCAAGTGAATATGGGACTTGCTGTCCAATTTGGAAAGCAAATCGTCGATTTTGGCCTCAAGAATATTGCGGATCGACAAAATTCCCAGAACCTTTCCCTGATCGTCAACGATAGGAAGGTGACGATAATGCCTCTCCAGCATGACCTGGAACGCCTCGGCGGCAGTGGTTTCTTCGGTGGCCATTTCGACCATCGGACTCATCAGCTCGCGGACGGGAGTCGTGGCGGGAGCGCGTCCGCTGAGGGCGAACTTGGCCAGAACGTCACGCTCGGTAAACATCCCGGCCACGACCCCCTGCTCGTCGATAACAGCCACTGCACCGACGTCCTTGTCTAACATTCTGCCGACAGCCTCTTCCACGGTGGCCAGCACCGTGACCGTAGCGGGACCTTCATCGCACCATTCCAGCAGGCTCATGGCGGGTCGAGGCTCCTTTCTCTGAGACTGCGAGGTTATGTTCAGAGGACGTGGGAGTCAAGCGAAATGCCGAGTATTGTCAACGGACAATAGAAATGTCCC
>Ga0074045_10002887_pt1 | contig 15670 bp, 16 predicted proteins | sample BogForMeECP23OM2_FD_94442 | JGI IMG/M metagenome (GOLD analysis project Ga0074045, IMG submission 94442) | Bog forest soil microbial communities from Calvert Island, British Columbia, Canada - Bog Forest MetaG ECP23OM2 | ecosystem: Environmental > Terrestrial > Soil > Wetlands ...
ACAGCGCAACGCCGACCTGCTGCAGCAGGCGCTGACTGCGTTTCATTCCAACTTTAACCGTATTGCGGCACAAGAGCTGTCGCGCCTCTGAGGAGAGCCATGTTTCGTGCACTCTATACCGCTGCCACCGGGATGGCGGCCCAGCAATTGAACCTGGACAACGTTGCCAACAACCTGTCCAACTCCAGCACGTCAGGGTTTCGCCGCCGCCGGCTGCAGTTTCAGGACCTGATGTACCAGAATGTGGTGATGCCGGGCTCGGCGGCGACCCAGAACACCACCGTGGCTGCGGGCTTGCAAGTCGGCCTGGGTACCCGTACCGCGGCGTCGGAGGTGATCCAGGCGCAGGGCGATTTCAATTCCACCGGTAATTCGCTGGATATCGCCATTCAGGGAAGCGGTTTCTTCCAGGTCAAGATGCCCAGCGGCGAGACCGGCTATACGCGCGCCGGCATGTTTCACCTCGACAACCAGGGGAACATGGTGACCGCCGAAGGCGATGCACTGGATCCGCCCATCACCGTACCTGCGAATGCGCTGACCGTCTCGATTGGTTCGGACGGAACGGTGACCGTGACCCAGCCGGGGCAAACCTCGGCCCAGCAGGTCGGCAGCATTCAATTGGCGACCTTTCAGAATCCGGGTGGGCTGAACAGCGTGGGACAAAACGTTTATCTGGCCACCACCGCTTCGGGCGATCCCATCGTCGGCACTCCGGGAGGCACCGAAGGACTGGGGACCCTGCAACAAGGGGTGCTGGAGCAGTCGAACGTAAACGTGGTGGAAGAGTTCATCCAGATGATCCTGGCGCAGCGCTCCTACGAGGCCAACTCGCGGGTGGTCACCGCCGCCGACCAGATGCTGCAACAGTTGAACAACCTTTCCCGCTAGGAGGCAGGATGCTGCGCGGTGCCTGGGCTGTCGGATCGCTGATGGTGGCTGTGCTGCTCGGTAGCAGCGTTTGTCCGGCGGCAGAGCGCCGGATGCCGGAGCCGGCCAGCGTCACTGCGCTGGAGCAGAAAGTTGCGGCGGCGGTCGCCCGCGATGTGGGACTCTCCGACGAAAACCTCGCCCGCCATGTGCAGGTGCTGGACGGGTCGCTTTCGCTGCCGGCCGGGGCGGAATTGCACGTGACTGCGGTGCGCCCAGGATATTCGCCGGGAAGCTGGCGGCTACGAATCGACTGCTCCTCGCGACGGGATTGTCTGCCGTTTCACGCCGTGCTGCATTCGCCAACGGCAAGCCTGCGCAGCGATTCTGCCGCCGGTCTCGCGGCCCCCATGGCGAGCCAGCCCAGCCAGTCGACAGGGAAGCCGAAACAACTCCGGCCTCCGCTAACTCATAGCGGCGATCATGTGTTGCTGGTGGAAGAGCGTTCCGGGATGCGGCTGCAGGTGACCGTGGTGTGCCTCCAGTCGGGCGGGTTGGGCGACGAAATTCGCGTCCAGAACCCGGCCACCCGGCGAATTTTGTTGGCCACGGTTGCCGGTAAAAACCTGGTGAGGGTGGAGTGATGACGATGCTGCATCGAACCATACTGGCCATGCTGCTCATCTTCAGCCTGGTAGCAGGGTGTGAAGCAAAACCCAAAACTAAGAAAGACCAGCCTTTATCTCCTTCCTCGTTGAACCAGTTCCTGGCGCGGGTGCGGGGCGAGCAGCCCGCTATGGCAACTTCCCTGGGCAGTCTCTGGCCGCTGGACGGAGGGACGCTCACCAATCTCGCGACCGACTACAAGGCGCGGCGCCTGAACGATATTGTGATCATCCGCATCGCGGAGCAGACCCTGGCGCAAGCCTCAGGCAATGTGACCGCGCAACGCGGCTTCAGTTCCAGTTCGGCCATCACCGGCCTGGCCGGACAGGTCAACACCGCTTCGGTGAATCCGCTGTACGCCTTGAATTCCAGCAACAATTTGAAGGGCACCGGGACCGCGAACAGCCAATCGCTGCTGCAAGCCAATCTGGCCGGCCGCGTGGTGGCGATCCTGCCCAACGGGAACTTCGTGGTTGAGGCCGAACGGACTGTCAGCTTCAACCAGCAGAACCAGACCGTGATCTTGCGCGGATTGGTCCGTCCGGGGGACATCGCTTCCGATGATTCTGTGCCCTCTACCGCAATGAGCGATCTGGAGTTGGAGCTGAAAGGCAAAGGCATTGTGACAGACGCCACCCGTCAACCCAACGTCTTTACCCGCTGGTTGATGAGGATATTGAATTGGTGATGAGAACCGGCATACATGCTGTATTGGAAACTCTATTGCTGACCGTGGCGCTGGCGTCGCCGTCGGCCCTGGGGCAACCCAACGACCACTTCGTGCAGATCCGCGATCTGGCCACCATCGAAGGGATTCGGGACAATCCTCTGATTGGTTACGGCATGGTAGTGGGTTTGAACGGCACCGGCGACCGGCGGCAGACGATATTCAGCACGCAAACCTTGGGAAACATCCTGCTCAAGATGGGGGTAACCATCCCGGCTGCTGCGGTGAGCGTAAAGAACGTCGCGGCAGTATTTGTTACCGCCTCCTTGCCGCCGTTCTCGCGCCCCGGGACCCAGATTGACGTAACCGTATCTTCCATCGGCGACGCCACCAGCCTGGAAGGCGGCACGTTATTGTTGGCTCCGCTCTTTGCGGGTGACGGCCAGGTCTACGCCGAGGCCCAGGGTCCCGTCACCCTGGGCGGATATTCGGCCGGAAAGGGCGGAAACACCAAGCAGGTGAACCATCCCACCGCGGGACGCGTGCCCAACGGCGGACTGGTGGAGCGTGACACCTCGCTCGACCTGCGCAAGCTAACCACGATTGCCCTGCTGGCGCGCGAGCCCGACTTCCGCACCACCCGGGACATGGCGATGGCCATCAACCATGAGGTTGGAGGTCCGGCAGCAACGGCCATCGATGGCCGGCGCGTGGAACTGAGCCTGCCGCCGGCGGGAGTGCCGGAGCTACTGGCGCGGCTGCTGGGACTGAAGGTGGAAATTCATCCTCACGCAAAAGTCGTGGTCAGCGAGCGCACTGGGACCATCGTGATGGGCAGGGACGTCCGCTTGACCGCCGTGTCGATTCTGCACGGCGACCTGACGGTCGAGATCTCCACGGAATACCAGGTGTCTCAGCCTGCCCCGTACAGTCGGGGAGGAGTGACGACCACCGTTCCCGACACCCAACTCGACGCGAAGGAAGAGAAAGTGAAGCACATCGCGCTGGGAGAAGGTGCCAGTGTGGAGCAACTGGTGACTGGTCTGCAAGCCATCGGCGCCAGCGCGCGTGACGTGGTTGCCATTCTTCAGGCCATTAAGGCCGCGGGCGCGCTACAGGCCGACCTGGAGGTGATCTGAGCATGACATCTGCAATCTTGCCGCCGGTTGACGCTGCGGCGAAGACTTCCGCGGGCCCTGAACCAGAAACCGGACCCTCGAGCCAGTTGAAGAAATCGGCGCAGGAGTTTGAATCGATCTTGCTCGAGAGCTGGCTGGAGAAGATGAATCAGAGCTTTGTGGGCTCGAGCGAGAGCCAGGACCCGGCCCACGACACGGTCAGCAGCCTGGGAACCCAGGCCATCGCTTCCGCCTTGGCGGCGCGCGGCGGTATCGGCATAGCCGCCATGTTACTGCGGCAGTTGCAGCCCAAAGGGTGATGCCCTGGTTCGGGACCAGGGGTCGGAGGTTCAAATCTTCTCTCCCCGACTAATCTTAAAATCGGTGAGTTACGCGAGTTTCCTTCCGAGGAAAAATGGTAAGCCAGGGGATTAGTTCTCGCAAGGACGCCGCGTCTTAATCGTTGCTGGTCATTCTACTTGTATCTCTTCCTTAGCCGCTCGTATATCCAACCCGCATACCCAGCGGTATCGTCGCGCCGATAGCAAAGGAAAATGCCAGCCACTGGGGTGTAATTCTACCTTCGGAGAGGCGGCGCGTGTGCCAAAATGTTCAAGGGCGGCTTCCGTGGGCGTGAATGGTCGCTGTGTGGCTTCTCCCAGCTAAGCAGCGCTTGCATTTGCTTCTACACATGCGACGGCCCCATCGCACTGCGTCCGCAATCGCACTCACCATCGCGGGGACTCTTCCCCGCCTTGACACCTTAGAGGAAAAGTTTGCGTGGTGCGCGCTGAGCTTGGTCGGCGTTCTTCTGCTTCTCGCAATTTTCCTGACTACCCGTACGCCTGGTTTTGCGCAGCTTCTCACCAGGTTTCACAAAGCATTGAAATCTGGTTCGGGACAGCACGACCTTGGCCTGACGGACAGTGGTTTTCCCAACCGAACCTGCCGATAACACCAGAGAAGTGAGAACTCGTGAGAAAAGATTAAAGCTTTCTCATCCATTGCCGATCACTCAATTGCAAGGCAATACAGTAGAGCGAGGTATGACGATGAGAATTGACTTAAATCCGTCGGCCATGACGGAGCTGGGCCGCAGCAGTGACGCAACGACCGGGACGAAACTGGCAGACACGACGAGGTTGGCGGCGCCGAACGCCGAAGACATCGCGCATCTGTCCAGCGGCAGCGACGCGGTGCAGAAGCTCAAGGTGCAACTGGATGCGCTGCCCGAAGTCCGCCAGCAGCGTGTGGAGGCTCTGCGGCAGGCGATCAGTGACGGTACCTATACGATTTCTCCCCACAGCATCGCGACCGCGATGTTGGCGGATGGCGTGGCCGCCTGATCCAGGTAGCTCCGCCCTGCAAAAGGGGGCCTCGGTATGGACTTCAGCACTGGCCGTCTGGAAGGGTCGGCACGAATTCAGGATCGCCCCTTCGGCGAATCGCCTCAGGAGCAGAAACGGCGAGCGCCTCGCCGGCCTAGGGAAGATGGCGAACCTGGGGAGCTGGACGGACTGGCCGAAGAGTGCGAGAACCACCAGTTGGATGACATTGCCTGAGGAGTAGCGGTGAGCGCGATGATCGAATCCCCCAGTCTGTTTCCGTCGGAGGCGCAGGAAGTAGTCCTGCTGGAGACACTGAAAGAGTTGCTTACAGCGACGATTCGGTCGCTTAGCCGCGGCGAGTCGGCAGAACTGGCGGAACTCGGTCGCAGCATAAGCACCACCGCCGATGAGGTCACAGCCACGGAACTGACTCTCTGCCGTTTGCCCCTGACTGCCGCAGCGCAACAGCAGCGGCAAAAGCTGCTCGCCGAGTTGCGCCAGCAGCGCTCGTTTTGCCGCGCGATGCTGCGGCGCTGGCGGCGCTCGATTGTCCTGCGCCAACAACTCCTCGCGCTCGCAACTGGAACGGCGACTTACAGCGGAGCGCTAGACCCGCGATGGTCTTGTCATGAGTAGCCTTCTGGGCACCCTGTCGATTGCGATGGGCGCGCTGGAGGCGCAACAAGCCGGGCTTGCCACAACCAGCAACAACATTGCTAACCTGAACACTCCGGGTTACACGCGAGAGCGGCCCGTCCTGCAAGAAGCTGATCCGATCCTCAACAATGGCATCGCTTACGGCCAGGGCGTCACGTTACAGGGGATTGAGAGCCTGCGTGACAGTATCCTCCAGTTGCAGATTGACAGCGAAACCCAGCAGCAGGGGCAATCGCAGGCCTACGTGAATGCCATGAGCCAGGCGCAGACGCTGTTCCCAGATGACACCAGCGGAATCGGGCAACAGATCAGCAATTTCTTCCAGAGCCTCAACAGTCTCTCGACTGACCCTTCGAACCTGGCGTTGCGCCAGAGCGTGCTCTCGGCCGCCGGCAGCATGGCTTCTGCGTTCAATGGCACAGCCAATCAGTTAAGCGCGGTGCGCAGCTCGCTGGACCAGAACGTTCAGCAGACCGTCGGCGAAGTCAACCAGATCACGCAGCAGATTGCCGGCCTCAACACGCAGCTTGCCGGCGTCAGCAGCAGCTCACCGGGTTACGGCAGCTTCCTCGATCAGCGCGACAACCTGGTGCAGAAGCTCTCCGGACTGATCGACGTTTCGGTCATCAACAATGGGACTTCCATCACGCTCACTACCAAGCAAGGCGCGACGCTGGTGGCCGGCGATCAAAGCTTTGCCTTGAGCACGACACTCGATCCAGCGAGTGGAGTGCAGCACATCTACTCGCAAGGCACTGACATCACCGGAGAAATTTCCGGCGGCCAGTTGGGCGGCTTGTTGCAGGCCCGTGACCAGACTTTGCCCGCGATGCAGACGCAACTCGATTCTCTGGCCGGCGGCCTGGTGCAAGCCCTGAACACCGCTCACGCCAAGGGCTTCGACCTCAACGGCAATGCCGGTGGCAATTTGTTTTCTCCGGTGAGCGGAGCGGGCGCAGCGGCGAGCATGGCGGTGGCAATCACGGATCCGGCCCTGCTCGCCGCCAGTTCCGACGGTACTACCGGCAGCAATGGCAACCTGGCTAATCTGTCGGCGGTTGCCAACCAGGCCGTCTCCAACGGCATGACTCCGACCGGCGCCTATAGCAATCTGGTATTTCAGGTTGGCTCTGCGGTCAGCGACGGTAACACCGAACTCGCTGCCAGCAACACCATGCTGACGCAACTGCAACAGCAGCAAGCATCAGTCAGCGGCGTCTCGCTCGACCAGGAAGCCTCCAGCCTCATGCTGTATCAACGCGGTTACCAGGCTGCAGCGGAAGCTATATCGGCAGTGGACCAGATGATGCAAACCATCATCCAGATGCCGGGGGCGAACACATGATGATCTCACCCTACCTGACGCAGATCGAGTTGACTGCGATGAACGCCGCCGACCAGGCGGAGCAGACAGCGTTGCTTCAGCTAACCACCGGCAAACGGGTAAACGTAGCCTCAGACGACCCCTCGGCCGCAGCTAGCGAAGTTGCCATTTCGTCGCAATCGGGTGACTGCGACCAGTTCCTGCGCAGTATCGCCAGCGTCTCGGGGGAATTGCAGACCGCCGACTCAGCCTTAAGCTCCGGAGTAACGGCACTACAGCAAGCCATCTCCCTCGGTGTCGAAGGCGCCAACGGCACTCTCTCCCAAGACGACCGCAACGCGCTGGCCAGCCAGGTACAGAGCATCGCGCAGCAGATGATGGGCATTGCCAACCTCAGCTACAACGGCAAGTACGTTTTTGCCGGCACTGCCGATTCGCAACCTCCCTATGTTGTTAGCGCTGGGGTCGTCACCTATCAGGGCAACAACACGGTCAATCAAGTCGAGATTGAAGCAGGGCAAACCATCGCTGTTAACCAGCCGGGGAGCCAGTTGTTTTCCGCTGCGGGGGCAAGCGTCTTTCAGTCCCTCAGCGATCTCGCCACTGCTCTCCAATCCAGCAGCAGCACTACCGACGACATTGCCAACGCCACCAACGAAGTCAAGGCCGCTTACACCCAACTCAACTCAGCGCGTACGTTCTACGGCAGCACCCTTGACCAGCTCAATGCCAGTCAGGATTTTCTTACCAGCGAACAGCTTCAGCTTACCCAGCAGACCAGCAATCTCGTCGGCATAGACATGAACCAGGCGGCGACTAATCTGGCCAACGCCGAAACCGCCCGTAACGCTGCCCTACAGGCTACGGCCAGCGTTGGCAACCTCAGCCTGTTCAACTATCTGGGGACTAGCACCCACGGGTAAGAATTAACCAAGGGAACGACTGCCTACAGAACAAACGCAATTTTGCCAAAAAGCGTTACAGGGTTTTGCAGAAATATTTTTGCAGATTCCCATATTGGAACGAAAAGTGTATCGATTCTGGTGCAATCCTGCCTTTTCGGCTTTTGGGGCGTATTCGACGCAACCTCCAGGAAATAGAGTAAAACTTGTCTGCGCTCTGTTTACATGATGCTGAATGTCGCGTTCGCCTGAGTTGAGAAAAAGCAGGTCCCTCATTCGCGCTCGGTCGCACCCCTCCCTCGCGCTCTTTCGGGATGACAATTGAGGGGGTCGGCACGACTTCAGAGGCCGCTGAAAAAGTCGTTTCAGCAGCGTCTTGAAAGGGCACAGCTTTAGCTGTGCCGTTGCAACTGCGTTTTCGACTTTTTCAGCGACCTCTAAAGCCGCGCCCCTTCAAACCAAAGGCGAGGTGGTACTCTGTTCCAGTGATGACTGCCGACGAAATCAAGCAACTTCTGCAACTGGAGCCGCTGCGAGTCGAGGGCGGCTTCTTCCGCGAAACCTACCGCTCGCGCTGGCAAGTGTCCGAGGAATATCTGCCGGAGGGAACGCACGGTTCGCGCTCCATCGCCACCGCCATCTACTTCATGATCACGCCCGAGACCTTTTCGGCGCTGCATCGCATGCCGGGCACGGAGATTTTTCACTTCTATCTGGGCGATCCGGTGGCGATGCTGCAATTGCAGCGCGACGGAAGCTCGCAGACGATTACGATCGGTCCCGACCTTGCCGGCGGGCAGCGGCCACAAGTGGTGGTTCGCGGAGGAGTGTGGCAAGGCTCCCGGCTGGCTCCGGGCGGCAAGTGGGCGCTGATGGGGACAACCATGTCCCCGGGCTTCGACTACGCCGACTTCCACATTGGAGACCGCGAGCAATTGAGCGCGCAATATCCGACGGTGGCGGAGATGATTCGGCAGTACACGCGATAAGAAGCAACCCCGCGGATTGACGCGCAGGTGAGGAAAAGAAGCAACCGCGGGTCTACACGGATAAACACGGATTTACGACCTTCCCGTCTGTATTACGATTCGAATATGAAAGCAACCGGAAAAGCGAAGCTGAATCGGAAAGCCCAGGTGGCGAGTTGCCTGGCATAGTCCTGCGCGCGAAACATGACGGATTCAAAGCCGTAGCGAAGATGATAGCCGACACATTATCCAATTGGCATGACCACAAACTAGTTACAGAGATTCGATTACCCTGAGGTAGGAACCGATTTCTTTCCGACCTTATGGCGTCGGCGAGACCGGTGTTCGTGCCAGGTCACGGTGCGCTCTCGCAAAGGCACGGTCCCAGCGGACTAAGAGACGGCTTGCGAGATCTCTGCCTACCCGCACTTTCCCGTCCCATGGCACGCCCGACTCTTCGACGAGCAGTTGCCCGGCTCGGCCAGCTCGCCGTCCGGGCCGATGCAGGTTTGGGTGTGCAGGCACCAGAACAGGCCGTCGTTGGAAGGAGGCACGGAGGGATCGGGTTCGGCCAGGATGAACTGTCCCTTCCAGCGCAGCGCCGGGCAGAGGTCTTCGCGATTGGTAGCAAAGCGATCGGCATCGGGCATGGGCATCATGCGGCACCTCCGGAGCTGTGGCCAGCGGCGTTTTCGGGGTTCCCAGCGAGCGCCGATTTTGCGCTTGCTGGGGCGCACTGAAGAATGGCGCGTTTCACGGCCACCTTGGTCAGCGTGATTTTGTACTTGTTGTGGCTGAGTGGCCTGGCACGGGCGACCGCCGCGTTGGCCGCGGCCATGGCCGTCTCCGGCGTGATGCTCTTGCCGGTGAGCTCCTGCTCGGAGCCCAGCGCAATCCAGGGTATGGGCGCGACCTGCCCAAGCACCACGCGTGCGCTCTTCACCGTGTTGCCGTCCATTTCGAGCGCGACGCAGGCGTGCGCCAGCGGCCAATCGAAGGCGGCGCGTTGCCGGACTTCGTATGTCGCTGCCTTCAGGTTCTGCGGCGGCGGTGGCACCACGATCTCGATCACCATCTCGCCCGGCTTGAGGTCGTGCTCCAGTTGGTTCTCAGATTCGGGAATGACGAAGAACTTCTCCAGCGGCAACTCGCGCACGCCGCTGCCGGGAGCATTTGCCGAGTACAGACGGATCTTCGCGCCATACGCGATAAGCGCGGGCGCGATCGTCGAAGGGCTCACAAAGTAGGCTGGACCATAGTTGCCGAGGATCGCAGCGTAACGGTTGTCGCCCTCAAGCACCAGGGATTTGCCGTCCGCGGTTTTCGCCATCAGCCCCATGCCGTTGCGGAAGTACCAGCAGCGCGGGCGCTGGCACATGTTGCCGCCGATGGTGGCGAGGTTGCGAATCTGCGGGCTGGCAGCTTCACGCAGGGCCTCGGCCAGCATGGGATAGTTTTGACGAACGCTGGCATGGTCCGCAAGCTCGGCGACGGTCGTGAGCGCGCCGATGCGCAAGCCGTTTCCCGGCCGGAAGCTCGTGCCGCGCAGCGACTCGATCTGCTTGATGTTGACCAGGCGCTTGGGAGCGACGACGTCGTCCTTCATCAGCGCCAGCAGATCGGTGCCGCCGGCGAGGATGGAGCCCTGCTCGCCAAGCAGCGTGGCGACCTGCTCTTTCTTGGTCGGAGTAACGTATTCAAACGCTCGCATTGCAACTCCTGATTCAGAATGGGGCTGAAGCCCCGAATCTGTTAAAGGCCGCGCTGGACGCGGGCCCGAACGCCCGCTCCACCCCAAGACTGTCACGCGGGCTGAAGCCCGATGGAAACAGAAAAGGACGGCTTTAACGGCACACTTAAAGGTGTGCCCCTTCAAATCTATCCTGGCTCCCCACCCAGCGCTTCGAGCACGCGATCGGGTGTGAGCGGCAGGAAGGGCACGCGAACGCCGATAGCATTGGCGACAGCGTTGGAAATCGCCGCGCCGGGCGAGACCACCGGCGGCTCGGCAAGCCCGATCACGCCGCGCTCGTCGTAACCTTTGCCGGTCATCATGTGCACCTTCAGTTCGCCGATGTCGGCGATGCCGGCCAGGCGATAGAACTCCATGTTCGGGTTCAGCATTCGTCCCGTGACAGGATCGAGAATCTTCTCCTCGTACAGCGCGTAGCTGATGCCCATGATGAGCGCGCCCAGCACCTGGCTCTCGGCAGTCTTCACATCGATGACCAGGCCGCAGTCTTGCACTGCAACCATCTTGTTGACGCGCACGATGCCGGTTTCGGTGTCGACGGAGACGTCGGCCATCTGCACGCCGCCCACACCGCTGTTGGTCAGGTCAGGAGGTTTTGCCTTGTCGGGATTCTTGCCGCGAATGGTGAGAGGCATCGCGCCGATCTTGGAGCAAGCCTCCTTCCACGAGAGGCTTCGGTTGGGATCGCTCTTGACCCGCACGGTTGCGTTCACCGCCTCCAGCTCTTCCGGTTTGGCTTTGAGCGCAGGAGCTACCGCAGCGAAGAGTTGGTTTCGCGCATCCACAGCGGCTCGCCGCGTGGACGAACTCACGCCACCGGTGGTCGTGCTGCCGCCACTGCCGCCGGAGACGGGATAGCGGCTGTCGCCGATTAGCAGCTTGATGTTGTCTATGGGGATGCCAAGTGTATCGGCCGCAACAATCGTGATCACGGTGCGGCAACCGGTGCCGAGGTCCTGCGTGGCCATCTTGATCTCGACCGAGCCGTCGGGATGAATGGTTAGGTCGCAATCGCTGTTGTGTCCGCGTCCGCCCCAGGTGTGCAGGGAAAGACCGAGTCCGTGCTTGACCGGAGCGGGCGTCTTATCGCCGCGCGGATGCCAGTTCTTCTTCCATTCCATCAACTCGGCAGCAATCGGCAACTCATCGCGGTAAATGCGGGAGCGGGTCCCCGTCAGCTCAAGGTTGCGACTGATGACATCGTAGGGATCCATGTTCAGCTTGGCCGCGAGATCTTCGATGGCTCCCATGGTGATCACCGCAGCCTGTGGATGATTCGGTGCGCGCCAGGCGCGCGCGCTGCCCTGATTGGTGGCAATGGCGACGTTCTGCTTGCGCTGATTGGGGACCTCGAAGATGTATGGCAGTGGAGGTGTGCCGCCGCCGCCTATTCCTCCCGTGCCCCACGACCGCGACTCCCACGCGACGAGCTTGCCGTCCTTGTCGGCTGCAACCTTCACTCGCGCGAAGTCCGAGGGGCGCATGCCAGCGACTTCCTGCTCGGCTGCGCGCTCCAGCATGATCTTCACCGGTTTGCCGCCGGCGGCTTTGGATAACTGCGCTGAAGTAATTCCCCAGCGGTCAACGCTGAACTTGCTGCCAAAGCCTCCGCCAACGTACTGCTGCAGAACTTGAATGTTGCCGGCAGGAATGCCGATTGGCTCCGCCATTTGGGGTGCGATGCCGGAGAGGTTCTGCGTCGAGATATGGACCACTAAATCCTTGTCGCCCGTCCATTCGGAAGCGGCACCGTGCGTTTCAAGGCAGCAATGCGTGATGCAGGAAGCGCCGTACAATCCCTCAACAACGGCTGCCGCCGAGGCGAACGTCTTGTCGGGGTCACCCTGTTTTTGCACTGCCGTCTTCTTGTAGGGAGAAGTGGCGGCCTTTCCTTCCGCATACTTCGCGTTGCGCAGCGCCTCCACGACCTTGGGATCGACGCCCGACTCCTGCGTAGCTTTCAGGTATTTGTCATCGGGCTTGAAGCTGATGCCGTTCTTCTTGATGGCCGCGATGACCTGTTCGTCGGGGACCTGGTTGTCCTCCATGTCTTCGAAGTCGTCGCGGCTGATGGGACCGCCTTCGGACCCAACATTGTTGGGCGGCTCGGCGTCCGAAACGAAGTGCGGCAGAACTTCATACTGAACCTTGATCGCGCGGATGGCATCTTCTGCCGTCTGTTCATCTACAGCCGCAACGCCGACCACTTCATCGCCGGCCCAGAAAATTTCTGTGCCAGGTGTCTGGATAATCTTTACCGCCTTTACGCCCGGCATCTTCTCCGCGGCGCTGGTGTCGATGCTGGTAATGCGCGCGTGCGCATACGGACAGCCCAAGATCTTTCCCGCGAGCAACCCGGCGGGGTTGTAGTCGTAGGTGTATTTCGCACGGCCGGCGACCTTCACTGGCCCATCCACTCGGGAGATGCGTTTTCCCAGCAGCGGTCGGGTCGCGGGATCGGGCCATTGATACTCGCTCATGACGCCCTCCCTTCCTGCTTGTTGGCCAGCGCGACGGCGCGAATTCCGTCGTAGGTCCCGCAGCGGCAGAAGTTGCCGCTCAATCCATGGCGAACATCTTCGGCCGTGGGATTGGGATGCTGTTCCAGGAAGCGCGTGGTGGCAACGATGAATCCCGGAGTGCAGAAGCCACACTGCTGCGCGTCATGGTCAACGAAGGCTTGCATGACCGGAGTCAGCGCGTCGCCCTCGGTGAGACCTTCGATGGTGGTGATCTTATTCCCCTGCGCATCGACGGCCAGCACGGCACAGGCATACACAGCTTTGCCGTCCATCAGTACCGTACACGCGCCGCAGACACCACGATCGCAGACCCGTTTTGCGCCCGTCAGATTGAAGTTGTCGCGCAGGGCATCGAGCAGTGTCACTCGCGGCTCGAGTTGCGCACTCAGCTTCTTGCCGTTCACAGTGAGTTCCACCGGGACTTTTCCGGGGCCATGGATCGTGACATCTTCCCCGGCGGCGTTCACGACCGTGGGGCCCACCAGCAGCGGCACGGCAACTCCGATGCCGGAAATCTTCATGAAATCGCGTCGCGTTACCCCGGAGCCTGGTTCGGGGTTGCGCGCGTCGTCATCTTTCATGGCGCCTCCATCTTTGCAATTTGCGAGTATAACTCTGGGGCGCGTGGCTTGGCACGAAAGGAGGGACGCAGGGCATAGAGGACGGGACTGAACACAAAAATGGCGGCCCTCAGGAGAGCCGCCGTTCACGCAGGGAGCGTTCGCGACTTACTTCTTCAGTGTGCGGATGTACTTCACCAGGTCGCTAATCTGTGCGTCGGTCAATTTCCCTTTATAGGACGGCATTTTGCCTTTGCCGTTGGTTATGGCGCCGGTTAGGTCGGCATCTGACATCTTCTGGATGTCAGCGCTGCCGAGGTCCTTGGTTCCCATCGAGGCCTTGCCGCTTCCATCCGCCCCGTGGCACATGGCGCATTTTGCTTTGTAGTCCGCAGCGGCATCTGCCGCAGCCATCGGCGGCAGCGCCAGTGCAACCACTAAACTCAACACAGCGATCGTTGCAAGCAATCTCATCGTCATCGTTATCCCTCTCGTTGCCAAAGCCCCTCTGAGGGGCAAGATATGAACAAAGCGCCGCAAAACCACGGCGAAAGTAATGTACTCCCCCTGGACGGTTTTCGCTATACCCCTTAGGTACAAGTAGGCGGGAAAAAACACTCCGAGCGGGTCATATGCCGCAAGGCAAGTTTGCAGGGACGCGTATGGCGAGCGGCGACGACCAAATCTAAGTCTTTCATTTCAATAACTTAAGCAAACTCCAACAATGGGAAAAGTTTGGCACTACTTGTGCCTTTACGTATTGGACAGCAATTTGTCCCAGTGAGGGGCCCCGTGGAACCGACTTTGGCCGTAATCGGCATTAATTTCCGGACGTCGCCCGTCGGCGTCCGCGAGCGATTCTGGATTAGCGAACCGCGGCGCTCCGAAGCTTTGCGGCAACTGGTGCGGTCGGAGGGCATTGAAGAAGTCATCGTCCTGGCGAACTGTAACCGCACCGAGTTCATTCTGTGGGCGAGCGACGTTCCCACCGCCGCCAACTCAGTGCTTCGGTTTCTGACCCAGGAATATCAGCTCAGACTCTGCGAGTGGTCACACTTTTATCGTGTGATGGACGACGTTGCCCTTGCCCATATTTTTCGCGTCGCCTCCAGTCTGGATTCGATGGTCCTGGGCGAGCCCGAAATTATCGGGCAGGTCAAGCAAGCCTGGGCGCAAGCCCAGGAGGTGGGCACGACCGGGCGTTTTCTGGACGCGGTAATGCAAAAAGCCCTTACCGTCTCCAAGCGGACGCGCACCGAGACTGCGATTGGCTCTTCAGCGGTCTCGGTTCCGTATGCCACGGTGGAATTGTCCCGGAAGGTGCTCGGGGAGCTCAAAGGCCGGGAGGTTTTGCTGATCGGCGCGGGGAAGATGAGTGACCGCGCGGCGCATTACTTGATGAAGGCCGGCGCCAATCACGTGAAGGTGATGAATCGCACTTTGGCGCACGCCGAGGAAATGGCGAAGAAGATGGGGGCGACGGCAGTTCCGTTCGAAGGCCGGCTGCAGTGTCTGAAGACAGCTGACATCGTAGTCAGCTCCACGGCGTGTCCGCACTGTATTCTGAGCCGCAAGGAAGCCGAGGAAATCGCCCGGTTGCGCGGGCACAAGCCAATGGTCATGATTGACATCGCCGTGCCGCGCGATATCGATCCCGCGGTGCGCGAAGTCGACGGCATTCATCTTTTCGACATGGACGACCTTGAGCAAGTGGTGCAGCGCAACGCGGTCGGACGGCAGGCCGCCGCTGAGGGCGCGGAAAATATTGTGCAGAATGAGGTGCAGGGCTTTCGTCGTAAACTAATGGCGGAGCGGGTAGTGCCTACCATTGTTGCCCTGCGTCAACGTCTCGATGACCTTTGCCGGCAGGAATTGGAAGTCCTTCGCAAGGAATTCGGACCCTTCACGGAGGACCAGGACCAGGCGCTTACGGCCCTGACGAACCAGATTACGCAACGCATCGCCGGTTCGCTGGCCCGTGAATTGAAGGAGCTTCCAGAGAGGAACGAACAGGATGTAATGACCGCTGCGGTCAGCCGCCTGTTTCAACTTGAACCGCCTCTGGCCGCCGCCGGCGCCAAGAATTAGATATCCATGGAGTAAAAATGCCACCATCTGCAGACAGCACGAACACGAACAACCTGGGCTTCACCAGTGTGCAAGCCTATACGCTGGCAGTCATCACGCTGGCGATTGGCATCGCAGTCGGCTACTTTGCCCGCGGATCGGCCCCCGCATCCGTCCCCAACGAGACCGCACAAGCTGCTTCCGTTCCCGCGGGGATGGGCGGCGGCGCAATGGGCGGCGGCGCAATGGGCGGCGGCGCAATGGGCGG
>Ga0074045_10002888_pt1 | contig 15669 bp, 15 predicted proteins | sample BogForMeECP23OM2_FD_94442 | JGI IMG/M metagenome (GOLD analysis project Ga0074045, IMG submission 94442) | Bog forest soil microbial communities from Calvert Island, British Columbia, Canada - Bog Forest MetaG ECP23OM2 | ecosystem: Environmental > Terrestrial > Soil > Wetlands ...
CAACCGCGGCATCCTGATGCACAACGATCAGGTCTCGATCACGATGCAGCGAGGCGGCGCGGCTGACTGCCGCGGCAAAGCCCTGTGGCGTCGCCTGCGTGAGCAGCGTGATGAGCCCGCTCTCCGCCATGGACCGGAGCAGGCGGCGAAGCTCCGGTTCAGCGCTCGCGTCATCCACGACGACGAGATCGAACGCCGTTTTCTGCGGCGCGGCGATTATGCGCTCCAGGCACGCGCGCACACCGTCGGCGTTGCCCCTTGCCGGGACGACCACGTCGACGCGGGTCACGCGCCACCAGCTCCGGCAAGAGACGATCGGAGCCGCCGCACAGGCCGGCGCGCACGGTCCTCGCACGGCTCGCGGAAGCGAAGCGGTGATTCCATCTCAGCCCTCGCTCCCGCGCATGCCACTCGAGTCCGCTGCAACGCGACATGCAAACCCGCGCAGCACCTGATCCCGCGGGGCCAGATGTTCCATCGTTGCCAATGAGATAACGGGATCATGCTTGCATCCGGCAAGCGCACTGCCGTCAAGGTTGGACAAAGCTCACCGTTGTTGGTTGCGCGTAGCGATCGCGTGTGCCCGATGGATTTCCAACTCGATTCGGACCGGGTCAGGATGCGGCGCATTCTACCCCGGCGCCTGCGTCGGGTATGCGCCCGAAGTTTCGCCCTTCGTCCGCCGATGCGCAGGGACCTCCGCCGTCGCGCGCGAGAAGGCGGCGGCGAGACGGGCTGCGTCCGGGCCGGTGAGGCGAGGATGCTCGCCATTTCTTCGCCTGACACGACCGATCCGGGTGAACGACGCGCGTCGCCGCGTCGGCATGCGCAGCCACGGATGCATCAATGCGCGTTACGGCTGCTGAAGACGCGCCAAAGCGTGAGCGTCAGGATGCGCAGATCAAACCAGAGCGACCAGTTTTCGATGTAGTAAAGGTCAAACTGTATGCGCTTGCCGAGATCGCTGTCGCCGCGCAGGTCGTTGACTTGCGCCCAGCCCGTGATGCCCGCCTTGACCAGATGTTTCTGCATGTAGCCGGGGATCTCTTTGCGAAACTGCGCGACGAATTCGGGTCGCTCCGGCCGTGGCCCGACGAGTGACATGTCGCCGCGCAGAACGTTTAAGAGCTGCGGCAATTCGTCGAGGCTGAAGCGACGCAGGAGCGCTCCGAACCAATGCGTCCTTTGCTCGCCATGGCGCGACCATACCGGCCCGCTGGCGGCCTCGGCATGGGTCGGCATGGTCCTGAATTTGAGCATGGTGAAACGTTCGCCTTTCCATGTAACGCGTACCTGTCGATACAGCACCGGCCCAGGCGAGGTCATCTTGACGCCGAGCGCGATCGCGAGGAGCAGCGGCGCGGCGCAGAGGAGCAGGAGCGTTGCCAGCACATGATCCTCCACCGCTTTGACTATGCGGTTGATGCCGGACATCGGCGTTTCGGTGAGGGAAACCACCGGTAAACCGGCGATGTCGGTGAGCGAATGATTGAGCAAGTGGAAGCCGTAGATGTCGGGCACGAACCGCACGTCGACCGATTGCTCGCGCAGCGCGGTCAGGACGTCGCGTATCCGCGCCTCGGCGCGCAGCGGCAAGGCAATCCACACCTGGTCGACGTCGTGCGAGGCGCCTTGCCCGGTGAGCTCATCGATTGAGCCGAGGACGGGGCGCCCGGCGACGGTCGTGTGGTGCGTCGTCGGGTCATCATCGTAGAAGCCGACTACGTTGAGCCCGGCCCACCCTGCGGCATGGAGATGTTCGGCGATAATGCGACCGAGCGTGCCCGCGCCGACGATGACGACGTGGCGCAGGTTGTAGCCGCGCCGGCGCAGCCGGCGCAGCGCCACCCGTGTGGCGACGCGCAGCGCCACCGTCATCGCGAAGCAGCCGAACAGCCACGATACGACCCATACGCGCGAGAAGGTCTCGGCCGACTTGGTGACGAAGAGGGTAGCGGCAATGAGCGCTCCCATGAGCGACCAGGCGAGCAGCAGTTGCCGGAGCTCGACCGCGAGGCTTGCGCCGCGTTGCGGCTCGTACAGGCGGAGACTCGGAAAAATCGCCACCTGCGCCAGTACCGCGCCGAGCAGGAACAGCAGATAGCGCTCGGGTGGCCAGAACGCGCCCAGGTAGAGGCGGTAGGCGAGCAGTCCCACGACCAGCACGGTCAGCGCATCGCTCGCACGCAGGACCAGGGCGAACAGCGGCGCGTGCGGCTTGAGGATGGGGCGATCCATGGGCGCCGATTATCGCCTACGGGGGCGCAGATCCGCCGACTCGTACGCGCACCCGGCCCGAGGCTGGCTCCGGTCTGCCCAATCGGCTATCATGCCGCCCTGCGCAACGTCGCTGCAGGCCGGTGCGCGGCGCGACGGGGAAGCAGGCGGGCGCGGCGTCACCGTGGCTCGATGGCCGCCGCGGACACCCCGGGAGGCGAACTTTGCCTTCGCCTATCTTGTCTCATTTAATCCCTGGAATGCCATGTACGATCTAATCTACAAGCGCAAACGCCTGGTGCAGTTCGTCCTGGCATTGATCACGCTGCCGTTTGCATTTGTCGGTGTCGGCTACTACTTCCGCAACGCGGATAAGAGCGGCGAAGTGGCAACGGTCGCGGGCAGCACCATCACCGAGATCGATTACAACAACGCGCTGCGGGCACAGCAGCAACGCATGCAGCAGGCACTCGGCGGGAATTTCGATCCGTCCCTGTTGCAGTCACCCGAGATGAGGTACGCGCTGCTCGAGCAGATGATCGGCGAGCGGCTGCTGCAGGACCAGGCACGGCGTGACCGCCTGACCGTCTCCGACGAGCAGTTGCGGAAGTTCATTTCCGACATCCCCGCATTCCAGGTCGACGGCAAGTTTTCGCAGGCGCGCTATGAGCAGATGCTGGCCGGGCAGGACCCGCCGCAGACGCCGGTTGCCTTCGCCCAGAGCGTGCGCCAGGGGCTCGCTCTTGCGCCGCTCGAGGAGCCGGTCAACGGGGCGAACATCGTTGCGCGAAGCAACATCGAGCGCTATCTCGGCCTGCTCGATCAGCAGCGCGTAAGCGCCCAGGCCAGCGTCGAAGCCGACAGCTATCTCAAGGACGTGAAGATCGATGACGCCGCGGTGAAGGCTTTCTTCGACGCCAACCCGGGCGTGTTCCAGGTCCCCGAGCAAGTCAAACTCGATTACCTGTCGCTGTCGCAGGCCGCGCTCGGCGCGACGATCACGATCGACCCGGCCGAGGTGAGGAAACGCTACGACGAGAATCCGCGCCTGTTCGGCAAAGTCGAGGAACGCGATGCGGCGCATATCCTGATCGCGGTCAAGCCGGACGCGTCGGCTGAGGAGAAGGCCGCCGCGAAACAGAAGGCGGAGGAAATTGCCGTCCAGGCGCGCAAGAACCCGGCGCAATTCGCGGAGATGGCCAAGAAGCTGTCGCAGGATCCGGGCTCGGCCGCGCAGGGCGGGGACCTCGGTTTTTCTGCCCGCGACGGCTCGATGGTCAAGCCCTTCGAAGACGCCGTGTTCGCGATGAACAAGGCGGGCGAAATCGCCGGGCCGGTGCAAAGCGATTTTGGCTGGCACATCATCAAGCTCGTCGCCATCCAGCCGGCGCAGCAGCAGCCCTTTGACCAGGTGAAAGGGCAGATTGAGCAGGACCTCAAACGCCAGCAGGCCACAACCAAGTTCCCCGAGGTCGCGGATCAGCTGCAAAATCTGGTCTACGAGCAGTCCGATTCACTGCAGCCGGCTGCCAAGACGCTCAACCTGACGGTGCAGTCGACGCCGTTTTTGACCCGCGCGCAGGTGCAGGCGCTGGCGCAGAACAATCCGAAGTTCGTGCAGGCGGTGTTCAGTTCCGATTCCCTGCAGTCGAAACGCAATACCGAAGCCATCGAGATCGCGCCGGGAACCCTGATGGCGGCGCACGTGACCGAGTACAAGCCGGCGACGCCGCGCTCGTTCGATGAGGTCAAGGCGGACATCCGGCGCCAGCTCGAACTGCGTGCCGCGAGTGAGCTTGCGCAGAAGGCGGGGCAGGCGAAGCTCGCCCTGTTGCAGCAGGGCAAGGACGCGGGGCTTACCTTCGGCAAACCGGTTACGGTCAGCCGCAATCGCCCGCAACAGGGCTATCCGCAAGCGGCGCTCACCGCGATTTTTCAGGCCGACGCGGCGAAGCTGCCGGCCTATGCCGGGGCGGCGAACGAACGCGGTGGTTACTCGCTCTACCGCATCGAGCGGGTCGTCGCAGCCCCGCCGCCGGATGCGGCGCGCCTGACGGCATTTAGCAATCGCGTCGGTGAGCAGATCGGGCGCGAACTCGCCGCCGCCAATGTCGCCAGCCTGCGGGCGAAATCCGAGGTGAAGATCAACCAGGCGGCCCTGGAGAAGGACCTGGAACGCAACGCGCCGGACGCGCCGCTCAGCCCGCCGTAGCCGGGCACTGCATGTCGTTCATCGACTTCTGCGTCTCGGCGGCCGCCTGGGCGCGCTCCGTCGCGTCGTAATAGACTCTGGCGCCGTTCTCGTCGTACTTGTAGATCGGCGCAGTGCCGATGAGCGATTGCAGACGCCCTCGCAGCTGCACGCAGCGATCGAGCTTGGTCTTGGCATCGACGTCGGCCTTTTGCGCCTTGGCCTCGTCTTCCGCGCGCTCCTGTTGCCGCTTCCTGAGCTGGGCATCCTTCGACGCCATGTCCTGGACCGCGCCTGGATCGGCGGGCGCCACGGCGGCGCTCACCCGCTCCGCCTTGACGCCGGGGGGCGGCGTGTCGCCATAGACGACTCCGCCTTTGTCGTCGGTCCACTTGTACAGGGCCGCAGCGGCGGGCAGCGACGCAAAAAGCAGCGTGCAGACGGCAAGCCGAAGCGTGGGACGGAGGGTCATGGTGGGCGTCCTCAAGTGCGACGATGGCTATACGGTAATGCAACGATGCACGGGCGTCAAACGGACGCGGTGCGGCGGTGGCAGCGTTTACCGACCCCGATGACCCGCGTATAATCCCGTTTTGCGCATAGGAGAAATGCAATATGCGTGTCGTCCAGAAGGCGCTGACTTTCGACGACGTCCTGCTGCTCCCCGCCCACTCCACTGTCGTCCCCCGCGACGTCAGCCTGCAGACCCGCCTCACCCGCCGCATCACGCTCAACATTCCGCTGTTGTCGGCAGCGATGGATACCGTTACCGAAGCGCGGCTCGCCATTGCGATTGCGCAGGAAGGCGGCCTCGGTGTCGTGCACAAGAACATGTCGCCCAGGGCGCAGGCGGCCGAGGTGGCCAAGGTCAAGCGCTTCGAAAGCGGCGTGGTCAAGGATCCGATCACCATTCCGCCCACGATGTCGGTGCGCGAGGTGCTCGCGCTCACGCAGCAGCACAAGATTTCCGGTCTGCCGGTCGTTGACGGCCGCCAGGTCGTCGGCATCGTGACCAACCGCGACCTGCGCTTCGAGACCAACCTCGACCAGCCGGTGGCGCGCATCATGACCCAGCGCGACCGGCTGGTGACCGTGCCCGAAGGCGTTGAGCTCGAGGAAGCCAAGGCGCTGATGCACCAGCATCGCCTGGAGCGGGTGCTGGTCGTCAACGACCGCTTTGAACTCAAGGGCCTCATCACCGTCAAGGACATCCTGAAGGCGACCGAGCACCCGTTGGCGTGCAAGGACGAGCTCGGGCGGTTACGCGTCGGCGCGGCGGTCGGAACCGGCGGCGACACGGAGGAGCGGGTCGAGGCGCTGGTCGCCGCCGGCGCCGACGTGGTCGTCGTGGACACGTCGCACGGTCACTCGCAGGGCGTGCTGGAGCGGGTGCGTTGGGTCAAGCGGACTTTTCCGCAGGTACAGGTCGTCGGCGGCAACGTGGCGACGGCGACCGGCGCCCAGGCCATGGCCGACTACGGCGCGGATGCGATCAAGGTGGGCATCGGTCCGGGCTCCATCTGCACCACGCGCATCGTCGCCGGCGTGGGCGTGCCGCAGATCACTGCGGTGCTCAACGCGCTCGAGGCAGCGGCGAAGCTCGATCTGCCGATCGTTGCCGACGGTGGCGTGCGCTACTCGGGCGACGTCGCCAAGGCCATCGCCGCGGGGGCGTCGTGTGCCATGCTCGGAAGCCTGTTTGCCGGCACCGAGGAGGCGCCAGGCGAGATCGAGCTCTATCAGGGGCGTTCGTACAAGATCTACCGCGGCATGGGATCGCTCGGCGCAATGCAGCAAGGCTCGGCCGATCGTTATTTTCAGGATGAAGAAGGCGACGACGCGGCGGAGAAACTGGTGCCCGAAGGCATCGAGGGCCGCGTGCCCTACAAGGGTGCGCTGGCGGCGGTCATCCACCAGCTCATGGGCGGGGTGCGCGCGGCGATGGGCTACTGCGGCTGCGCGACCATCGACGAGATGCGCACGCTTGCCCAGTTTGTCGAGATCACCTCCGCCGGCATGCGCGAATCGCACGTGCACGACGTGCAGATCACCAAGGAAGCACCCAACTACAGGGTCGAATGATTCTGGCGAGACCCGTCTGTGTCTGAGTCGCCGTCCGTGGCAGGGCGACGTGCCGGGCTGCCGTTCATCCTGGTCGTCGTCTTCCTCGACGTGCTCGGCATCGGGCTGGCGATGCCGGTGCTGCCGATGCTCGTCGGCGATTACACGCCGAGCCGGGATCTGCAGTCGTACTGGTACGGCGCGCTGGTCATTGTCTACGGCCTGATGCAATTCGTCTGCGCGCCGCTCCTCGGCGCGCTGTCCGATCGCTTCGGCCGCAGGCCGGTGATCCTGGCCTCGATCTTCGGCCTGGGCATCCATTATCTGTTGCTCGCGCTCTCGCCTTCGCTCTGGTTCATGCTGCTCGCGCGGGTGCTGGGCGGGATAACCGGCGCGAGCTTTTCGGTGGCCAACGCCTATGCGTCGGACGTGACCACGGCCGAGGGGCGGGCGAAGAGCTTCGGCCTGATCGGGGCGGCATTCGGCCTGGGCTTCATCTGCGGCCCGATGCTCGGGGGGATACTCGGCAGCATCGACCTGCACCTGCCGTTCTACGCGGCGGCCGGATTGTCGCTGGTCAACGGCCTCTACGGCGCCTTTGTCGTACCTGAATCGCTGCCGCCCGAGCGCCGTGCCGCGTTTGATCTGCGGCGCGCGAACCCGTTTGCCGCGTTCCTCGCCTTGTCCCGTCATCCGGAAATCGGACGGCTGGTGGTGGTGTTCGGGCTGGTGGTGCTGGCGCAGCTGATCCTGCAGACGACGTGGGTGCTGTTCACCCACTTCCGTTTTGGCTGGGGACCGCGCGAGAATGGCTTTGCGCTCTTCTGCGTGGGACTCGTCGCCGCGATCGTGCAGGGCGTCTTGCTTGCCCGCCTCCTGCGCTGGTTTGGCCAGGTGCGTCTCGCACTGCTCGGGATCGGTTTGGGTTCCGTCGCCTATCTGGCCTACGGTCTGGCCACCCAAGGCTGGATGATGTACGCGATCATCTTCGCCAACTTTGTCTCCTTTGCGGCAGGCCCGGCTTTGCAGGCAATCGTCTCCAACGCGGTCGGGCCGCGTGAACAAGGCGTCACCATGGGCGCGCTGAGTTCACTCAACAGCATCATGTTCGTGATCGCGCCGGCGATCGGCACGACGCTGCTCGCCCAGGTGAGCCACCTGCCGCCGTCGGATTGGCGCGTGGGCGTGGCCTTCTACGTCTGCGCGATCCTGCAGGCGATCGCGTTCTTCGTGGCGCGGCGGCATTTCGCCGTGCAGCGCGTCGCCGCCGCTTGAGGCTATGGATGCCATGCACTGCAAGATTCTGATTCTCGATTTCGGCGCGCAATATACGCAGCTCATCGCCCGTCGCGTGCGCGAGCTGCACGTCTATTGCGAAATTCATCCGTTCGATGTCAACGACGCGTTCATTGCCGATTTCGCGCCGGCCGGGATCATTCTCTCGGGCGGCCCGGAAAGCGTCATCGAAGGCGACACGCCGCGCGCGCCCGGGGCGGTCTGGACGGCGAAGGTGCCCGTGCTTGGCATCTGCTACGGCATGCAGACGATGGCTGCCCAGTTGGGCGGCGCCGTGGAAAGCGGCCGGGTACGCGAGTTCGGCTATGCACAGGTGCGCGCCCACGGCCACGGCCGGCTGCTCGCCGGCATCCAGGACCGCAGCAACGAGCACGGGCACGGCTTGCTCGACGTGTGGATGAGTCACGGTGACAAGGTCACTTCGCTGCCGCCGGGGTTTTCGGTCATGGCGAGCAACCCCGCCACGCCGATCGCGGCCATGATGGACGAGTCGCGCCGCCTGTACGCAGTGCAGTTTCATCCCGAGGTCACGCACACCCGCCAGGGCAAGGCGCTGCTTGAGCGCTTCGTGCGCGAGATCTGCGGCTGCCCGGGTGACTGGACGATGCCCGGCTACGCCGACGAGGCGGTCGCCGCGATCCGCGAACGGGTTGGCAAGGACGAAGTGATCCTGGGCCTGTCCGGCGGGGTCGATTCGTCGGTCGCCGCCGCGCTCATCCATCGCGCAATCGGCGACCAGCTGACCTGCATCTTTGTCGACACGGGATTGCTGCGCCTGAACGAGGCGGAACAGGTCATGGCGACGTTCGCGCGCCATCTCGGGGTCCGGGTCGAGCTCGTCGACGCGAGTGAAGCGTTTCTGCAGGCCCTTGCCGACGTCGCCGATCCGGAGCAGAAACGCAAGATCATCGGGCGCGAGTTCGTGCACGTGTTTCAGGCCGAGGCATCCCGGCTGAAGGGTCAAGGCGTCGGCGCCAGGTGGCTCGCGCAGGGGACCATCTATCCCGACGTGATCGAGTCGGCGGGCGCCAAGACCGGCAAGGCGCACACGATCAAGTCGCACCACAACGTCGGCGGACTGCCGGAGACGCTGCATCTGAAGCTGCTCGAGCCGCTGCGCGAGCTGTTCAAGGATGAGGTGCGCGAGCTGGGAATCGCGCTTGGGCTGCCGCGAGAGCTCGTCTTCCGGCACCCGTTTCCCGGTCCGGGCCTGGGGGTGCGCATACTCGGTGCCATCACGCGCGAGCGGGCCGAGCTGCTGCGCCGGGCCGATGCGATTTTCATCGAGGAGCTGCGCCGCGCCGGCTGGTACGACCAGGTCGCGCAGGCGTTCGCCGTGTTCCTGCCGATCCGCTCGGTCGGCGTCATGGGCGACGGGCGCACCTACGAGCACGCGGTCGCCCTGCGCGCGGTGCAGACTACCGACTTCATGACCGCGCACTGGGCGCCGCTGCCGCATGAGCTGCTCGCCGCGGTGTCGACGCGCATCACCAACGAAGTGCGCGGCATCAACCGTGTCGTCTACGACATATCGGGCAAGCCGCCGGCGACTATCGAGTGGGAGTGACCAGGGCGCTTTTCCATTGAGGCACGGTCGGCCGACGTCGTTAACGTGAAGCTTCCGGGCAATAGGGGCGAAAAACCGTCCTTTAGTTCGCGCGGGTCAAAATTGCGCGGTCGTTAATCGAACTTGCGTCTCCGACGCTGCCATTCCTCAGTCTGCAGTACCCACGCGCAACGCCCACCGGTCTACACTATCTGGTCTATACAACTCGACGCGAGCGTCGTAGAGAAGACAACCGGCGTCGACGTGGCAGGTTCACCGGCAGAAAGTCGGCTTCTCGCTGCTAGGGCCGGAGGCGATCGAATGGGGGTGGCGGGGCGATCGGGCCCCTGATTTGACATGGCCGCAGGTGTACATATAATGTACATGTACATAGCGTGATCGGAGTTGGCGATGGCGGCAGCGGTCGAGAGGATCGTGGTTCAAGCCACGGCAGAGGAGAAGAGGGCGATTGTGGCCAAGGCCAAGCGGCTCGGTCTGCCGATCGCGGAATTGATGCGGCGAGGCGCAACTGCCTACCGGTCGGCCGACGCAGACGAGGAGCTCGGTGGCCTGGCGGATGCAGCCAAGGCGGCGGCCGAGCGGGCGAGCGCGTCGATCGACAGTGCGCTGGAGTTTATCGAGGCCAGCAACAAGCGCATTGCAGCCCTGGAGGCGGGGGCCAAGCGGGGCACGCGAAGGGCGACCTGATGGGGGTCACCGAGCGCGTATGGAATGCCCTGAACTCGATGATTAAACTCGAGGATAAGGTGTCCCGCCAAGCCGATGCGCTGAAAACGCAGCAGGTCAAGATCGAAGACCTGACCGCCCGGATCATCCGGCTTGAGGCCCAGTTCGAGCTGCTTGTCGGCGCGGCGATGATCAAGCGACTGAAGGGCGAGCACACGCGCAACAACGGCTAGCCGTTATGACGGCCAGGACCAGAGGCAATGAAGCGCGCACTGATTTCTTCCGCTACGCCATGGGAGCCGATTGTGGGCTACTCGCGCGCGGTCCGGGTCGGCAGCCAGGTATGGGTCTCCGGGACGACCGCGACCGACAGCCAAGGGCGCATCGTCGGGAAGGGCGACCCCTATCTGCAGGCGAAACAGGCGATCGCCAACATCGAACGTGCGCTGACGCAAGCCGGCGCCCGCCTCGACAATGTCGTGCGCACGCGCATCTACGTGCGCGACATCAGTCAGTGGGAGGCGATCGGGCGCGCTCACGGCGAGGCCTTTGGCGCCATCCGGCCGGCGACGGCCATGGTGGAAGTGAGCCGACTCGTCGACCCGGACATGCTGGTCGAAATCGAGGCTGACGCCATCCTCGACAGCGGCCCGTGCCCGCCGTGACCGCCGGCAGCACCGCGGCGCGGATTTCGCTGCCGGGGGTGCACCCCGATGATGAGCGCTGGATGCGCGAGGCCCTGGCGCTTGCCGCCCGGGCGCAGACGCGCGGCGAGGTGCCGGTCGGGGCCCTCGTCGTGCGCGCAGGGGCGATCGTTGGACGCGGCGGCAATGCGCCGATCGCCGGTAACGATCCCACCGCGCACGCGGAAATCGCTGCCCTGCGCAGTGCCGGTGCGACGCTTGGCAACTATCGGCTGCCCGATTGCGAGCTCTTCGTCACGCTCGAACCCTGCGCGATGTGTGCCGGGGCTATCCTGCACGCACGCATCGGGCGCGTGGTGTTTGGAGCCCGGGATCCGAAAACGGGAGCGTGCGGCAGTGTGATCGATCTGTTTGCCGAGCCGCGGCTCAACCATCACACGCTGGTGCGTGGCGACGTGCTCGCACCCGAGTGCGGTAAGCTCTTGTCCGAGTTCTTCGCCTTGCGCCGCTGAAATGCACGCACCGACTTCGGACCTCGTCGTGGATAGCGCAGCGAGCAGCACACCAAGCTACGGTATCGGCTTGTTCGCGCCGGCGGGCTTTGCGCTCGCCCCGGAAGCGGTGACCCGCGCCGTGGCGCGCCTTGAGGCGGCGGGGCACCGGGTCGTGGTCGACCCGACGGCCAGCGCGCGCTGGCAGCGCTTTTCGGCGACCGATGACGAGCGTTTAGCCGCGCTCTGGCGCATGGCCGAGGATCCGCGCGTCGAGCTCGTGTTGGCCGTGCGCGGTGGCTACGGCTGGACCCGCCTGCTCGACCGGATCGATTTTGCCCGGCTCGCCATGAGCCGAAAACGCTGGCTTGGCCACAGCGACTTCACCGCCTTTCAACTGGCGGCCCTCGCGCAAGCCGGCATGGTGACCTTCGCCGGTCCGCTTGCAGCCTACGATTTCGGCGCCGAGACCGTGTCCGAATACACGATGACGCATTGCTGGGGCTTGCTCGGCCGCACCCAGTACGCAATCGAGCTCCCGCTGGTAGGGCCGGAGTCATTCGCCGCGCAGGGGCCGCTCTGGGGTGGCACCCTGGCGCTGGTCGCGCATCTGGTCGGCACCCGCTACATGCCGGCAATCGACGGCGGGATCCTCTTTCTCGAGGATGTCGGCGAGCATCCCTATCGTCTTGAACGCATGCTCTATCAGCTCTATTACGCCGGCGTGCTCGGACGCCAACGTGCGCTGCTTTTGGGCACCTTTACCGGCTTCGCACCGAGCCCGAACGACAACGGCTATGACCTTGCCGCCATGGTCGCGCATGCAAGAGAGCGCTTCGGCGTGCCGATCTTCACCGGCCTGCCGTTTGGCCACGGTCCGGACAAGTTGACGCTGCCGGTCGGCGGCCGTTGTGCGCTCACGCTGCGTGACGGCAGGGCGCGCATCGAACTTTCGCACTACGCGCAGACGGCTCCGTCGTCGGCGAGCTGAACGGCGGCACTGCAGCATGCGCGTCGACCGCGTCGATCACTTCGTGCTCACGGTAGCCGACGTCGCTGTGGCCTGCGACTTCTACCACCGCGTGCTCGGCATGACGGTGGTCAGCTTCGGCGACGGGCGCAAGGCGCTTTCCTTCGGGCAGCAGAAAATCAACCTGCATGCGCAGGGACACGAGTTCGAACCGAAGGCGAGGCGGCCGTCGCCGGGCGCGGGGGACTTCTGCCTGCTCACCAGCGTGCCCCTTGCAGACGTGGTGGCGCATCTGCGCGACGAAGGCGTCGCCGTGATCGACGGCCCGGTAGCGCGTACCGGTGCCACCGGACGCATCGCGTCGATCTACTTTCGCGATCCGGACGGCAACCTGGTCGAAGTGGCGAATCAGCTCGCCGACTGAGTTCTGCGGGAACGCCTACGCGGCGTCGCGCGCGAACTCGTGCGCGACTTCGCCTGTCGGGCGGCCCTGCGCATCGAAACTGCGCTCGACAAAGCGGGCGCTGCCGTCGCGCGCGAGCATGAGCACGGTCGAACAACGTGTTCCGTAACGCGCATCGACGATAAACGCGCTCGATAGCAGCCGTTCCCATTGCGGCGAGATACCCGTGGCCGGCAGCGCCGCGGGCTCGGCCTGGCTGCGGCTGGCGAGCACGGCGAACAGCGATTCGATGTCGACTCGATCGGATGCAAGGCAGCGGGAGAAGCGCTCTTTGGCGTGCACGACCTTCGGCCATGGGGTATCGAGCAAGTGATTTGACAACCCGTGGATGCCTGCGCCGAGTGCCAGCGCGCCGCTGGCCCGATTGGAGGTGTAAGCCGCGCGCGCGACCTCGCCCAGAAGCAAGTTGTAGCCGTGGTAACGGCGGCGGTCGGCGGCGATGGCCGCAGCACAGACAAGCGGTGGCGTGCGCTCGGCAAGCGTGCGCGTGACCAGGGCGCCGCGCGACGGCGCATTCGGGTCGCGCGCTATCCCTTCGCGGTAATTGGTCACCAGCGCCCAGCGACCCGCGCGCGTGACGCCAAACCAGGTCCCGCCGCCTTCGACATCGACGCCGGCGAGCGTGCCGTCGGCCCACCAGTGCGCGGGTAGTGCGGCACGGGCGTGGAACTCGTCGCGATTGGCCGCGATCACGAGTGGCAGGTGCGGGTGCGCGTCGAGCGCGATCAGGGCGAGGCACACGGGCGTTGCAGGGCGCGAATCGGATCGTCGCCGCTTTAGGGCGCTTGCGCCACGAAGCGCTCGATGCGGCGCACGGAGCCCGGCGCGAGGTAGCGTTCGAAATGATGCGTCGCGAGCAGCGCGCTTAGCGTTGTCTCGAAGCGCCGCGCATCGGCCAGGTTTTCGTAGACTTCCATCCACAACAGCGGCTCCGCGTCGCCTTCGAACAGGCGGCCGACGACGCCCAGACGCTCCTGTAGCGCGTGCAGCGTGGCGTGCAGCGCCGTGCGCGCGGCAGCGGCGTGCGGCGCGGCAATGCGGTAGTAGATGTAACAGTGGACCGGCCGTTTGCTCACGCGATCCGTCCGCGCGGTGCGGCGGGCGTTGGCAGCGCGTAGGTCAATGGCAGCAGCGTGAGCGCAGGGCCGCCCGGCGCGTCGACGCGCAATTCGCCGTCCGCGATCGCGCGGAGCTGCGCCACGCAGAGCAGGTCGGTGCCGCCGCCGGGGGCCGCTCCCGCGTTGACCACCGTGCCGCAGGGCTGATCAGCGTATGCAGGCGCGAACAGTCGCGCCCCGGGCTGCGGTGCGGCGTCGGCATGCGCCAGGGCAAGTCGCTCCTTGAGCCGTCCGAGATATTGCGTGCGCGCCACGATCTCCTGCCCGGTATAGCAGCCCTTGTGGAAGCTGATCCCACCCAGCGCGTCGAGATTGAGCATCTGCGGGATGAATTGGTCCTGGGTCCATGGGAGGATGACCGGCATGCCGGCACGGATGGTGAGCCAGCGCCAGCAGGGAAAGCCGGCTGCGCGGGCGGCGCCGAGGCGTTCCCACAGCGCCGGGGCCGCGGCCGGCTCGACACGGGCAAGGAAGCGGGAGCCGGGGAGCGCAGTCAGGCTCCCGCCTTCGATCGGGGTCCAACGGTGCAGGGCAGGCGCAGCGCCGGCGAGTTGGGCGGCGCATTGCGCGGCGGCGGGTCCGCCGATGCCGATGCGCAGGGTCGCCTCGCTCGCGTCCTGCAGCGTGACCTTGGCACGGAGCACGAACAGGGCGAGGCGGCGCTGCACGGACTCGAGCAGAAGGCGTGGCAGGAGGAGTTCGAAATGGTCATCGGCCATGCGCCGGACGATGAAATTGGCGAGAACACGCCCTTTCGGGGAGCACCACGCCGACTGTTGCGAGCTTTCGGGCGAGAGCGCCGTGACGTCGTTGGTGAATTGGCCCTGAAGAAAGGCGGCGGCGTCGGCGCCGCTCACGGCCAGAGCGGCAACAGGCCCCAGGTCGCAGACGACCGCGGCGTCACGCGCGGCGGCGAGTTCTCCCGGCGCATCGCCGAAGGATGCGACCGCGGCGGCATTGAATGCCGCGCCGCGCGCGAGCAGAAAGGCAGTCCATGTACTCAAAGGTGGCGGCTCCGGGGGAAATGGGTGGACGCCTAACCGACGCTTGCGAAACCTGTGCTAAAATCGAATGTTAGCTTGGTTTGGCGGGTATCGGCCGTTAGCCCGAAGCGGGCTTAAGGCGCGCATTCGCAGGTGCTCCGCTCATAACCAGGTAATTCGCAGATTTGCCCGTTCAGGGTGCCTTCACGCGTCGCCCCATGGGCGCCGCCGACAGGCCCGGTGGCAGATCGAGGCTCAACCCTGACAAGGAGTTTAGTGATGTCGGTCACAATGCGTCAAATGCTGGAAGCCGGCGTGCATTTCGGCCACCAGACGCGGTACTGGAACCCGAAGATGGCGGACTATATCTTCGGCCAGCGCAACAAGATTCACATCGTCAATCTCGAAAAGACGATGGCCATGTACCAGGCGGCGACCAAATACATCCGCCAACTGGCCACGAATCGCGGCACCATCCTTTTCGTCGGCACCAAGCGCCAGGCGCGCGAAATCATCGCCGAAGAAGCCCAGCGTGCCGGCATGCCCTACGTCGATCACCGCTGGCTGGGCGGCATGCTGACCAATTTCAAGAAGGTCAAGGCGTCCATCAAGCGGCTGAAGGACCTCGAGGCGATGGCGCAGGATGGCACCTTCGAAAAGATGAGCAAGCGCGAGGCGCTGACGCTGCAGCGCGAGAGGGACAAGCTCAATCGCAGCCTTGGCGGAATCAAGGAAATGAACGCGCTGCCCGACGCCTTGTTCATTATTGACGTCGGCTATCAGAAGATCGCGGTGACCGAGGCCAACAAGCTCAACATCCCGATCGTCGGCGTGGTCGATACCAATCACTCGCCCGACGGGATTGCTTACGTGATCCCGGGCAACGACGACTCGAGCCGAGCGATCCGCCTGTACGCCCGCGGCGTCGCCGACGCGATTCTCGAGGGGCGCAGTCAGGTGATCCAGGAAATCATCCAGCACGACGAGTTCGTCGAGGTCTCG
>Ga0074045_10002889_pt1 | contig 15669 bp, 13 predicted proteins | sample BogForMeECP23OM2_FD_94442 | JGI IMG/M metagenome (GOLD analysis project Ga0074045, IMG submission 94442) | Bog forest soil microbial communities from Calvert Island, British Columbia, Canada - Bog Forest MetaG ECP23OM2 | ecosystem: Environmental > Terrestrial > Soil > Wetlands ...
CCGTGCCATGGGCGCCCGGTCGGGACGTGCCCTGGGCAGAGATCTCCCGTCGCAAGGTCCACCGCCGGCGCTGAAGGAGTAGCTCGCCGCTAACCGTTGACTGCTTAGTAGAATGAGGGGTAAAAGCTATGGCTGAACATTCACACGACGAAGAACGGGTCGGCACCGAATCCGGCCAACCGCCCATTCCCCCTGCCGACTTCCTGTTCCTCGTAGAGTCCATCCTCTTCCAGGCCCAGATGCAATTGGGGCTGCTGCACTTTAGCAAGGACGACGAGCCTGCTGAGCCGAATCTCCCGCTCGCTCGCCACTCCATCGATATGCTCGCCATGTTGCAGGAGAAGACGCGTGGCAACCTCTCGCTCGAGGAACAGCGGCTGCTAGAGAACGGCCTGACAGAACTCCGTTTCCGGTTTGTCCAGGTGGGCGACGAGTTGAAGAAACAACGCAACCCGGTAGCGGACGCGGCCAAAGACGATCGGCCGTTGATCATCACGCCCGACGGCGGCAAGGGAACCAAGTCGACTTAAGATGCTCGAGAACTTCGAGCATGCGTCCATCCTGGTGTTGGGCTCCGGCACCAGTACGGGCATACCGACCATCGGGTGCACCTGCAAGGTGTGCCGGTCGGAGGATCCCCGTGACAAACGGCTCCGGCCCTCGGTGCTGGTTCGCCTCGATTCGCATCGAGTGTTGATCGATACCACGCCGGACTTTCGCTATCAGGCACTCCGCTTCGGCATCGATCGGCTGGACGCGATCCTCTACACGCATTCGCACGCCGATCACATTCTTGGATTAGATGATGTTCGACCCTTTAACTTCATGCAACGCGAGGAGATTCCGATCTACGGCTCGCCCGAGGCTCTGGCAGTCATTGAGCGCACCTTCCTGTACGTGTTTGACCGCTCACCTAGCCAGTCGAGCCGCCCGCGGCTCAGCCCAAGGCCGTTCCAGAACGACCCGATTCCGATCTGTGGGATCGACTTCCTGCCTATCAAACTCGCCCACGGAAAAGGCACGGTGTACGGTTTCCGGTTTGGCGACTGCGCCTACCTCACCGACCACAGCGGCATCCCGGATGAATCCATGGAGAAGCTGAGAGACCTGGATGTGCTGTTTCTCGACGCCCTTCGCCACAACCCGCATCCCACCCATTCCACGGTAGATCAATCCCTGAAGACGGTGGAAGTTCTAAAGCCTAAAAGAGCTTTTTTTACACACATTTCCCACGATCTTCCTCATGCTGTTGTTGAGTCGCGTTTGCCGGCCCACGTGCGCATCGCCTACGATGGCCTCGACATTCCGATTGGGTGGGCGGATCAGCCATGAGCGTCGTGTTTAGCAGCCTCGAAGAAGCAACTGGGCGGTTCGGCCCTTGCGCCCTCACCATCGGAAACTTCGACGGAGTCCACATTGGGCATCAGCAGTTGGTCCGCGAAGCCCGCGAGCAAGCGCAGACGCGCGGCTGCCGATCCGCCGTCCTCACGTTCCATCCGCATCCACGGTCGGTTGTTGCGCCGGATCGGCCCACGAAACTGCTCGCGTCGATCGACGAGCGCGTGGCTCTTCTCGAGGAGACCGGGGTCGATCATATTCTGGTGCTTCCCTTTACAGCCGAATTGTCGAACCTCGGCGCGGAGCAGTTCGTGCGGCAGATCCTGGTTGAACAATTAGAAGCCAGGTTCGTGGTAGTGGGCGATAACTTCCGCTTCGGCCATAAGCAAGGCGGAGATACCGCATTACTCGCATCGCTCGCCGCCAAACTCGGCTTCGGGACGCGGTTTGTGCCGCAGATACGCTACCGCGGCGAGGTGGTTTCGAGCACGCTCATTCGCGAGCACCTCCAACAAGGCCGCGTTGCGCGTGCGGGACGATTATTGGGGCGCTGTTATAGCTTGAGCGGCCCGGTGGTCCGGGGTCACGGGATCGGCTCCAAGCAGACCGTTCCTACCCTCAACCTGCAGCCGCCCGACGATGTGTTGCCCGCCAACGGGGTCTACGTAACCGAAGTGCACGACCTCGATGATGATCGCCGCTGGCCTTCGATCACGAACATCGGGACACGTCCGACCTTCGACGGCGAGGACCTCACCATCGAGTCCTATTTGCTCTCACATTTGTCAGGCGAAACACCCCAGACCATCCGCGTGGACTTCCGCCGTTGGGTTCGAGCAGAACAGAAGTTTCCCGATGTAACTGCGTTGAAATATCAGATCTTACGCGACGTCGAGCGCGCTAATACATACTGGCGAAGGACAGCCATTCTGGCCTCGAAATAGGATGGTTTGGAGCGCCTGCTTCGATATACTGAAGCTGATCATTTAGCTCAGAAAAGTTAGGAGAAAGTATGTCCCTATCAGCAGGCAAGATCAAACATCTGAATGCTCTTGCCGACAAGAACGGCGTTATCGCCGCCGCCGCCATGGATCAACGAGGCAGTTTACGGAAGTCGATTGCCTCCGCCAAAGGCGTCCCCGCCAGCGAAGTAACGAACGAAATGATGGAGGAGTTCAAGATCGCCGTTTCGCGGGTTCTGACTCCGCATGCCAGTGCCATTCTGCTTGATCCTGAATTCGGCCTCCCGGCCGCCAAGGCACGTTCCAGCAACGCTGGCCTGCTGCTGGCCTACGAAGAAAGCGGCTACGACAACACCAAGCCGGGCCGCCTGCCTGACCTGCTGCCGCACCTGTCGGTGAAGCGAATCGTCGATATGGGCGCCGACGCGGTGAAGATTCTCATTTACTACTCACCCTTCGACTCCGAGGACGTGAACGATATTAAGCACGCATTCATTGAGCGAATTGGCGCCGAATGCCAGTTCTATGAGATTCCGTTCTTCCTGGAGTTTGTCGGTTACGATCCCAAGGGCGGCGATGAAAAGGGTCTGGAATACGCTAAGATCAAGCCCGAAGTCGTCTTAAAGTCGATGGTAGAGTTTTCCAAGCCGCAATACTACGTTGACATGCTGAAGGTGGAAGTCCCCACCAACGCCGAGTTCGTGGAAGGCAGCAGCGTGTTCAAGGGCCAAGCGGCTTATACACGCGCCCAAGCGCTTGAGTATTACCGCCGTGCGGCAGAAGTGGCCGCCAAGCCCTTCATCTACCTCAGCGCGGGCGTCAGCAACGCTCAGTTCGTGGAATCCCTCAACATGGCCGCGGAAGCCGGCACCGACTACTCGGGCGTGCTTTGCGGGCGCGCGACTTGGAAAGAAGGCATCCCGGTCTACGCCAAGCACGGCGGCAAGGCGCTTGAGGACTGGCTGTCCGACGAGGGCGTCAAGAATATCAACGCGGTGAACGCAGCCATTAAGTCGGCGAAGTCCTGGAAGAAGAAAGCCGGGATTGCGGCCTAGTTAGTCCGGTCTCCCCGGCTCGGCCGGTCGCCGCTGGGCGGCCCGCGCCGGGGAGTATTCCTCTGCCTCCGAAGATCGGCATTCAATCATATGCATGCAGCAGACAGCGTGGCGGATGAGGTATCTCTGAAGAGTCAGCCCCAGGTAACCATGCCATTTGCTTCCATCCGGGATGCGATCGAGGACTTTCGCGAAGGCCGCATCGTCGTGATTGTCGACGACGAGGATCGCGAGAATGAAGGCGACCTTACCGTCGCCGCCGAGAAGGTCACACCCGAAGTCATCAATTTCATGGCCAAGCATGGCCGTGGGCTCATCTGCCTTGCGTTGTCGCCGGACATTTGTGAGCGCCTCGACCTGCAACCGATGTCACTCGTCAATACGGCGCGTTTCGGCACCGCCTTTTGCGAAGCGGTGGATGCGGCCGATAACGTGACCACCGGCATCTCGGCTTTCGACCGCGCCCACACCATCCGGGTCGCGATGAACCCGCAATCGAGGCCCAGCGACCTGGCGCGGCCGGGACACGTGTTCCCGCTGAAAGCGAAGCCCGGCGGTGTGCTGGTGCGGGCCGGACAGACCGAAGCCTCGGTGGATTTGGCGCGTCTGGCCGGCTTGGCGCCGGGCGGGGTCATTTGCGAAATCATGAACGACGACGGGACCATGGCCCATGTGCCCGAGCTCAGAGAGTTCTGCGTCCGCCACAACTTGAAGATGATCTCGGTAGCTGATCTGATTCGCTACCGGCTGCAGACCGAACGGTTTATCGATCGCGAGGCCGAGGGGCATCTGCACACAACGGCCGGCACGTTCCGCACCATCCGCTATCAAAGCGGTGTCGACGGAGAGCGCCACTTGGCGCTCATTTACGGCGACGTTGCCAATCAACCCAACGTACTGGTGCGTGTGCACTCGCATTGTGCCTACGGGGATGTCTTCGGCTCGCTCGATTGCGACTGCCAGAAACTGATTCGGGCTGCGCTGAAGGCCATTGCTCAGGAAGGCTCCGGAGTGCTGGTCTATTTGCATCAAACCGGGCCTGGCCTGCGCGTTGCTCAGCACGAGGGGAGACGGGAACTGGTGAACCATCTCCGCGGCCAGAGCACTTTCGTGCCATCGGATCACACCCATCCGCTGCAGCATGAGAGCGGTTTGGGCGCGCAGATCTTATCGGATCTTGGCTTGTCGACCATCCGTCTGCTGACCAATCATCCACGCCGGGTGGTGGGTCTCGAAGGCTTCGGCATTCAGATCGCCGGCTATGTTCCGCTGCCGATGGACGACTAGAATTTCATCCCCGTCAGCTTTATCTGTGAACGTGGAATCTGTCCAGGTGCGGATTGATCTCTCGTGCTTGCCGGAGCAATCGCTCGCCTTTGTCCACCTGGCCTGCACTTAGGTAGATTGTGCCGGCTGACTGGAACAGGCGCGCATCCACAACACCGGAAGCGAGCGAACGGTCCATAAACGCGGCCGCTTCTGTGAATTGATCGTGGCGCCACAGCGCCCACGCCAGCGCGGCTTGCGTTGCGAAGTTATCCCTGAGCGTCAAGTCTTTGCGGGCCCACGCAACGGCGGCGGCGCCATCCTCGCGCACATCGGCAAAGAAGTCCACCAGATGATGCCAATAATGAACGCCTCCTTCGTCCACGGAGCGAAGATAGGTTTCGAGCGCCTGCGAATGCCACTTATCGGCTTTATCCGGCTCTTCCATCAGCTGATACAGTTCGCCCAACGCCTGCTGCAGCTCGGGCTTTGGAACGCGCGCCACCACATGTTCGTAGAGCGCCGCCGCCTCAGCGTACTTGCCCTGCGCGCCCAGCAACTCAGCCACATGTTCGTCAATGAGCCAGTAGCCGGAATACCCTGATTCCGCTCGCCGGTAGTGTGCCAACGCATCCTCATAACGGCCGCGGCTCAGCTGTAGCAGACCTCGTTGCAGTTCCACCCACGCATAAGAACGCATCTCCTTGGCTGTCAGCTCATCCTCTGCCTGGACGTAGAGATCGTCCGCCTCAGCAACCTGGCCCATCTTGAATTGGAAATGGGCTAACCGGGCTAAGTTATCCCACGTGCGGTCCTCGTCAATCGCCTGTTCGTAGGCCGCTCGCGCCTCTTGATACCGGCCTTCCTGAAAGTCGATGTCCGCCTGCAGCACTTTGCCTTCAGGACGGCGGAGCAGCGCGGGAGCCTGATGCAGGGCAAGCTTCACATCCGGAAGCCGGTGAAACTTGAAATAGAGATTGGCTTTCAGAAGGCAGAGATCTTCCTGATGGCCGGCCCGCTTTGCTACGTCATCAACCGCCGCTGCCGCAGCTCCAAAATCGCTTAGGATGCCGGTCAGGCAGGCTCGATGATAGAGCCGGTAAGCAAGCCGTGTGCCTTTCTCAACATCCTGCGGAATGGCCGAGAGACTGGTGCGAAGATCGGTGATGTCCTTTTCCGTCCGCTCCAGTTCACGCCCGAAATCAGTAGCTACGGCGGTAAGCATACGGATCAGCTACCACGCCTTCGCCAAGTAGGGGAACTCCTTCGAAAACGGCGCGTCGTTGGCCAGTGGATTCGGCGGAGTCTTCGGAACGATGGGCGCTGCATCCCACAACGCCTGATCGTTGAGCAGATCCACGTGGTACTTCTTGCCGTTGAATTCCGCCTCCATGTCCAGGAACAGCGAAAGGAATCTGGTCGCCACCTGATCCTCCAGCCGGCGCCCGAAAGGCCAGGTTCCGGTTGTGTCCATATCGATGGCGCAGACATTGGGAACGAACACTTCAAACGTCCGGCGAAGCGGGATATTCAGGCCTTTCGGGTTCCAACTGTTGTCGGGCATGTTCAGCGTCTGAAACAGTGTCTTCTTCACGCGCGGGAAGGCCGCTAGTACTGAGGAGTACGTCTTATGTACCGATACCGGCGAGTTGTCATGATCGAACGAACACTTCAAACCGAGCGCGGTGATGGACGGCCCGAAACCCCAGCCGAGGTGGGCCAGCCGCTTCACGAAGTGAGGGCCCAACCAGAAGTTGTTGGCGCCGAGTTGCCGGTTATCCTCTCGCTCGCTGAGAGCGGCGTCGGCAAATGCCTGCCCGTCCGTATCCACGAGTTTGTATTTCTTGAGCTCATCGTCCAGGCGTATGGCGTCAATCAGGGCGAAGGGATGTTCCAGCCAGAACGGATCGTCGGGAATACTCTCCACCTTGTGCGCCGCCTTGAGAACCCAGCTCTCCCCCCAGGTGTTAACGATTCTGTCTTCAGCCGGAGCCTCCGTGATGAACGCCAGCGGAATCTCCAGAATGATCGCGTTCACGTTCTTGCCGGCTTGGGCATCCTTGCCACTGTAGACAAACCGGTAGTTTCCGTTCTCGTCCTTCTTGAATTTGTTACCGTTCCAGGTCCACGGGCCAGGCGGCAGATCCAGTTTGACGCCACTCCCGTGGTTGGGATTGGCTGGATTGTAATTGAACAGGTCATTGCCGTCGAGTTCGAGCAGCGTCTTCGGAATGGGCAGTTCACGCGCTTCCGTCATCGTATGCGGCACGTGATAGAACTGCGGCGCGTAGTTGATGGAACGGAAGAAGCCCGGCAAGTCGTTGAAGAACGCGTCGTCACGGCCTCCGATGAACGCCTTGATCGAGTGCCCGCCCGGCGTCTCGATCTCCTCAACTGTGTTAGTCCCAATCTGTGAGGCAAAACTGCCGCCCGGAAAATTAAAGAAGCGTACAGTCACCGACTGGTTCTGATCCACCGTGACCCGGATCTCCGAAGTCTTCAGCTCCCCGAGATACTTGCTCTTGACGGCATCCAGATACTTCAGCAGCGCCTCCAGACTGTGATCGTCGGTTGGCTTGACAGCTCTCGGGTGCGCCGCGATCTGAATGCGATATAGCATGTCGCTGTCCAGCACGCCAGCTTCCGGCACAGAGGCGAACGTCAGCGCGATGACCACTGATTCTCCGTTGCTATGGTCGTCACTCGGGAAGCCGAACAGGTCATAGAGGTCAGCCGGGCTGTGGTCGATATCGGAGAAAATCGAGTTCACTGCATTCGGGTCATTGTGGTCTGCCATAAAGCTCCCTCTCGGCGTTTCGTTTTCTGGCCACGCGCTCAAGGATTGAGCGAGTGGAAAAAGTATACTCCGGTCGGATCGAGATCGCCGTACTCAGCGCGCGACGGGCGCCCGGTAGGGTTTTTATTCCGCCTTCGCGCGAACAGCTTCAACCCGGATATAGAGCATGTAGAACACGATCACGAGATTCACCAACAACAGCCCGACGTGCAAGAAACTTGTACGCTCAATGACCTTCGTCAACTCCCACGGCAAATAGAGGCAACCGGATAAGAGCGCAAACCACTCCGCCCACACCCGCCGGTTCCACAAGCCCCAGGCCTCGGTAAAACGGACTGCAGCATACGCAGCCGCCGCGCCCGCAATTCCCCACAGGCTGGAATCCGTCATTCGCGAAGCGGCGTTCAGGAAGGCATGCGACAGGCGGTGATCCGGGTTGATATGCAGATGCTCCAGCAATTGTTCCGCCGCTAGCTCGACATCTTTGTGTAACAGGGAAAGCAGACCGAGGCCGAGCACCAGGACAAGCACTCCCTTGCTCGCTTCGAAGGCGGCCACCGTTCGAAGCCCGACCTTGCTGCTGCGCTCGTCTACTGCCAGGGGAGTGGGACGGCGTTGGTTTGCTGCAGAGGAGGCCATGAGCGTCTTACGATCTTACAGTGCAATCGGCCAAATGCAATTGCTAATGTCGATAGCGCAGCCACCGGACGATCGAAATGGTACTTCCGATCAGGCACAGCGCGATGAACCCTTCCATAAACCAGATGAATCCTGGCGAGTCTGCGAGCCGGATGATCCGGCGACCCAACCAGATCGCCGCCAGACCGACCAACAAAAACCGAACGGCGCGGGCGCCGAAAACAAGGCCCATGAGGCGAAGTCTCGGATACTGGAATGCGCTTGCCGCGCCAATAACGGCGGTAAATGGAAACGGCGGCGGCGCCAGGCTGGCGGTCACGATGGCAATGCTTCCGTGTTCTTTCATCTTCTTTTTCAGGTGATTGAGGCGTCTCGTATTCATCATTTTTTTGAGCCCCTCTTCGCCGCCTTTCCGGCACACCCCGTCGAGCAGTAGAACGCCAATCGCTGAACCGAGAGCTGCAGCCAGCACATACAAGGGAAGCAGCGCGTGGCGCCGGGCGACGAGAACCACCAGCAGAATGTCGTTACCAACCGGAAGGAACAGGAACGAGGAATCCAGAACTCCCAGAATGACCAGGCCCAAAGCGCCCAGGTGCAAAAGATACGCGAAGAGATGGCGCAGCAGGGCGTGCATGCTTCATTGTGGGGTATACGGTTCTTGCGGTTCCGCGGTCGCGCCGCCCGCCATGTACTCGCAGTAACATCAGAGATTGATCAACACCTCTTCCCTCTGCGGCGCTTTCTTGGCGATGATGCTCGTTTCGCATTCGTTAAGCGCGACCGCAGCCGAGTTGCCGCTTATGCCGCTGCCGGTGAAAACCACCCTAGGCGACGGCGTCTTCGTGCTCGATCGCAACTTCTCGGTTTCCATCAGCGGCGCTGGGGGGACGGACCCTCGTGTTACGGCTGCCGCATCACGTCTCCTCGAACGCGTTGCTCGCCAGACAGGCTTGCCGATTGCCGCGCTGAAGGTCTTTCCAGCCGGCTCCGCCGCATTCCAAATCGTCGTCGAACGAAAGGAGCACAAAGCTCCCCAGAAACTGGGTGACGAAGAGAGTTATCGCCTCGACATCACTCCCCAGCATGCGCGCCTCTCGGCCGACTCCCCGCTCGGCGTCCTTCGGGGCATGGAGACGTTCTTGCAACTGATTGGCCCGCGTCCCGCCGGCGCCGGCGTCTCACCCGCATTCGCCGTTCCCGCGGTTGTCATAGACGACTATCCCCGCTTTGGCTGGCGCGGCCTCTCGTTCGACGTCTCGCGCCACTTCATCCCCGCCGACGGCGTAAAGCGAACCATCGACGGCATGGCCGCCGTAAAGCTCAACGTGTTGCACTGGCACCTCTCCGACGACCAGGGCATTCGCGTCGAGAGCAAGCGTTATCCCAAACTGCAAGAACTGGGCTCCGAAGGCCATTACTACACACAGGCCGAGATCCGCGACATCGTCGCGTATGCGTATTTCCGTGGTATCCGCATTGTGCCTGAATTCGACGTGCCCGGCCATGCCACCGCGATCCTGGGCGCTTATCCCAAACTAGCCAGCCGCCCCGGCCCTTCTGACGTGGTCTCGCGTCTAGACATTCGCCCCGCCACCATGGATCCCACCAACGAGGCGACCTACCAGTTTCTGGACGGCTTCATCGGCGAAATGGCAAAGCTCTTTCCCGACGAATACTTCCACATCGGCGGCGACGAGGTGGATCCAAAGGATTGGAACGCGAACCCGGCCATCCGCGCGTTCATGAAGAAGCACAAGATCGCCAACGCCCGCGCCCTGCAGGCCTATTTCAACCTGCGACTTCAGAAGATCGTCGCGAAGCATGGCAAACACATGGTGGGCTGGGACGAGATCCTGGACGAGCAACTGCCGAAGAGTGTCGTCATCCAGTCCTGGCGCGGCCAGAAAGCACTCGCCAAAGCCGTGGACGGTAATTTTCAAGGCCTTCTCTCCGCTGGCTACTACCTCGACCTGATGCTGCCGGCTTCCGCCCATTACGCGGTGGACCCACTAAAGGGCGAAACCGACAATCTGAGCGCCGAGCAGAAGAAGCGTATTCTGGGCGGCGAAGCTGCCATGTGGGAAGAGATTGCGACCGCTGAAAACATCGACGCCAAGCTGTGGCCCCGGCTGGCCGTTATCGCAGAGCGCCTCTGGTCCCCGGAGGACACAACCGATATCGCCTCCATGTATCGCCGGCTCGAAGCCACCGATCGCTGGCTCGAGAGCGTCGGCCTCCAGCAGCGAACCGGCTTGGAGTGGATGCGCATACGACTGGCAGGTCCTCCGATCGACCCACCTTCGGACTCACCCATCCAAGCCCTTGACGCCCTCGCTTCCATCTGCGAGCCGGTCAAGCGCTATCGCCGCCACAGCACGCACAAGTACTCCTCCGAAGCGTCGTTCAACCGCCTCGTTGACGCGATCCCTCCGGAAAGCGACACCGCCCGGCATTTCTCCGATCTGGTCGACCGCTATCTCGCAGCACCCGACAAGGCCAGCGCGGATGCAGTCGAAATCCGCAAGTATCTCGCGGCCCAGCTTGCTGCTTGGAACGACAGTATGACGCACGGGTTCCCCATCTTCGCAGCCAACTCGATGCTCGTCGAACTGGTCCCGATCGTGAAGAACGTCCAGATCCTATGCGACGCGGGAGTCAAAGGACTCGACCAGTTCGGCGCCAAAACGCCATGGAGCGCTGAAGAAGCCAAGCAGCAACTCGCCGCCATCGAGGAGGCGGCCAAGCCGCAAGCCGAGATGCTCATCCAGATTGCACCAGCCGTTCGAAAGCTGGTGGAAGCGACTGTGCCCGGCCCCGGAACTGACGTGAAACCGTGACTGAGATGTTCCTCAAGAATGGACGAAGGCGGCGGCCGCGTTTCGGAGTGTTCCGCAACCCGCACTTCTCTATGAGACAACCGGCAAACATCTTCAACAGGAAAGGTAGGGGAATCTAGCTTATGCGTTCAGCAGTGATTCGTTTGTGTCGACGCCAGGCGTGCCTGCGATACATGGGCGGCAGTTTTGCGGTCGTCCTGCTTTCCTTATTAACGGGTGTCGCGCCGGCACAGCAGGCCGTCCCCAATTCCCAACTCGCCGATCCCAGGATTGAGGCGCGTGTGAACGCCCTACTGCGGCAGATGACGCTCGAAGAGAAGGTCGGGCAGCTAGTACAATACGGCGGCCAGCCCCCGCCTCCTCCTCCGCTCGCCGGAAGGAAAGAGAAAGCCTTGGCGGCCGACCTCAACCCGGACGTACTGCAGCCTGATGCCATGCGGCTCGCGGAGAAAGGCTTAATCGGCTCGATACTCAATACATGGGGGACGCGGGGCGACGCTCTGCAACATGCGGCAGTCGAAAAGGGCCGCCTGCATATTCCACTGCTCTTCGGCACGGATGTCATCCACGGATACCGCACCATCTTCCCAATCCCGCTGGCAATGGCTTCTTCCTTCGACCCGGACCTTATCGCACAGGCCGCGCACACCGCCGCATCGGAAGCTACAACGGCAGGAGTGCGGTGGGTTTATTCCCCAATGGTGGACATTGCGAGGGACGCGCGTTGGGGCAGAGTCGCGGAAAGCGCCGGCGAAGACCCGTACCTCGGTTCGGCGATTGCGCGCGCCTATGTCCGAGGCTATCAGGGGAGTGACTTGTCGGATCCGGAAAACGTCGCCGTCTCAGTGAAGCATTACGCTGCGTACGGAGCGGCTGAAGCAGGCCGCGACTACAACACCACCGATATGTCCGATGTCACTCTGCGGCAGGTCTACCTGCAGCCCTACAAGGCTGCGGTGGAAGCGGGCGCCGCCACGCTGATGAGTTCTTTCAATTCGCTGAATGGAGTTCCAGCTACAGCCAATCGCTATCTGATGACGAAGATCTTGCGCGATGAGTGGCACTTCGACGGGTTTGTCGTGAGCGACTATAACGCGATCGAAGAGCTGATCCACCACGGTGTGGCAATCAACGCCGCCACGGCTGCGCAGAAGGCCCTGGAGGCAGGCGTTGAAGTGGATATGATGGGGCACATTTATGACCGCGAGCTTCCCGGGCTCATCCGGTCGGGCAAGATTCCGGAGGCGACTCTGGATGAAGCCGTGCGTCGCGTGTTGCGTGTCAAGTTCGCCCTCGGCGTCTTCGAGCATCCGTACGCTCGCCCGGGGGGCGAGGTGAAGGCGGCCGTGGCTGCACATCGGCCGCTGGCCCGAAAGACCGCGGAGGAGTCCATTATCCTGCTCAAGAACGACGCTGCCAAAGATGCGGCTGGGCCTGTGTTGCCGTTGCAGGCGGGGGCAACAAGGATCGCGCTGATCGGTCCGCTGGCGGACGCGGCCGGAGAGATGGCCGGCACCTGGGCGATCGGCGCCCGGAACGAGGATATCGTCACGCTGCGCAGAGCGATGGAAGAGCGCTGCAAACAATCCGGCTGCTCTCTCGACTACCAAAGGGGAACTGACATTGATGGCTCATCCGAAGCCGGCTTCGCGGCCGCCATCGACGCGGCCCGTAAGGCCGATGTTGTTCTGCTTGCGCTGGGCGAGGGCCAAGGCATGAGCGGCGAAGCTGCTTCTCGCACGCATCTTGACCTGCCCGGCAATCAACAGAAGCTGTTGGAAGCCATAACCAACCTTGGAAGACAAACCGTGTTGGTGGTCTTCTCGGGCCGTCCGCTGGTGCTCGACTGGGCAGCCGCGCACGTTCCAGCCATTCTGGAAGCGTGGTTTCTGGGTGATGAAGCCGGCACGGCCCTCACCGGCGTGCTCTTCGGCGACGCAAACCCGAGCGGCCGCGTCCCGATCAGTTTCCCACGTGCCGTAGGGCAAGAACCGCTGTATTACGCGCAGCTTCCGACTGGCCGCCCGGCGGATGGCCGCGACCTGGTCCCGTCCGACGGAGGAAAGGGCACAAAGTTCTTTTCGCGCTACCTGGATGTGCGCAACGATGCGCTTTTCCCCTTCGGTTATGGACTTTCGTACACACGATTTGCCTATTCCGACATAGCGGTTAGTGCGGCAAAGGTTCCTCTCTCAAAGGCAAACGGGACCGATCACAATTCCCCGCTCGTCACAGTGACAGCAACGCTCAAGAACACAGGGCAGCGCGCGGGAACTGAAGTCGCTCAGATTTATCTCAACAATAATGGGGCCAGCGTGTCGCAGCCGGTGCGCTTATTGAAGGGCTTTCAACGCGTTACCCTCCAGCCGGGCGAATCCAAACAGATCACCTTCAACCTCGGCTTCGAGGAACTCTCCTTCTACAACGCGGAGAGCAAGCAGGTCATCGAACCAACTCACTATGCGCTATGGGTCGGAGGAAGCTCTTTGGCATCGCAGAGCGCAACTTTCGAGGTTACGCAATAGCGACGGCGATATGGCGAGTGAGATCGGTTTTCCTAGGAACGGTCAGATCACGATTGGGCGGGCAAAGGGGGAGGACTTCGAGATGATCTGGCCGATTCTGCGCGAAGTGATTGAGCGCGGCGACACATTCGCGTACGACCCGGCAACCACCAAGGAAGAGGGACGGACCCTGTGGATGGAGACTCCGCTGGCGACATACGTGGCGGAAGTCGACGGCGTGGTCGCAGGAAGTTACTTTCTACGAAGGAATCAGCCGGGACGCGGATCACATGTCGCGAACGCGGGATATATGGTGAGCAGCGCTTACGGGGGCCGGGGCCTTGGAAGGGCGATGTGCGAACACTCTTTGAGCGAAGCGCGGTCCATGGGATTCCGCAGCATGCAGTTCAACCTGGTGGTGAGCAGCAACGAGGTCGCTGTACGGTTGTGGGAAAGCTGCGGCTTCCGTGTGTTGTGCGAATTGCCGGAAGCGTTCCTGCACCCGCAGAAAGGCTACGTGTCGGCTTGTTTGATGCACAGGCACTTGTAGTGGCTGAGCGCTCACGATGTCCGAGTGCTACGCTGGCGAAGGAGATCCGACTCTGAAGCGGAGAGCATCCCCACCAGAGGGAGGCACAGAATGGCTGGTTTGGTGTCTTAGTTAATAGCAAGCGCACAAAAAATGAGCGGGGTCAAGTTCCGGAAGGTGATCGGGTACGTTCTCCTCCTGTGCATGTTCTGCCTCGTGGCGGCGTACCAGTTGCGGATCTCGCTCGACACGGTTCACTACCAAACGAGGCTCGATTTCTTCTTGCCATTCCTGGTGGAGCCGTTCACGAACCGCATGTATGGTGGCGGCTACTATCTTCACGGGGAGGATCTGGAAACGCAATCGGAGATAGGCCGCACCTTGGGGGCAGCGGAACTGATCAGCGTGAATGGCCAGCCGTTCCGTGGAATGTCCGTTTATCTTCGCGAGCTGTTCAGGGTGCGACACCCGCCCAAACCTGAGCCTCCGAACTTCCGATGGGAGCCGTTCACTCTGGCGGTCCGATCGGGAGACTCCCGGATACACCATCTTTTGGTTAGTTTCGGGCACTGCACTTGCGGAGTTCCGGGCGTGTTTGAAGCTGCAACCTTCTGGGTAGGCCCGCAGATGTTCTGCGTGTTGATCGGCTTCACGGCGGTGTTTCTAAGGCCCAGAGCGATGCTGGCCTGGGCATTCCTGGGACTGATGCTGTCACTATCCCAATTGCAGTTGTTGCCGGGCTCGTACTCGGGCTTCCAGCAGACCGCGACTCCTATGGTGTGGGCAGACCGGTCTCGGGTACCAGCAGTTGCCTATCGATCATTCGTCCAGCACGCGTGGCCCGGCGCGCTTCTTCTCGCCTCGGCCCATTTTTATCGAGATCGCAGGAGCGCCCATCGGGCGGCACTGTTTGTTGCGGCAGCATTCCTTGCATTTGCGGTAATTGAAGCGATGCTTGAGGTCTCATGGTCAGAAGACTTCAGGAAACTGACGTGGGCATATCGATTCATGGAGCAATATCGGACCGAGTTCATGATTACGGCGATGGCCGGGGTCTCGATTGTCGCCTGGTTGTTGAATCGCAGGATGGGTGTTGCTGTCTTGGCATTCGGTCTATTGACGGCTGGGGCCCTCTACTGGGAACCGCCGCCGATCATCCACGGGCAATGGGACCGCTACTCCGGCAATGATCTTCGTTTCGCTGCGCGGGTTCCTGTGGTTCACAACACCCCTGAATTTGTTGTGCTTTTGTTCACCGCCGGCTGTTTACTAGCGGGCTTAATCGCCGTCCGGCGGAGGGTGAGCTTGATTGAAGCTGCCAGTCTTGTGCTTTGTGTGCCGCTCGTCGTATTCGCAGCGGGGGTCTTTGCCGATTACTGGTGGCTGTACAGTCCTCTAGTGGTTGCTCATTTGACGGCCTTTATCATGGCCTCGGCAGGAATTGGTTTGACGGGTATAGCGTGGTCTGTTTTTCGACGAACGGCGGCGCAGCGTGAGTCGTGTGTCGTGATTTAGAACGTTCCGCATCGACCACACAGAGCGCGAAGTGTTCGATTTGAATTTGGAAGATTATCACTAGCAATGTGGAGAAGATTATGCCCATGAAGAACCCGCCGCATCCCGGAGACTTCATCCGTACACAGATCATCGGGCCTGCAGGCCTCTCAGTTACGGCGGCGGCCGTGATCGTTGGAGTGTCCCGGCCCGCTCTTTCCAGCCTGCTGAATAGCAAGGCCGAC
>Ga0074045_10002890_pt1 | contig 15669 bp, 13 predicted proteins | sample BogForMeECP23OM2_FD_94442 | JGI IMG/M metagenome (GOLD analysis project Ga0074045, IMG submission 94442) | Bog forest soil microbial communities from Calvert Island, British Columbia, Canada - Bog Forest MetaG ECP23OM2 | ecosystem: Environmental > Terrestrial > Soil > Wetlands ...
CGATGGCGCCGGAAATGCCGCTGGCCGAAAAGCTGGTGGAGACTCAGATGCTGATGGCCGCCGGCGACCCGCGCGCCCGGGCGGTCTACGAGTCGATCGGCGTCTACCTGGGCTACGCCATGGCTCAGTACGCAGACTTCTACACGCTGCGGCATGTGCTGGTGCTGGGCCGCGTGCTGAGTGGCGAGGGCGGTGATGTCATTATTTCCACCGCCCGACAGGTCTTGAAAGAACAGTTCCCCGAGGTCGCGGAAGCCGTGCGGCTGCATGTTCCCGGCGAGAAAGAAAAGCGCCACGGACAGGCGGTCGCCGCGGCCAGCCTGCCTTCAATTCGATAAGCCTAGAAAGTGGAGTAGAGAAGATGCAGTTTCACAATCCCGACGCAGACGTGTTCGTCCCCGATGGGACCGCGCCCGACGCCGCACTGGCGCGCAGCACGCACCTGTGCGTCAGCGCCCATCAGGACGACATCGAGATCATGGCCTACCATGGCATCGCCGAGTGCTTCGGCCTGCCGGACCGCTGGTTCAGCGGCGTTGTCGTGACCAACGGCGCGGGCAGCCCGCGTTCGGGCATCTACGGTCATTACACCGACGAGCAGATGCAGAGCGTCCGCCGCCAGGAGCAGCGCACCGCGGCCTATGTAGGCGGCTACGCCTGCATGCTCCAATTGGGCTACGCCAGCTCGGCCGTGAAGGACCCCAAGCGCGAGACGGTGATCGAGGATCTGCTGGCTATCTTCCGGGCGGCGAAGCCGCAGGTCGTCTACCTGCACAACCTCGCCGACAAGCACGAGACCCACGTGGCCGTGAGCCTGCGTGCCATCGCCGCGCTGCGCCGCCTGCCGCCGGCCGACCGTCCGCACCAGGTTTACGGCTGCGAGGTGTGGCGCGATCTTGACTGGCTGTCGGATGACGTCAAGCAGTGTCTGCCTGCGTCGAAGTACCCTAATATCGCCGCCGCGCTGGTGGGCGTTTTTGATTCGCAGGTGAGTGGCGGCAAGCGCTACGACTTGGCCACCGCCGGGCGCCGCCTGGCCCACGCCACCTACTACGCCTCGCATGCCGTCGACACCGAGACGGCGCTGAACTTCGCCATGGATCTGACGCCCCTGGTGGCCGACCCGAACCTGGCCGTGGCGCCCTACGTGACCGCTTTCATCGACCGCTTCAAGGCCGACGTCGAGTTGAAGCTCGCCCAGCTCCTCGGATAATCCGCCGCGCCGCGCCCGGTCGGCCCTGATCGCGCCCGCCCTTTGCTTCGCTATCCTTGGGAGTACGAATGTCCTGGCGGACGCGAGTGGCCAACGCGCGTTTCAGGGGCGGGAATCAGCGGTTACAGCCATGCCGGAAGAGGCAATCAGCAGGAACGAAGGCGGTATCGGAGAAGCCCTGCCGGAGCGGCCTTCGGCGGTCGGACTCCTACTGCGCGCCGGCTTCTTCATCCTGCTGATCTGGATCGGCATGAACCTGTTCGGTTTGTTCCTCTATGAGACCTTCGGCTACTTTCCGGCAGCTACGCTGAGCCCGTTCGTGGCCGCGGCGCTGGCCAGCGCCATGGTGGTCCGGATCTACGAGCGTGGCTGGCTCGCGGATATCGGAATGGGCTGGAGCCACGCCTCGGCCCGGCAGCTCTGGCACGGGCTGGCGGCGGGTGCGGCGGCCGTGGCGCTCGTGACCGGCGCGGCGTTGATGTTGGGACTCGCCACGTGGGTGAAGAACCCCGACCCGGCAGCCGCCTTCGGGTTCGGGAAGCTGCTCTTCGTCGCTACCCTGCTACTGTTCGGCGCGGTGGGCGAGGAGCTGATGTTCCGCGGCTACGCCTTCCAGTTGCTGGCCGGGGCCTTCGGCTTCTGGCGCGTGACGATTCCCTTTGGCGTCCTGTTCGCTCTGATGCACCTGGGCAACCTGGATATCGGCTCGCCAGCTTCGCCGGGCCACTCCGCGCTGTTCAGCGTGAATTGGGCGAAGCTCGGCCTGGAATGGCTGGGTATCGCCAACACCGGCCTGTGGGGCGTCCTGTTCTGCGCCGCTATGTGGCGCAGCGGGGCGCTGTGGCTGCCCATTGGTCTGCACTTCGGCTGGAACATCGTCCTGCCTCTGGCCGGGGCGCGGTTGAGCGGGTTTACACTGGTGTTGACGGGCTACGAGCTGAAGTGGACCTCGAGCGTCTGGCTGAGCGGAGGCGAGTATGGCCCGGAAGGCAGCGTCCTGACGACCCTGGCCTGCGGTGTGCTGCTGATCTGGCTGTGGCGCAGCCGCCTCGAGCGCCAACCCTCCCTGCTGCTGGATGCCCGCCAGGAGCCTCCGGGATGAAGCCGGCCAGCGCCGCCCTGCTGCTTGCTCTCGTGCTTCCACCGTATGCGCCGGCGCAGGCGCCGATCGATCAGAAAGGCAAGGAGGATCAGGTCCGCCGGCTGACCGACGAGGAGAAGCTGACGCTGATTCGCGGTCTGGCCGCCGAATACGCCAAAGTGAAGACCTTTCTGCCGCATTCCACGAAACCCCTTAAGTACAACGCCGACGGCACCTACGACAAGGCCGGCTGGCGTGCGGCGGGGACCGAATTCGGCCCCGTGGCGCGCATCGACGAGCTGGTCCAGGTGACTCGCGTGGACATCGAGGACGACCAGATCGTCCTGACCATCAACGGCGGCTTCAAGCCCAAGGGCAAGTGGTATCAGCACGTGGAGATGGGCGGGGGCCTTGGCGGGACCGCCACGCAGCCCGTCACTAACAAGGACACGCGCAGTTTCGGCACCACCATCGCGCTCGAATGGAAGGGCCGCATCCCGCCCTCGATCACGCCTTCCGATGTAAAGAAAATCCTGAAGCCCGTTCTCGACTTCGAGCAGCGCAGCGCCTCTGAGGACTACTTCGCCACGCTGCCCAAGGAGATCCAGGAGGCCATCAAGGCCAAGCGCGCCGCCGTGGGCATGAGCCGCGACCAGGTTCTGCTGGCCATGGGCGTGCCGCGCGACAAAGTGCGCCAGACGGTGGACGGGCTGGAGACCGAGGACTGGATCTATGGCCTGCCGCCCGGCCGCATCACTTTCGTCACCTTCGCCAACAGCAAGGTCATCCGGGTGGAGGACGCCTACGCCGGGCTGGGCGGCTCGACGGCCCCGCCGTTGAAGCCTCCGCAGTAACGCGTTCGTCACCTACCAGAGCCGAAACTCTGCTGGAAATGACCGCGCCGCGGCGGGCTTTGATATCCTGAAGTTTCGGACTGCAACCCACTAGAGAGGATCATCCTGCATGGCAATTAAAGTAGCGATCAACGGTTTTGGGCGCATCGGACGCAACGTCCTGCGTGCCGCTCTGAGCATGCCCGAGGCGGGCGTCGAAATCGTCGCCACCAACGACCTGACCGACACCAAGACGCTCGCGCACCTGCTGAAGTACGACTCCGTCCTGGGTCCTTTGCACGCTGATGTGAAGGCCGGCGACGGCGAAATCATCGTCAACGGAAAGGGCATCAAGGTCCACAGCATCAAGGTCCCGGCCGAGCTCGACTGGTCGAGCCACGGCGCCGAGATCGTGATCGAGTCCACCGGCCGCTTCACCGACGCCAACGCCGCCAAGGCGCACCTCAAGGGTTCGGTCAAGAAGGTGATCATCTCCGCCCCGGCGACCAACGAAGACCTCACCGTCGTCCTCGGCGTCAATGAAGACAAGTACGACCCGGCCAAGCACCACATCATCTCCAACGCCTCCTGCACCACCAACTGCCTGGCGCCCGTGGCCAAGGTGCTGCATGATACGTTCGGCATCGTCCTCGGCTCGATGGTGACCATCCACAGCTACACCAACGACCAGGTCGTGCTCGACTTCCCGCACAAGGACCTGCGCCGCGCCCGTGCCGCCGCGCTCAACATAATCCCCACCAAGACCGGCGCCGCCAAGGCCATCGGCCTGGTCATGCCCGAGCTGAAGGGCAAGCTGGACGGCTACTCCATGCGCGTGCCCACGCCCGACGTCTCCGTGGTCGATCTGACGGCCATTCTGAAGACCCCGACCACCGCCGAAGCCGTGAATGCCGCCCTCAAGGCCGCCGCCGAAGGCAAGCTCAAGGGCATCCTGCGCTACACCGAAGACCCAGTGGTCTCCACCGACATGTTGCATGACCCCAACTCGAGCATCGTCGACGGCGGTATGACCAAGGTACTCGACGGCACGCTGCTCAAAATGATCTCCTGGTACGACAACGAGTGGGGTTACAGCTGCCGCTTGGTCGACCTCTGCAAGTTCCTCGTCGAGAAGGGCCTCTAAGCTCCGTCGCGCCATCCGCCGGCTTACTCGCCGGCTCGTCTGACTATCTGAACGGCCCCGCCCGCCAGCGCGTGTGGGGCCGTTTGTGCATCCGCACGCGTCGCTTTAGGCCAACTGCATAATGTCCCGCTGCCCTGTAATCCGTTGACAGCCCGTTCCGCGGTCTGACCGGAGTTGGATAGACTCGATAAGCATGCAACTGGCGGCTGGGAAACGGTTAGAAGCCTACAAAGTCCTTGCCAACGGTCAGTGTCCGGCAATCGCCTCTAAGAGACTTAGCTGGAAAGCCAGACGACGGACCGCCCGATGATGCGCCTCAGCACAAGACAGGCCGGCATTCTAGTCTGCATCGTGATTGGAGTCGCCGGGTTACTGATCAACCTGAAGATCGTAGGCGCCAACCCGATCTACGAGGGCGTGGATTACAACCAGTTTTATTCCGCCAGCCGTCTGGCCGGAACCGGCCATCTTTACGAGTGGGATGCTCTGCAGAAGCTCGAAGCGGAAAATGGCTATCTGGTCCCGACGGGCCGCCTGCCCGTGGTGCTCTACGGTCACAAGATTCTGAGCGTCTTCCCATTCCCGGTGGCGCGTATTCTATGGATGGCCCTGAGCCTGGCGGCGCTTCTGGTGACCGTTCTCACCTGGCCGGGCGCGAACAGACCGCTGCTCGCTGCCGCATTCGCTTGTGCAACCCCCATCACTCTGGCGGTTTTTTTCGGCCAGGATATCCCGTTCTGGTTGATGTTCTTCTCGCTGGGCCTGCTGTTGCTGGAGCGGGAGCGTCCGCGCGCGGCGGGTGCGGCGATGGCGCTGTGCATCTGCAAGTTTCACCTGGCTTTGGGGATTCCAATTCTGTTGATCGCTCAAAAGCGCTGGAAGGCGCTGATCGCCGGCGCTGTTGCCGTCGCCGCGCTGATCGGGTTTTCTTTCCTGATCGAAGGACCGGAGTGGCCGCTGCGCTACCGAACAATGGCGACCATGCCGATTTTTTCCACGGGACCGAAGCGGATGCCCAGTTTGCGCGGCGCGGCTGAGTTCCTTCCATGGCCCGTGGCCGCGGAAATTGGAAGCGCGGCAGCGGTGGCCGCACTCCTATGGTTGGCCAGCCGTCGGACATCCGAGGTCGGGCCGGCCGGAGCGGCGGTGGCGGCCTGCGGCTTGCTGCTCGGCCATCACACGTACGTTGCGGATTGTTCCTTGTTGATCCCCCTCGCGGCGATGACGGTCCAGGACGGCCGCGCGCCCGTGTGGCGGAAGGCTTGGGCGTCGGTACTGCTCACGCCGGTACCAGCGTTAATGCTGGGGGCAGTGAACCCGTCGCCGCTAACGCAATTGCTGATCGACGGATTCGTGGTTGCTGCGTTGATCTCAGCTGTGCATGGTTTCGGCGCTCTCAAGTTTAAAGGGCACGATGCGGCCGCATGAAAGCTCAGCGTGACTCATTTCCGAACGAAGTACCGATAAGACAGAGCAAGAAACGTCTCAACGGAGGGAATTGCCCCTCGCCCTGTTGGATTTGGGGCACCGGGATCGCCCCGCAATCATTGCGCGGGCACAATCCGGATCGCCGCTCCGCCGCCCGGAGCGAGCTTCAGTTTCAGCACCGTGCCTGCATCCACGCTGCGCTTTTCCAGCACGCTTTCCTTGGGCTGTTGCGCGGCGTCGGGACCATCCGCGTAGATCTCCGCCGAGTACCTGCCGCCGCCCAGGAAGGTGAGCGGAAGCTCGAGCTCGCGGGGATCCCAATTTGTGATGCTGCCGACGTACCATTCACGCCCTTTCCGCCGCGCGATCGTGATGAAACGCGCCGGCCGCCCGTCCAACACTCGCGTCTCGTCCCACGTCGTCGGCACGGCTTGCAGAAATCCGGTCTCTTTCTGGCCGTCGTACGCCGCCGGATGGTCCGCCACCATCATGAACGGGCTCTCAAACACGACGAACAGCGCGAGTTGATGGCAGCGCGTCCCCATCACCATCGGCTCCATATCGCGCGGCTCGAAGTCGGCCTTGGTTACGTTGTTAAAGCCCCCGGGCGTGTAATCCATCGGCCCGGCCAGCATACGCGTGAACGGCAACGTGGTATTGTGCACGGGCGTTTCGCGGGCGCTCCACTTATTGTACTCCGCGCCCATCACGCCCTCCCGCGTGATCACGTTTGGATAAGTCCGCCGCATTCCATCCGGTTTGTAGGCGCCGTGATAATCCACCATCAAATGGTGCGCGGCGGCCTTCTGGGCGATGCTGTGGTACCAATTCACCATCCACTGGTCGGCGCGGTCCATGAAGTCGATCTTGACCCCCACCACGCCCCATTTTTCGAACTGCGCGAACGCGTCCGCGGCCTGCGCATCGACATCCGTCCAGTAGGCCCACAGCCAGATCTTCACGTTCTTCGATTTGCCATACGCCACTAAGGCGGGGATATCGACTTGCGGCTTGTACCTGGTCAGATCCGATTCGCGGCGGCCGGCGCCATAGGCCGGGCCGGCCGCGCTCGCCGCCCAGCCCGCGTCCACCAGCATGTAGGGGAATCCGTTCCGTGCCGAAAAGTCGATATAGTATTTCATCGTTTCCGTGTTCATCCCGCCCCGGAACCCCACGTTTTTCACCACCTGGCCCGACCACCAGTCCCAGGCCGTTTTGCCGGGCATGATCCACGATGTGTCCGCGATCGCGCTGGGCGGATTCAGGTTCACCACGATGTTCGATTCCACCAGCCGCCCCGGATCGTCCGCGATCATCAACACGCGCCACGGCGACTGCGCCGGCGTCTGCCGGATCACCGAAACCGCGGCCGCTTCGGCCTTCGCGTCCATCGGCCACGGCAAGTGCGGCGCATTGCGATCCTCGACCCGCGGCGCCAAGCGCGCGCTGAGAACGTACTGCCCGTTGAAGCCGTTTTCCGCCGACCGGGCATGCACGAACAGCCCGGCCCAATCGTCGATGTAGGCTTCCGTCAGCCCGACCCAGGCGACGCCTGGAACTTCCAGTAGCTGCGGCAGGCCGATCAGGTATTCCGGATGCAGCCCGCTGATGGTCAGTTCGTGATAGTCGTCCTCGTTGCTGGTCTGGAAATCGCGCAGGATCAGGCTCCACGTCGTCGCGTCCTTGCTGAAGCGGAACTCGGTCGCCTCATTGGTGATGCGCAGCTCTTTCAGCGACGGTTGCTCGGGGATGGAGTAGCGGAATGCGACGCCATCGTCATAGGCCCGCGCCTCGATCGTCATCCGCCGCCCGGCCGCCGTCGTTTCGATTGTCTTCACGCTCAACGCGTTGTAGTGGTCGCGAATCGGATTCGCTTTCCCGACGACGGAGTTCCAGGTTTCGTCGCCCGCCGATTTGCTCGATGACTCGATCCGCATGGTCGGCCCCAGCGCCGGCGCCCCGTCGAACGCCAGCCCGAGGTTCGACCATTCCACAACCGATTTGCCTCGAAATACGACCCGGTAGGCGAGTTGCCCGCCCTCCGGCTGGATCGTTGATCCGCGCACCGTCGCGATCGAAAGTTCCAGGGCGCCGTTGGGTGATTGGACTACCACGGGCGCCTGGGCCGCGGCGGTGACGCCGGGGCCGAGGATGAGTGAGAAGAGCGCAGCCAGCCTGGGAAGGGAAAACATATCAGCTACAGCCTATTACACTAGCGCGACCGGGCGTGAAATCAGCGTATTCGTAGCGCGTTCTGGGTACACAACAGCCAAATCTCGACATCCACCGCGGCGCGATGTTCCATGGAGTATCTGGTGCAAAAACAGCTCGCAGGAACTTGTGGCAGCCCCTGTTGTTCACGCCAATTCGGCACGGTTTTGGTTTCATTCGACGCGCGCCGGGAGGACAGGACGGAGGTTCCCGGTGTGGCCCTGCTGCCAGCGGTCACGATCGCGTTTCCCCGCCGAACCCCAAGCACCAAACGAATCTTGACAGCCGATGCTCTTTGACGTAAAGTACTTTTTCATGGTGATTCCGGGATTGTATGACACTCTCTGACTTTTTCTTTCTGGCGTCGGTCTTAATGGTGTTGATTCTGATTGCGTGCATTGCGGTCGCGGCGGCGCAAGGCCGGAAGGACAAGTTACGCCGGTTGGCCCGTTCGCTGGGCCTCTTTGTTGCCGGTTATGCGTTAGTTCTCATCGCGGTGGCATTGATCCTTCCGCGCCGATTCCACGCTCCAGGCGAGCGCCGATGCTTTGACGATTGGTGCATCGCGGCGCTCAGTGCGAGAGCCGTGGAGAGCTCGACCGATCAGCCCTGCCACGCGGCGCCGGACAGCCGGAGCTGGGTGGCGGTGATAGAGGTGTCGAGCGTCGCCAAAGGGACCCGGCAGAGGGCGCGCGATGTGGGAGTCGAGTTGGAGGATCGGGAAGGGAGGCGCTACACGCCATGCGCCGCGCCGCTCCTGGACGGAATCGGGCCGCGGCATTTGCTTTCCGATGAGCTCGAGCCGGGTGGGTCGTTTCGAGTTTTCCTCCCATTCCGCCTGTCCGACACTGCGGAACCGGCGGGGCTGGTGGTGCACCACGGCGCGTTCCCGAGCAACGTGATTATTGGAGACGATCAGAGCTTTCTGCACCCGCCGGCGTTGCTGAGAATCGCGTTTGAGAAGCAGTGATCGAAGTGGCTGCAGGACCGGCAGCGCCGCGTCCTCGCGAGGACATCGCGGCGCGGGCGCCTCAATTCTGGGGCTGAAGGCCAACGGCGCCAGCGGGCACGTCCGGGCCGATCTGAACGCGAGCGGGGCTCAGGGAGGGATCGGCGCCGAGGATTCGGATGTCGCGGCTGCGCGGGCCGGCGACCTTCAAAAAGACAGAATCTCCGGCATGCGGGCGGGCGTTGCGCAGTGTGATGCGGCCGGCGTTCACCAGCCGCAGCGCAGGTTGATCAGGTGCCGCGCCGCGCAGTGAGAGATCGTCGAAATCGGCATCCTGAACATCTTCGGCGGAGAGGGCGCTGGTCCACTTCCGCGAGGCAGGCTCGGCCCATTGAACCTCGACATCGTATAGGCGCACATTCCTGGCCCAACGCAGCTTCAGGGCGTCGGTGGCTTTCTCGAGCGCATTCGAGGGGTCGTGGGTCAGTGTGAGGCGCAGGTTTTCGATGGTGATGTTCTCGAGCCAGCTCTCGGGGTGGCCGTTGATGGAAGAAGTCCCTTGGCCCCGGGCGATGATGTCGCGCAGGATGACGTTGCGGATCCGGCCGGCCGGCGGTTCGTTCGCGTAGCTGTGGCCGTCGACCTCGCTGCGGCGCTTGATGTTGAAGTGAATCGGATCGCCATCGCCCCACCAGAACCAGGCGTGGCGGCGGCACTCGATGGTCAGATTGGAGATGACCACGTCCTCCACCGTTCCGCCGTCGAAAACCATGAAAGCCAGGCCGCGGTTGCTGTCGGTGATGACGGTATTGGAGATGGTCACCCGTCGGACGGCGTTCTTATTGCCGTCGCAGAACTTGATGGCGCTGGAGGCCGAGGAGAGGCGGCAGTTTGTAAGGGTGATGTTCTGGCAGGGCTGGGCGGGGCCGAACCAGTCCATCGAGTAAAAGACCACCGCGTCGTCGCCGGTTTCGATGGTCGAGTTGGCGATTCGGACGTCGGTACAGCCGTCGGGGTCGATGCCGTCGGCCCACACGGCGTCTTTCAAATCCGAATGGATGTAGACGCCGTCGACCACCACGCGTTCGCAGTTTACGGGATTGATGGTCCAACTACGGGAGCGAATAAGAGAAATGCCGCTAATGCGCACGTCGCGGCAGTGCAGCAGCAGGACCAGCTTGGGATAAAGGGCATCGGGGAAACCATGCGGAAAGGAGCGCAGGAGGGGGCGGCCGAGCCCTTTCCAGAGCAGCATGTTCTCGCGGATGAAGGCGTCGTCGAACTCAAGGACGCGCCAGTCGTAGGAGGCTTGGCCGTCGATCGTACCGCGGCCCTCCAAGGAGATGTTGTCGAGGTTTTCGCCCAGGATGAGGGCGGTGCGGGGGCCGCGTTCGAAGTCCTTGTCGCCGAATGAGGCGTACAGAACCGCGCCGGCCTCGAGGAACAGGCGGATATGGCTCTTCAAGCGGATGGTCCCGCTGGTGTAGTCACCGGGCGGGAAGTAAACCGTGCCCCCGCCCGATGCCGCACAGGCGTCAATGGCCGACTGGATAGTGGAAGTGGCGAGGTCGGCCTTACGGCCGGTGGCGCCATAGGCCGTGACGACGCAGGCGCGCGGGGCGGACTCCTGCGGGTTAACGGCGGGCAGGCAGGAAGCAGCCGCGAGGATCAGGAGCAGCGCGCTGAACGGCAGGCGCGAGCTCAAATTCTGGAAAGTCATCACCGGACGTGGCATCGAGGCGATTCTACTCTAGCGTAATGTGGGGTCAGCTGAGGTGATAACCGGGCTGGCCCGGTACAATGAAGCACAGGAACGGGAGGCAGCGGATGGCCGGATATTATCACCAGGAAGATCTCGCGCGTTTTGGCGAAATGGGCGAGAACGCGCCGGAGCTGTGGCGGAGGTTCTTAGAATGGTACGGCGCTGTGTTCGCTGAAGGCGCGCTCAGCGAGCGGGAGAAGAGCCTGATCGCGTTGGCGGTGGCTCACGCAGTGCAGTGCCCGTACTGCATCGACGCTTACACAGAGGCGTGCCTGCAAAAGGGCTCGAACCTCGAACAGATGACCGAGGCCGTGCACGTGGCGAGCGCGATTCGCGGCGGAGCGTCGCTGGTCCACGGGCTGCAGATGCGCAACGCCGCGGCCAAGGTCAGCATGTGAGCAACGCATTCCCATTGTTTGAGGAATCACTGCGGGCGTCGGGATTGTTCCCGCTGAAGGCGACGGGCATTTCCGTCTTCCAGATCAACGTCGGCAAGCTGTGCAACCAGACGTGCCGTCATTGCCATGTGGAGGCTGGCCCGAACCGCAAGGAGATGATGAGCCGGGAAACGGCCGAGCTGTGCATTCGCGCGCTGGAGCGAACCACGATTCCGACCGTGGACATCACCGGCGGCGCGCCTGAGCTGAACCCGAGTTTCCGCTGGTTGGTGGAGCGGTCGCGCGGGCTGCGGCGGCGGGTGATGGACCGATCGAACCTGACCGTGCTGCTGCTGAGCTCACAAGCCGGGCTGGCAGAGTTTCTTGCCGCGCACGAGGTGGAGATCTTCGCGAGCTTGCCGTATTTTCAGGAGCAGCAGACCGACGCACAGCGCGGGGCGGGCGTGTTCGCCAAGTCGATTGAGGCGCTGCGCCTGTTGAACGAGCTGGGCTACGGCGCGACGGGGAGCGGGCTCACGCTGAACTTGGTGTACAACCCGACGGGGGCGTTCCTGCCGCCGGCGCAGCACGCTATCGAGGGCGATTTCCGGCGCGAATTGCAGCGGCGGTACGAGGTGACGTTCAACGCGCTGTACGCGCTGACCAACGTGCCGATCGGACGATTCCGGGAGTTCCTCGAGGCCAGTGGAAATTACGAGCGGTATATGACGAAGCTGGCGGGGGCGTACAATCCCAATGCGGCGGCAGGGGTGATGTGCCGCTACACGCTGTCGGTGGGTTGGGACGGGACGCTGTACGATTGTGACTTCAACCAGATGCTGAATATCATGCTGGACCACGGCGCGCCGGCGCACATCCGCGATTTCTCAATGGAGATGCTGAACCGAAGGCGCATCGTGACCGGGCAGCACTGCTACGCTTGCACGGCGGGCGCTGGTTCGAGCTGCACGGGAGCGAGCGTCAAATAGCGACTAGCCGGAGCAGGGTTCAGGCGTCGAGATGGTGCACGACGGCGGAGGTGAATTGGCGCGTCGTGGCCGTGCCGCCGAGGTCGCGGGTGAGGGCAGTTCCGGTGCGGAAAGCAGCCATGATGGCGCGCTGCAGTTGGTCGGCGGACGCTCCTTCGCCGAGATGGCGCAGCATCAGAATCGCCGATGACATCAGGGCCGTGGGGTTGGCGACGCCCTGGCCGGCGATGTCGGGCGCGGAGCCGTGGACAGCCTCGAAGACAGCGCACTTCTCGCCCATGTTGGCGCCGGGGACCACACCGAGTCCGCCGACCAGCCCGGCGGCCAGATCGGAGACAATGTCGCCATACAGGTTGGGCAACAGCAGGACGTCGAAAGTCTCGGGCCGCATGACTAACTGCATGGAGGCGTTGTCGACGATCAGCTCGTTGTAGGCGATGTCGGGGTAATCCGCGGCCACTTCGCGGCAGCAGCGGATGAACAGGCCGTCGGAGAGCTTCATGATATTGGCCTTGTGCACCGCCGTGACCTTGCGGCGGAGGTTCTTGCGGGCGTACGCGAAGGCGTAGTTGGCGATCCGCATGGAGGCAAAGCGAGTGATGATCTTGAGACTCTCGACGACGTCCTTGACGACTTCGTGCTCCAGGCCGGAATAGAGGTCCTCCGTGTTTTCACGGAAGATCACCATGTCGATGTTGACGTCCTGAAAGCGGGTCCTCAGGCCGGGCAGCGTGAAGACCGGCCGGACATTGGCAAACAGGTCGAGTTGCTTGCGCAAGGCCACGTTGACGCTCTTGAAGCCGCCGGCGACGGGCGTGGTCACGGGTCCTTTGAGGGCCACGCCGGTACGGCCGATTGATTCCAGAACATGATGCGGGAGCGAGATGCCGGCCTGCTCGATGATTGAGGCGGTCAGTTCTGTGCGTTCCCATTCGATCGGCACTCCGAGCGCCGACAACACTTCAACCGTTGCGTCGGCCACTTCGGGCCCGATGCCGTCGCCGGGGATGAGAGTTATCTGATAGGCCACGGATTCATAGTAGCGCGAGGCCGCCCGGCTGCTTGTAAGGGACACAGCTAGACACTCCGCCTCGGGTTTAGGGTAGTGCCCCGGCAGGTTAGTATTAGTCACTCAACGGCTGGCAAGCCGCGCCGTAGGGCCACTTAAGCGGTCCAAGAAGTTATTGGGCGGAAGCTGCTTCGGCCGCAGGCGGCGGAGTCGTAGCCGCTTTCTTCCGCACAACCTTTCGGGCCTTTTTGGGTAGAGTCTTTACCGCAGCTTTCCGGGCAGCTTTCTTGGGCGCCGACTTAGCCGCGGCCTTGACTTTGGCCCATCTCTTCTTCGCGGCTTCCGCTATAGCCCGCCGGCCAGCTGCGCTGAGCTTACGCTTCTTCTTGGGGACAGCCGGAATCACATTCTGTGAGGGTGATTCAGAGTGGCCCTTCAGCGCCGCCCAGCGCTTCTTCTGCGCATCACTGATAAGTCTGCGGGCGGCGGCGCTCATGGTCCGGCCGCGCTTCGAGGGCGCAGCGGTTCCGGCCGGCTTTGTACTATCGCCGGATAAAACAGCCTTGAGTTCAGCTATCTGGGCATCCAGGCGCATCCTTTGGGCTTCAAATCCTTCCAGCGCCGCGGTGAGGATTTCATTCGTGATTTCTGGTTTGGGCATGAGTTATGTCTTCAGGCAGGTCTTTAGCGTTCCTATAATTCCAGTGTCCGCCACAATCGAGCTACTGTCAAATAGACCTTTGTCTTTACCTTCGCTGCGGTCCTTGGGTTCACCACAGAAGCAACCCAGGAATCATGCTGCGCTTGGTCTGCCACTGGGGTAGACGTGGTCGAAAAATCGGAGGAAACTCCGATGTGCAGGGTCCACCGGGCGAAATCTCAGCGGGTCACTTGAGAATTAGCCCTATTGACTCCCGCATAATATAGCTGCAGACTTCTGGGCGATCCTGCGTCTAATCTGGTATGGGCAATGCGGCTGGGGTTCGACGCGATTTTGCGGCGCTCGAGGAGCGCCGTCGGGAAGCGATCCGTTTGTGGCAGAGCGGGCTGAGCCAGTTGGAAGTGGCCCGCCGGCTCAAGGTGGTGCGGCCGACGATGGCGCGGTGGGTGGCGCAGTACCGCCAGGGCGGGACTGCGGCCTTGCACCAAGCCGGGCGGGCCGGGCGCAAGCCCTTGTTGAGCGCGCAGGACCGGCAGCAATTGGAGCAGTTGCTGCGGCGTGGCCCTGAGGCGCTGGGCCATGAGACGCCGTTGTGGACCTGCCCGCGGGTGGCGCACCTGATCGAACAGGAATTCGGGATCCGCTACTACGAAGGTCATGTCTGGAAGGTGTTGGTGCGCCTTGGCTGGAGGCCGTAACGGCCCACGGGCCGGGCCCGCGAGCGCAACGAAGAGCAGATCCGCACCTGGAAGAAGAAGACCTGGCCGGCCATTTAAAAAAGCCCGCGCCGAGGGTCGCACGATCGTCTTGGTCGACGAGAGCGGACTGAGTCAGCGGCCGCACCGCTGCCGCACCTGGGCGCCGCGCGGGCAGACGCCGGTGCGGGACTACAACTTCAACTGGAAGTCACTGCCGGCGGTGGCGGGGCTGACGGCGTGGAATTTCTACTTCCGCCTGTACGCCGGCACGGTGAAGAGTCCGCAGGTGGTGGACTTTCTCACGGCCCTGGCCCGGCAAATCCGCCGGCCGATGATCCTGGCGTGGGACCGCCTGGCGGCCCATCGCAGCCGCAGGGTGTGGGACCACAGCGCCGCGCTCAAGGGCCACATGCATGTGGAATACCTGCCGGCCTACGCGCCCGAACTCAACCCGGTCGAGTCCATCTGGGCGCATTGGAAACAGCACGAGTTACCCAACGTCTGTCCGCAAGACGACCGGCAGCTGAGCCAGCTGGCCCGCAGGACGCTGAAGCGGATGCGCCGCCGCCCACGCCTGATCACGGCCTTCTGGAAACAAGCTTCTGTGTGGCCAATGTGACTCTGTATTGTGCGGGAGTCGATAGTAAACGAGGCAGACCCGATCTGAGATAGAGTGTCAATCATCCTGGTCCGGCTGCCGCGTAGGCTGATAGCTGCGCGCGATCGGCTCTGGGCGGGGATTCGAACTATGAAGGCACGCGTTTGTCGCGCATTTGTCTGGGCGCTGATCCTCCTCACGCCGATCATTGGCGCCGCTCCCGCTCAACTCTTCCAGTGGAAGAACGTGAACATCCAAGGCATGGGTTATGTCACGGGTTTGATCGCGACGGCGCGCGCGGACGGGAGTTCCGATGTCTATATCCGGACCGACGTGGGCGGGGCGTACTTCTACGAGCGGGCCCAACCTTCACTTCGCAGCGCCCAGGTTGCCGGCAGCCGGGCCGGAGGGATCAGACCATCTGGCGTCACTGCCCAGGCGGGCGACCGTTGGATTCCGCTACTCGAAGGCATCGGCCTCGCTCAGGTTCCCGGCGTGGAATCCATTGCCACGGAAGCGCTGAGTCCGGACCGGGTGTATGTTGCGGTGAACTGGCCCACGACTACTTACCTGGGCTCGAACGGCTACACTCAGTACAACACCTCGGGCGAGGTGCTGGTCTCCGACGACCACGGCAATTCGTGGCAGCCGACTGGTCTCGCCGCGCAGAACGTGTTAGTCAGTCCGAACGGTAACTATCGCGTGGAGACTGGCGA
>Ga0074045_10002891_pt1 | contig 15667 bp, 14 predicted proteins | sample BogForMeECP23OM2_FD_94442 | JGI IMG/M metagenome (GOLD analysis project Ga0074045, IMG submission 94442) | Bog forest soil microbial communities from Calvert Island, British Columbia, Canada - Bog Forest MetaG ECP23OM2 | ecosystem: Environmental > Terrestrial > Soil > Wetlands ...
CGCAGAAGAGGAGCTTGACCGGGGAGTGATCCCCATAGTCGTCCTCCGAAGCGACAAAGAGGAATAATCAGCTGCTGTTCTCAAGTTCTATCTCGTATCCGTCGCCCGTCATCTTCAGCAATATCCTTTCATCCGCATCCACCCACTCATAATCAGGGCTCTCGTTATCCGATCTGAGCTCGACGACATAGGCCTCCCTGCCGCTGTAGTTCTCGAGCCTTATGACCCGATACGAGTTCTGCGACATCTCCTTCAGGGCCCCGTTCAAAGACATGTACATCGTGCTGTTCCAGGTCCAATTCTCATCAAGGGCAAGCATCCAGGGCTGGAACATGAGCAGGGGAGGATCGCCGACGGTCGTGTTGAAGCCCGCTTGGTCCATCCCGGATCTATCGAGGCAATCCCCCGAGATGTTCACGCTTTGCAGCAGGCGCACAAAAGTGCATCCGTCGCCAGGATCTATCTCGTAAGTGGCATTGGTGCTGCTATTATCCATGGTCACCAAATAGGTGAATTCCTCTCCGGGCGCAGGTTGGAAGTACGTGTTCTTGTGTAACGGCGCTTCGATGTAGACCACGGACGGGTTTCCCAAGGCCGGGCTGAAGAGGAACGCGCCAACCGCCACCAACACGACCATTATCGCGACGGTTATGATAAGTATGCCGTGTTTCATCATTGCTTCCTCGCGATATCCCCGAATTTGGCATACGGTTTGGATGTCGGGCTTTTCAGCTGGTCGAAGACCACCTGGGACACGCGCATCCCGGCATGGAGTTTTATCGGGAACGGCGCGAGGTTGACTATCTCGAGCACCTGCCGGTTGTCGCTGCCTGGCTGCACTAGCGCGCTAGTCAGATGGATGATGACGCCCATCCTCGCATAGCGGCTTCTTCCCTCCAATCTCCCCATGATATCCCCTGGAAGCGTTATCCTCTCGGCCGTCTTTCCTAAGCAGAGCTCCCCCGGCTTCAGGATGATCTCTTTGGCCTTCTTGAGCTGGTATGCCTCCTGGAATCCGGTATCACGCAAATCCACGATCTTCCTGGACCATTCGTCCTTGAAGAAGTACCACTCATCGCTGAGGGTGAGGTCCACGCTCGCAGGGCCGATCTGGTCGTCCTCCAGCGGCGTAATCGACATCTTCTTGTCCTTCAGCATACTCCTGATATCGATGTCAGAAAGGATCATGAGTAGTATCCTATGAGAAGGAGTTAATATTGTTTACTGAGACTCTGTTGCATGAGGGAGCGGATAGCAGAGCTTGCAGGAGACATGCGCCGGTCATTCGATATCCTGCGGCAGCGGGCGCTGGCAGCCCGGGAAGAAGACCCCTCCATGGTTATCCCGGTCCAGCGCATTGAAGTCTCGTTATCCGTGTGCGCTGTCGATGGCGGGCTTGTCGCCGAGCGGATGCATGGCGCCGATATCGTGATATCCCGCGCAGTCGGGGTGAATTTCCGCTATGAGAATTCCATGCTCGAAAAATTCGCCTATCATCCCACGAAATCCCCAGAACCGAGCCTTGATCTGAAGAACTCTCTGGATGAGCATGAGGCGAACGTTTTTCGATCCCTGGTGCGCCTCAAAACAGAGCTCGAATGCGCGATTTCATCGATCGATAAATTCTCGCCCCAGATCATGCTCATGGATGGTTCGCTGCTACCGTTGCCATCAGATCGTCCGGAAGATGATAGCGAGCTCGCCCGATCCTACAAGGTTCTCCTTTCCATATACTCCAAACTCTTTTCGGTTTCCAAAGAGAAGGGATGCATGCTCTGCGGCGTGGTGAAAGACTCCCGGGCGCGTAAGCTTTCCGAACAGATGGGGTTCTCCTGCTCGGATACCCTTCTCTGCGGATACCTTCTCAAGGAGGGGGAACGGACCAAATCCATGCCATACTACCAGGGCAAGAAAGGCGTAGGCAAAGATATTCTTGCCCTAGGAGAGAAGATTTCGGTGTTCTATCTCAAGCCATCCGAGCACGACCTTCCTCTCAGGATAGAGGCTTACGACTGCGACGTGGATAATGCCGCATCCATCATCCGCTCGCTTTCGTCCATCAGCGAGAATTTCGCATATCCGGCGATACTAATCGAAGCGGATATGTGCGCGGCGATGGACCCGAAGGAGATAGAAGGGATTGAAAGTTCTCTGCTGAATCTCTCAGGAATCAAGGCGCTCAGACGGAATTCCAGGCCGTTCCGTTAGCAATATCAAATCTTCGTTTCGTAATCATGACAGAGTGAGGGGCAGGCGACCTACGTTCCCGCGAGGGGATGAGGAAGTTCTGCCCTCCGCGAGATGCTCTTCCTCTAAGGGGAAGGGGGCGGAACAGAAACGATACCCGAAGGCGCAAGCCGGAGGGATGCAACGATCGTCCCTAGCATCGATGACGGAGCAAGGCGTTTTACGCCGCTAAGTCCAATGTCGCCTAATTACAGAAGGCAGACTATGCCCCTCACTCGAATCTTCAAGCCATTCTTTGTTCTGTCAAAGAGTTATCCCTGTTTATAATATGTTATTATTAGTATAATTATATGAAAATATCTGGCAAAATGAAAGATTCCACGCCGCCTCAATACCTACCAAACAAGCGCCTACTCCCCTTCCTTGTCGGAGCGATTAGTTGTGCGCTTCTTATTGAAAGCGATTATCGTCCCGTACATACTCCATCAACTCCAAGCGAAACATCCAGCCACATAGCTTACTCCCAAGTCAATGAAAAGGCACCACTCTCAGATGCAGAGGTGTCAGAGAGGATCAGTTTCGTGAATTTCGAGTTTGAGAGGAACCACGCTTTGGTGAGCCGATACCTTCGACATGGTGGCGCTCAAGAGCTCTATCGCATTTTACATAGGGACGATTCCGAAAAAGGTGGATATGTTTCGATTGATGGGGCCAATGTGAAATTCCATTTCATAGAAAGCCTGGATGCTAAGGTTTTCGATAAGCTGCGCGAGGCGATCATGAACGATAAACCCATTCCTGATCCGGAAACGACTTTCCTGGTTATATTCAATCATTGCAAGGAAATCGAAAAACAGGACGGAACCATGTCTGCCGTTAAGCTTACGGATGGCTATAAACTGTATGATAAATTTCAAGCTATTTCAAGGAACCCGGCGCAGGAAAACTATTACCAAAGTTACAAACCCGAGCTCATCAATTTTATCGATATTCTCCGCAAACGCGGATACCGCGGTGGATTTCGGTTAGATAATCCCGGGTTTGCTTTCGGATGGCATCACCACCCGGTATCATCGGAACCGATGCCACCAAGCATAAATGATGTCGATTATACGAAAATGTTGGGCCCGGAGATAGTCCTAGAAATGAGGGATTCATCGATGGTAATGCATAGCATCGTTCTGGGAAAAGTTGCGCATTCTGAAACGTTCGACGGGCTCTCTGATTAGGCTCAACCTACCGTCTTCAAATCCGGCATCGTTCCGGACATCATCTTCTCCATCTTCTTCCTGAAGCCGCGGTTCCTCTTGAACATCCCCATCATCTTCTCCATCTTCTCGAACTGGGTGAGGAATTCGCGCACCTCTTTCTCGCTGCATCCGCTTCCCTGCGCTATGCGCGCGATGCGCGACTGACTGCTTTTCAGCAACGAGGCGTCTTTCTTCTCGGCCTTCGACATGGAGCTGATCATGGCCTCGTATTTCTTCATCTTGTCCTCGCTCTGCTGGACGATCTCCTTGGGCATGTCCACTGCGCCCAGCATGGAGAACACGCTGCTGAGCGGCCCGAGCTTCTTAGCGGCTTTCAGCTGCTCGTAGAACGATTCGAAAGTCAGCTCCTCGCTTTCGATAGCCTTGATGTTGGTCTCCTCAGAGACTTGCTTTATCTTCTCCATGAGCGCCCCGATATCAGGGACTCCGAGGAGCCTGCCCACGAATCGTTCTGAATTATACGGTTCGAAATCAGCGGTTTTTTCGCCCGTGCCGATGAAAGCTATCTTGGCATCTGATGCCGATACCGATGAGAGCGCCCCGCCCCCTTTCCCGGAGCCATCCATCTTGGTGACTATGACTCCGGAGAGCTGGACCGCGCTATTGAATTCGGAGGCCTGTTTCCCTGCGATTTGCCCTATGTCCGCGCTGACAACCAAAAACCGTTCCTCAGGTTTCATGATATCCGCTATGGAGCGCAATTCTTCGACCAACGCCCCGTCGAAGGCGTTCCTTCCGGCAGAATCCACGATTATTATGTCCTCTTTGGATTTCCTGAGCGCGTCCGCAGCTATTTTGGATGGATTCTTCTCTCCCTTGATTGTATAGAACGCCGCACCGACCGCTTTGGATAGCTGCTCCAGCTGCTCCTGCGCGGCAGGTCTGTCCGTGTCGGCAGCCACAAGGGCCACGCTCAGGCCCCTAGTCTTGTAGAAATGGGCAAGTTTCGCGCATGTGGTAGTCTTTCCAGAGCCATATAAGCCGCAAACCAGGATCTTGTGCTTGTCGAGCCTCGGAACATAGCTTTGGCCCATCAGCGAGACGAGCTCCTCATAGACGACCTTCGTGACATGCTCCTTGAGGCTAAGGGACTCCATCTTCTCTGATTTCAGGGATCGTTCCTCGATCTTCTTCGATAGGGATAAGACTAGCTTGACGCTGACATCGTTCGATATCAGCACGCGCTGCAGGTCCTTGATGAGCGCCTTGACGTCATCGGCATCCACATACGGCTTGCCGGTGAGTTTGGAAAGCGCTTCGCGGAGTGTTTTCCCTAGATCCATAAGCAAAAGAGAAATATCTGGAAGGGTTTTAGAGGATGCCGCCCTTCCTGTTTGCCGTAACTTAGGATGATAAAGAAAGTTATCTTTTTTTAGGTTCAAGGTCTAATTGTCTTCTGATGCGTTCTGGCAATGTGTTTGCTTTGACCGCGTCCGCCCTGAAAGCGTAATCTAGCTCACCAAGCAACTGAAGTGGTGTCGTCTCATATACGCCACGAGCTCTCGGATGATTTAAATCTGGCTGAATTAGCGGCGTGCCATACATGATTTTTGCCTCTTGCAGCACGATCTCCGCGTAATGCCTATGAAGGGACTTATTAGAATTTCTCATCATCATCAATAGACCTAGGTGCTCATCAGGGTGGGGTACCTCCGAATTGGTCTCCATCCTCCGCATGAATCTTATCGCGAGGTCAAATGCTGATTGGACAATTGGGGGAGCTGTTGCACGCATCTCCTTCAACCTAGGCACCGCTTCTTGAATGCCGAGCCTCAAGATAACATGAGCAGCAGCGCATCTTGTTTCGTCGTCTTGCCCTGGGTGTAGGAGATCCAGAAGTGCATTCTTCTCTTTAGGGCGCAAAGGACGTGAATGGAACATATCCATACGTACCGAGTCGCGGAATTTTGGCGGATGATTCTTGGTTGCCCTGGTGTTGTCGATGTGTTTCGGAGTAGTGGCTCCAGAGTGCTGTGGCTCTCTCTTCATAATCATACATATACTACCAAACAGTTAATAACCCTATCTCCGACGCTGTATTCTCGGATTTTTAGCCTTGCGCTAAGTTTTTAAGGGTTTTTTATCAATAGACTGTCAACGAATTTTAGCCAAACAACCGATTAAACCGATTTTGAATGCTCGAAAGGTGAAACACTATGACGAAACAGGTATCAGGAGATCAGGTATACGTAATGCCTGAAGGATCGCAGCGCGTGATTGGAAGGGACGCGATGCGCGTGAACATAGCCATAGGCTATGCGGTTGCGAATATCGTCAAGACCACTCTGGGTCCGAAAGGCATGGACAAGATGCTGGTCTCGGACTTAGGGGACATCGTGATAACGAACGATGGCGCAACGATACTCGAAGAGATGAACGTCGACCACCCGGCTGCGAAGCTCATGGTGGAGATAGCCAAGACCCAGGACAAGGAGGTCGGTGACGGAACGACCACGAGCGTGGTCATCGCAGGAAACCTGCTTTATCGGGCCGGAGAGCTCCTCAACCAGAACATCCACCCGACCGTGGTGATAAAAGGTTACGAGCTCGCCGCTAAGAAGGCAGAGGAAGTGCTCAACAAGGTGGCCGAGCCGGTCACTCTGGCAGACAAGGAAGTGCTCAACAAGATAGCGCTGGTCGCTATGGGCTCCAAAGGCATCGGCAGCGACGACGAGAAGAAGAAGATCGCCCGCATAATCTCGGATGCGGTGATGCAGGTCGCGGAGACCAAGAACGGCAAGCTGAAGGTCGATCTCGACCTGATAAAAATCGAGAAGAAATCTGGCGGAGAGGTCCTCGACACTGAGCTCATCCGTGGTGTCTTGGTAGACAAGGAAATCGTCCATTCTGGCATGCCGAAATCAGTGAAGGACGCGAAGATACTCCTCCTTGATGCGGCGCTTGAAATCGAAAAAACCGAAGTGGATGCCAAGATCGAGATCACATCGCCTGACAAGATGGAAGCATTCTTGCAGCAGGAGGAGAAGATGATGAGGGACATGGTGGACAAGATAGCCGCCACCAAGGCCACCGTAGTCTTCTCCCAGAAAGGCATCGATGACCTGGTGCAGCACTTCCTGGCCAAGAAAGGCATCGTAGCAGTCCGCCGTGTGAAGAAGAGCGATATGGAGAAGCTCGCGCGCGCGACCGGAGCTAGCATCGCATCGACGCTCGAGGACCTGAAGGAGACGGATTTGGGCTTCGCAGGCATCGTTGAAGAGCGCAAGGTCGGCGGAGAAGCCATGGTCTTTGTGGAAAAGTGCAAGGATCCGAAAAGCGTCACCATATTCGTGCGTGGCGGAACGGACCATGTGGTCAGCGAAGTCGAACGCGCGGTGGTCGATGCGAGAGGCGCAGTTTCGAGCGCGCTCCAGGACGGGAAATACGTCGTGGGTGGCGGAAGCGTCGAGATGGAGATAGCAAGGGAGCTCCAGACCTACGCCATACAGATCGGCGGCAGGGAGCAGCTCGCCATACAAGGCTTCGCAGAAGCGCTTGAATCCATCCCCAGGGCGCTCGCAGAGAACGCGGGTATGGACGTCATAGACACGATCGTGGCCCTCCGGAACAAGCACAAGGAAGCCAACGGCAAGACGATCGGAGTCGATGTCATAGCCGGCAAGGTCGGCGACCTCAAACCGCTCGGAGTCTTCGAGCCTGCCAAAGTGAAGAAGCAGGCGATCGGCTCTGCCACAGAGACTGCGAGGCTCATCCTCAGGATAGATGACATAATCTCATCCAGAGGCGGTGCCAAAGGCGGCATGCCTCCGGGAGGTCCTGGCGGCATGGACATGGATTAAAAAGAACCTGCGGTTCTTTTTGAATCTCCTTTTTTCTTATTTTTATCATCTCCTTCTATAACCCATTATTATCCTTTCCATCAATCCCTATAACGATGGTAAGGCTGCATATCCGTGTATCGGGAGACGTCCAGGGTATCTTCTTCAGGGCAGGTGCTCAAAGCGAAGCCAAGCGACTTGGCCTTAGCGGCTGGATCCGCAATGCGGATGACGGTTCTGTGGAAGCACTTGCCGAAGGAGCGAAATCCGCTCTAGATGAGTTCCTAGAATGGTGCTCGAAAGGCCCGGCAGGAGCTTCGGTATCAGAGGTAAAATACGAGTGGATGGAAGCCACTGGAGAGTTCAAGGGCTTCAGGATAAGATATGAATGAAATGAAAAAGGAAAAAATCAGTCCGCAGTGTCGCTTCCGCCTTTAACTGTCCCTCTTCTCCTCGGGTCGGAGTATCTGTGCGCGAACTTGATCTTTTTTAGTTTCACTACAGCGCGCTCAAGCTCGTCGAGCTCCAGATCCTCTTCGAAATGCGATTTAGCCTCGTCCGGTATCTCGATCAGCCCGCTGGCTTCGAAGCATATCGGCCGGTCATCCACGTCGGTGATGGAATCGAGGAGGTATGTGAGGGTCGACACCTTCGGGGTCGCATCCTTCGGCAGCTTCACCCTGGCATCGCCCTTCTTGTGGTGCGTTTCGATGAAATTGAGGACATCATGTAGCATGTCTATCTCATCATCCCTGAACCTGTGGCTCTCCAGCCATTTTATGGCGCTATTGCTGAATACAAATTTCGTCACAATCTCACCTTCCTTACCCATAAATCGATGGTATGCTTTTTATCTCTTCTTAGGTAGGAGATCGAGCGTTTCGGTGACGAGGCGGACTCCGATCCCGCTCGCCCCTTTTTCGAGATATGGGTGGGGCCATTTCACATAATCCACCGCGGCTATGTCAAGATGCGCCCATTTGGTCTCCCCTACGAACTCCTTAAGGAACATGGCCGCGGTGATGGACCCTGCCTCGCCCTGCTCGGATATGTTCTTTATGTCGGCGAAATCAGCTTTAATCATCTCCCCGTATTCGGTCCAGATCGGCAGCCTCCACACCCTTTCATAAGTCTCTTCTCCGGCCTTTATCATGCCATCCGCGACTCGGTCATCATTGGAGAACAGGCCTATCGCATGCCTTCCGAGGCTGACGACTATCGCCCCGGTGAGGGTCGCCATGTCTATGATGGCCTCAGGTTTCTGCTCAGCCGCGTATGCTAAAGCGTCTGCGAGGATAAGCCTTCCTTCCGCGTCCGTGTTGAGCACCTCGATCGTCTTGCCGTTGTACGCCTTAACGATGTCCCCGGGCCTCTGGGCGGATCCGGAGGGCATATTCTCAACAAGCGGCATGAGACCGATCAGGCGGATGGGTAGCTTGCGTCTTGCAACCGCTTTCATTATGCCCAGCACGTTCATCGCGCCTGTCTTGTCGTATTTCATCTCGTGCATATTCAGGGCGGGCTTTATGCTGATGCCCCCGCTGTCGAACGTGACTCCCTTTCCCACGACGCAATAAAGGGGGAGTTTCCTGCCTTTGTTGTATTCGAGTTTTATCAGTAATGGCTCTTCGGAGCTTCCTTGTGCCACCGCAAGGAGCGCGTTCATATTCATCTTCTTCATCTTAGCCCGATCGAATATCTCGATTTCCAATCCCTCTTCCTTAGCCAGGGTCTTGGCCCATTCCGCGACTTTTTTCGGATTAGCGATATTTGCCGGCTGATCGTCAAGGGATCTGGCATAATTCTGGGCCTGAGCCATTATCATCCCGATCTCCAAACCCTTTTTCGCTCCTCTATCATCAGGACAAGCGATGACCATTCTTTCAACTTCGAACAGTTCATCCTTCTTCGTCTTGAATTCCGTGCACTTGTAGGATGCGAGCAATCCGCCTTCGCAGAGAGCCTGGACCGCCTTTCCCAGACCCACACCCTCAGGCAAGTCACATGGGAGGAAGACCGACATGTTCTTTTCCTTCCTGGCAGCCGAATACCTCACCGCCAATCCAGCAGCCCTCCTGAAAAAGTCCAGCTTGAATTCCTCCTTTTTACCGAGACCGATGATGACCAGGTGCTTCATCCCATCTCCGGTATCGCATGGGAGAGCCTGGAGCAGTTTGCCTTCATATCTCTCCTTTTTCACGCCATCCAGGAACCGCGCAATCCCCTTATCTGGGATGGTCTCCTGGAAGTGAAGGTAGCAGATTATCTCACCTTTCATCTTTGCAAGGTCAGTTCTGACGAATGAGGTTTCCATGGAAGTGCTATCCGCTTCAGGCTTAAAAAAACTTGGCTATTTTTTCAATAGGTTCTATACGTTCTTGTCCTGCTAATCCCCATCTTTCCAGCCTATCCTGTGGCGCAGTCCCTCGATCAAACCGCATTTCCATAATACCAGCTCGTCTCCATGGTAGATTCTCGAATTCCTTCCGATCAATGCAGAGACTCCCCCTATCATTCCGTGGATTCGGAGCTCGCTATTTCTCATGCAGGGACCTATGTCATGCCCGGCATTGCCCATAACTTCCACCACCCCGCCGCGCATCTGCATCGCAAGCCTCGTGACATTTCCGTGAACAAGTATCCGACCACCTTTCATATTCCACCCAGCTTCGAACGCATTACCCGTGATTTCTATCATGCCGCCGCCCATCCCCTTGCCCAGCCAGGTAGAAGCATTGCCGTCCACCATGACGTTCCCGCATTCCATGCAGCAGAACGCGCCATGTCCTACATCTCCTATCACGCGCACGTTTTTCCTATTGCGATACCCAAAATATTGGATTTCCTCCGGGAGCTGCGAGGTATGGATCGTGAAATCCGTGCCGCTACAGTCATTGATTAGCATGCTCAAGAAAATCCCAGACCGGTGGCCGAAATGCTCCATGCTTTGCGGTTCCGCTAGAGCGAGCGAGAATTTCTCTACATCCATAGGTGAATATTCTAGATTGGTAGCGAATCCCCGAGCCTTAGCATAATCCTTCTCTGCGATGCCGGTGGTATGCCCCCCTGCTTTCGCAAAAGACTGCCATGCATCGGTGATCCGTGTAAGCGTTCCATCCTTCCTTATCGTGGTGGTCCTAACATCCACTTCCGGCTCACGCTTGAAACCACCGAATCTGGAGTCTGCTGCAGCCTTGGTAACTTCTGCTACTGAATGCGTTATCATCGGTACACCTATTGGAGCGAACCTTCTTTAAATGTTAATAGAAATGGTTTTTTGTAAATTATGCGCCCCTGGCACGCTGCATCTGGAACATCTCGATGACTTCGGATGTGGTCGTTATGTCCAGAACGCCTTTATCCGGCCTCATCTTCACCAGGCGGGGGAACCTGAGGGCGTATCCTTTCTCCCCGCTCCATCCGCATGTGTGGTTAGGGGATTGCGTGATGTCGTCGAAGGCTACCTCGACCACGTATTTGGGTTCCACCCAGAAATCCACCTCTATCCTGCAATCCAGGTTCATGGCAGGGTTCTGCGTCTTCGTCTCTTCAAGGAGCGCCTGCAGGTCCTTCATCTCTTGCTCCGTGAATCCGGTCGCCATCTTCGCGATGGTCTCTAGCTTTCCGGAATCCGGATTATATACCGCTAGCAGGACGCCTCCGAACTCAAATTGCGCTCTGGCCCCGCGGCCGAGGTAATACCCCACGATCACGCCATCTATCGTGTCGACCGCCTTCCCATAGGATTTCTTGAGCTTTATCCACGCGAATTTCCTTTTGCCTGCGGTGTATGGGGATTTCAGGTCTTTGGCCATTATGCCCTCCAAGCCCTCGTTTATGGCGTGCTGGAACAGCTTGTCGAGCTCTTCCGCATCCTCGATCTCCACGCTTTCGCTGGGTTTTATCCTCTCTCCCTCGAATGTCTTGACTATCATATCCCTGCGCTTGGCGTACGGCTCTCCGGTCATGTCCTTCCCGTCGATGTAAAGTATATCGAACACGAAGATGTTGAGCGGGAAATCCTTCGAAGATTGCTCTATCCCGTGCTTCCTTCTCCTGTGCATGGTCTGCTGAAAAGGGAAATAGCGGTGTTTCTCGGAATCATAGGCGAGCGCCTCTCCCTCGAAGATGAGCTCTTTCTGGGGCATGGCTTGGACTTCCTTCACTATGTCAGGGAACATCGGGGTCATGCGTTCGAGCTTGCGGGAATAGATCTCCACTTTGTTCGCTTTCTTGTGGATCTGCATGCGGAACCCGTCGTATTTATTTTCGACTCCGCATCGCCCGAGCCTCTCTATTATGGCTTGGGGGTCGCTCAGCCGCTCGGCGAGTGCCGGCATGAGGGGCTTGAAAGGCTGGACACGGAATTTTTCTATTGATGCGGGTTTTGTGTAAAAAGTTTTGGCCACGTATCCCAGGTCCGTGCAGACATTGTACGCGTGCTCCAAGGGTTCGCGCAGGGATTTGTCGCCTTTTTTCGAGACCGATAGCGCGTCGATGATGGTAGGGTCTCCGACCCCGAGCCTTAGTCGCCCGAGCACGAACCTCACGATATATCTGGCTTCTAGCGGGGAGGCGTTGTTAAGCATCTCTGCAAGGCGCTTTATCTTCTGCTCCTGGCTTCCTGAACCAGATGATTCCCCAATCTTTCGCATGGTCTCATACACGCGGACGAGTCCCATCTCGCTCGTGAAAAGCGCGGTCTGCTTCTTCTTTCCTATGAGTTCCTCAGCAGTGTCTCCCAGGTCCCCGCTCTTCTTGTAGTGCGCTTCCACCTGGCTTTTCGAATACCCGGCTGCCGAAGCGACCGCTTCTATGGCGAATTTCTCTCCCACTCCGAGATCGAGCCCTTCGTATGGTGGCGCGATTATGCCCTGCACGATGTAGACCAGCTTGTCTATCTCATCCTTGCCGGTCCTAGCGAACAGGGCCGCGAGCACGTCGGTCATCTCCAGCCTGCCACTCCGCTTCTCTATCTCGGAGAAGACCTCGGCGACATCGGAGAATAGGAGCATGCCAGCATCTCCCGCTAAATCAATAAAAACCAGATGCCAGCCTCACAAATATGGAAAAAGAAAAACCCAACCCGCTTATATCCCTCGGTTCTCTGGAACCCCATTGTATCCTTCTTTTTCAAACCGCTCCGCCAGCTCCTTTGCGACGGTATCTCCGAATTGCTCGATAGGGTGTTTCATGAGCCAGGAACTCGGCCCTATGAGGGGCCCGGCTATATTTTTATCCAAAGCCAGCTGGACGTATCTGAGCGCATCAGCTGAAACCCCGCTGGAATTAGCCTTATCATCCACTTCGAGGCGGACCTCCATATTATAGGGGATATTCGCCCACATCCTCCCCTCTATGCGCATGAACATGAGCTTGGTATTGCCAAGGAATGGGATGAAGTCAGACGGCCCCACGTAAATCTGGTCATCCGGCAATCTCTGCTTGAGCTGCGATTGCACTGATTCCGTCTTTGATATCTTTTTGCTCTGCAGCCTGTCCCGTTCCAGCATGTTGCTGAAATCCGTGTTTCCACCGACGTTGATCTGGTATGTCTTCTCTATCTTCGTCCCCCTTGAATCGCAGAGCCTGGCCAAGGTCCTGTGGATTATGGTCGCCCCTACCTGGCCCTTGTAATCGTCCCCGAGAACAGGCAATCCCCTCTCCTTGAATCTCTTGGCCCATTCCGGATTGCTTGCTATGAATACCGGCATCGCATTGACCATGCCGCATCCTGTCTCGAGCGCAACCTCTGCCCAGAACTCCGTGGCCTTCTGCGATCCAACTGGAAGATGGTTGAGGATGATCCGGGCACCTGTTTTCTTTATCTCTGCAATCGCTTCCTGTCTCAATTGCTCTTTCGTCTTGGTTTGTTTTACCGGTTTTATCATATTCTCCACGTAGATTCCTACGCCATCGAGTATCGGGCTCTCCTTGACAGTTCCAGAACAGCAAGAGACCGAATCCGTCCACTTGACCTTGTTCGGATATTCGTATACTGCTTGGCTCAATGGTTTGCCGACCTTGTTCTCCCCGACGTCAAAAGATGCGACGAATTCGATATCCTGGACGCTGTACCCGCCGATTTTTTCGTGCATGACTCCGATTACTTGCTCTTTCGGATTCCTCTTGTAGTATTCTATGCCCTGCACCAGGCCAGCGAAGCAATTACCTACACCCACGACCGCGCATCTGATTTTTCCTGCCATGTTTACACCATCTATTTATCTAATGTTAAATAGTAAATATTAAATAATCCGACGCATCAGCAAAACCTTAATAGACTGGTTGGGGAAGCCTATCCATGGCAGAGAGAAATCAGCCAATCATAGTCGAGCTGGAGCAGTCGCATCAGTGCACTTCCATAGAGGTCTGCGACAAGCTCAAGGATGTCCGCATAAAATGGCTGGCCACAATAAGCGGCGACAAGAAGACGGTGACCAATCTTTTCGAGGTGGATACCGAGAACCTGAAGACTGTGGTCAATAAGGCCCGGGCGCACAAGAACATCCGCGAGGTCCAGGTCGTGCTGATCGGGTCGAAGAAATCCCAGATATCTATCAGGCAGGATCGTTCCGTCGCCACGGCCCCCTATCTGGCCAAGACCGGTACCAAGTGACTCCAACCCACCTGGAGCGAAGGAGGTGTGGACAAAGTCACCATGCTCTCCCCGAATTTCAAAAGCCTCAAGGCCTTCATAGAACTGGTGAGCGAGCATGGCTATGACCTCAAGATAAAATCCAAGCACTATTTGACCCCGTCAGAATCCCCCAATCTGGATACGTTCCGAACCAGCGGGTTCACCAAGCTCAAGTTCGCCAGCGAGCTGCTGACGGACCGGCAGATGGAGGCGTTCGACCTCGCTTGCCGCTATGGCTACTACGAGGAGCCGAAGAAGACGAGCATAGAGGAGCTGGCCGACAGGATGGGCGTCAGCCAGTCCACGTTCGCGGAGCTGCTCCGGAAAGCCGAGCACAAACTGCTCCCGGTCCTCAATGATATCATGCGTTTCATGCGCTGACCGCTGTGGAGCGGTATCAATGATATATAGCCGGTTATAGACAATAGGCTAATATGTCTTCATCGCTGAATACTACATTGAATAACTCCTGGAAGACGACGGTACGTGTCCTGCTGGGAGAGGATGTAGGGCCGTTGGAAGACTACGAGGGATACCTCGCTGAATACCTCCCAAAACCCGCTGTGCGCTCATCCTATCTATCCGGGAAAAAGGTGTCCCTCGCCACGGACAGCTACAACCCGGAAGCGCGGTTCATCTCGGCAGACGAGCTCGGAAGAGAAACTGCGGAGCCGTTGTCGATAAACGATATGAAGGACATCGACTCGCTTGCAGAGGCGCTAAAGGAGAGGTGGACATACTGCGGCAACCGGATATTGGGCAATTCCGCTCTCGTGGAGTCGTCCGACCTGGTGACCGACTCCAATCTCGTGCAAAAATCCTCAGACATCCAGCAGTCCTCGCACGTATTCTCCTCATTCATGGTGCGCTCAGGCAGCAGGAATATATTCGGCTCAGGATATTTCAGCCGGTCCGAATTCATCATCCGGTCGTTCGGCGCGGTCAAGATCGCCAGATGCCTCGAGGCCCACTTCATCGCGGATTCGAGCGATATCTACTTCTCGCACAACTGCTTCGGTTGCAGCGAGCTCATGTTCTCGTTCTTCCAGAGGGGGAAGAGGCATTGCATAGGGAACCTCCAGCTCCCTAAGGACAAATATCTCGAGCTCAAGAAGAGGCTCCTCTCAGAGATCGCGGTGGAGCTGAAAGCTAAGAAACGTTTCCCGTCCCTATTCGAGCTTGCAGGAGCCCGGCCGCCAAAAGGCGCGCTGGCCTGCGATGCCGCGCCTCGTGTTGAGTCCATGGAGAGAATAGAGAGAGCGTTCTCATCGACCTTCAAAAAGCTTTTCAGGAGGGAACCCGGGAGCATAACAGCATACGAAAACTGGCTTTCGAGGCACTCCTCCACGATAAAGGAAGCCGTCTCTCCATTCGGCCATAAGGTATCCATACCCAGCCACCTAGAATTCGCCGCGCTCTCGCTCGTCCCTTCGGAAAGGTGGGTTTCGCTTGAAGAGAGCTTCGAGCTGGGCGATCTCAAGATGGATGTAAAAGACATCTCTTCGCTGGACAAGGTGATCGAAGCGCTGCCAGGGATCGCCTATTTCACCCCGGAGGTCCGCGAGGGCCAGTGCAGCAACAACATCCGTTCGCCTCTGGTCTACAACGCGTCCGACACCTATAAGGTCTACGACGCCACCAACGCCGCTTATGCCGGCGTCTCTTCGCAGGCGCTGGATTCGAAATACATATTCGGAGGCAACCGCATCATAGAGTCGGAATACTGCGTCAACTGCTACAACAGCCTCGGCCTCGCCCGCTGTTTCGAGATGGACAGCTCGACGAAATGC
>Ga0074045_10002893_pt1 | contig 15661 bp, 12 predicted proteins | sample BogForMeECP23OM2_FD_94442 | JGI IMG/M metagenome (GOLD analysis project Ga0074045, IMG submission 94442) | Bog forest soil microbial communities from Calvert Island, British Columbia, Canada - Bog Forest MetaG ECP23OM2 | ecosystem: Environmental > Terrestrial > Soil > Wetlands ...
AGCCAGCTTCGTCGGCTGGAGTCAGTCCCTCATCAGCCTGGGTTTTTAATCGTTTTACGACCTTAAGGCGTCAGGCAATTAAAAACGGGGTTGAACAAGGTCATGGGACGCAATCTAATCGCTCGGGTATCAAAGACTTGTGGCCATCGGCAAGCGGATTCTGGCACCTGATCAAGCCAGTGTCAGAAACGGTCAACAACCCAGATCCTGACTCTTTCCAACCCCAAAATCAGAGGTCAAGAACCCAAAACCCTAAGCAAACGCGCCCACAACCCCCTGTTGAAAGAGGCTGGGCTGACAAAGCCGACAGGAGCCGTGCCGTGGTTGCGCGGAACGGGGCCACCCACTTTCGGGTGGCCGGGGCGCGTGGTTGGCCCCCAACGTCCCCCGCCTCACGCCATAAGCTACGTCATGGATTCCAAGTTGACAACCATGTACTCGATTATCCACCCATGTTACAAAAATTAGCGACACGCGGGTCACATCCCGGCCACACAGCATAGTAGTTCAATTAGACATCCTGCTCCTCACGCCGGAAAAAACACACTCCTTGGTGACCTCTATCACACCCGGACGCAAACCCCTCGCAAGGAGGGAATTGGGCGGGCCAATCATGGTGCGCTTCGTGCTGACATCAGTGGAGACAGAGACGAGGAGTATTGAAAACGACAACGCTCAACCTGGCACGTTCTACCCGTTGAAGTGGAGTCCTAGCATGTATTACTTGTGTCCGATTCACGTACGCGACGCCACCCGGTGCCAACTCCTGACATTTTCCACCCTGGCTGCTACCCTGCTGTTCGAGACGACAGGGTTGGTGCACGATCTATCCATGCCTGGGGGAAGGGCTTCGGTTGGAGTCCAGATGAACACGATGACGCTTGGACAGATCGCGCAGCCTGAGATTCACGATCAATGGCCAGCGCGTTCAGTAGTCGAACCGATGGCAATAGAACCCGATCCAAACCCCGTTATGTCAGACGATCGAGATCGTGGTTCGACCGCACAAAAGGATCAACTGCCTCTCCACGAGCCGCGAAGGCGGACCAAACACAGGTCTGACTCCCTGCTGCCATTCCCCGAGCGTTATGTGAGAAGCCGATCGCTCTCCCGCCTTCAGTCCAGTGGCGCTTGCTCAGTGGAAAGCAACAAGACTCCATGATGCATCCGCCCGGTTCCTTGCGACGATTTGCTGATGGATCATACAGCCAGACCGTCATGGTCGCTTCTGCGGGGAAAGCTTCGTGGCTCATCCTCCCCCGTCTTCATCTCGCGGGCGACCACGGGATTGGGTTCGTTTTGGCCTGCACTTCGGCCGGATTTGAGCCGAAAACCATTGTAGCATATGGTTTTATCTTCGGTTGCCGATTGGCTTCGTTCGCGCCATTCTCAACCCTCGCGGCGCCCGTGGCCGCCCGCTGGCACTGCACTGCACCCACGACCGAATTGACAAAGAGCCATTCTCAGTTTGCGCCATCCCGGCTCCGTTCGTTCAGGGAAATCCAGTTTTCTGGGATGCCGAACCGGTGCTCAGTGGTATTGTCCGCAGATGAACGCAGATGGACGCAGATCAATTCATGGACAAGAAGTGATTGACGAAAGACAAGCGGATCGAGCAGAAAAGGCAGGGTTAATTTTCAACGACCCCTTCTTTTCAATTTCGGCCATTACCCGATGCTCGAGCAAGAGTGGATCGTCCGCTGATTCCCCCTTTTCGCGACACCGCTTCGACAAAGTATCGAGGGTCTGGGCCGGGATGTAGCCTTTACTATATGGGTTTGCAGAAGGCGGCTGTCTGCGGAGGCATGATCACGGTCTCTAGCCCTGCGTCGTGTCATTGATGGTTAAGGCTGCCTCGGAGCGGGATGGACGAGTACTTAGTCTCCGGAATTCGAGAACCGGTCGGACCCAGTCAGACCGAAGACGCTGGAGATGATGTCGATTCCCAGTGTTGCGGCGAGCATGAGGTCGTATGGGCAGCCCAGGATGAAGTCTATGGCCACTTTCTTCGGTTGATGGTGTCGCACGACGATCGAACCGGTCCAGTCGGATTGGATAGGCCGCTTGAGCCGTATCAGGACATTCTCACCGAGTCGCGGGAATGAGTCGGAGAAGACCAGGGCTCCATGATCGCTGATATTGACGATGATGTTGCCCTCCGACGACCTCGTTTGCGAACGATCCCGCCACTCCAAGTCAGCCTGATTCGGCACAGTCTGGAGACGCGGGGACCTCCTTCGCTCATTCGGAAAGGGGGAGAGCATGACAAACTCCTCCGCTTCGAGTTCATAGAAGCCGGACACGGCCTAGATCAAACTTAGAACGTGAGAGATGAGCGGACAACCGAAATCCAAGCGGAAATGGTCTGCCGTCGTGGCTGGCCGTCGTCGATTTCCTTCGCGACCGTCGGCCCGACCCCGCCACGATGCGGCGCCTCTCCCGGACACTCCGCCCCTACGAATTCGCTTACCGGAACTTCCAACCAATCTTCAAGCCAATCAAGCTCATGCTGCAAAAACACCTTTCAACGTGAAGCGAGCATCCTGCGGTGTCCATGGCTCCGGCAGCCATGATCACGGCCACCCGGGCTGAGGTCAGAGTCTGGGCGGAATTCTCGATCGCGCCGGGACCTGCCACGGCTCTCCAGCGTCGTTGACCTGAGTCAACATGATAGTGCTAACGTACTCCGGGCCTGAGAGCACCTTGTTGAGGACGATGGCGTTCCGGTATATTTATAGACCGGGATTGATACTTTCGACCCTTGCTCGAGCGGAGAGTCGATATCCAAAGCTCACTCCTGTTCATCATGCGGCTCGGCGCGAGACCTCTCGCCTTCCTCAGCTTAAACTACTCCAGACGTGGAACTTACGTCGATACCAGTGCCGATGTTGCGGCATGGTTCAAAAGCAGGTCACAGCTCAGGGTGGCTGATGTCGACGCCAGAATGGCGACGCCGCAAGATCCGACGCTGACGTTCTGGGGGCTCGCTAGCTCGACCCCGTCCGCTCCTGGAGCGACCCGGAAAATGAGCCCGTTTTACATTCGTAACATGCTACGAAAAGCTACGTTTTTCCAGCATTTCGACGATTTATAAAATCAGGCTTTCGACGCAAACCATGAATTAACAGAGAGTTGTGACTTTTTGCCCCCGGGAGCCCATTTTGCCAGAATTAACGTAACAACATGATAAAAAAGGAGTTGCGCCATATCCAGCAACGTAGCATGTTCTGCAAAAAAGCCGCCATTTTCGCCTTTTGGGGGGGCATTTTCGCCTCATTTTTCGAAATCGGCTTTGACAGCGGTAGGGGGCTATCCGCCAGCCTAATTGACCCGACTAATCGACGACTCTTGCGCAATCCGCATACCGATCGGCCAGCGTTCCTCAGGTCAATGAGCCTGCACCCGCGCACCGCCGTTCGGCCTGGGCGATACGCGGGCTTGCTTCTCACACCGAATTGGCAAAGATGGTCGGGTCGGTCCCGACATACCTATTTTACGATACTATTGCGGAATGCTCTGGCCACGAACCCTGATCGGGGCAACATTCTTCTTCAATCACCGGCCGCTTGAGAGGAGCCAGCGCCCAGAGGGAGTGGGAAAACCTGCCGTCGAGGCATGGGGACCGTCCGTACTGTTACCTGAAAAACCCAGGAGTTGAAACATGCCGATGTTGCATGTTGCCGAACTCTTGACCCAGCGAGCCAGGGCGTGACGGTTTCGACCCTCCGACCGGGTTCTGATCCTGTCAACCTCACACTCTTGATCACGACCTCCGCCACCATGCTAGACATTGCATCAGCAAACGAACTCCCGCACGTGCGGATCCGTGCCAGCGTACCGGGTCCGCTCATCGACGTCCCCGAGCTGTTGCGTTTCCGCGACCTGCTCTGGACCCTGGCCGATCGCGATCTTCGGGTCCGGTACAAGCAGACGGCCCTCGGCGTGATCTGGGTGGTTCTCCAGCCGCTCATGTCGTCATTGATCTTCGCCTTTGTGTTCGGAGTCATTGCCGGCATGCCGAGCGATGGGAAGCCTTACCTGCTCTTTGCATTCGCCGGGATGACGGCCTGGAATACGTTCGCGAACGTCCTGACGCGGGTCAGCGGTTCGCTCGTCTCGAACGCTCAGATGCTCTCGAAAATCTATTTCCCCAGGTTGATTCTGCCAGTGTCTGCCGCGATCTCGGCCCTGGTCGACTCCGCCATCTCGCTGGGCCTGATGCTCGTGATGATGGGTTTTTACCGGGCCTGGCCGGGCTGGGGCATCGTGTTGTTGCCGGTCTGGCTGGTCATTCTGGTGGTCCTGGCACTCGGTCTGGGACTGATGGCCGCTTCGTGGATAGTGCGCTATCGCGACGTCACGCACATTATTCCCGTGGTGCTCCAGCTCGGCCTGTTCATCAGCCCGGTGGCCTGGTCGTTGGCGAACCCGAACCTCAGCGAGAAATTTCGCTGGATTCTCCGGTTGAATCCGCTCTGCAGTCTCATCGAAGCGATCCGCTGGTCACTACTTGGCGAGGGCGACCTCGCGCTGCCGGCGCTGGCCTACTCGATCGCCGTGGCGGCCGGTGTATTCTGGATGGGAGTGATGGTCTTCAAGAAACAGGAGCGAAGCTTCGCCGATGTCATCTAACGACCTTGCCGTTTCAGCCCGCGGTCTGAGCAAGTCGTACCTGATCTCCCACAACTCGAACGGGCCGACGACGCTCAGGGAGGCGATCGTCGAACGCGTCAAGCACCCGTTCGGGGTCAATGGTCAGCAACGTGAGACGTTCTGGGCACTCAACGACGTTGACTTCGACATCGGGCAGGGTGAATCTGTCGGTATCATTGGCCGCAACGGGGCGGGCAAGAGTACTTTGCTGAAGATCCTCTCGCGAATCACCTATCCGACCAGGGGCGTCGTCGACATTTACGGTCGCGTCGCCAGCCTGCTCGAGGTTGGAACCGGCTTCCACGGCGAGCTCACCGGCCGCGAGAACATCACGCTCAACGGCAGCATCCTCGGCATGTCGCGGCGGGAGATCAAGAATAAATTCGACGAGATCGTTGCCTTCGCCGAGGTCGAGAATTTCCTGGACACGCCGGTGAAGCGCTACAGCAGCGGCATGTACGTCCGGCTGGCCTTCGCCGTCGCGGCGCATCTGGACCCACAGATTCTCATCGTCGACGAGGTTCTGGCCGTCGGTGACTTCGCTTTCCAGAAGAAATGTCTGGGCAAGATGCAGGAGGTTTCCGGGGCTGGTCGCACGGTGCTCTTCGTCAGCCACAACATGGCAACGGTGGTTCAGCTTTGCAACCGGGCCTTGCTGTTCCGGCGCGGGGGGCTTGCCCTCGACGGTGACTCCGAGAGCGTCGTCCAAGCCTACATCACCGAAGGTCAGACCAAGCAGGAAGACATCCTTGACTTCGCGGACACTCGTCGCCAACACAACGTGAACGGCCGTGCCCGGTTAATTTCCGCCCGGCTCAACTCGGAGGATAAGGTCGGGCCCTGGGCCATATCCTATGGTACCCCAGTCTCTCTTGAGCTTCAGTTCGTGGTGAAGCGGCCCGTACCCCTGTTCGAGTTCGGAATAGCCCTGTGCAGCGCGTCTTGCGCCGAGTTTGGCTCTTCCTTGAGCCGCGATGTGGTTGCGCCATCGACAGTAGAGCCTGGAGAGTACCTCTGCGAGATCGCCTTCCCCACGCTGAAGCTCTGCACCGGAAGCTACTATTTCGACCTGGGCATTCGATCTGATCGAGGGATGGAGGACTACCTTCTCCAGGCGATCCACTTTGAGGTGCTACCAAACGCTGAATCCGCCGAGGCAATGATCCATCAACGCAGGGGACAAATGATACCCGAGGTTTCTTACTCAATCAGGGAGTTGCAGCCGCAATCAGGTGCTCAAGCGGGTGCTGCTGGGGCAGTCCCTGGATAGGGGGGACAATGAAAGCACGACCCGGTGACCGCGGGCGTGGCTCCGCATCCTCACGCCGAGGGGCGATCTGATCCTGTTCTGCCCGGACGAACCGGTTTGCCGCTGACCGGTCCCCACCCGAACACCTACGTCACGCAATTAGCCCTGCTCAAGGTATACTGAGACGGCAGGGCGAAGAAAAGGCGAAGAGTGAAGAAGCGAAGAAAGGACATTCCCTGCGGGGTTCATTCATCGCGGAGGGCGTCTTCCGCCGCTCCGGGAAAGCACTTGCGTGCGCCTCGACCGGTTACGGCCCTGAGCTGGGGTGTGGTCTATTGTGAACGCAATTTGTACCATCAGTGCCACGATCGCCTCGCCGAGAATCATTGGCCGGCCTTTTTTGATGCGGGGCATAGACTTTCGAATGAGCGCTTTGCCATGTCCCTCGATGAGCGTCATCGCAAGAGTTGAGCGTAATACCCATGAATCTGGTGAACCGACTGCTCGAAAAGTTTGGATTCCGTGTAGTGCGACTCTCATTCGCCCCTGCTCGCACAACGACGCTGCCGATGAAAATCGGCAAGTTCGATCTTCTGGTTCCCCCCCAGAATCCTCTGTACGAGACTTACCGCGACAATCCGAAGTATAACTCGGAACTCGGGCGAATAGCCTCATCGGTTCATACCAAGTACCCCGAGATGGTGAGCGTCGATGTAGGAGCAAACATTGGTGACACCGCTGCTATTATTCGTAGTGGCTGCCCAGCCCCGATCGTGTGTATCGAGGGCGACGAACTGGTCGGACACTTATTGAATGAGAACGTACGGATACTTGGGGACGCCACTGTCGTCCAGGTGTACCTGAGCGACAGCCGCGAAGAGCAGCATGTATGTATTGAAAAGAATGGCTGGAATAATACCCTCCTTCCAGTGTCTGGAAAAGAACCCGGAAAGAAAGTCTGTTTCATGCCATTGGATGATGCGATCAAGGATATCGACCTGCACAGGATCAAGCTGCTGAAAATCGATACGGAAGGATTTGACGCACGAGTACTTAGAGGATCACTGAATGTTCTGAAGATCGGTCGCCCGGTCGTTGTTTTCGAGTACAATCGAGAAAACCTTACTCCATTAGCTGAGGATGGGTTATCAATATTCTCCCACCTCAAGAATCATGGCTATCGTTCAGCTTTATTTTGGGATGCTCGTAGCCGGTTTATGCTCGGCACGTCACTCAATGACATGGCTCTCATTGAAGATTTGCATAATTACGTTGACTTCCGAGAAAAACCGCTTGGTTATATCACCTATCTTGATATATGCATGTTTCATGAATGCGATCAGGACCTGGCTGAAGAATGCCTGGCCGCAGAACGCCAAGCCAGGGAACAAGAATAGACGCGGCCGGCGAAGCCTCGCGCGCAGCGTCTCCATCCGCGAGCCAGAAGGTGGATGTGCTTCACCCCAGCGCGCAATGAACACCGTGCTCGGCACCAGGAGATTCTCCGCCCGCAGACACAGAAGTCGTAATCCAGGCGGCGAAGCCAGTTTCTTCAAACAGCAGACTCGAGCCGATCCCAGGCAAGGTTCTTGCACTCCGACGCCGGGTGCAGAAGCCGGTTGGGTGCCTTGAAGATCCTCCAACTTCACGAGTGGGAGCTCCGCCGCGATTGACTTGACCGGGTGCTCTCCGAATCGGTGAAATAAAGCGTGTCCGAATTTAATCGACGACACGCCCGTTCTTGAGAATCATGACGGTGTAGGTTGGGATCATGGGTTTCAAGCGAACGTTAACAGAGTTGCGGCCTCGGCTTAAGCCCTATCCGGGCCATTTTCGTCTTTTGGTCAGAAGTCTGCTCCGCAATCTCGCCGCTCTTGTTGCCTTGAGGCTACGCGCGTGGCTGACTGGCCGTAAACTGATCGTGATCGGGCTACCGGAACGCTTGGGGGACATTGTGGCTTGCACGCCATTTGCCACTCGGCTCCGACTACAGCATCCCCGGTCCTTGATTGTCTGGGTCGCCCGATTGCCCTATCACGAGGTTCTCCTCGGTAACTCAAACATCGACGCGGTGTTGTCGCCTTATTGCATCACCGAATGGATCTGGCTCAAGAAGTTTGAACGCTTCTACGACCAGCTCTACGACCTCTTTATACCGCCGAGGAGCTGCGAGAAGTGTCAACACGCACTCTTTAAGGAAGGCAAGGGGGGCGACGTCAATAGTCACAATTACTATGATTTTGGTTCCCTTCTCAGCGCCCACTCACGGTCCGCCGGGTGCTCGCTTGACCAAGGAGACCCCGAAGTACCGATCAGCCGGGAGATCGCCAGCAGGGTCGACCGTCTCGAGCTTCCAGACCGCTACGTTTGCATCCACACCACCTCCGAAGAAGGTCTGAGGAACTGGCAGCCCACGCTCTGGAATCGCCTCATCGATCACATCAACGGCGTGCACCGACTGTGCGTCGTCGAGCTTGGACTTTGCTCGCTCCTTGGCCGTGACGATGATGAGAAATACCGCAACCTCTGCGGTCAAACAGGCATCGCTGATTCGGCCGAGATCATCCGCCGAGCTGCGCTCTTCATCGGTATCGACAGCGGGCCGGCCCACCTGGCTAACGCGGTCAAGACTCCTGGAGTCATCCTGCTGGGGCGTTACTTGAAGTGGGATTATTACATGCCCTACACCGGATTTTATGCCGACGCGCGGCATTGCCGCATCCTTCGACAAGCAGGTCCGGTCAGCGACTTGCCCCTGGGACTGTGCCTGAATGCCCTCGACGACGTTCTACCCGCGCTGCTTGAGACCACCGAGGAGCCGCAACATGCCTGAGCACTGTTTTTCCGAGGCGAAAATTACCACGTTATTCCTTTACAACCTACTTTCCGCACATCTCGCTTTGAATATCTCCGAATTTCCGTCCGGTGTCAGCCGGCCGGTCCTGATCAGAGCTCGTACGCCTTCGGTATCCCCAGTAGCCGCAGGATTCTCTTGTGGAGCCGGGTTAGTTCCGTGGTGAAGACCTCAGGTGGTCACTTGCTGGCCTTCAATGTGTGAAGTTGCACATCCTCGATTCCGTCCATCCCAATACCGCTGGAACACTTCGCTCGGTTCGACATCTTTGCGATGATGTCGTGGGAGGATCCTTGGCCGCGGGTTGTGCTCGAGAACATGGGGCTCGGGAAACCGGTCTGCTTCGCAGGCGGGGGCGGTGAACCGGAAGATGTGGGAGACACGGGAGTGATCGTCCCCGACCTCGACCCGCGGGCCATGGCTCCGGGCGATCGCCGAACTGGCCGCAGACCCGCAGGAGCGAGCACGGCTGGGCCGCCCTGGACCGTAAACACATGTGCGCCAACTTCACAGACCGCGTTCAAGTGCCGAAGATTCGCCAGGAACTGAAGCACCTTGTCGATGGCAGCCCCCAATGACAGAGAAAGAGCAAGGAACCTCCAGGTTCCTGCTCATCACCCGCGTGGCGAAGCCCTTGGGGCTAGCCGACATTCCGCTGGCTCGCCTTCAGCCATCCCGTCGGATCTTGACGCCTGATAATCTGTTGTTGTGTACAGGATCGTAGCCGAGGTCGATCGCCTTCACAGAGGACTACCGCCGCTCCAGCGCGCTTTGACCGATCGGTCGCAAGCAGGCAAGGAGCGCCTGCCGGGTCTCCTCCAAGTAGGCGCGACCCCAGCGCTGGCAAGGCTCGAGGTGGTTCCCTTCGCCCCATTCGTTCCAGGCGTTGATAAACACGATCCGGCGATCGTGGGGCTTGGAAAGCGTCTGGCGGACGATCCCTTCGAGCCATTCTCCGTAAAGTTTGGGGGATGAGCCGATCATGATCGTCGCATCCGAGGCGCGGCGGGCGCTGTTGTCCCACGAGGGAGTCACGCAACGGAACCGCTCGTAGTCGCATGGGGGCTTGGCTAGCGCCCGGCGGACAAGCGTCTCGTATGAGTGCACGTGATTGACCTCGTAGCCCCGCGCAATCCTCCCCTTGCGCAGGACCCGGTCGAGCTGGCGGTATCCAGTTGGCCCGACTCTATGCCCCGTGAGCGCTTGTTCGGGCACGAACTCGACGGCTGCGTCAAACCCCGTTGCATGCGGGTCGATGCCCTTCTCCGTCGGGAAGGACTCGACCCGACAGAGGAACGGCTCACCCACTCCCTGGCGGATGGCTTCTTCACGCCAGATCGATGCCGTCCTCACGCTGTTTGGGTGGTGCCCCGCACGATAGACCAGAAAAAGCGGCCGCCCTTCAACCCGGATGTACCGATGGTCGCGGAACGCATTACATAGCCAGCGGATGTGCATCAGGTCGTCCTCGACCGAGTAGTTCTGTTCCATCAGCACGTTGCGTTCGAGCCCGTCCCAGGTGCGCGTCCAGTGCTCGTTGGCCCAGCACAGGCAAAAAGGGAAGTCGGGCTCACCCGACGCCAGGACCGCGTTAAATGGACGCTCCAGGAGGCGGCGGCCCATGAACCAGTAATGATAGTAGCAAAACCCGGTGATCCCATATTCACGAGCCAGGTTCGCCTGGGCCAGCCTTGTTTCGGGGAGCCGGAGGTCGTAAAACCCCAGATCGGCCGGCAAGTGGGGTTGCTGGTGACCCTTGAACTGCGGACGAGCCCGGGTTACATTAGTCCACTCGGTGAAACCAGGGCCCCACCACTGCTCATTCTCGGCGATAGGATGGAACTGCGGCAAATAGAACGCGATCAGTCGGAATAGGTCTGCTTCAAGGATAGGATGGGACCTGGTGTTCATGACGGATCCATTGGACATCGGTTGCGCATCTCCGGGTTCAATCATCTGGGGGGCCCTGCCCGGGCGGCTTACTACACACACCGCGGAATGAGCATAACACAGTGCCCTGATTCCATACCAGTAAGGCTTGCGGCGGGTGGCTCATCCTCTGGCGCCGCGAATTGGTAAAATCAGCTTTCATGCTTGGCAGCACTTTCCGCAGGGTGGGCCCTCACGCATCGCCGGAGCCAGCTTATGATGAACAGGATTAGATTCGCTTGGCGATGGTCACGCTACCTCCTGCCTCATGGACTCCGTCGCCAACTCATCTTCGGTTACTGCCCGATCTGTGAGCATCGTTCGGTCTTCTGCATTGAAGGCGAATGGCTCCGCGATCAGCTCAAGTGTGCCCGCTGCCGCAGCATCCCGCGATGGCGCGCCATTGTTTGCGTTCTAGAAACGTTCTTCCCCGACTGGCGCCAGATGGCGATTCACGAGTCTTCTCCGGGAGGTCCTGCATCTGCAAAGCTGGCCAGGGAATGCAAGGGGTGCGTCCAGACGCACTGGTTTCCGGATGTCCCCTCGGGAAGCGTCAAGGACGGATACCGAAGCGAGAATCTGGAACAACAGATGTTTCCGGATGCCTCCTTCGATTTGGTGATCACCCAGGATGTGTTTGAGCATATCCTGGACCCCGCGCGAGGGTTCGCCGAGGTGGCGCGGACGCTCAAGCCCGGGGGGGCCCACGTCTTTACCGTGCCCTGGTACTATTGGAAGCCGACGCTGGTCCGCGCTGTTCGCCAGCCTGACGGCACGGTCCGACATCTCGCAGAACCCGACTACCACGGAAACCCGATCGACCCGAAAGGATCCCTTGTCGTTACGGAATGGGGCGCGGATCTCTCTGATTTCGTGTATCGCTGTTCGGGTTTGATGACGACCGCAGTTCACCTGCGTGACAGGCGGCTGGGCATCGAGGGGAGATTTATCGAGGTATTCATCAGCCGCAAGCCGGACCAGGAAAGTTTGGCCTCCCATCCATCGAGCGTCAACCCCCCGGCCACGGCAGCCGCGTCGCGGTAGGATTCCCTGGCGACGCCAGAGCCTGCCTGTGACCGCCCCTTGGCCATTGATTGAACATCCCCCTCACGATTGCTGGAGCCGGCTGATGTTAGAGGCGGTTGAGTAGCCTGATCATCGCCTTGTGCTGTTCGCGGGCAAGGCATGCTTGGCGGTGGCGAACCGCCATCGACATGCGCCACCCCGGGCGGTCGGTGGAACGGGTCTCAACCCCCAATCGGAGATTGAGATTGAAACTGTCCTGATCATAATCAACGACCCGAAATACGGCTAGAAACGCGAAGATTCCTGGGCAGAAGGCCCGAATTCTTAGCTGTGTGTCGGGTCGTTGATCATAATGAAGCGTCGCTTGACTCTGAATTATCACACGTCCTAGACTTCACTTGATGCCGGCGAACTATACTGCGGCATCCTTGGACACATAGGTCCGGAGACCGATTGACCCCTGGATCTGTGCCTCTTCGCCGTAGATGAAGTCCTGCCCACGCTGCTTGACACCACCAAGGACCTGCAACATGCCCAGAGTCACGGTCGTCACGCCGAACTATAATCACGCAAAGTATCTGCCAGAACGCCTCGATAGCATTCTGGGGCAGACTTTTCAAGACTTTGAACTCATCATCCTCGACGATGCTTCCACGGACAATAGCCGCGATATCATTCAGGCGTACACCAAGTACCAGAAAGCGAGAGCATTTTTCAACCAGCAGAACAGTGGTAGCACCTTCAAGCAATGGAGCCTGGGACTGAGCCGAGCGAAAGGTGAATATCTATGGTTTGCCGAATCGGATGATTACGCCGACCATGCGTTGCTGGAGACCCTCGTCGATCGACTGGATCGACACCCCAACGTCGGGATTGCCGTGTGCCAGTCGTGGATCATAGACCAGGACAGTAAACTGGTCGGAAACTTACTCGGTCCGCTGGAGTATCGACATCAGAGCTCACACTGGCGCGAAGACTACGTCAACGCGGGCCAAGATGAATGCAAGAACTACATGTTCTGGCACAACACGATCGCCAACGCGAGTGCCGTGCTCTTCAGGCGCGAGAGCCTCGAACGTGCGGGAGGGGTGCCCGTCGATATGCGCCTGTGCGGCGATTGGATGACCTACATCAATGTCCTTCATTTGTGGGACATCGCGTTTGTCTCCACGCCCCTGAACTTTTACCGCCAACATCGAGCCAACGTCCGCACCCGGACCTCGCGAGATGGAACCGCCACGCGCGAGACCCTGATGGTCCAGCAGACGCTCATCGAGCGTTATGGTCGCGGGAACTTGCTCCGAGACCATGACAAGTTTATATCTCAGTATATGGCCGATATGATTAATACTGCAAGATTGCCGCCTCACAACAAGGTGCCGCCCGCGGTTGCAATGGAGCTCTTGATGGGGTTTGCCCGCATCCATCCCAGGGCCTTCACATCGGCCCTGAAGACCCTCTCCTGGGAGCAGATGGCCGACCTGGCGCGCAGAGTGGGCATGCTTGGGCTTGCGCGCAAGCTGAAAAATGCGGTGGCGGCCATGGGCAATTAGCGGTGCATCCACCAATCCGCACAGGAGAGAGTCAATCCGCATCAAGACATAGAATCCCTCTGTTCCTGTTCGGCCCGGCTGGCCCCGGGAAGCAGTTTTCGGTTTCGGTCTTCAGTTCTGCTGAAGCTGGTTGATCCTCATCGCTCCGCGGTGTGGTCGCTCGCCAAGCCGCGCGTCATGAAGTACAGCAATATCCCTGATGGATATCGCGCCTGGGTCGTCGAGCTTCTCCACGAAGGATCTATCCCTCCTCGGCGGTCAAGGCTCCATCCTCCTGGGGCGTCGCTTGACGTGGGATTAATCTCCGTGCTAGATTTAAGGTTACGGCGACGCACGGCATTGCCGCATCCTTCGACACATAGGTCCGGTCAGCGACTTGACCCTGGGACTGTGCCTGAATGCGGTGGACGAGGTTCTGCCGAGCTGCTTGACACCACCGAGGACCCGCAACATGCCCAGAGTCACGGTCGTCACGCCGAATTATAATCACGCAAGGTACCTGCCGGAACGCATCGATAGCATCCTGGCCCAGACGTTTCAAGACTTCGAGCTCCTCATCCTTGACAATGCTTCCACGGACAATAGCCGCGAAGTCATTGAATCTTACACCAGGCATCAAAATGTGAAGGCCGCTTTCAATGCAGAGAATAACGGCAGTCCCTTCAAGCAGTGGAACCTGGGGCTCAGCCAAGCGAAAGGTGAATATGTATGGTTCGCCGAATCGGACGATTATGCGGACCACTCGCTGCTGGAGACCCTCGTCGATCGACTGGATCGGCACCCCAACGTTGGACTCGCTGTGTGTCAGTCGTGGATCATCGACCGGGAGAGCAAACTGTTAGGAAACCATCGACGTCTACAGGAGTATCGAGATTGCAGTTCACACTGGCGCGAGGACTACGTCAACGCGGGTCATGATGAATGCAAGAACTACATGTTCTGGCAGGGCACGATCCCGAACGCAAGTGCGGTGCTCTGGAGACGGGAAACCCTCGACCGTGCGGGAGGGCCGCCTGCCGACATGCGCCTGTGCGGTGATTGGATGACGTACATCAATGTCCTCCATTTGTCGGACATTGCATTTGTCTCGACGCCCTTGAACTATTTCCGTTATCATCAAGCTAACGTCCGCACCCGAGCCTCGCGAGAGGGAACCGCCACGCGCGAGACACTCATGGTGCAGCAGACGCTCATCGACCGTTACGGTCTGGTCAACCTACTCCGAGACCACGACAAGTTTCTGTCTCAATACGTGATCGATCTGGTTAACGGTGCAAGATTGGCGCCTCACGACAAAGTGCCGCCCGCGGTTGCGCTGGAACTCCTGGCGTGGTTTGCCCGCATTCATCCCAAAGCGCTCACGTCGGGCCTGAAGATCCTCTCCTGGGAGCAGATGTGCGACTTGGCGCGCAGGGTGGGCATGCTTGGGCTTGCGCGCAAGCTGAAAAATGCGGTGTTGGCCAGCGGCGATTAGCGGTGCAGCCACCGATCCGCACAGGAGAGAGTCAATCTGCATCAAACGAATCCTGGCAGTTCCGGTACTGCATGGCGCGCCACTATGAGATGGTGACGGCGTCAAGGAAGAGGGTGTTGTCTCCACCGGCACTGTCCAATCCTTGGAATGTGATCGTATGAGCCCCGGCGGTGACGGTGAACACGGCAGTGGAGTAGCTCTGGTAAGCCGTACTCGATGGTGTGAAGGTGCCCACGACGCTGCCGTCGATCAGCACGTTAAAGTTCTGCTGGGACGCCTGGTGGTATACGCGCTGGGCGGCGTCGAAGCTGAGCACGTAGGAGCTGGCCGCCCAGCCGGTGACCACCTGGGAGAACGAGCCGGTTTCCTGGAGGAAGGCGACCTGGACCCCCTGGGGTGCGGGGGGATTGCCCGAAGTGAAGCCGCTGTTGTTGCCGGAGATGCCCGAGGTGCCAGAGAAGGCCCATGGTGAGCCGGTGGGGCGGTACTGGAACTGGCCGGCACCCACCACCACCTGCTCGAAACCAGGGTCACCGATGGACGAAGTGCTGGCCGGCGCCACGGCGACCTGGTCGAGGAAGGCGGTGTTGTCTCCGCCGGCACTGTCCAATCCTTGGAAGCTGATCGTATGAGCCCCGGCGGTGACGGTGAACGCGGCAGTGGAGTAGCTCTGGTAAGACGTACCCGATGGTGTGAAGGTGCCCACGACGCTGCCATCGATCAGCACGTTAAAGTTTTGCTGGGACGCCTGGTGGTTTTCGCGCTGGGCGGCGTCGAAGGTGAGTACGTAGGAGCCGGCTGTCCAGCCGGTGACCGACTGGGTGAACGAGCCGGTTTCCTGGAGGAAAGCGACCTGCGAGCCCTGAGGTGCCGGCGGGTTGCCCGACGTGAAGCCGCTGTTGTTGCCGGAGATGCCCGAGCTG